>Ga0182030_10011622_pt1 | contig 17735 bp, 13 predicted proteins | sample 812S3MmetaG_FD_121299 | JGI IMG/M metagenome (GOLD analysis project Ga0182030, IMG submission 121299) | Permafrost microbial communities from Stordalen Mire, Sweden - 812S3M metaG (Illumina Assembly) | ecosystem: Environmental > Terrestrial > Soil > Wetlands > Permafrost | place: Sweden...
GGTAGAGCACCATGTACTCCACGCACATTTCATTCAGCGCCAGCCGGCCAAAATAGAATCCCGTGCCCCACAGCGTGCTGGCCAGAGCGCAAGCGCCATAGCCTAGAAATCGAATGCGCGCGGTAATTTGGGTTTCGTCACTCATCCCTCATTCCACTCTCGCACAAACAGCAGCCGGAAAATCACCACGGAGGGGTGGAAAGACAATAGCCCGGGGTAGAAACCGGGCGCTCTGCGCCGGTCGACACCCCGGGACAATATCCGATGTCCCCTCAACCGCCCTGTAAGGGCGTGGCGAAATTACGATGAAATGCTGAAGTACAGCTTTCTTGAAACTGAGCCGCTGCGAAATGATGCCGCATCGGCGAAAATGGTAAGCGGTGAGCTTTCAAAAAGGGACATTGCGTCGGAGTATTGTTCGCGTGCTCTGCTTGGGCACGGGTCTAGCGCTCGTCTGCGCGGCGCAGGCCCAGAAGGAATCTGCCCGCGCATCCGCCATCAAGCCCCGCACCCTCGGCGCGAAGTTTCCCGATAAACCCACGGTCGCGCCATCCTTCACCATTCCTGTCGACGCTCTGGGCTTCGCCGCTCCCGGCGTGCTGTATCTGGGCATGCGGTATACCTTTGTATCGCTCGATTTTCTCAGCGAAGACCAGGTACTGTTTACCTTTCGCGTACCCAGCTTGCAGCGCCGCGAGGCTGGATCGGAAGACTCCCGCCAAATCAAGGCCGTCCTGCTGGCTCTGCCCACCGGTACGATCGTGGCCCAGGCCCGGTGGACCATCCACGACCACGCCCGCTACCTGTGGATGCTCAACGACGGACATTTTCTCGTCCGCGACCGCAACAGCCTCCTCGAGGGCGACAGCTCGCTCACGCTCAAGCCCTATCTCAAATATCCCGGCCCGCTGATTACGCTGGATCTCGATCCTGCGCAACGCTTTCTCATCACAAACTCGAATGAGCCAGCCACCGTGGTGGCCAGCGCCGGCAATGCCGACTCTCAAGTCAGCGATGATTCGGATGCCACGGCCAATTCCGAAACCGCGGCCGGTATCGTCCTACGCATCGTCAACCGCGCGTCCACCAAAATCATGCTGGCCACGCGCGTGCGCTCGCCCATCTCGCTGGCCACCAACAGCGACGGCTACCTGGGCGCACTGCGCGGCAAGAGCGACCGATGGACCATCGAATTGAATGCCTTCACCGGCCCCGGCGAGAAGCCCATGGGCGAGATCGAATCCAGTTGCGTCCCGCAGTTGGAGTTTGCCGGCGAAAAGCTGGTGCTGGCAAACAGTTGCACCGACAACGGCAACAATTACCTGACCGTTCTCACCACAGACGGTCAAACGCTTTGGCGCGATCTGTTTCCCGAGCAAACGGTTTGGCCCATCACCAGGATGGCTCCCAACGGCTTGCGCTTCGCCCGCGAAAATCTCGCCGCCTCCCACGCCGTCGCAACCTTTGCTCCACTTACCAGTGAAGAGATCAAGGGCCAGTTGGTGCGCATCTTCGACGCCGTCACCGGTGAAGTAGTGCTCGAAGCGCCGGCAAACCCCGTCCTCGACGGCGGCGGAAACGTTGCCATCTCCCCCTCCGGCCGTCGCGTGGCGCTGCTCGCGGCCAACGGCATTCAGATATTCGACCTTCCCTCACCGCCTCCGTTGCCCACCGCTGTTCCCAACGCGGTATCCAGACCCTGAAGCGCTGAAAATTAGTTTTCTCCGCAAACCCCGGCATGTGTGTACACTGTGCAACGGGAGTCTATCTACTTGACCACAGCTTTAGGCCGCTATACGGCGGCAGCCATGACCGACCGGGGACGCAAGCGACCCGCAAACGAAGATGCATTCGGCTTATCGCCCGAGCACGGCCTCTACGTTGTATGCGACGGCATGGGAGGCGCTGCAGCCGGCGAGGTAGCCAGTGCCATGGCCGTCGAGGAACTCATGCGACGGCTTACGGCCAGCACCGAGTTACCCGGCTGCGCCATGGCGGAACTGGCCATTGCCGCCGTCAATGATGCCATCGTCGAGCGCTCACAAAATGACAAAAAGCTCTCCGGCATGGGCACCACCATGGTCGCGCTGCTTGCCGCGCCGGAGCATGTCTGGATCCTGAACGTGGGCGACAGCCGCGCCTACAGGCTCCGCGGCCGCCGCCTGGAGCAGATCAGCCGAGACCACTCCCTGGTCGATGAGCAGGTCAGGGCGGGACGCATGACCAAGCGCGATGCCGAGCGCTCTCCGCTGCGCAATATGATCACCCGCGCCCTGGGCACGCAGCCCTCCGTCGTGCCCGACACGTTCGCCCTCGAGCCCGAGCCCGGCGACCTCTTTCTGCTCTGCTCCGACGGCCTCACTCGAGAGCTGAAAGACGCAGAGATCGAGAGCATATTGGCCGCAAACCAGCCTCTCGAAGAGCAGTGCGAGCGCTTGATCGCCGCCGCCAACAAAGCTGGCGGCGGCGACAACATCACCTGCATGCTGGTGCGTGTCGGCGCTTAGGGAGTTTCCAGCTTGAGGTGCAAGAGAATCCGAGTGGGCGGATTCATACTCCATCCTTTTCACGGATTCATCGTGAAAAGAGTAAGAGAATTCGCCCCTTGTGTAATCTAGCTCACATCCTGCACAGCCCACCCGGAGTAGGATGAACTCAGATCGTCCAGTCGCAGGTTTTGCGACGGGAGGTGATCATGAAATACCGCGTATTGACTGTGTCAGGGGAGTTAGGCAGCGGAGGCATCCGCATAGCCAAGGTGGTTGCCGACCGGCTGGGATGGCGACTGCTCGACGAAGAACTGATCCATTCCATTGCCCGCGCCGCCCATGTGGATACGAAAGTTGTAGCCGGTTACGACGAACGCCCCGACTCCTGGCTACGCCATTTCCACGAGGAAGCCGTCCGGGGTGTAGCTACTTTAGGCAACTTGCCCGTATGCGACGAGGACTTTTTTGACGCCCGGGAGATGGCCGACATAACTCAGCGCATCATCGAAGAGGCTCACCAGAAGGGCAACTGCGTAATCGTGGGCCGCGGGTCGCAGTGCCTGCTGCATGCAAAGGCAGACACATTTCACCTCTTCGTCTACGCACCGTTGAAGGAGCGGATCGAGCGCCTGAAGACCATGCTTGAGCCGGGCGCAAACATTCCCGAGCGCATTCATCTTGTGGAAGAGCAGCGCGCCAAGTTTCTCCGCCAGCACTTCGGCTGCGGGCGCATGGACCCGCACCTTTACGACCTGATGCTCCGCACACACGAAAATCTGGATGCCGCCGCGGACATCGTTCTCTATGCGATGAACGAAGAGCACTAAAAGTTTATTGAATGTTTGGCAAGGTATCAGGGCACGACATCAGTCGTGCCGCAATTCGGCGCAAATTGATTGGGCTTTAGTCCCTGCGCAAACTCATTTCGCCTGCAAACGCCACGAATGAATCGCATACTCGGAGAAAACTCACCCGATCGGCGCAAGATGTTTGGTGTTCTGGTAGGTGTAAACCACGCGATGAATCACGGTGATCGTTGAAAGTACGGCCAGCACCCACAGCACCGGCGCCATCACGCCCCAGCGGTTGAAGAGCGCGCCCAGTAGCACCAGGACGATGCGTTCGGGCCGCTCCATGAAGCCCACTTTGCACTGGCCAATCAGTGCCTCGGCCTTGGCGCGCGTGTAGCTCACCATCAGCGAAGTCACCATGACGAACGCCACCAGCACGACATACCTAAACCGATTGATCCGGCCGTAATAGACCAGCAACCCGAAGAACAGAACCACGTCCGAGTAGCGGTCGATCACGGAATCGAAGAACGAACCGAAGACGGTCACCTTGTTGGTCCGCCGCGCCACTCGCCCGTCCACCATATCGAAGATGCCCGCGCCGAAGATTACCATCCCGGCGTATAAAAACATGCGCGTACTGTTGGTTGTGTCCGCATGGCCAAAGAAAAATGCCGCGATGATGTTGATCACCAGCCCAATGAAGGTGAGCACATTGGGCGAGATGCGCGTCAGCGAAAGCCCGTGGACGATATGATCCAGCAGCCATCCGCAGGCGCGTCCAAATTGGCTGGTCCAGGTCATTTCCCGCTTCTAGCTCCTAGCCTTTAGCTTCTAGCCAATTTCTTGATCAAACCGTCCGATCCACAAGATCGTTCGCTTCCATTCCGAAGAGCCATGAGCTAGCGGCTAGAAGCTAGCAGCTCGTGTTTTTGCTACTTCTTTTCTTCAGCCGTCTCTTCGCCGGCTTCATCATGAATCGTGGTCAACTTCAAAATCTCAAGATCGCGTTTGCCGTTGGGCGTGACGATGGTGGCAATGTCGCCCACTTTCTTGCCCACGATGCCCCGCCCAATGGGAGAAGTAGTCGAGATCAGCCCCTTGGTCACATCCGACTCCTCGCTGGTTACAAGGCGATAAACGATCTCCTCGTCCTTGGTGGAATCGAAGACCACCACCGTCGAGCCGAATCCGGCCTTGTCTCTGGGGATGTTAGTCAGGTTTACGAGCGAGAGTTCTGCCATGCGTTTTTTGAGCTGGCCCAGGCGCGCATTGACGAACGTCTGGCGCTGCTTGGCCATGTGATACTCGGCGTTCTCCGACAGATCGCCAAGAGCCACAGCCTTCTTGATCTCCGCCGGCAGCTCATGGGCGAGCTCGTACTCCAGAGCCTGAATCTCTTCGTGAAGCCTCTTCTTAATGTGTTCGGGCATTCATGTTCCGTATGCGGGGAGCGGGCCTGCTCCAGCCGCGTTTCTTGATTGAAGCTACCCATCAATTATACGCGGGCGCATGGCAGTATACGCGGGCAATGGCCGGGGTTCGCAGAGCTGTAAAACGAGCATGGGCGGCTCAAATCTCGCCTGAGCCGCCCATGCGGTTTGAAAGACACGGTAATTAGAAATCGATCCGTCCCACGAACTGCACCTGGCGCTCGCGAAGGATCGTGTTGCCAGCCGCCGATGGTGTGCCAAAGGTGGACTGGTAAGTGGCCGTGGTTCCGGTAATCGAGTACGCGCCCACGTTGTAAGCCGTGAAGTTGCGGTGGTTCAAAATGTTGAACGACTCGGCCGCAAGCAGCAATTTGTACTTCTCATGAAATGTGAAGGTGCGCGAGAGCCGCGTGTCGAGGTCGTAGATTGTTGCCTGGCGCACTCCGTTGCGGCTGGGATAAATCCCGTTCAAAAATACATCGGTGGCCGCGTACTGCGGATAGGCGCGGAAGTCCACATACTCGCCCGTCGCTCCTCCTCCTCCGCCTGTTGCGCCCACGCCGCCCGAGCCATTGAAGCTGGAAGAGCCGCCGGCAATCGATGTTCCGCCCGAGAGCCCGTAGCTGTAGGGCACGCCCGATTGCACGGTCCATACCGGCGCAAGCTCCCATCCGTTCGCTGCCTGCGAAGCGTAGCGGTTGGCAACGTCGAACTTGGGCGCGATGATCAGGCTGCCCACAAAGCGCTGCGGGATGTCGTTGACCGAGGGGCCGTAGTCTGGCTTCTTGGTGAACGGATCGGTCTGATCGTTGGTGTCGGAGGTGGAGGACTGGTTCATGTTGTTGTCCAGCGCGCGAGAGTAGGTATAGCTGAACTGCGCGGCAACGCCGTTGCTCAGCCGATGGTCGACCGTGGCCGACAGCGCGTTGTAGTTGGAGTTGATGACGCTGCTGATCAAAGACAGCGCGTTGTATGCCGGGTTGATGCGCGCCGTATACACCGGCACCGTCCATGAATCCCCGGCCAGCGGGCCGCCGGTGAAGGTGTATGTTTTCGTGGTCGTAGACGGGGCAATGTTTGAGTCCACAAACGTGGGCAGGTGGCGGCCAAAGGAGCCGAGATAAGCAACCCCGATCACGGTCTGCCAGGGCAACTGCTGCTGCACGCTGAAGTCCGCTTCCATGCCGTACGGATTCTGGAAGCCAGCCGCGAAGGCGGTAATGTTTGAGACCGCCGGCGGGTTCGCCGTCGACACTATGTTGGGATAGATGGGGCTGGTGGTCGAAGGCGAGGAGTTCAACTGGAACTGCGCCTGCGCCGAGCCCGTCGAGGCGAGCGCCTTGTAGATGGTGCCGTTCTGAATGCGGCCGTAGTACATGCCGCCGCCGGCGTGCAAAATCGTCTTGCCGTTGCCGAAGATGTCATAGGCCAGGCCCAGGCGCGGCGCAATGCCGCCCTTGAAGTTTGGCAGTTGCGCCGTCTGCGCCACGGCTGCGTTGGGAATCTGCGCCGAGGGCGTGGTCTCCACGTCGTAGCGCAGGCCCAGATTCAGTGTCAGAGTCTTGAGCAGCTTCCAATCGTCCTGCGCATAAACTGCAATATCGTTGGTGTGGTAGTTGAAATAAGGATGTCCGAAGGCCTGCTGCAGGTTGCTGTAGCAGGGAAGGCCGGTGCCCGTTCCCGTATCCCGGGCGGAGTCGCATGTAGCCGTGCCGCCGATGGTGCGCGCGTAATCCGTAAACCAGTCGGCAAGCCGCGTATAAGTGAACAGCCCGTGCTCATAGTCCACGTCAATGATTGTGTCCTGCGCCCAGCGCAGTTCGCCGCCGATGTTAAACGTCTGGTTGCCGTGCGAGAGGGTCACGTTGTCCACCGTGTCCACCTCTTCTTCGTTCGGGTAGCTGCTGCGCGGCACGTAGTACGGCGTGCCCATGTTGAAGCCGGAGTTGGATGTGATGCTGGCTGTCGGGGGCAGCCCGCCCGCAGTCGTCGTCGGCTCGTTGGCCAGCGGCGTGTTGCCGGTCTCATATCCGTAGTTGCGCGCATATTCCGTGCGCAGTTCGTTCGATATGGACGGTGTCAGGAAGGTGTCGATCTTGGCGATGACCGCATCAATATTCAGGTAGTCGCTGCCAATCGAAGTGATGCCTCTGCGGATCACAGGATTGGTCTGCGTTCCGTTGGGCGAGTTCCAGCGCATGTGGTTGTAGATCACCGATGCGTTGTTCTTGTCGTTGATCTTGTAGTCCACCTTGCCGAAGTTGATCAACTGGTTGCCCTTGCGCGGGGCCACGCCGCTCTGTCCGTTGATATATGCGATGGCGGAGTTGATCTGAGCAGTGGTAACGCCGCGAGACATCGCGCAGGTGACGGCATCGGTCGTCGTGGTGCCGCCGATGATGGTGCAGTTGTTATAAGCGGCGTTCGTGTCGGCCAAAAACTGAGGCGTCGGCACCGCAACCACCGGAAAGTCGCGCAACTGCTGATCGATCGCGTAGAAGAAGAACAGCTTGTCCTTCTTGATCGGCCCGCTGAAGCTGCCGCCAAACTGGTGGCGCTTGTCGAGCGGCTTGATGTAAACCGTGGTCGGAATCGTCTGCAGAATATTGAACGAGTTGGTTGCGCCAAACTCGTTGTCGCGCCAGTACTCGAACAGGTCTCCGTGAAATGCATTGGAGCCGGAGCGGGTGATCGCGTTTACGCCGCCACCGACTGCGCGGCCATATTGAGCCGACACGTTCGAGGTCAGGACCTGGAACTCAAGAATCGAGTCCTGCGTGGTTGAGTAGCCCACGCGCGTGTATCCTCGCTCGACCGAGTCGAAGGAATCATTGTCGTCTGAGCCATCGACCATGAAGTTGTTCTGCAGATTCGTAGCTCCGCGAAAGGTCACCTGGCCGAAGGCGCTGTTACCCAGCGTGACGCCCGGAGAGAGCAGCGCAAACGAGGTCCAGTGGCGTCCATTGATAGGCAGCGAACTCAGCGCGGCAGGGGTGTACTCGGTGGTAAAGTCCGAAGACTCTGTGTTGATGACCGGCGCCTCGGCGCTCACTTCCACCGTCGCGGTTGTACCACCGGCGGTCAACTGCGGCGCAATCTGCGTCAGCTTGCCCACTTCCACAATCACATGCTCGGCGGTGTAGGTGGCAAAGCCCGCCTGGCTCACCTTCACGGTGTAGTCGCCCGGCACCAGGCGGGAGACGCGAAAATATCCGCTCGCGTCGCTGGCTATGCTCGAGTCGGCGTTCGTCGCCGTGCTATGCACCACGATCGTGGCGTTGGGAATTACCGCGCCCGTGCCATCGGCAACGGTACCGGCAATCGCACCATCTACGGCCGATTGCGCGCCTGCCATGTTCGCTACCGAAAACAGAGCGATCATTGCGAAAAGGAAACTGCGGAGCGCGAGCTTGGTCCCTCGTACAGTTTGGATATGCATCAGTGGTCCTCCTGGGTGTGAAATGGGTGTGACTCCGATCATTCCGAAGCCATCATGAGTCTTGTTCGTGTAGGAAGCCGAATTGCGAACGTGGTTTGCGAAGTTGCAGTTGCACCCAGCTTAACTGTCGCGGCGGAAACGGAAGATAAAAACAAGTTGAAACTTCTTACCTGTATTAAATTATGCTTTGTTGGGTGGCAATGTTGGTTCTTATAGTACACGCCGCGATTTCCAAAATCTATATAGTCTTCTCAAATCAATCGGCGGGATCGCTGCTCGCCTTGCCTTCATCCAGAAACGATTGCAAGATCAAGGTCGCCGCCACTTGGTCCACCACGGCGCGATGCTCTTGCCGCGCATGGCCGGCCTCGTAGAGAATTTGATGGGCCTCATGCGTCGTCAGCCGCTCGTCCCACATGTGAATCGGCAGCCCGGTCAGCGCGCCAAGTTCCGCTGCAAAGGCCTGCGCTTTTTCCGTCTGCCTGCTCTGCTCGCCGGACAGGCGAACCGGCTCGCCCACAACGATGCCGGCAACTCCAAATCGCCGGCACAAACGGGCCAGAGACCGCAGGTCTTCTCTCGTATTGCGCCGCCGCTCCAGCGTCAACACTGGCTGCGCCGTAAGCCCCAGCTCATCGGAGACGGCAACGCCGATGCGTCGGTTGCCAACGTCCAGCGCCAGGTAGCGCGCGGCCTTGCCTTCAGGTTGGGAAATGGGTTCCAGAGTTCACTCCTGGGTACAGCTTAGCCGGAATAGTGCCTGACGGAGACCGAAACATACTATACCCCCGATAGAATGGAACATATTGGGTTCTTAGATGGCTTCGGCCCGTTCCACCGGAGCTGCACAAGAGACAATTGATGGCGAAGAGGAAACCCGCAGCAGAATGGTGAAACGCAGACGAAAAGGCAAAAAGAAAAAGGGCTCCGCAATAGCGCGCTTTTTTCTCTACGCTTTTCTGTTGGCTTTCGTCGCCGCAGGCGCGGCAGGGTGCGCTATCGGCTGGTGGGTTCTGATCCCTTACGGCCCCACCGCCGAAACCTTCGTCAACATCCCCTCGGGAACATCCGCCATCGCCATGGGCAGTCAGCTAGAATCAGCCGGCATCATCCGCAGCCAATACGCCTTCTATCTGTTGCGCCGCTTTAGAAAGGGAACCCTGCGCGCCGGCACCTATCGCTTTGACCACCCCGCGCCGCTCACAGAAGTTTATAACCGAATCGCCCAGGGAGATGTGTACACCATTTCGCTCACCGTGCCCGAAGGCGCCAACATCTTCGACATAGCCGCTCGCGCCGAGCAGTTGCACCTGGGAACACGCGAGGATTTTTTAACCGCCGCCGAAGACCCAACCGTGGTCAGAGATTTGATTGGGGATCTCGACACAAACGCAGTCAGCCTCGAAGGCTATCTCTTTCCTGCCACCTACCGCTTTGCCCCGACGGCAACCGCGCAACAGATGATCGCCGCCATGGTCCAGCGCTTCCGCGCCGCTGCCGCCCAACTCGGCATAAACCAGAACCTGCACCACACAGTCACCATCGCCTCGCTCATCGAGCGCGAGACGGCCGTCGATAGCGAACGCCCGCTCGTGGCCAGCGTCTTTGAAAACCGACTCGACAAGCGGATGCCGCTGATGACCGATCCCGCCGTCATCTACGGCCTGGAGCGCGAGGGCGTCTGGCGCGGCACAATCTACGCAAGCGACCTCAAGCGCGACACGCCCTACAACACGTATGTGCACAGCGGCCTGCCGCCCGGCCCCATCGCCAACCCCGGCATTCCCTCCCTGCGCGCGGCCATGCGCCCGGCTCAGAGCAACTACCTTTATTTCGTCGCCGCCGGTGGCGATCCCCAGGGCCACTCGGTCTTTTCTGAGACACTGGAAGGGCACACCCGCAACGTCGCGGGCTATCGCAAGGCAGTCAAACGGGCAGGGAAGCGATGAGAGCAGTTCGGTTCATATCGGTCGCGGCAGCGCTCGCTTTTCCTGCGCTTCTCTCCGGCTGCTTCGTCATCTCCACCACTCGCAAGCTGCCGATCCCGGTCGCTCCCGATGTGGTCAAAGACGCCACCTCGCAGCAACTCATCGACCAGATCAACGACCGCTGGCAAAAACTCGACACCCTCAACGCCACCGTCGACATCCAGGCCAGCGTCACCAAAACCGCCGAAGGCCTGGCCAAGGACTACACCACCTTCCGCGGCATCATCGTGCTGCGCAAGTCCGGCAGCCTCCGTGTCCACGGCCAGGTGCCGGTCATCGGCATGACCATGTTTGACATGGCCAGCAACGGCGAAGACTTCACTCTCTACATCCCCTCGAAGAGCAAAGCCATCAAGGGCAAGAACGCGCTGACGAAACGGTCAACCAATCAGCTTGAAAACCTCCGCCCCGAGTTCTTCTTCGACGCCATGACCATTCGCGGCCTCGCCGCGGACGACGACTACTCCGTATCCCGCGATTCGGAGACCATAGAGGACGCCAGGCGCAAACGCCTCGTCCTGACTCCGGAATATATATTGAGCATCATGCGCCGCAAAGAGGGCAGCCACGAACTGCTCCCCGCCCGCGTCATCACCATCCACCGCGAAGACCTGCTCCCCTACCAACAAGACCTATACGACCAGGAAGGCACCCTCGTCACCCAGGTCTACTACTCCGAATATCAGAGATACGACTTCGGCTCCTACCCCACCAAAATCGTAATCAACCGCCCACTCGAAAACTTTCAACTCACCCTGACTGTAGAAAAAGTCAGCCAGAACATGACCCTGAGCGACGATGTCTTCAAGCTAACCATCCCCGCAGACACCCAGATTCAAAACCTCGAAGACAACACCGACTAGCATCGATCTCATAAGCTGGCTTTGAAATGGCACCACTTTAGTCGGGCCATAAATACAACCAAATGGTCTGGGCTTCACGCATCCCGCTTTGCCCGAGGGTCCGCTGAGGGAATAGCCGAGACCATCCCCAATTGCCGACGAACAGGGTGATTTGATAGTCTCCATTTCCAAATGCCAAATACACTCGGACCAAAAGTAAACGACCTGCTTCTTAGCCTTGTGGCGCTGGAGCATCGCATCGATCCGCTGTTCCGGGACGAGTTCGACAAACTCTTCCAGCGTCCGCTCGCCGACATGGTCCAGTTCTTTCTGCGCGCGCTCCATCCCAATCCGGAAACGCGCCTATGCGAGGAGATTCCCGTCGTCGGGGAAGACGAAATCACGCAACAGATCACGGCGCAGATGGAGCAATTCACCGAGCGCCAGTACAAGAATTCCATCGCGCAGCGGGCGGGCAATACAAAGACCTACGGCGTTGTTCAAGCGGAGTTTGAAGTGCTGAACGGCCTTCCTGACGCTTACCGGAAAGGCGTATTCGCCGAGCCGAAGGTCTTCCCGGCGTGGATTCGCTTCAGCGGGCCGGGCCCGCTATCGCCACCCGACGTTGCGGATGCCGGCATTCTCAGCATCGGCATCAAGCTGATGGGAGTGCCTGGCCCGAAGTTGCTGCCCGACGAAGACAGCACGCAGGATTTTCTTGGCATAAGCTGCCCGACATTCACGACACCGAACATTATCGAGAACAGGAAATTGCAGAGCCAAATCTACGCACGCACTCCCATCTTCTATTTTCTGAATCCATTCGATTCCCATTATCTCGATGCGGCCATGCAGGGGCTCTACGCGCGCATGAATACCAGTCCGCTCGAAGTCAGTTATTGGAGTTGCGTGCCGTATCTGCTGGGTGAGGGCCAGGCCATGAAGTATTCCGTGCGCCCGGTTCCGCAATCGAAGACCCGCATTCCGTGGAATATTCCCGCCAACTGGCTGCGGCAGTCGATGGCCGCGACGCTCGACAAGCGAGACTGGGAGTTCGATTTTCTGATTCAACTCCAAACCGATCCCCGCCGCATGCCGATTGAAAATGCCGGCATCGAATGGCCCGAGAGACTATCGCCCTTTTTGCCCGTGGCAAGAATTCGCGTTCCCGCGCAAACCTTCACCACTCCGGAACGAACCCTCTTAGACCAGGAGTTCTCCTTCAATCCCTGGCATGCGATAGCCGAGCATCGCCCCCTCGGAAACCAGAACCGCGCCCGCAAAGTGATCTATGCGGAGCTATCGAAGTTGCGTCAGAGGATGAATCACGATCCGCACGTGGAGCCGAAGGGATAATTTTGCCAGTCTGCGCACGTTAATGAATGTGCATATTCACAGCAAATTAGATAATAAATATTAGAAAAGCTTAAGCAGCAAGGCATCTGCTGGAAGAAGCAAATCCACGCCGGATGAATAGCTACGTCGACAACGTCGATTGCTGATTCACATCTGTACATCTGTATATATCTGATACAAATTCCGCTCACAGGCGCCATTGATCTGCGTTGCGGTCTTTCCCGCATAGAATGCAGCAGGTGGAAGGTGAACTGCGCGCCATTTGCGGGAACAGCGCGAGGTTGCGCGCGCCGACGCTCGCACTTTCCTTGCTTTGTGCGCAACCCCGACACCACCGCAGTCCCGTGTGCGTATCGCATAGCGTCAACAGAAGCAGCGTTGCCATTTCTACGTCGATTCACTGACCTTCCCTACTTTGGCAGCAAGATTGCACTGACCTACGCGGATTGCGGGGACATGGCAACTTGAACCACAGGCATTTTGGACTGAACAGTGGCTTGGCTAACATCCCATGATCGCGATCCAATGACCGCGAAATGGCAACGATTCACAAAAAAAGTACTGCCTGCATGGGGATACACGCTCATGTTTGTCGACAACTGGGACGATAGGTACCAGTAAGTACGGTTTCGACACACGCCTGTGCGTGGCGTAAGCTCGTCGCCGCGTTCCGACAGTCGCCGTAGGAGGATTTGGGAGCCATGAGAAGAATCGGCATTCTTGCACTAACGTTGATTGGGAGCTGCGGGATGCTCTCCTATGCGCAGTCTACGGGCAGCGTCTCACAGACGGTTGACCAGCGAAACACGATCGGTGTTCTCACCGCGTCGCCGTCGAGCGGGATCACCACTGGGGCCACGGTCACATTCAGCTACACCTTGAACACTGCCGGCGCGCCCGCACCCACTACCGAAACGGTGCAGTTCTACGACAACAGCACCGCGATCGGCAGCGCGCAGACCATCGGTTCGGCAACAGGGTCCAACCTGTTGCCCTATTCTCAGGTCAATACCAGTCAGGGATGGACGACTGCCGGCACCGCGCCTACCGTCACGCCGGTCAATGCGAATGGGCCGGATGGCAGCACCAACTCGGCCTCGACGCTGTCGTTTGTCGACAGTTCCTCCACCGTGCAGTACGACGTGACCAGCACCAGCTATGCCAGCCAGCAGGTGACGTTTTCGATCTGGGCCAAGACGGCCAGCGCGGCAACATTGAATCTGATTCTGAAGGACGGTTCGGGCGGAAATGCCTCGTCCCCGACGGCATGTGTGCTCACCTCCGCATGGCAACGCTGCTCGATCACCTACACCTTTCCCGGCGGCGCGGCCACGGGCTTCACCGCCGTGTTGACCGGCTCCACCTACGCAACCAACATCATCACCTGGGGCGCGCAGGTTGAGCAGGCAGCAGCGCCTGGTCCCTATGTTTCGACCATTGGTACGGCGCGGCCATCCGTCTCTGGCGGCGCAGGCACGGTGACTTGGGTCGATACCACGGGCTTCACGGACGGCTCCCACTCGATTACCGTCCAATACGCCGGCGATGCGAACTTCGTAGCCTCCACCTCCAATGCCATCGCGCTGACCGTAGGCAAGGCCACGCCTGGCTTGACGCTGTCGGCTTCGCCTTCAGGTTCGGCCACTTATGGAACACCCATCACACTGACCGCGACGGTATCGAATTTGGATAGCGGCTCGCCCGTCTACCCGACCGGTACGGTGAACTTCTATAACAACGGAACCCTGATCGGAACCGGCACGGTGAGCGAGGTTTCCACCGGAAATACTTCCAGTTATTCGCTGGTCCTGTCCGGAGCCAACTCACTCATCGGCGGATCGGATTCTCTGACGTTCTCGTATAGCGGCGACACCAACTTCAACGCCGCCAACGATAACGGATCGCCGATCAGCTATACGGTCAATCCCGCTACGCACTCCAATGGCGGCGCAACCGTAACCACAACCGTCACCAGCTCGCTCAATCCTTCCATCTACGGCGACTTGGTGAAGATCAGCGTGAACGTAGCCGGCAGCGGGGCAATGCCTACCGGAACGGTAACGATTGTGGATACCTCTACCAGCACAACCCTCGGAACGCCGACTCTTGACGGTTCCGGCAACGCGAGCGTCAACGTGACGGCATCTGACTTCACCGCCGGCTCACACACCATCACGGTCACCTACTCCGGTGACGGCAACTACAGTAGCAGCTACTAAACCCCAACAACAACGGCGCTGTTGCATCCCGCAACAGCGCCGTTATAATTGCTGTGGAACCCCCCGTTGCTCGCAAAGTTCACATTTCAGGTCACATTCCTCGCGTGCGGACTCCTGGCCATCTGTCCAGTTGAGTCCGTGTGCCAGAGCAGAGCGACCTATTCGCAAGTCGTTCAGAAGGCAACACCGACTGTTGCCCTTCTGTCCTCGGCCAGCAACATCATGGCGGGCACATCCGTCACTTTGACTGCAACGCTGACCGGACCCGGAGCGGTTCCTTCCGGCAGCGTAGCCTTCCTGGACGGTTCCTCCCCGCTTGGCACTGTCACGCTGAATAGTGGTGGAGTAGCTGCATACTCAACCACGGCACTGACGGTCGGCACACACCAGATCTCAGCCCAGTACCTGGGCAATTCCAACTACAATCCAGCGGCCTCTGCGCCGATCACTGTGTCTGTCACGGGCCTGGCTTCGCCCACGGTGGCGGTCTTACCGGCTTCGTCAAGCATTGTTGCCATGCAGCCTCTTAACGTCTCGGTCAGCGTGAGCGGCGGTAGCGGCAGGCCTATGCCGACCGGCACCATGCAGTTGACGGGCGGCAGTTACACCTCCGCTCCGATGGCGCTGGTTGCAGGCGCATACGCGTTCACCATTCCGGCCGGCTCGCTGCCTGCGGGTGCCGACAAGCTGACCGCAACCTACACCCCCGATACAGGCAGCAGCACGGTTTACAGTCCGGCTTCGAACTTCGCCATGGTCACGGTGACTGGCGGCGCACCCGGATTCACTCTCTCCGGCAACTCGGTGACCGTCACGTCCGGGGCAACGTCAGGCAACGTCTCCACCATCACCGTGACGCCGCAGGGAGGCTTCACGGGAACCGTGACCCTGACAGCCGCGCTCACCAGCATTGCGTCCGGCCTGGTCAGCATCCCCACCTTTAGCATGGGGGACACAAACACGGTAACCATTACCGGCACCACTCCGGGACAGGCGTCGCTTACCTTCTACACCATCGGAACGGCAGCGTCGAGTCCGCAGTTTGGCCAAACCTTCCCATCGGGACCATGGCGCACGGGCAGCGGGATAGCGATGGCAGGGATTCTGATTCTGTTCATCCCCTTGCGCCGGAGCAGATGGAGGTCCACGCTGTTTATGCTCTTGCTTTTGCTGGTCGTGGCCCAAGGCATGACCGCCTGCATCGCCAGCAATGGCCGCACCACGCCGGGCAGCTATACAGTCACCGTGACCGGAAAATCAGGCACAACCACGGCCACCTGCGATGTCGTGCTGACCGTGCAGTAATGCACGCGGATGGCGCCTGGCAATATGTTTCTGCAGATATTCCATAAATTGCTTTATATCAGGGCCTGACTTTGATCGGGCCGGATTAGGCTTACAGTACGAGCGATTCCAACCTCTGAGGCAAAAGATGTGTAATTTGCTGCCATCTAGGAAACACGCTCTACTTTGATTTGTCTTCTCGGAATCAAATAATTTATATCGTCAGCCTGCATCGCCTCCTCGACAAATCAGAATCGGAACACAATCCCTGCCGATCCCCGCATGGCGCTGAAGTGCGTCGATTGCTCCCAGTACTCAACCCAATCGCCCTGGCCGCGAATTGCAAAAGGGCCGGCGATGCCGATGTCTCCACCACCTCCGACCGTTACACCTATATCCCGGTTCGTGCTGGTGGTGGTGACATTGTTGATAGTGGACGAATGCCGGATGAATACGACGCCAAACAGAGCATGGGCAAACGGTTGCACTCGATGGCCCGGGACCGTTACGGATGGCCCTCCCATGAGCGTGTACAAACCGATCGACGAATTCGGCAGGCTGAAGTAGTTTCCTGAGCCGGCAATCGCGCCCCCGATCCATGGATGCGGCTTGTATGGATAATTCGCCGCCGCAACATCCCACCCGTCGAGCGACTGGGACGATTCCCTCTCCAGGTTGCCGCCAAAATAGAGACTCCAGGCCAGGGGATGATCCAGCATGGGCGGCCCCTCCGCGGGCTGCACCTGGGCCAATGACGGCGCAGCCAAAAACAGGCAAGGCGCAACCAGCAACGAGCGCACAATGGCCGGCAATTTCAAGCGAAGCAATGGCCCGGTGGTTCGCTGCATGACCTTCCTGTTCATCAATTTCGCGGATGCAATTAGAGCGTAACCGGGCCCTGGCAGGGATACAAGCGAGAACTCCGATCCACGCTGAACGCGGGAACTGTATTAGGCGAAGAGGCGCGGCTGGTGCCAGATTGGTATTGGCTAAGACATGCGGAGCCCTAACTTCGACTTCTGCCAGGACGTTTGCAATCTGGCTTGAATGCCGCTCACATAAGACCCTGATTCGCCGTGCCGCTTACGCAACGAGCTCGACCATCCGCAAACCCTACGTTGCAAACTGAAGCTCCCGCTGTCTGTTCAGGAGACACCCTCCTAACCCATTCAGGGCAGTAACTTTGTGCCGATTTGATCTGCATCGGCGCCGCTCTGTGCATGGGATTTGCACACGTGGCCCGAAAACATGCACACGCCAGCTTCAGAATTTTCCATCTAAGTCATTTCATTTCATGAACTTGAACTGATTTTACAGGAATGTGACTTTAGGAATGCAGGGGGTTTAACTTTCGCGCCGATATTGCAGTCATTGAGGATTCACGATGATCCCGCACGTTCTCCGTGCCGGCACGCTCCCCGTGCCGGCAAGCAAATCGACGACAAAGGCTGACAAGGCAAGACTTCTGCGCGCAGCGCTCTTTCGGCCGGGCTTGTCTCTCGTCTTTCTGCTTGCTGCTTTAGCCGCCGTACCGGCCAGCGCGCAGATGACGCTGTTGCCGAGCAGCTCCATTGTAGCGGGCAACGGAACGTCAGGATACTCGGGCGACAATGGGCTGGCCACCAGCGCGGAGATGAATATCCCTGCCGGCGTTGGCATCGACAGCGCGGGCAACATCTACATCACGGAGTACATTGGGTGCCGCATCCGCAAGGTGACCATCGCGACCGGGGATATATCGACGGTTGCGGGCACCGGTACGTGCGCAAATACCGCCGACGGCGGCCAGGCCACCAGCACGGCGATCTATCATCCCAACCACCGGGTGGCCTTCGATAGCTCGGGCAACTTTTACTTCGCGGAGTCGGGCAACAACAAGATTCGCAAGGTCAAC
>Ga0182030_10011623_pt1 | contig 17734 bp, 13 predicted proteins | sample 812S3MmetaG_FD_121299 | JGI IMG/M metagenome (GOLD analysis project Ga0182030, IMG submission 121299) | Permafrost microbial communities from Stordalen Mire, Sweden - 812S3M metaG (Illumina Assembly) | ecosystem: Environmental > Terrestrial > Soil > Wetlands > Permafrost | place: Sweden...
ATGACTACCGGGGCGGCCTGGGCCGGCTCGAGCACGCCCCCGATGCCCACGCCTCCCGAGAGGTGCACCTGCTCGCCGATCTGGGCGCAGGATCCCACTGTGGCCCAGGTGTCCACCATGGTGCCGGCCCCCACCCGGGCCCCGATGTTGACGTAACTGGGCATGCAGATGACCCCGTTGTCGAGGAACGAGCCCCATCGAGCCGACGCCCCCGGGACCACCCGCACCCCCGCCGCGGCGTAGTCCTTCTTGAGCGGGAGCTTGTCGGCGAACTCGAACGGCCCTACCTCGAGGGTCTCCATGGAGCGCAGACGGAACAGGAGGAGGATGGCGTGCTTCAGCCACTGGTGGACCACCACCTCATCGGTGTCGGGGTCGACTTCAGCCACGCGGGCCTCTCCCCGGTCCAGAAGATCGATGGCCTCCGAGACCACCGCCAGGGCGTCCGAGTCGGACGGCCCGAGTTCGGACGCCCGACTCCACAGCTCTTCGATCTGGGACGGGAGATCTGCCATGGCCAGAGATTAACCGTGGGCATCCGGCACTTCGTACACGTTGCCGGCGCACGAGCAGTTGTGCGGGCAGCACGGGTTCCGTGGTCCCTTGCCTAGGACGTGTCATTCGTCGTGCAGGCGATGACGATCACCTATCTCAGGTGACTAGACGGGTGATACCCATCCCCTGGCCCCGGTTTGGGGGCACCACCCAACTGGTCATCGATCGGACCTCTCAGCCATCGGAGCCGCGCTGGGGCCGGAGTGACAGACTTCTCCCATGCCGTCGATCACGGGTCGAGTGGAGGTCAACCTCACCGTACGGGACCTTGATCGCAGTGCAGCCTGGTACGGCGGGTTGTTGGGCATGCAGGAGCGGTACGACTTTGCATCAGCCGATGGCCACCTGCGTTACATCTCCCTTATCGAGCCGACTAGTGGGTTTGTACTGTGTCTCGTAGGTCATGCATCGAATGCCGGCGAACTGTTCGACGAAGTCCGGACCGGCCTCGACCATCTCGAGTTTCTCGTGGCTCGTCATGCCGACCTACAGGAGTGGGCGGACCGGCTCGATGAGCTAGGCATTGCCCATTCGGGGGTAAAGGAACTCTCCTATACCGATAATGCGATGCTCACGTTTCGGGACCCGGACAACATTCAGGTCGAGTTCTTTTGGAGAGCGTCATCGGATCGGGACGATGCGTCCGAGCCATCCAGGCGAGGTCCCGGCCGGATGCTGCCCACCGGCCGGGACCAGAGGAGCGGTATCCGTGCTTAGGGCAGTGCTATCACCGAGCCGACTCCGAAGGTGAACGTGGGGTACGGCCCCCAACCAGCAACGCAGGCGCTGGCGATATTGGTCCTCAGTCCCACGAGCGGGTGGACGGACGGCGTGAACGATCCGGTTCCCACCTCGGTCGTACCCGTAGCGGCCGGAAGCACGATGTTGTCGGTTGGAGCTCCCGCGACGATGTGAGTAGTGCCGCCCGTGAAGGTCACAACGGTGGGTGCGATGGCCGGAACCGAAGCCCAGACATACTTCACCTTGATCACGCCGATGGTGTCCGACCCCTTGAAGACCGAGCACTTGTTAGGACTAGCCGAGCTGAGAGGAACCAGGCTGCCGGTAGCGGTCACCGTGACGCCGGAGATCGTCACCGGTGTCACCGTACCCGAGGAGCTGGATGTGGTGGCACTGGCAAAACATCCGCTCGTGGTGCCGCCGCCGAACGTGATGGCCAGCGCGGTCGAACCGCCAGCCAGAGTCAGCTTGGGTGTGAATGCGCCTTTCCCGGTAATGTTGCACACGACCGATCCCGATGCGTTCGGGACTGCACCGGCTACCCCTGCATCGACCACGGTGAACAGCGTGGCCGACAGGACGATGATCGCTGACAATGCCAGCAGTTTACGTTTCATGGTCTTCCCCCAACGACCGGCGGATGCACGCTCGTCGAGTGGGTCCGCCGACCTAGGCAATCGATGCAGTGGCGCTGGCCACTGCAGGAACGGAGCTCGTCCCCGCGAAAACCTAACTACTCGCATCCCTCTGTGTCAACCTCCGCTGAGACGGCTACCACCTGCGAATCAATGAGCCGAGAGGGCGGAGAACGAACTTCACTACTGCCCCGGCCGATCCAATCACCGAAACGTGGTGGCGTTCGACCTGGGTAAGGGTGGCGGACAGCTCAAGTACCAAGAGGTGATTGGTACTTCCCCCAGTTCGGAGGGGTATTCAACCCTCAACGGGCGGTAACTGGTGACGGCACCTCGACCCGTGCGCTACGAGGAGGTGATGACCGGGCGGCCCGAAAGTCGCTCCCCCACCAGTTCGAGCCGGTCCAGCGGTTGGACCACCGCCACCCGGATGAAGCCGGCACCGTCGGGACCGTACAGATCGCCGGGGCTGACCAACAGGCCTCCGTCCATGGCCAACGTCTCGGCCAAAGACCAACCGCCACCCTCCACCCCGGCCGGCACTGGTACCCAGAGGTAGAAACCTCCGGCCGGTAACGGCGTCGGCAGGCCGATACGGCCGAAGACCCGGCTCAGAGCATCGAGGCGCTCCCGGTACCGCTGGCGCTGGGCCACCACGTGCTCGTCGTCGTTGAAGGCGGCCACGGCCCCGGCCTGTACCGGACCGGGCACCATCAGGCCGGCATGCCGCCTCACGTCGAGGAGGAAGCCGACCAGCTCGGGGTCACCGGCGAAGAAGCCCGCCCTCACCCCGGCCAGGTTCGAGCGCTTGGACAGCGAGTGCACGGCCACCACACCGTCCGCCCCCGAGGACAGCACCGTACGCGGCGGACCGTCCCAGGTGAACTCGGCATAGCACTCGTCCGAGAAGATCGGGATGCCGTGTCGCCTCCCCCACCCGGCGAGCTCGGCCAGATCGGTCAAGGCGCCTGACGGGTTGGACGGCGAGTTGGCCCACAGCAGCAAGGCCCGGTCGATGTCGGCCGGGGCGATCGAGTCGAGATCCAGCCCGCCGCCGGGCCGCTCGGCTACCGGCACGGCCCGACACCCTCCGAGCTGTGCTCCCATGGCGTAGGTCGGGTACGACACCGCCGGGTACAGGACCGTGTCGCGGCCCGGAGTGCGGAGGCGGAGGTACTGGGCGGTCGAGGCTACGAACTCCTTGGTCCCCACACACGCCGCCAGCTCCCGGTCAGGATCCACCGTCACCCCGAACCGGCGGGACAACCAGCCGGCCGCGGCCCCACGGTAGGCCGGCGAGCCGGCCGAGGTCGGGTAGCCCCGCTCGGCGTTGGAGGAGGCCATGGCCTCGAGCACGAACCCGGGGGGTGGGTCACACGGCGTACCGATCGAGCAGTCGACCAGTCCCCCGTCCTCCCGGAATCGTTCCTCGGACCGCGCCTTGATGGTGGCCAACCGGTCGTAGGGGTAGGGCGGCGGGGTGAAGCCGGGAGCTCCATTGGCCGAAGGGGCTTCGGCCGAGCGGGAAGGACTCACGACGCCACGAACTCGGCGAAGCGCGAGGTCCCGACGGCGTCCAGGACCACCTGGATGCGGGTCGACTGCTCGCCGGCCTCCTCGCCCACGATCTCGCCTTCGCGGTGGACGGCCGCCAACACATCGCCGCGGGCCCAGGGGATGACCAGCTCGACGACCCGGTCTCCGACCCGGAGCCGGTCACCCATGGCCTCGAGCAGCTGGTCGATCCCTTCGCCGGTCTGGGCCGAGATCATCACCGACCCGGGATGGGCGGCCAGCAGGCGACGGGCCTCTTCGCTGATCCCACCACCCCGGGCGTCGATGGCATCGGCTTTGTTCACCACCAGGAGTTCGGGTAGCCCGTCGGCACCGATCTCGGCCAGTACGGTCCGCACCGCATCGACCTGACCCTCGAAGTCGGGGGCCGAGCCGTCCACCACATGGACGATGAGATCGGAGTCGCACACCACTTCGAGCGTGGAACGGAACGCTTCGACCACCTGGTGCGGGAGCTTTCGGACGAAGCCCACCGTGTCGGTGAGGAGCACGGTCTCCCCGCCGGGCAGGTCGAACTGGCGGGTACGGGGATCCAGGGTGGAGAAGAGCCGGTTCTCCACCAGCACATCGGAGTGGCACAGCCGGTTGAGGAGCGTTGACTTGCCGGCGTTGGTGTAGCCGACCAGCGACACCGTCCGCTGGCGCGACCGGACCCGACCCCGCCGCTGGGTGCGCCGGGTGCGGTCGAGTTGACGGAGATCGGACTCCAATCGGGTCATCCGCCGGACCAGCCGCCGTCGATCGACCTCCAGCTTGGTCTCACCGGGGCCGCGGGTGCCGATGCCGCCGGCCTGCTGGCTCAAGGCGTGGCCCTGACTCCGCAGCCGGGGCAGCCGGTAGCGCAGGAGAGCCAGCTCCACCTGGGCCCGACCTTCGGGGGTGCGGGCGTTCTGAGCGAAGATGTCGAGGATGACTGCGGTGCGGTCGATGGCGGTGCGACCGAGGATCCGCTCCAGGTTCCGCTGCTGAGCCGGACTCAGATCGTTGTCGAACACCACCGTGTCGGCGTCTACGGCCAGACACACCGCGGCCAGCTCTTCGGCTTTACCCTTGCCCAGGTAAGTGGCGGGGTCCGGTGTGACCCGTCGCTGCATGACACGGTCCATCACGTCGGCACCGGCCGTAGCCACCAAGCGGGACAGCTCGTCGAGGCCGGCTTCGGTGTCGACCACTGTCTCGTGGGCCAAGGTCACACCGACCAGCACGATGCGCTCCCTGACCGACCGCGAGATCAGGGTGTCGGTGAACGCCGAGTCGCTCGGCGTCACGGCCTGGCCGCCTCCAGGATCTCCGCCCGGACCACTTCGACGTCGGCCACCTTGCGCACCGGCCCGGCCAACCGGATCCCGTCGGACTCCAGGGTCACCTGGAGCACGCCACCCCGATTATGCACATCGACCTTTTCCCCCACCAGGCCCCAGCTTCGCGCCGCGGCGGCGGCGGCCGCGCTTCCGGTACCGCAGGCGTCGGTTTCGCCCACCCCGCGCTCGTACACCCGGAGGGTGATGTCATCGGGGCCGGGACCCACCGAGATGAACTCGACGTTGATCCCCCCGGGGTGGACCCCCTGGAGCCGCCCGCCCAACTCGGCCACGTCCACATCGGCAGGATCGGGGCCCAGGAGCACCAGGTGGGGGTTGCCCATGTCGACCTGGCGGGCCCGCCGATCGCTGAACTGCTGGGGCTGGTCGGGGCCGAGCACCGCCGGACCCATGTCCACCGATGCCTGGGCCGTCCCAGGGGTATCGCCGGGTTGGTACTCCACGCTCCGCACCCCGGCCAGGGTCGACACGGTGAACAACGGGGGCTTGACCAGACCGGCTTCCACTGCGGCCTGGGCCAGACAGCGCATCCCGTTCCCGCTCATCTCGGCCACGCTCCCGTCAGCGTTGCGTAACTCCATGGACAGGTCGGAACCGGCCACGCCGTCGGAGATGCGGATCACCCCGTCGGCGCCCAGCCCGGTCCGACGGTGACAGAGGGCCCGCACCAGATCCGGTTCGAGGGGCTCGGCATCGCTCATGTCCACCACGACCAGAAAGTCGTTGCCGGCCCCGTGGTGCTTGGTCAGGTGCAGGGGTCGGCTGTCGGACAGGGGTCGGGTCATGGCGTCGGCTATCAGTCTCCCACCCCGGCGCCTCCGCCAGGGTCGTGGTTGAACAACTCCACGATGGAAGCTACCGGATCACCCTCGGGATCCAGCCATACGATCCGGGGATCGCGACGGAACCAGGCCATCTGCCGGCGGGCGAAGGCCCGGGTACGCCGGATGGTTTCGTCGACGGCCTCGGCCAGCGGAACCCCTGTCTCCAGGTGGGCCAGGAGCTCCCGGTAGCCGAGGGCCTGGCGGGCCGTGCGGGACAGCCCCCCGGGTCGGGAGGCCAGCGCACGCACCTCCTCGAGCAGACCCCGGGCCATCAGACGTTCGAACCGTTCGGCGATACGCCGGTCGGTGTCGGCCGGATCAGGCGCCAGCCCCAGCAGCACCACCGGGGTCGGCGGGTAGCGGTCCAGGCCGGGGCCGGACGACGAGAACAGTCGGCCCGACCCCTCGGTCACCTCCAGGGCCCGCACCAGTCGGCGACGGTTGGAAGGCTCGATCCGACTGGCCGCCACCGGGTCAAGCCGGGCCAGACGGTGGTGGAGGGCCGTGAGCACCCGGCCCTGGGCCTCACTGCCGTCGGGGCCGGCGGCATCGAGGGAGTGCTCGAGGGAGTCGGCCACGTGGCGGTAGCGCCCCGGAAACACCAGGCCGTCGACCAGGGACCGGAGGTGGAGACCGGTTCCGCCCACCAGGAGGGCCCGGTGACCGCGGTCGGCGATGCCGGCCAGGGCCTGCTGCCCGGCGGCCTGGAACTGTTGCACGGTGAACTCCTCGGACGCCTCGACCAGGTCCAAGAGGTGGTAGTCGATGCCCACCCGCTCCTCGGGCGTGGGCTTGGCCGTCCCGATGTCCATGCCCTGGTAGACCGCCATGGAATCGACCGAGACCAGCTCGACCGGGCCGAGGAGCCTCGGCGACAGGGCCACCTGCCGAGCCAGCTGGGACTTCCCCGAAGCGGTCGGACCGACCAGGGCCACCGCCGGTGACCGGGGCGGTGCACCGGGTCCGGCGGCGTCGGCACGCTCCACGACCGCCTCAGCCGGAAGAGACCGGGATCAATACCCGGTGCGACGGGCGCGCCGTCACCGCCAACAGTTCGCCGGTCAGATGGTGGCGGCCGGCACCGGTCACCTTTACGTCGGCGTAGGAGCCGGTGGCCGGCGGGCGCCCGGCGACCGGATCGAAGTGGACCAGCTTGTTCTGGCTGGTCCGCCCGGTGATCACCGTGGGGTCCCGACGGGACGGCCCTTCCACCACCACCTCCTCGGTCCGCCCGATCCGCTCACGGTGCCGGGCCAGGGCCGAGCGCTCGACCACGGCACGGAGGCGCTCGAACCGGTCGGTCACCACCTCAGCCGGGACGAACCGGTCGGTCATGGCAGCCGCCCTGGTCCCCGGTCGGGGGGAGAAGATGAAGGTGTAGGTGCTGTCGTAGGAGGCCTCCGCCACCACCTCCAGGGTCCGCTCGAAGTCGTCGTCGGTCTCGCCGGGGAACCCCACGATCAGGTCGGTGGTGACGGCCAGGTCATCGATGGCTGCCCGGGCTTGGGCCAGGCGGGCCAGGTACCGCTCGGCGCGGTAGCCCCGCCGCATGGACGCCAGCACGGCATCGGAGCCCGACTGCAGCGGGAGGTGGAGGTGGTTGCAGACCGCCCCGGTCTCGGCCATGGCCGAGATGGTCTCGGGCCGCAGGTCCTTCGGGTGGGGGCTGGTGAACCGGACCCGCCGGATGCCCTCGACCCCGCCCACCCGCCTCAGGAGCTCGGCGAACAGAGGACCACGCCTGGTCAGGTCCCGTCCGTAGGAGTTGACGTTCTGACCAAGCAGGGTGACCTCGGTGACCCCCCGGGCGGCCAGGGCCTGAACTTCGGCGACCAGGTCGTCCTGGCCTCGGGAGACCTCGGCGCCCCGGACGGAGGGGACGATGCAGAAGGCACAGGAGTTGTCGCAGCCGGTCTGGATGGTCACCCAGGCCGCGTAGGGCAGGTCCCGGACCGCGGCCAGGGCCGCCACCTGCTGGTCGGCGGCCGAAGGATCATCGACCGACTGCGGCTCGTCGAGGATCTCCACCACCGGGCCCGACGCCGCGGCCTGGCGTAGCAGGGCCGGAGCCCGGCCGATGTTATGGGTCCCGAACACCACGTCCACGTGCGAGGCCCGCTGGCGGATGCGGTCCCGGTCCATCTGGGCCAGGCACCCACCCACGGCGATCTGCATGTCCGGACGGCTCTCCCGCAGGGTCTTGAGGTTGCCCAGGTGACCGTAGAACTTGTTGTCGGCGTTCTCGCGGATGCAGCAGGTGTTGAACACCACCACGTCGGCGGACTCGAGATCCGGGGTCGACACCAGGCCGTCGGCCACCAGGGCCCCGGCCAGGCGCTCGGAGTCGTGATCGTTCATCTGGCACCCGAAGGTCACGATGTGGAACGTCCGCGCCGGACCGTCGGCACTCGGGTCGGAGGCGGCCTCAGTGGTCGGGTTGGCCGCGGTCATCGCCCCAGGATACGACTCCTCCGCACCCCCGCCCCCCGACTAGGGGTGCGACGCCTCCACCACGGTGTGGATCCCGCCCCGGACCAGCCAGTCCGTGGTCACGGTCATCCGGCGCGGCGCCACCGCCTCCACCAGGTCATCGAGGATGCGGTTGGTCACGTCCTCGTGAAAGCCGCCCTCGTTGCGGTAGCTCCACAGGTACAGCTTGAGCGACTTGAGCTCCACCAGAGACTGAGCGGGCACGTACGAGATGGTCACCGTGGCGAAGTCGGGCTGTCCGGTCAGCGGGCACAGACAGGTGAACTCAGGGCTCTCGCACCGGACCTCATACTCCCGGTCCGGATGGGCATTGGCCACCGTTGCCAATTCCTTGGTCGGTTCGGTGGGCATGGGCGTGAACTCAGCTCCGGCCGTTCAGCCGGCGTTGAAGTCGTACGGCGCCGAGTCGTCGTGGTCGACGATGAGGCCGTGCATGTCGGGATGGAGGATGAGGACCTGCCCGGGGAGGTGGGTCTCGGCCAGGGCGGCCTCAGCCGCCGCCTGTACGGCGTTGGCCTCGGTCCCCTGGCAGATCCCGAGCAGCGAGGGACCGGCACCCGACCAGCAGACGGCCAGCGCCCCACCGTCGGCCATGCGGGCCAGCAACTTGGGGGCGGCCGGGAACAGCGGGCTGCGGTAGTCCTGATGGAGCCGATCCTCGGTGGCCTCGCTGATCAGGACCCGGCTGTCGGCCAGGCCGGCGATGAGCAGAGCCATCCGGGACAGGTTGAAGGCCGCGCTCTCCCGGGAAACCTCCACAGGGAGGGCCTGGCGGGCCCGTGAGGTGGACAGGGTCAGATCGGGCACGATGACCACGAAGGCCAGGCTCACGTCTAGGGGCAGGCGCACCGCCTGGACTCCTCCTTTGACCCGGGCCGCGGCCACCAGCCCGCCGACCATCGAGGCCGCGGCGTTGTCGGGATGACCGTCCATCTGGGCGGCGATCCCCAGAGGATCGCTGGCCCCCGCCGCCGCTGCCGCGGCAACCGCCAGCGCTGCCGACGAACCAAGCCCCCGGGCCACGGGGATCTGGGACCGGACGGTGATCGACAGCCGGTCGGTTCCGGCCACTTCGATGGCCACCCGGGCGGCCAGGTGCGAGGGGTCGTCGGACAGGCCGGCTCCCTCCCCTTCCGACCGGACGTTGAGGCGGTCGGCGGGCTCCACTTCAACCTCGACGTAGCGGTCGAGAGCTATGGCCAGGGTGTCAAAGCCGGGGCCCAAGTTGGCTGCCGACGCTGGGGCTCGTGCGCGCACACCGACACGGTACTCGGCAAGAGCCGGCGTGAGCGGGAACGATGCCGGTACGTCGACCCGGCCGGGCGCGTATCCCGTCCGGGCGCCGCCAACGAGCCGGCAATCAGGCCGAGAAGAAGGTCAGCCGTGAAGGAGGCGCCACGGCCAGGTCGGCTCGGGCACGGTGGCGGTCGTCCGCAGGGGTACGGCGGCAATCTGGTGGCCCAAGGCGAACAGGGCGTCGCCGACCCGGCTACCCGCCTTGGCCCCCAGAGCCATCTGCTCCGTCTTGACCGCGGCCGCCACCTTCTGGCCGGGCCAGGCTGCCAGCCACGCCCCCCGGGTGGCTACCGCTCCGACCGCATGGGCGGAGCCGCCCCAGTGGACCGAGGCCGACCCCAGCACCTGGCCCGGTCGGGCCACGGTCACCGAGGTCACCGAGGCCTCGGAGGCGTCGAGCAGTTTCTCCACCAACGGGCCGGCGTAGTGGAGTGGGTACTCGAGCTCCACACCGAGTTGGGCCTCGGAGATCCCGGTGGCCGGTGCGGCCGGATGGCCGGGCTTGGCCTTGGCCTTGGCCGGAGCCGGTACGTGCTGACCCAGGGCCGAGGCCATCACCAGGACCGACCGTCCCCCGATGACCCGGTAGCCGGCCAGCGCGATGCACGCTCCGGCCTGGGAGGTGTACCCGGACTTGATCCCCACCACCCCGTTGGACCCGACCTGGGTCACGATGTTGTTGACCGTACCGACCAGGGGAAGGGTCACCGTGGGCTTGTCCACCACGTTGGCGAAGGCCGCGATCGTCATCCCGGCGGCCGCTATGCGAAGGACATCGGAGGCCGTCGAGACCGACTGGGGATCGAAGCCGCTGGCGTCGACGTAGTGGGTCTGTTTGGCGCCGAGCGAGACGGCCAGAGCGTTCATCTTGGCTACGAAGGCCGGCAGGCTACCGGCGTCCCAGACAGCCAGGCTCCAAGCCACGTCGTTGGCAGACTGGTTCATCATGGCCTCGAGCATCTGATACTCGGTCAGGTGCTCACCGGTTTGGAGGGGGATGTTCGACTCGTCGTTGTCGAGGTCCACGTCGAACTGAGCCGCCATGGCCGGGGTGATGGTGACGGTGGGCCCACCGGAGCCGAGGGCCAGCGGATGGTCACGGAGGATGACCACCGCGGTGGTTATCTTGGTCAGCGAGGCGATGGGTACCGGCGACTCCGGACCCGACTGATCGGCGTAGCCGATCGAAGGCACCGAGACCGCTCCCTGCCCGACCACCGGCCACGGCAGCACGGGTTGCGGGCCGGGGACCGACACGGTGGGAGCCATCGAGGAGATCAGCACCGGCCGGGTCATCGGTTGGTTGATACGCGCCGCTCCGACCAAGGCGCCCACCAACAACACGATGACTACCACGGCGGCCGTCCAACGCCACGGGTGGTGTTTGGAGCGGCGCTTGCGCCGGTGAGATGGGGCTGCGGCAGGGGATGCTTCGGCCGCGGCCTCAGTCGCCGATCCAGTGGCCGCTCCGTTGGCCGTGGCCATGACCTCGTCCGCCTGCGCCGCCACCACGGCTCCGGTGAGGTCGGGGCCTACCGCGTCGGACGCCGGAGCGGCGGTGGCGTCGCTCTCGCCAGCCCGGTCCTCCGCGGTGATCCCGTCGGCGGGCCGGGTGAACCCGTCACCAGGCGGCTCCGTGGGCACGGCGGCCACCACGGACACCGACCACTCCGCCGACCCCACGTCAGCCCAGTCGGACGAACCCCCGCTCAGCGCGCGTCCAATTCCTCGGGGGTCATCAGGACCGCGCGGGACTTGGACCCCTCGGACGGGCCGACCACGCCGCGTCGCTCCATCAAGTCCATCAACCGACCGGCCCGGGCGAACCCGACCCGCAGCTTGCGCTGGAGCATGGAGGTCGAACCCAATTGGGACCGGACCACCAGTTCCATGGCCTGCTCCAAGAGATCGTCGTCCCCGTCCTCACCACCCGATCTCAGCTGGTCCGTTCCGACCACTTCTTCGATACCGGCCACGACCTCCATCGGTCGCTGCCGCTTCCAGTGGGCCGCCACGGCCCGGACCTCTTCCTCGCTCACCCACGGCCCCTGCAACCGCTGCGGGTTGGATGACGACGCCGACAGCAGCAGCATGTCGCCCTTGCCGATCAGCCGCTCCGCACCGCCCTGGTCCAGGATGACCCGGCTGTCGGCCTGGGTGGAGACCGAGAACGCCATCCGTGACGGGATATTGGCCTTGATCACCCCGGTGATGACATCCACCGACGGCCTCTGTGTGGCCAGCACCAGGTGGATACCCACGGCCCGGGCCATCTGGGCGATCCGGCACACCGACTCCTCGACGTCGCGGGCCGCTACCATCATCAGGTCGTTGAGCTCGTCCACCACGATCAGGATGAAGGGCAGGCGCTGATAGTGGGGCTCGACCTCTCCGTCCCCCTCGGCATCCTCCCCGGCGTCGGTACCGCGCATCCGCAGCCGGTAGGCCTCCTCGTAGTCGGCCAGGTCGCCGGCGTCGAACCCGGCGTTGTAGCCGGTGATGTCGCGCATCCCCACCTCGGCCAGGAGATCGTACCGCCGCTCCATCTCGGTGACCGCCCAACTGAGGGCGTTGGCGGCTTTCTTGGGGTCCACCACCACCTGGGTCAAGAGGTGGGGAAGGTCGTTGTACTGACCCAACTCCACGCGTTTCGGGTCGACCAGGATCAGCCGGACCTGGTCGGGTGTGGCCCGGGTGAGGATGGAGGTCAGGACGGAGTTGATGCACGAGGACTTGCCCGAGCCGGTGGCTCCGGACACCAGCACGTGGGGCATCTCGGCCAGGTTGACCATCACCGCCCGACCGGCGATGTCGCGCCCCAACGCCACCTCCAAGGGGTGGTCGGCCTTGGCCGCCTCCGGGGAGGAGAGGATGTCACCCAGAGCCACCAACTCCCGGCGCCGATTGGGCACTTCCACCCCGATGGCCGACTTACCGGGTATCGGGGCCAGAATCCGGACGTCGGGTGAGGCCATGGCGTAGGCGATGTCCTTGGACAGCGAGGTCACCCGGGCCACCTTGACCCCGGCGCCGAGCTCGAGCTCATAGCGGGTCACGGTGGGCCCCACCGTCCGGCCCACCAACCTGGTTTCGACCCCGTGGGCGGTCAGCGCCGCCACCAGCGCCACGCCCCCGGCATCCACCTCGCGTTCGTCCACCGTGTGGGGCTTGGCGTGCTTGAGGAGGTTGGCCGGAGGGAGGCGCCAGTCGCCCACGGTCGGACCCAACTTCATCTCCAGCTGCGATCCCTTGCCCGGCTTGGTGGCGGCCTGGGGGAGCAGCGCCGCCTCGGGAGGCTCGGGGTCGGCGATGATGGGATCGACCTCGGCCACCTCGGCCGTAGCCACCGCCGCCTCTTCCTTCGGTTCCCCGTGGGCAGAAGGGACGGCCCGGCCGAACGGGTCGGTGGGCGGGTCGTCGTGGACCGCGACCACCGTCTCGGGACGGGTGCCACCCTGGGCCACCGAGGCGCCCCAACGGGCGGCCCGCCCCACGGCCCCGGCCGCCGACCGGACGGAGACGCCGGTCAAGACCACCATGGCCACCACCAACACGGCCACCAGTACGGTGACGGCGCCGAAGCCCCCGAGTCCGGCCCGGAGCGGATTGCCGATGACAGCCCCCACCCAACCACCGGCTGCCGAGAGTTGCGCCGTCGAGTCCTTGAGGGCCGGGGAACCGCCGGCCAGCGAGGCCAACCCGGCCGTCGCCAACAGCATCAGGGTGGCCCCGATCACCGCCCGGGCCGGCTCCGGAGCGGTACGGTCACCGTCCTCGTCCCGTCGGCCGATGACCAGTGACAAGCCGACGGCGATGGCCACCGGCGGGACCAGAAAGCGGCCCCAGCCGAGGAGGTCGCCGAAGCCCAGTCGGGCGTAGTGCCCGGCCGGGCCCAGGGAGTCGGCGTAGAAGGCCAGGGCCGCCAGCACGCCCAGGGTGACCAGCACCACTCCCCACAGGTCGGCGGCGTGGGCCGCGATCACCGCCCCCATCGAGGCCATCAAACCGCTGCGTTGGTCGGCACCACCCCGGCGAGAGCCCGCCGCACCCCGGCCCCGGTGGGCCGCCCCTCGCTTGGTGGCGGTCGGGGTCCGGGGGCGCGACCGGGCCGAAGAAGAGGGCCGGCCCTTCGGGCGCGAGCCTGCCCGGCCCGCCGGTCGCTTGGTGGCGGTCGTCACAGTGGGTAACAGGGTAGTCCCGCACCGTCGTCACAACGGGGACGCCCGGGTCAGCCTCAGCCGGGGCCGACGGAAAGGCCCCGAGGCCCCAGGACCAGGACTTCTAGACGGTGACGATGACCGGAACGATCATCGGGCGTTGGCGGGTCCGGTCCCCGACCAGCTTGCCCAGGGCCTTGCGGGCCACCCGGTTGAGGTTCTCGTGGTCGTTGCTCCCGGCCGCCAGGGCTTGCTCGAGGGCCCTGGTCACCTGCTCCCGGGCTTCGTCCAGCAGGGCTTCGGTGTCCCGGTCGTAGGCCCAGCCCCGAGTCACGATCTGGGGCGCGCCCACCACTTCGGCGCGCTTGAGGTCCACGGTGGCCACCGCCATGACCACGCCCTCCTCGGCCAGGACCATCCGGTCCCGGAGGACGCCGTGGCCGATGTCACCGACCGAGCTGCCGTCGACGAAGAGGTAGCCGCCGGGGACGGTCCCGTCCCGCTTCAGACCGGCGCCGTCCAGCTTCACGGCGTCACCGTCCTCGCACAGGATCACCCGGTCCTTTCCGATGCCCATGGATGCGGCCAGCCGAACGTGGTTGGCCATGTGGCGGTACTCCCCGTGCACCGGGATGAAGAACTCCGGTCTGGTCACCGACATCAGCGTGGCCAGCTCGCCCTGGCGGGCGTGGCCGCTCACGTGCACCCGGTCCACCCCGGAGTGGATGACCTCCACGCCCAGCTTGTACAGGCTGTCGATGACCCGTCCCACCGACCATTCGTTGCCGGGGATGGGATGGGCGCTGATCACCACCACGTCGTCGGGTCGCAGTGAGAAGAAGCGGTTCTCGCCGATGGCCAGACGGGACAGCGCCGACATGGGCTCTCCCTGCGATCCGGTGGAGATCACACAGACCTGACCGTCCTCGAGATTGTCGATGTCCTCCACGTCGATCAACGCCCCGTCTGGGATGTTGAGGAGACCCAGGCGGCGGGCCAGGGCCACGTTCTTCTGCATGGAGCGTCCGAGGGTGGCCACCGACCGTCCCCCGGCGATGGCGGCATCGGCCACCTGCTGGACCCGGTGGATGTGACTGGCGAAGCAGGTCACCACGAACCGCCGGTCCGGCCGTTCCAAAAACACCTTGCGCAGGGTCTCCCCCACCGTGGACTCCGATGGGGTGAAGCCGGGCTCCTCGGCGTTGGTCGAGTCGGACAGCAGGAGCCGGATACCCGGGTCTGAGGCCAGCGCCCCCATCCGGGCCAGGTCGGTGCGCCGGCCGTCCACCGGGTGGAGGTCGAGTTTGAAGTCCCCCGAGTGGAGGATGATCCCCTGTGGGGTGTGGAACGCCGTGGCGAAGGCGTGGGGCACCGAGTGGGTCACCGGGATGAACTCCACATCGCAGGGGCCGATCCTCCGCCGCTCCCCGTCCCGCACCGGGATGAACTGGGCCCGATCGGCCATGCCGGCTTCGTCGACCCGGTTGCGGGCCAGGGCCAGGGTGAGTTCGGACCCGTAGACCGGGACCGGGAAGTCACGGAGCAGGTACGCCAGACCCCCGGTGTGATCCTCGTGTCCGTGGGTCAGGATGACGCCGTCGACCCGGTCGGCGTTCTCCCGCAGGTAGGTGAAGTCCGGAAGGACCAGATCGACGCCGGGCATGTCCGGATCGGGGAACATGATCCCCACGTCGAGCACGAGGATCCGACCGTCGACCTCGATGCAGGCACAGTTCCGGCCGATCTCCCCCAAGCCCCCCAGGAAGACCACCCGCACCGCCGAGCCCCCGGGCCCGGATGCTCGCTTGGCCGGGCGCGAGGAGGGCACGTTGGCTTCGGCCTGGCCTTTGGCCCGGGTCTGACTCTTGCCCCCGACCGGGCTCTTGCCCCGTGACTCGCCTCCACCTTTGGCTTTGGCCGGGGTGCCCTTCGACGCTCCCTTGGCCGTCACCGCAGGGTTGCCTCCCCCTGTGGTTCCTTTGTTTCCCGATCCGCCGGAACGGCGTCGGGATCGCTCCGAATCAGGCAACCGACTGGGGAGCCGGATCGAACCGGCCCAACCTCGAGATGACCGACCGGGCCTGGTCATCGAGGGCGTCAGACGCCGCGGCGTGAGGGAGGCGGCACTGGCCGACCGGAAGCCCGAGCACCCGGCAGGCGGCCTTGACCGGTACCGGGTTCGGGAAGTCGTCCGACGACTCGAAGCGGTACGACTCGTCGAGGTGTTGATTGACCTTGGTGGCCAGCTCCACCTGCCCGGACCGGTAGGAGCGGATCAACTCGGCGAACAGGGGGCCGGCCCAGTGGGCGGCCACACTGATGATGCCGGCCCCGCCGATGGACAGGAACGGCAGGGTCAGTGCGTCGTCGCCGCAGTAGACATCGAACTCTGAAGGAGCTTCGGCCACCACCCGGGCCGCTCCGACCACGTCACCGGTGGCGTCCTTGGTGGCCACGATGTTGCGGACCTCACGGGCCAGTTCGATCGTGAGCTCGGGACCGATCCGGCGGCCCGATCGCACCGGGATGTCATACAGCACCACCGGCAACGAGGTGGCGTCGGCGATGGCCCGGAAGTGGGCCGACAGCCCGGCCGCCGACGGTCGGTTGTAGTACGGCGTCACGGCCAGTACACCGTGGACCCCGACCGCTTCGGCCAACTCGGTGAGCATGACCGAGTGAGCGGTGTCGTTGGTGCCGGTCGAGGCGATCACCGGGACGTCGACGGCACCGACCACCGCCCGGAACAGGTCGATGCGCTCGACGTCGGTCAGCACCGGTCCCTCGCCGGTGGTGCCGGCCACCACCAGGGCTTCGCTGCCGGTGGCCACCAGGTGGCGGGCCACCGCGCCGGCGGCCTCCAGATCGATGGCACCCTCGGAGTCGAACGGCGTCACCATGGCGGTGATCACCGAACCGAAGAGCGGCATCTCGTCAGCCCCTCGACCGAGACATGGAATTCAGGAAGGGCCTCACCACGCAGCAGGTTACCAGCAGGAACCCGGACCGCTGGCCCGCTGGCGGCGGTGACAGGCCCGCCGGGTGGTCCTCAGGAGGCGATCCGGTCCTGCGGCGGTACCGAGGCCAGAGCGTCGACCTCTTCGGTGGTGTCCACCCATGACTCGAATTCGATGACGCCGAGCTCGGTGAACTTGGTCCGGAGCCAGCCGTCGGCGGCATCCAGGAGACCCAGCTTCTTGCAGTTGGGGACGATCTTGGAGAACAGCAGGGCCTGGAACTCGCCCCGCTCCGGGGCCTGCTGGACCACGGGCACGATGGACTTGGGGTCGATGCCCATCCGGTCCCACACTTCCTGCTGCAAGAAGCGGTCCCGCATGCGCACGGCCGCTTCGAAGGCGAACTCCTGGCGTTCGCGCAGCTCGGAGGCGTTCAGCCCCTCGTAGTACTCCTGCAGGCTCAGCACCCCGAAGGCCACATGGCGGGCCTCGTCGGCCATCACGTATCGCAGCAGCTTCTTGAGGAGCGGGTCGCCGGTCATCTGGTGCATGAAGCCGAAGGCCGCCAGGGCCAGGCCTTCGACCATGATCTGCATGCCCAGATAGGTGAGGTCCCAGCGGGAGTCGGCGATGATGTCGTCGAGCAGCATCCGCAGGTGGGCGTTGACCGGGTAGTGGCCGGAGAGCTTCTCGTCCAGGTACTTGCCGAACACCTCGACGTGACGGGCTTCATCCATCACCTGGGTGGCGGCGTAGTACTTGGCGTCGATCCACGGCACCGACTCCACGATCTTGGCCGTGCAGATGAGCGCCCCCTGCTCGCCGTGAAGGAACTGGGAGAGCGTCCAGTTCTGACTCTCCACGCCGAACTGCACCCACTCCTTGTCACCCCACTTCTCCACCGGGGTGCCGGTGAGGTCGAAGCCGGCGCCGAACCCGCCGGTGGCCTCGGCTTGCTCCCGCACCAGCTTCTCCTGGTCCACGTCGATCTCCCACGGGAGGTCGGTCTCGCCGTTCCACTGGGCGCCCTTGGCCTTCTCGTAGAGCTTGTTGAGCTTGGGGCGGGCGCCCTTCTCGTAGTCCCAGGTGAAGATGGAGTCGTACTCCGAGTGGACCACGTGGCGGCCGTTGGCCTCCTCGGTGCCCACCACCGAGAGGATGGCCTCGAAGTCGTCGATCTCG
>Ga0182030_10011624_pt1 | contig 17734 bp, 17 predicted proteins | sample 812S3MmetaG_FD_121299 | JGI IMG/M metagenome (GOLD analysis project Ga0182030, IMG submission 121299) | Permafrost microbial communities from Stordalen Mire, Sweden - 812S3M metaG (Illumina Assembly) | ecosystem: Environmental > Terrestrial > Soil > Wetlands > Permafrost | place: Sweden...
ATCAGCGCGATACGCCCCTTTTCGAGATCACCGCTCGCCTGGCCGGCAATGTAATCGAGAGCTGCACCGAGGCCGGCAACGAGAGCGACGGCGGGCGTGTACGCGCTTTCGCCCTTGACGGCGTTTTTGCGTTCCTTGCGCAGGTCAAAGTAGTAGCGCGGGTTTTTCGACGTCTCCATCGCCGCCCACGCTTTCTCGCTGACGCTTAGGTAGGCGAGGCCCGGCGGGATCATGACAGCTTTTTGCGAACCGCCGATCAGCACATCGATGCCCCAGCCATCGACGTCGAAGTGAGTCGTTCCGAGGCCGGTGATGCCGTCGATGACGAGCAGTGTCTCAGGCGCGACTTCTTTGATCAGCTTGGCGATGGCTTCGACGTCGTGGCGGACGCAGGTGGACGTTTCGGTCGCCTGCAGATAGACGGCCTTGTGTTCGGGCTTGAGGGCGGCGCGGATCCCGTCGAGCTTGAATGTCTCACCGTAGGGAGCTTTCACCACGTCAACGGCGCAGCCGAACGCCTTCGCCAGGTCGACCCAGCGCTCGCCAAATTTACCGGCCGTCAGCACGAGCACCTTGTCGCCGGGCGACGTGAGATTCGACACCGAGGCTTCCATCGCGCCGGTGCCGGAAGAGGACAGCAGAAGGACGTCGTTCTTTGTGCCGACGAAGACCCTCAGCTGGGCGAGAACCTTTTGGTAAAGCGCACGAAACTCCGGCGTGCGGTGGTGCATGTCAGCTGCGGCCATGGCAAACTGCGCTGCGGGCAGCAGCGGCGTCGGACCGGGCGTATAAAGGCGTGTTTTTCTGAACATTTTGGTTCTCCTGTGTCTGACTGGCTGGTATATCGGCCTACCGGTCAAAGAAATCACAGAATACACATTTTTGTGGTTTTTGTGAATAGGGTAGAGGTGGGATTATGCAAGAGCTTAAGGGGATATATAAATAAAAGTAAGTTAGTTATACTTATGTATGCTTATTTTGAATTGGATAAGGGGTTGCGGCCCCTGATAGGTGTTTGGGGCCGCCCTTCGTGACTTGAACCTTACCGGTGTCCTCCCCCTCCCCCTCCACCACCATGGAATCCCCCGCCGCCGCCTGCACCGCCGCCGCCGTGGAATCCGCCTCCTGAGAATCCGTGGACAGGTCCGCCCACACGGCCGACGCCACGATAGCCATAATGGCCGCCATACCAGCCACCGCCCCAGCCGCCGCCCCAGCCATAGGGATAGAAGCCAAAGCCAAATGGGCTATAGAACGGGCCCATGCCGATGAAGGTGTAGTCCCACATATATGGGTCCCAGTACCAGCTGGGTGCGAAGCCGGGGCCGCCGCCGTATTCTCCGGCGATTTGGTTATTGGCCTCGGCCAGATATTGCGAGCGAAGGCTGTTCCAGTTGTACAGGTCGTCCTTCGCCTCGTTGGTGTCGAAGCTCGCTGGTTTCTCCTGTGCCAGAGGCTTGTCTCCTGGACCCGAGACGAGGGCCAGTTCATGATGGGACTTAACCACCCGATATTTGCCATCGCCGACTTCGACGGCTGCCTTTCCATCGAAAACCATCGCCGTTGGCTGGTCCGCGTTGAATTCGTAGTAGCCGTTCTTGACGAGCTGGGTTGTCACTCCTGCGTCGAGGATGTCGAGGTTGTTTTGGGGATGGATTTCGTCGACCTCGATTCCCGCTCGGCCATGCTCCAGTTCGACTTGCGTCCTGGTGAGGTCGGGCGAAATCATCTTCACTTCGCTGTTGTCGTCGAGGCGCAGAAACACACCGGGCGTGAGGAGAATTTCCGCTTTGCCGGTTTGCGTGCTCAGCTCTTCGCCGGGATTGAGGTCCGTGCTGCCGACACTTTTGCCGGTAAGTTGCTGTCCATTGAGATACGCTGCGCCCTCGATGTAATTGACCGTTCCAGGGCGGGCGACATTCGCACCAAACGCCGCCGGGCCCAGCACTAGGGCTGCTCCGGCCAGCGCGATCGTAGTGATTCTCGGCATCATTGCTTTAACTCCCACTCATGTAAATGCGAACGCACCGGTAAAGTTCTTCGGAGGCCTCGGATTCAATTGCGTCTGCTGAAAGTGAAAATTAAAGCGTTTGCATCGTTTTCGGCGCTCAATCATCGCGAATTGGCGTCGCAGGTGTTTTCGCCGTGCGCCTCAATTAAAATTGAAAGGTTGGAGAGGCCACCATGATCGATCCCGGCGCACTCGCTGCGCATATCACCAAGTTGACCGTTCTTGCCATGAAGGCACGCGATGCCGAGCGCACGGGCACTCTGCGCCTCATCAAGACGGCGTTGATGAACAAGGCGCTCGAAAAGAACGCGGTGCTTACTCCGGCGGACGAGGAACAGACGCTGACCATGATGATTAAGCAGCGGCGCGATTCGATTGAGCAATTCACCAAGGGCAACCGGCCGGAGCTTGCCGCGAAAGAAGCAGCGGAGATTGTGGTCATCGAGGAGTTTCTGCCCAAGGCACTCGATGAAGCTGGATTGAAGGCGCTGGTTGCGGAGACCGTTGCCGAGCATGCTGCCGCCTCAGGCCGCGCACCCACGCCGAAAGATATGGGTCCCGTGATCAAAGCCGTGCAGGCGAAGATCCAGGCCAAGGGGCTGCGCGCCGAGGGGCGTATCGTGAGCGAGTTGGTGAAGCAGGGACTGGCTGGTTAAAGAAGTGTAAAAGTCACACGGCTCTGTAGACGGATTTTCGCTGGAGTTCTACTATCGGTTCACGATAGACCGTGGATGCGGATATCGGAACGCCGATGACCCCGCCCAGTAAATTCGCTGGAGTCGCTTTCTTCCTGTTCCTGCTGCTTGCTGCGCCGCGCGTATGGGCGCAGGGGCCGCCATTTCAGACCGACGACCCGGTCCCCGTTGACTATCGCCATTACGAGTTCTATATCTTTGGCGGCGCCGATGGGACGCCCGCGGAAATGGACTCCACTGGGCCAGCCTTCGAATTCAACTGGGGCGCAGTTCCTCGCGTGCAACTGCATGCCATTCTGCCGTGGGGCGGGATCTTTCCGTCGAACAATCCGGTCTATCTTCCCGGCGGCACTGGGCCGAGCGCTTTCGGCCTTACTGACGTGGAACTCGGCGTGAAGCTGGCCGTTTTCAAAGAGACAAAAATGACTCCGCAGATCGGCACATTCACCATGTTCGAAATGCCCACTGGAAATTACGATAAGGGCCTCGGCGTGGGCAACGTCTGGTACAAGCTGCCCGTGTGGCTGCAGAAGAACCAGGGTAAATGGCTCTTCGATGGGGGCGCAGGCGAAACCGTGGTGCCGCAGACGGGGTACCACGACTTTCCTTACGGCGGATTTTTGATCAAGCGTGGGTTGAGCGAAAAACTCGAGCTGGCGGCTGAGGTTTTTTCTCACGGCGGAGAGGGGTTTGCCGCGGCGCAAACGCAGAGCTCGACGATGATCGATGCCGGCGGCTACTGGCATTTAAAGAAGGAGCCGGATACGGAGTTTCTCTTTGCCTATGGGCACTCCATCGCCGGACAAACCGAAAATTATGCGTATGCCGGCATCTACTGGACGTGGGGAAAAGACGACAAGAAGCCCGATGACAAGGACGCGCCTGACAAGAAGGCGATGCTGAACGACGCGATGTTTTCACGTCAGGCCGTGAAACGCGGATTCTGAACCGAACCAGATTCTGCGCGCAGGCCGCAGGACGCTCAGGAGTTTCCATTCGATGGAGATAACGACACGCGGACTTTGGACATTGATACACGGCATGGGACTCGGCGCGCTGTATCTGTTGGCTTGCTCCGGCGCGCTTGTCGAGCTTTGGCGCCGTTATTCGCGGGCTGACTTATCACCGATTACTGAACGGGAAGAAGCTTTCCTCAGATGGTATCTACTGGCGATGGCTGTGCTCGCGTGGTTCGCTGTTCTCACGGGCACTTACATCATTTATCCGTGGTATCGCGCCGTGCCGCCGGTGGGAACGGTAAATCTAACTGGATACCCACAGAGATTGCTTCTTTCGAATCCAGCCACGAGCGGCTGGCACTCGATCGGAATGGAATGGAAGGAACACGTCGCATGGCTGGTTCCCATTTCCATCACGATGGCGTTCGCGGTTTTCAATCACTATCGCCGCAATCTCAGGAATCATCCACAGCTTCGTGCGACTGTGTTGAGTTTCATGATGATTTCGTTTCTTGCCGCGGGCATTGCGGGATTCTTTGGCGCGATGCTCAACAAGCACGCGCCGGTTGAGGGCGGACAGACGATTCATCTGATGCAAGGAGAATCGCGATGAGCAGCCAGTCGGCCAGCACTTCGAAACCCGCCGCCCAAGCGATGACGAATGGCTCCGGGGCAGCGGCTGTTCTCGCAGCCGGTCTTGGCTCTTTCACGCTCGCTGTTCTGGCCATCGCGGCAGACAAGTCGTCGACGATCAAGAGCCTGATGAACTTCTATCGCGCCACCGGACCGCTCTCCGGGGTGACGACCACAGCCATTCTCGTCTGGATCGCTTTCTGGATCGTACTTGAACGGTACTGGCGCAATCGGAACGTTGCGATGGGCCGCATCGGCACGCTCGCTCTCGTGCTCCTCGTGCTGAGTCTGCTGCTTACCTTTCCTCCGATAGCGGACCTCTTCTAAGACCGAGTGATTTTTCCGTCGCCAACACAACATAAAAAGGCCGGCGCAAGTTTCCCCGCACCGGCCTTTGAACTACTTCTCGAACAACTAGTTCATGTCGTCTACGTAGTGACCCACCAGCACTGCGTTGCCCGATGTCGGATTCTTCAGCAGCAGGCCGACGACGCGGACATTGGCTCCGTCGGTAATGCCGCTGAAGCCGCTCCATCCGTCGCGGAATCCAGTATTACTCGTAACGTAGACCGTCACTGTCTCTGGAATCAGCACACCCGCAAAGCCGTTCACCTGCATCTGGAACGTACCGTTGGTCGAGTTTTCGCTGCCTGCAACCACCGTGCCGTTGAAGCCCCAATCGCGGAGCATCACACGGTTCACGGTCACGGCCGATGCGCTCACCGCGCCGCTTGCCGGTCCGCCTACAGCCACGTGCTGTCCGGCCAGCAGCCCACTCGGGTTGAAGAGGAATTGCGCCAGCGGTCCGTGCATCCAGTAGATGGAGAATTTCTCGCTGCCGCTCAAATCCACGGTTGCGATGTTTCCATCCGTCACCCCGGTAGTCGTTGGAAGAGTGCCACGTACATACAGATCGAAGCTTGTGGCTGCACCCGACGATGGCGTCACATAGGTCACCTGTCCGCCGGCGTAGAAGCCGCTGTCCGAGAGGATAGCCACCTCATCCGCATCGATGGTCGCGTCCGCCTTGTCGAGGAATCCGGAAACCTGCACGATGCTGCTCGAGGTAAGACTGCTCAAACTCGCGCCGCCGTCCCACTCTGTCTGCCCCGTCACATTCACCGTGAATTGCCGTCCGTGCGGGCCCTGGATCGTGAACGTCTGCGCGGTCGTATCCGTGCCGATTACCGCGGCGTCGAACTCGTCGATATAAGCACCGGGATCGGAGTTATTGACCGCCTTCACAGTAAACGTCGGAGTCACGGCTCCGGTGATATTTCCATTCGAGTCCACCTCGATCGACTTACGCAGATCGAAGTCCATATGCAAGCCGACGGGCGCTCCTGCCGTTGCAACCACCATGGGCGTTGCCAGCGGATAGGTCAAAGGGGCTGACGGAAGGGTAGCCGGTTCCGAAGTGATGGTGGGTGCGGCGCCACTGCTTGTGTCGAGATAGCCGAGCGTTGCGGCGCCCAGCGTGATCGACACGCAGTTGAACGTCCCCGCGGCCACATCGTTCATGTCAATCAGGGTCTGCAATCCATTAAAGCGTGCAAAATCCACGGTTGGTGTGCCGCTCAGCAACGATACGCCGGTACCACTGCAATCGGTTGACGTGTATGCGTCGATGGCCGAGAGTTGTACATTGAACGAGGTTACGGCGGCCATCGGCGCATCCGTGCCGACAACAAAAGAAGATCCGGTTGGCGAGGTGGAATTGGTGCCTGTGGAATTAGACGTCGTCATGCCGCTGCCGCAACCTCCAATGAGGAATGAGCCTACGGCGAGTGCAACGATTGAAGGAAGAAAAAGTCTTCCGTGCATTTTAAAGAGCATTTTCAGATACATCGCTTTCTGCGGTCGTCCGTGGCCTCCACGGAGCTTCGCGGGAATTGACACATAGCACCCGCACAAACAAAATTCGCCCAGGACCGCGCCACTCGGAATGAGACTCTCGAAGTCGATACAACGCCGGTTCCGGATTCCGGCGAAAGATCTGCTTCGTCCAGATAAGTGGCTCGGTGAACGATGACGAACTCGAATCTCGGAATATATTCTGAAACCGGTGTTTTGGTGGCTGGCTATGCGACTTGCTAACTTAGAACCCCAGCTTGCGTCGCATAGTCGCGGACCGATGCAACATTTTTGCTTTAACCTATTACACTGGTAACGTCTGACTTACAAATCAATAAATTAGCTGAGATCTATGTCAACTTATTATCGCTGAACGCCGTCTATCCAAGAATCTTCGCACCGGCTCGTCCCGCTCCAATCCAATGGCTATGTCGTAAGCATGCCGCGCCTCTTCGCGTCTTCCTGTCCGCACCAGCAACTCCGCGCGGGCCGCCCACCATGGTTGATATTCGACGAGCCGGGGATCTCCAACGAATCCTTCAATCGCATCGAGTCCCGCCTGTGCACCCTCGAGTTCCGCGATTGCTAATGCGCGATTGATCGCCACCACCGGCGAATGCGCATAGGACAGGAGCGCATCGTAGAGTTGCACCACTTCGTTCCAGTTTGCGCGTCCCGTGCGGCGGCGCGACCCATGCGCCGACTGGATCGCGCCCTCCAATTGGTAGCGCCCCAGTGCTTCCAAGCTGCACGCGCGCAACAGCAGCGATTCGGCTTCCTCAATCATCGACGCGTTCCAGTCTTCCACCCGTTGTTCCGCCATCGGCACATACTCACCTTGCGCATCGCGCCGCGCGCGCCGCCGCGATTCGGCGTACAGCATCAGAGCCAGCAAGCCCATTGCCTCAGGCTCGCCGGGAAGCAGTTCGGTCACGAGTCTGCACAGGTAGATCGCTTCTTCTGCAAGCTCACGCCGCGCGACGTCTGTGCCTGAGGCGTCAATCCATCCCTCGGCGAATGCCGCATAAATCGCGTCTAAGACTGTTTCGAGTCGATCACCCAATTCTTCGCGCTCGGGAATGCGGAGCGGAATGCCTGCCTGCCGGATCTTTTGTTTTGCGCGGACTAATCTCTGGCCCATGGTTGCGGGCGACACAAGAAATGCCGAAGCAATCTTCGCCGCATCGAGGCCCAGCACGGCCTGCAGCATCAGAGGCGCGCGGATGCCGACATCGATTGCCGGATGCGCGCAGGCAAACATCAGTCCAAGACGCTGGTCGGGAAACTCTCTTTCATCGGTTGCTGCAGCGAGTCCTTCGGCCATTCGCTCCAATTGGTCGCTTGCCGGTTCAGTGCGTCGATTGTTGCGGAGAGCATCGAGAAACTTTCGCCGCGCCACCGTGAGCAGCCACGCTTCGGGATTTTCTGGGCAGCCATTGCGCGGCCAGTCGGACAGTGCCGCCGCGAATGCTTCGGCCAACGCATCTTCGGCGGCATCCACATCGCGTGTGCGCGCGGCAAGATAGGCCACGAGTTTTCCGTAGCTGCGGCGCGCGACTGCATCTGCAGTATTGCGTGCCTGCGCGCCGCCTTCCTGTGCGTCCATTGCGGTCAGCTCATCTCCCAGACCGCGCGCACTTCCACCACCCCGTGTCCGACCGCCGGACAGCGGCGAGCCCACGTCAGGGCTGCATCCAGATCGGGGACATCGATTAGGTAATACCCGGCCAGCTGTTCTTTCGAGTCCGCGAACGGCCCATCCTGAACCTGTGTCTTCCCGTTTGTCGTTCGCAGCGTAGTGGCCGAGGCGCTGGGCTGCAGCCGGTTGGAGTTTTTCAACGCGCCTGCGGCCTTGAGCGCCTCTGTGTAGGCCATGTACGCTGCGCCGCCTTGTTCCTGTTGTTCTCTGGTCATCTTCGGCCAGATCGATTCGTCGACGTAGAGCGTCAAGAGATATTGCATGGAAATCCTCCGGTTTGGATTGTAGCGGTATTAGTCCGCTACCACGATGACGCGGCGGAGGCGCGCATTTCGACATTCGGTGATGGGGAAGTTCTTGAATTAAAAAACAAAACTTCACGGATGGCCGAATACTTAGGTCCCCCGCTCAGTGCGGGACGCCTGCCACCTTGGTGTTAGTGATAGCAACTATCGACCGCCATCCTCATCTAATAAAACAGGTGAAAAACTAAATGGAAAAGTTGACATCCCTGACCAAAAGATCGGCGATTCCCCTCGACCATGCGGTTCTTTGCCTGGACTGCAATTGCGTGAGCGATGCGAACCGGGAGTGCCCGGCCTGCTCATCAAGAGCACTGATGAATCTGAGTGCGGTGCTGGATCGGCGCGAAGATTTCGCGGATTCGCGAGAACTGGCGGTTGCCTAGAGCCTCTGATCGCGACTCGGCGAACTAGCGAGGCGACTCCGATTGGCCTGCCGGGACGCATTGCAGCAGGCCGAGATCCCCGGCGACCCGCTCGAGCCGCGAGCGCGTATTTCCATCGGGCGTGACAAGAGGCAGGCGGACGTGCGCGTTGCACTTGCCCATCAGGCTGAGCACGGTTTTCACCGGCCCCGGATTTGAATCCCAGAAATTTGCTTCGAAGAGATTTGCGTATTTGCGTTCAAGGGCGCGGGCGCTAGCCCAATCATCGCGCAACGCGGCGTGGACCATTGCACCTACTTCCGCTGGAGCCTCATTCGAAGCCACGCTGATGAGTCCGTGCGCGCCGACGCCGATCGTCGCCAGAGCCAGGCCGTCGTCTCCAGAGAAAACTTTGAACGAACGCGGCAGCCGATGGATCAGCTTCGCAATCTGGATCAGGTTCCCGCTGGCTTCCTTGATTGCCTGAATATTCTGTGCAGCTTCCGCCAGCCGAACCACCGTAATCGGCTCGAGGTTAGCTGCAGTTCGGCCCGGTACATTGTAGAGGCACACCGGGGTCGGGTACACGGCATTTGCCAAGGCCAGGAAATGTTGAAACTGGCCTTCCTGATTGGGTTTGTTGTAGTAGGGATTCGCCGAAAGGATCGTATCGACGCCTTCCACATCCCTGAGCAGCGCCGCCTGGCGCAGCAAAGTCCGCGTGGAGTTATGCGTGCATCCGGCCCAGACGGGCACACGCCCTGACGCCGCATCCACCACAATGCGGATGGTATCCAGCCACTCGTCTTCGTCCAGCGTCGCCGCCTCGCCCGTCGATCCGCAGGCCACCAGAAAGTCAATGCCCGCGTCGATCTGCCAGCGCACCAGCGCCTGCAGAGCCTGCTCATCGATGGCCCCGTCCGCCCGGAAAGGCGTGACGATTGCCGTGCCGCACCCCGTCGTTTCCATCATTGGTGAGTGTATACCCGCGGGACGTGGAAATAGAGTCAATGCTGCGCAAACAGGGTCCTTATCTACTCCGAATTTCCAACAAGTCCTTCATGCCTGATCCTTGCCGAAGCTCTATTCCCTGTTCCCTAATCCCTGTTCCCTGTTTTTCGCAAATTCTTCTTCCAGCATCGACATGAGGCGCAGATTGCAGTAAGTCTCTCCGCGCCGGGCCGCATCCCGCATCGTCCCTTCGCACACAAAACCCAGGCTTTCGTAGAGGTGCCGCGCGCGGGCGTTGTCTTCATAGACATCCAGAAAGAGCCGGTGGGTATGGAAGTCCTCGAAGGCCATTCGGATCACTTCGCTGAGAATCCTCCGTCCGAGCCCGCGCTCGGGTACAGCCACCACGATGCGCTTCAACTCGATTGCGCCGCTGTCCTCAGAGAGCCCGCGCAGGATTACATAGGCCTCCAGAGTTCCTCGTCCTGTTTCGTTCCCGGTTTCGCTGAGGAGGTAGCGTGCATCGCCGCCGCGTAGGGCCGCTCGATGCCGCTCCTCACTCCATTGGCCGACAAACTGTTGCGCCCCCGGGTGTGCGCTCCAATGCAACGATGCGGGGAATGTCTTCAGAAACCGCTGGACGGAGGATCATAACGTCAGATTAAACGTGCCGCCGAATTCAACGTGCGGCCGTGCGAATTCCCGAATTGGGAACGCCCGCAAGCAAACCTCATTCCAAATAGCAAGCACCGCCCATGTCTGTCCTATGACCAAAGGCATGTCCAGGGATCGAACGAGGAGTTACGCCAGGACCGGCCCCGCGTATACCATTCCTTAACAGGGGAATCCATCAGCACTTGCTTTGCCGGGTCGCAGCGCGGTCCGTCCACGCGTTTTGAATAGATAAAAGCTTCACCCTGCAACGTTTTAAAAATCAGAGTTGCAGGCCGCAGTTCCTTTTTTCCACAGATCTCCGCCGAATTTGTCTGCCGGGCCGCCCGGTATTACGAGCGCTTGTTCGTCGCATGTGTTTCGCGTCTTTCCAGCGGCCAACGTCCCGGAACGCACGGCGCGCAGCAAAAATTCGATGTCTGTTATCCCCATGCTCCGGCAAGAAGGATGAAGGACCTATGAGCGGCAGAACTGAAATGTCGACCACCCTTCAGGATCCCAACCTCGAACCCGCGAGTTCCACGAGCACCCTCATCGCCCTCATAGGGCCCAATGCCGCGCATCGCGGCATCATGGCCAAAGCTCTTACCGGTTCGGAATCCCGTACCGTCCGAGAATTCATCGACTATCCGGCGAGCCTCAGCGATATCCCGCAACTGATGGAGGAGAACTTCGACGTTGTCATGATTGACGTTGACAGCGATCAGAGCTATGCGCTCCAAATCGTCGAGACCATCGCGGCCTTGAACAGCGCGATCGTAATGGTCTATTCGATGCGGAACGATCCGGATCTATTGCGGGAGTGTATGCGTGCCGGCGCTCGCGATTTCCTGCCCCTTCCGGACGAAGCTGGCGGGGCACCTGCGCCTGCGGCTGTTGAGGCATCCGAGGTTCCGGTCGCACCCCCGGAAGAGCTCGAAGCGATCAATCCTGCGGACTTTCTCCTTCCTGAGCCGGTTGATGCGCCAATCGCCCCTGAAGCGCAAACCGCTCCAGAACCGCAGATCACCCGGGCCGTTGCCGAGACGAAGCCGTACAGCGCTCCGTCCTACAATTATTCGGCTGCGCCTCGCCGCCCTGACCTGCAACCGTTTTCGCAAGCCCCGGCGTCTCGCCAGCCGGACGCCCAGCCTCAGCCTCGCCCGGAAGATTTGCGCCTTTCTATAGCTCCATCGCAGCCTGTAGAGCCATCGTCTGCTGCCGTGTCGCCCTCCACCGACTTCAGCGAATGGGATAGCCTTTGGATTCGCACTACACTGCCGGCCGCCGCCAAGTCTACCGACAACGGCTCGCACTTGCCAGCAGCGGTAGAGCCAGTCACAAAGAAAAAATCCGGACCGACTGCGCTTCAGAGCGGACCGCAGCTTGTTGCGTGCACGCCGGCTCCCGTCGAAATCGCCGTTCCCGCGCCGCCGCTCTTCCGTCAGGTCGATTCCAACGACACCGTTCAGTCGCGTCGCCCCTGGGTAAGATGGGCTCTCTTCGCGGGTGTACCTCTGGTCATCATCGGTCTGCTCATGCTTGTCTTCATGCCGTCAACCAGGTCAAGTGCTCCTGTCGCTCCGCACATTCAATCTGATGCAGCTCAGGGGGAAAGATCCGCCATGGATGCGGAGACTGCTTCCGCGAAGCCAAGGTCGACGGTCAAGCCATCGCCCGCTTCGCTTTCCTCAGTGCTTCAGGCTAAGGCCGAGCCCACGCAAACTGCACCGGTCTCGTCGGACATGATGAACGCCCAGCTCTCCGCGCCTTCTCGAATCTCGGATCAAATGAAGAAGCCCGGGCCGGTGGAGGAAGCACCGGCCGGCTTTAGCCCCAGTGCTATTGAATCCGGGGACGCGATTCCCGGGCAGGTTTTCGCCGGACAAAATAAGGTGAGGGTTGTTCCCAGCGTTTCCGCCATCTCCGCTGGTGTGGCAGAGGGCATGCTGCTTCACAAAACAGCGCCTGTCTATCCTGAGTTTGCGAAAGCCGCCCGCGTCAGCGGCACCGTTTTGTTAGGCGCGACCATCACCAAAGCGGGCACAATTGCCGGACTCCACGTGATCAGTGGTCCAGCAATCCTGCGGGGTCCAGCCGCCGACGCAGTTAAAAACTGGCACTATCGCCCTTACATGCTGAACAACCAGCCGGTCGAGGTGCAAACGACGATTAAGCTCGTCTTTACTCTCGACCAGCACTAAAGGGCGCGTTCCAGCCGTGTTGGCGGCCGTGTTAGCCTTCGACGGGCCATCTACTCCGGCTGCTTTGCGCCCTCCTTCGCTCCATTCACCGCGCCCTTTGTTGTGTCTTTTGTCTTGTGCCATGCCTTTTTCGTTCCTCTCTTGGTCGAGTGGTAGGCCTTTTTCGTTCCCTGTTTTGTGCCGTGCGCGGCATCCTTCGCAGCGCCTTTGGTCTCGTGCCCTGCGTCCTTCATGTCCTGCTTCGCGCCGTTGTCCTGCGCTGCTGCAGGTTGCCCACTCCATCCGAAGGCCGGTCCACAGGACAGAGTGGCTCCGAGAAACAATGCTGACAGTTGCAATTTGGTTTTCATATAGGAGGGGATTCCTCTTCTGGTCCGCGAGTTGGCTGTCTCCGGCGAAAAACACTCGCCGAGAATCGAAGGCTGTTGCGGAAAGGTTCGCAACAGCATGGTCGCGCCAACGGCACAAATCCTTGGTCGATTGACTCGGCCAACGGCAGCTGGGATCTCGGGTCTCAAGATCGCACTCGGTCCGTGGACACGCGCTCACACAGCGCACCCCCGGATTCCGCCGTCCTATTTTGAGTGTCCCGACGACGGCGCCGGTCCAGCCGATCTGCTTGGCATGGTGCCTGACACACCTGAGCTTCTTCCAATATTGGCGGAGCCGCCGCGTGCATTGGGCTCCGACTCAAAGGAATAAGCGGACGGCGCATACCCTCTATGCACAGCGACCTGGCCAGGTCCTGCGCTCATCGCGCGCCCGGCGCTCATCGCTTCCGGAACGGAGAGATAAATATGCGTGCTTGCTGTTCCTCGCTCCACTGCTTGCCGTGAAAGCTTGTCGAGTTTACCCAGCTGATCGCGCGGAACGCCGAGCCCCGCCGAATCCTTGCGAAAAACGAAGGATTCGGCCGATGCCACTTGCGACTGCACCAGCGGCTTCAGATTCACAGCCGTCAGCGTCGATTCCCCTGGTCTCGGTGCATGGCCCGACGGGGGCTGCAAGTGCACCAGCCCGTTGCTCGCCATCAGCGATGATGCATTGCTCAACCCATTCCACCCGCCACCGGGCTGCCATCCCCAGCCCGCGCCGGGACAGAACGACCAGCTCCCAGAGTGATACGGCGTCCATCCCCATGGATACGGCGATACCCACGAATAGCCCGCACCCTGGTAGAACGCCCATGAACCATTCGAAAACGGATCCCAGGCGGCGCTGGTGAAGTAGGGCCGCCACATTGAGCCGCACCCGCCTGCATCCATGAAACTCCCGTAGTACATCATGTCGTTCAGCCCGTATGTGTACGGCGAACTGCTCAACGCACTGTAGGCAGCCGTGCGCGCGTGATATCCGGTCGCAGTCTGGTCCCACGCGTCATACGGTGCAGAGGCAATCTCTTTTTCTACGGTGGGCTGGCTTTGATCGGCCAGATGGAAGGTCACCGTTTTCTTCTTGGCTATCTCCTCGGGTCCCGAGGGCCGATCCACGCGCACAGTGCCGTCGAGCACAGCCAGCCTCGCCTGTGCCTCGTTGAATTCGAGCCGGATGTGGCTGCCCGGCTCCAGGGCAAGCGTCTGCTGGCCGAACAGCAATTGGAATGTATTGCCGTGGGTCTTCACCAGGCTCACGTAGGCCATTCCGCGCAGCAGATGAACCGACGAGGCCGTGGCGCCTGTGGCCAACCGCTCCAGTTGCTGGAACTCGACCACCGAATCGGGAGCCAGCCGCAGAGTGCTGTTGTCTTCAAACTCGACCTCAGCGACACCTTCGTCTGTTCGCAGCCGGCTCTTCTCCACAATCGGCATATTTGCCACTGCGGGTTCAAAGCCGCGGCCGATGGCGCGATCCATTTTCACCGCACCTTTCACCTCGCTCAGGCGCACGATGCGAATCTTTGAAGCACCCGTTTCGGGGGAAGCTGTATCGCTGGTGTGGGCGGGCAGTGCGGTGGCAAGCAGCAGGACTGAGACGAAGGCTGTTGCGGCGGGGGCGGGAATCGAGGCCATGTGCGCCTCCTTCTGTGTGTGGCGAACAGTGAATGCTTAGAATCGAAACCGATCAAGGACGGGAAGGTCTCCGAACTGAACCCGATGTGGCACCCATGCTAGCACGGAAAGGCTGTGCAAGTTGTCTTTAAGTCGTCATCTTGAACATCAGGAGTGAAGCGCTGGCCATCGGCACTCGAGCGAGGGACTGGTAGCAGGGCGACACGGACCGGCGATAGGGTGTAGCTTTACGGGTTTTGCAAGCTCCACACGCTCACCGTGCAGTTCAGGCATTCCGGGTGATAAAGGCTCGCAAGCGACTGGCTGGCTTCTGTATGCACCTGCTCTGCTTCCGGGTGCATGCCAGCTTGTTCCAGGACCTTTGCATATGCTAATTCGCCATCAAGGTAGAGGAGATTTCGTGCTCCAATTGTGCTTTTCAGAATTGCCAATCCTGTGCGCATATTGGCGAGAGCGGTTGTTACGTCGCCATTCGCGGCACTCGATCTGCCAACCAGAAGATATGCCCATCCCGTCAACTGATGCTGAGTGCCATAGAGGATCCTGTAAACGCCGAGAGCATCTTTGAAGGCAGACTCCGCCTCTGCGGCGTGGCCAGTGACAGAATCGAGCCAGCCTGTTGTTCCATCCACGGCCGCTGATAGCGACATCGCATTCGGGCCGGCCAGTGATTCCTGTGTCTTTGCCGCGCCCAGATATTTCCGTGCGGCCTTCCAATGCTTTTGTCCAATAGCCCCGGCGACCAGGTGCAGATCGACTGTGGCCAATCCGGCGTGATCCTGAAGGTGATCTTCAATTTGCGCTGCCTTGCGCAACATGCGCTCGCCCCTCTCTGGGTCTCCTGCATTGATCCTCAACCTTCCGAGAAGACTCAGTGCGTCCGCGTAATCCGGGCTTTCCCGGCGGTCGCGGCCGAGGGTGACAAGCGCCTTCTCATAAAGTTGCTCCGCCTTTCGCAATTGTCCTATGTTCGAATATGCCAACCCAGACAATGTCTCGGCTCTTCCACGCTCCCGATCGGCGACGGATTTGATTTCTTCGACTGGTGCGAGAGTGGCGATGGCTTCTGCGTAATGGCCTTGTTGGATAAGTGCGTTCGCAGAGCCCATGCGATCGCCGATCGTGTTCTGCCCGAAAACAGAGACACAGCTCGTAACTGCCATGGCAAGCAGGAAATGACTGCGCATCGTTCTAACCTCGGCTCGCGCGGGTGCAGCAGGAACAGAGGCCGGATACACCTCAGTGAAGCGCGCGCCGAGGTTATTGCACGCAGCCTGCCAGGAGATTGATGGATCAGTTCAATAATCTTTAATGAGGCGGGCATTCAAGCCGCGGACCGGTGCTGGACAGCGATCACCGCATTGCGAACGTGGACATCGCGTGGAATTTTGCAATTATTCAGCAATCATGAAGAGGAGAGGATTTTTTCTCGAAACGAGAGAACCGGATAATTGGTTGTCAGTTTGATTTTTGGTGCGCTTGCGATTCGCTTGCACGCCGCTGAAGATCCTGAGAGCATTCGGCCATGGGCACATCGAATAGTCTTCGGCATCCTGTGGGATGCGCCAGAAACGCGAGAAGAAAGACTTCAGGTTGCTGTTGCTCCTCGGCTCCATGGGGCTGATGTGTGCGGCGGAAAAGATATGGTCAAACTGACCCACTACCAGGCCGTTATAGGCTGGCCGTCAGGTTGTATTCTCTTGCGATCGGTTCAACAACCTTTTGCCTGCCGTGTCCGGGATTGGCCCGATACCTTGTGCGAAGCAGGCCTGCTTTTTCCAGTCGAACCACATCGCGGCTGACAGCCCGCACATCCCGCTTGAGTCCGCAGGCCAAATCTGCGATGGGCTGCGAACCAGCCTTTGCATATCGCAATAGGCGAACCCGCTCGGCAGTCAGCACGTTCAGCAATTCCAAAGGATCTTCAAACGCGATGGTGACTTCCGCAGCGATCGATTCGCCGCGATCGAGCTTTGCAGCGTGATTGCGCACGCGGTTGAAGAACTCGCCAGCTGTTCCCGTCGCGATGTTGGCCTTATTCCTGCTCATCTTCAACCCTCCACAGTTCGTGGACCTCCCGGATAAACCTTTCAGCCTGGGCTGCGTATGTCGAGAAGTCCACAGCTTCAACCTTCCCCATAAAATGCCGATGATGATAATCGTGGCTGTTGTCGTAGCCAAGTACTCGGCCATTGTCTACCGAACACTGCTTCAAATTGATATACGCAAGGCTATAACCCACCACTTGTCCGTCTTCGAGCCAAATCTGCTCTTTCAGGAGCGCCCCTTTCTCTTCCCTTTGAGGCGATGTTCCTCCACCCTGGTTGAACGAACTGGCAGCTTCTTACGGCCCACAGACAGATCGTAACACAGAAGGGATGCATAAGATCCTTTCTGCGGCCGGGGGTGAAGACGAGGTTTGAAGAGACCGATTTACAACTGGTCGAAGATCTCGCGGAACTCCCATGTGCCGGATTTATCGTGTACCCATTCGGCCCCGCGGACGGCGCCCAGCGCAAAGCCGCGTCGTGAAGAGGCATCGTGCCGCAGTTCCAGCACGTCATATTCGCTGGTCGCTGTTACAACGTGCTCGCCGTTGGCATCCCCGACGCGGTGCGATTCCACCGGGATCTCGATGCCGGGGCGGATTCCCTCGATGATTTGTTTGAGCGTGATCGCGGTGCCCGACGGCGCATCGACTTTCGAAGTGTGATGCGTCTCGCTGATGGCGAAACGATAGCCGTCCAGCTTCGCGAGCTCCGCTGTCAGGCGGAATAACTTCTGTACGCCAATCGAAAAGTTGGTTCCGTAAAGCAGGGCGCCGCCGCGCCGCTGGGCAATGGCCTTCAATTCGCCGAGCTGCCCATACCAACCCGTTGTGCCCACCACAATGCGGCAGCCCAGCGCCAGCACGGCACGGATGTTTTCGGCCGCTGCTTCCGGCGAGGTGAAGTCGATCACCACATCGACGCCCGCGAGATTGGGCGCCGTGAGTGCCGATGCGTGTTGGTTCTCGTGGATGTCGTAGGCGCGCACGCCGTGGCCGCGCTCACGCGCCACTTCGGCAACGAGAGATCCGGTCTTTCCCTTACCAAGGACGAGGAAGAGCATGCTTACCCTCAGGATGCTGCTTTTCAGCTCCTAGCTTATCGTTTCCCGGCGGCATTTCTGTGAACGTTTTAGGAGTTCGGGGCGACCAGCTGCGTCTTGTGCGCTTCCACGTCAAAAACCAACGGGTCGGGATTCTGGAAGAACGCCGCGTGCAGTGACCGCACGGCCTCATCGGCATCTTCCTCCTCGATCATGAAGCTCATGTTGATTTCGCTCGCACCCTGCGAAATCATGCGTACGTTGATGTGACGAATGGCTGCAAAGACTTGCGCCGCCATGCCGTTCTGCCC
>Ga0182030_10011625_pt1 | contig 17734 bp, 11 predicted proteins | sample 812S3MmetaG_FD_121299 | JGI IMG/M metagenome (GOLD analysis project Ga0182030, IMG submission 121299) | Permafrost microbial communities from Stordalen Mire, Sweden - 812S3M metaG (Illumina Assembly) | ecosystem: Environmental > Terrestrial > Soil > Wetlands > Permafrost | place: Sweden...
ACACCCCCGCGAACGAAACTACGCGCTATTTTCTGGACACGCGACGAAAGGAACGCGATTCAATGCCGCAGGTGATGATGACCGTGGACGACGGGGCCCGGGCGACGCGAGCGGACTTGCTGTCGATGTTCCGCGAGACGGCGACCGAGGTCGTCGAGAAGGACTTCCATCACGTGCTCGAGAGCTCCGTCATCAGCGAGCTCGCGATCGATTCGCTGGGCATGCTCGAGATCATCGGTTCCCTCGAGCGACGCCTCCGCATCCAGATCCCCGACGAGAGCCTGACCGGGCTTCACACGATCCAAGATCTCCTCGACGTGGTCGAGAAGCGCATCGGCTCGAGCGCGAGCTGAGGGAGAGACGAGAATGTCGAGCGAGAACCTGAAAGAGGAGCTTCGGACGCTGGTCGCGGAGATCGCCGAGAAGGACGCGATCCCCGACGGGGCGACGTTCAAGGAGCTCGGGATCGACTCGATGATGGGCGTCGAGATCGTCGCCGCCATCGAGCGCCAGTACCAGATCAAGATCGAGGACGACGAGCTGGCCGGCTTCAAGGATCTCGACGGGGCCTACGCTCTCGTCGTGAAGAAGCTCCAGGCCAAGAGCGCGACCGCCGCGGCGGAGTGACGCTCAGCCCGTGGCTTCGACGATCGCGTCGACCTGAGCCATCACGTTCATCGCCTCGCCCGAGAAACGCGCGCGCGCCTCGGCCTCGCGGTGAGCGATGGTGGTCTCGAAGCCGGGGGCCCAGAGCGGCGAGGAGTGCTTGGTGACGAGCGACGTGCCGCTGGACGGGCGGCCCAGCGCCGGTTCCCCGAGAGCGACGCGGGACAGGGCCTCGAGCGCCGTCCACACCTGAAACTCGGCGATGATCTCCTCGCCGAGGCCCGCGTCTTCGCGGGGACGCAGCGTGAGCGAGCCCCCGTGGAGCCAGAGGCCAACAGCCATCTCCAGGGCGAGCTCGTTGTGCGATTGCGGTCCGCGCACGGCTGCAGGGGTGGCGAGACCGAAGGTGTACGTCGGATGCTCCCCGGCGTTGCCCGCGGCCGAGATGAGCTCGCCCTTCAGGTCCCGGCGCTCCTCGAGGACATCGAAGCGCAGCCCCCCGTGCTTGAACCGCGTCCAGCGTGTCCCCACGAAGGCGAGCGAGGTCGCGCGAGGCTCCAGGCCCGCGCCGTCGTCGGGCACCGTCAACCCGACCGCGCGAGCGCGGCGCACCACGATGGGCACGAGGCTCTGCCACTTGGGGAAGAACCGGATGTGAAAATGGTAGCCGTGGAAGGTCCCCGGCGGGGCGATGCTCACGGCCCCACGCTAATCGAGAGGACCGCCGGGACGCCAGGCCTAGGGGGCGGGGGCTCGCGCCACATAGCCGTCACGGCAGCGCCAACCATGCGGGAGGTGCGTATCGCCGTCGCAGGTCGCAGCGCCGACGGTCGCCAGCTGGAGCTCTACCTGTTCGAGCCCGGCCCCTGCGAGGGACGCCCCCTCGAACGAGGCGCCCTGCACCTCCGCACCGAAGAGGCGCGTGTGCGCCAGGTTGGCGTGCGAGAGGTCCACGCCGCGGAGATCGGCCCCCGACAGGTCCTGGCCGGAGAGATCCACGTTGGCGAGCGAGAGGCCGCGGAAGTCGCGCCCCAGGCGTGAGATCTCCGCGATGGCGGCGTGCTTTGACGCGTCGTCGCCGCGAAGGTGGCGCTGGGCCGCCATGCGGTACCCGAGGGAGAGCGGATCGAGGACGAGCACCACCGCTGCGCAGCCGACCCCCAGCGCGAGCTGCGTGAGGACGCCCCTCTTCCGGGTCGCCGTAGACGGGGGGCGCATGAGGGTGGTGCCGAGCGCGGAGCCCACCACGACGAAGAGCATCAGGACGGAGCGAAACCCGTCGTTCGAGCCGCCGACGAGCATCGAGCCGGCGATGGCCACGGCGAACGCGGCGATCCCCGCGATTCCAAGCACGCGCGGGGGCTGCCACGCAAAGGCGGGGGACTCCTTGGCGGGGCGTGCTTCGGCAGCGGGCTCGCGACGCGCCGGTCGGTCGCGCTCCGGGGTGGGACGCGCCGGGGGAGGCACGGCCGCGGGCGGAGGGGCCGCGGTCTCGGCGTCCGATAGCAGGCCCGCGATGCCTTCGAGGGCGGTCGCGAGCTCCGCGGCGCTGGCGTAGCGGGCGTCGGCGTCGGGATAGGTGCAGCGCTTCACGATGTCTTCCAGGGCCGCGGGCGACTCGTCGCCCTTCGTCACGTCCTCGAGGATGCGGCCGACCGAATAGAGGTCGCTCCGGGCATCCACGGTCCCGCCCTTGGTCACCTCCGGCGCGGCGAAGGCTGCGTAGAGGGCTGCGTCGCCTCCGCGTTCCACGAACGCGTGCACGGGGACCGAGCCAGCCTCGGCGATCACCGGCTCCAGATTGTCGTCGAGGAGCACGTTGGCCGGGCACAGGCACCCGTGCACGAGCCCCAGCGAGTGCAACCCGTCGAGCGCGCGGACGGTCCGCAGCACGAACTCCACGCGCCGCCGCGGCGGCCACTTCAGCGCCGAGATGTCGCGCGCGCTGCCCGTCGTCCACAGGTCTGTGAGGAACGCGTCGCCGGAGGGGGTGACCTTGCGCGCAGGGAGGATCCCGGGGAGGGCTTCGCCGGCCGCGTGGATATCCTGCGCCATGCGCGCGAAGAGCTCCCGTTCGGGCCCGGTCGCCTGGTCGGCGACGACGACGAGGGCCACCAGCGGTCCATCCGCGGTGAGTCGTGCCCGCCAGGTGCGAGACAGGGGGCGTTCGCGGGAGAGGCCGAGAAGCTCGACGCCCAGAGCCTTCGCGGCGCGCGCTTCCGGCGTGTCCTCTCCGCCGTCCTCCACGATGACAGCGGCGGCGGCCCCGGCGAGTTGCGGGCCCATGTCGGCCCGCGAGACGAAGACCTTCTTTGTCAATCGTTTTCCTTCGGGCAGAGTGAGCTTCGCGCCATCCGCCAAGTCCAGCACACGGTCGGTCATGACCTCCAGACAAACGGTACGATCGCTGACGAAATGAAGACGCGTATCCGGAATCTCGGCCGAGGAGGCTTCACACTCATCGAGCTCATGATCGTGGTCGCCATCGTGGGAATCCTTGCCATCCTGGCGGCTTACGGAGTCCGCAAGTACCTCGCGAACGCCAAGACCGCGGAAGCACGAAGCTCTCTCGGCGCCATGGCGAAGGATGAGGCGGCTGCCTACGAGCGGGAGTCGATGGCGGCGAACGTCCTCGCCGTGAAGACGTCGGCGGCCATGTCGCGACGCATGTGCCTCTCCGCCTCGGCGACGGTGCCTTCGGCCGTCACGTCGATCCAGGGCAAGAAGTATCAGTCGACGGTGAAGGAGTGGAACGCCGACGAGGCCGGCAACTCCGGCTTCGCGTGCCTCAAGTTCACGATGGATGCGCCGCAGTACTACATGTACTCGTACTCGGCGACGGGCACCGGGTCCAACATCGGCGACAGCTTCCTCGCCGGCGCCCAGGGGGATCTCAACGGCGACGGCGTCCTCTCGCTCTTCCAGATCACCGGCGCCATCGGGAACGGCTACATCCTCAACATCGCGCCGAACATGCTCGAGGTGCGGCCGGAGGAATGAGCCGCAGCGGGCTCGTGCTAAAGGCACGGGGCCATGGCGCACGAGTCGCTCTTCGCGAAGGTCTCGCCCGAGCTCGATTTTCCCAGCGAAGAGCGGGAGACCCTGCGCTTCTGGAAGGAGCGCGGCATCTTCCAGAAGACGCTCGCCAAGCCTGCTCCGCGAGGAAAATTCGTCTTCTACGAGGGACCGCCGACGGCGAACGGCTTGCCTCACAACGGACACGTCCTCACACGCGTCATCAAGGACGTCTTCCCCCGGTACAAGACGATGCGCGGCTGGAACGTGCCGCGAAAGGCCGGCTGGGACACGCACGGCCTGCCCGTCGAAGTCGAGGTCGAGAAGGAGCTGCGCATCCACGGCAAGGCCGCCATCGAGGAGTACGGCGTCGAGCCCTTCATCAAGAAGTGCATCGAGTCGGTCTTTCGATACACGAAGGAGTGGGAGGAGCTGACCGAGCGCGTCGCCTTCTGGGTGGATCTCAACGATGCCTACGTCACCTACCACCGCTCTTACGTGGAGAGCGTGTGGTGGGCGCTCTCGGAGCTTCACAAGAAGGGTCTCCTCTACAAGGGTCACAAGGTCGTCTGGTGGTGGGCGCAAGGAGGTACGGCGCTCAGCTCGGGGGAGGTGGGACAGGGCTACAAGCAGGTCGACGATCCGAGCGTCTACGTCGCGTTCCCGCTCGTCGCCGAGGAGAACCTCGCGCTCCTCGTGTGGACGACGACCCCGTGGACGCTGCCGTCGAACATGTACGCGGCGGTCAACCCTCGGTTCGACTACGTCGTCGCCCGCGCCAAGGATGGACGCCGCTTGCTCATCGCCAAGGGGCTCTTCGAGGCGCTCTCCAAGAAGCTCGGTGGCCTCGAGGTGGAGTCGGAGCGAAGGGGAACAGACCTCGTCGGGGTGGCCTATCGCCCGCCGTTCGACCTCTTCGCGAGCGAGGCGCAGGGCTGGGAGAAGGTCGTGTGGCGCGTCATCGCCGCCGACTTCGTCACGCTCGACACGGGCACCGGCATCGTCCACATCGCCCCCGCGTTCGGCGAGGACGACCACGACGCGCACAAGCGCATCCAGCGCGAGGCGCACGACGTTCCGCTCTTCTGCGCCGTGAAGCCCGACGGCACCTTCATCGAGCGCTTCGAGCGGTACGCCGGTCGCTGGGTGAAGGACTGCGACAAGGAGATCCAGCACGACCTGAAGGACGCGGGGCTTCTCGTCCTCGCCGAGCAGTACCGGCACGACTACCCGTTCTGCTGGCGCGCCGACACCGATCCGCTCATCCAGTACGCGCGGCCCGCCTGGTACATCCGCACGACGGCGCTGAAGGACAAGGCCATCGAGAACAATCGCGCGGTGGACTGGCTGCCCGAGCACATCAAGGAGGGGCGCTTCGGCGATTTTCTCGCCAACAACGTGGACTGGGCGCTGTCGCGCGAGCGCTGGTGGGGTACGCCGCTCAACGTCTGGGTGTGCGAGAAGGATCCGGAGCACCGGGAGGCGCCGGCGAGCGTGGCGGAGATCGAAGCGCGCAACCCGCAAGCCTTCGCGCACTTCCACAAGGCGCGGCAGGCCGACCCGACGCTGAGCGAGCACCTCATCGTCCACAAGCCCTGGGTCGACCAGGTCACCTTCGCGTGCGCGGCTTGTGGCGCGCCGATGCGCCGCGTCCCCGAGGTCATCGACTGCTGGTTCGACTCGGGCTGCATGCCCTTCGCGCAGTGGGGCTACCCGCACCAGAACCGGGACAAGTTCGCCGAGAGCTTTCCCGCCGACTTCATCAGCGAGGCCATCGACCAGACCCGCGGCTGGTTTTACTCGCTGCTGATGATCTCGACGCTCGTCTTCGACGAGCCGCTGCCGCGCCCCTTCAAGACCTGCGTGGTCCTCGGCCACGTCAGTGACAAGGAGGGAAAGAAGGAGAGCAAGAGCAAGGGGAACTACACGCCACCGGACATCATCCTCGACGAGGTGAAGATGGACTTCGCCGTCGCGGACGCGGCGAGGTATGGCGTCGAGGTTCCCGACGAGCAGACGGCCGTCATCTGCCACGAGGACCTGGAGGGGATGGATCTCGCCAGCGGCGCAACCGTGGAGATCCGTTCGTTCGCCGGAGCGGATCGCTTCGTCTTGAACGGCGCGAAGAAGCTGCCAAGACGCGTGATCCTGCTGCACGAGAAGGCACTCCTGAAGCTCGCGGTCGTGCCGACGTCCACGAAGGACATCAAGCCGGTCGAGGTCCCCTGGCTCGATCGAGAGCAGCGCGTGACGGTGAAGGACCTGAGCACTACCGCGCCCGGCGCCGACGCCTTCCGGTGGTTCTTCTTCGCGGCGAGCCCGCCCTGGTCGGCAACGCGTCATTCCCTGTCGAACGTGCGCGCGCTCCAGAAGGAGTTCGCGGTCAAGCTCCGCAACGTCTACTCGTTTTTCACCATCTACGGGGCGATCGACGGGTTCGACCCGTCCTCGCCCGGCACGGCGGTCCCCACATCGGACGATCGCTGGATCGCCAGCGAGCTCGCGACCACCGTGCGCGACGTGACCGCGTGCATGGACGCGTACGACGTGTTCGGCGCGACCCAGCACCTCATAGGGTTCGTCGACGCCCTCTCGAACTGGTGGGTGCGCCGGAGCCGGGCGCGCTTCTGGAAGAGCGGCTGGGACGCCGACAAACGAAGCGCCTACGTGACGCTCTACGGAGCGCTCGTGACGCTGACGAGGCTCACCGCGCCGTTCACGCCATACGGCGCCGAGGCGATGTACCAGAACCTCGTCGTCGGAGCCCGGGCCCCCGGGGCGCGCGAGAGCGTGCACCTCGAGGACTGGCCCGAGGTCGACGCCGCGGCGATTGACGACGCGCTCTCGCGAAAGATGCGGATCGTCCGTGAGCTCGTGAGCATCGGTCTTCGCGCGCGCACCGACGCGAAGATCAAGGTGCGGCAACCGCTGCGTACGGCGACGATCGTCCTCAACGACGAGCGCGACGCGGATCTCGTGTCCAGCGCCGTCGAGGCGATCCGCGAGGAGCTCAACGTCCTCGAGGTGAGGTTCGGAACGGACGACGATCGGAGCGCGTTCGGCAAGACGACCTACAAGCCCAATTTTCGCAGCCTGGGGCAGCGAGGCCTGGGCAAGCTCGCCCAGGAGCTGAAGAAGTCGTGGGGCGCGGGCGTCTCGTCGGAAGAGCTCGCGACCATCCAGCGCGCCCTGAAGGACGGGAAAGCGATGCGTGGCGACGTGGAGATCCTGCGCGACGACGTCGAGGTGGCGTTCGCGCCCGCGGCCGGAGTCGCCGCGGCAGCCGACCGCGTGGGCTCCGTCTTCCTCGACACGCAGCTCGACGACGCGCTCCGCGAGCTCGGATTCGTGCGCGAGCTGCAGAACCGGGTCCAGACCCTCCGCAAGGAGATGGGGCTGGAATACGCGGACCGGATCCGCGTTCGCGTCGAAGGGAGCGAGCGCGTCCGCCGGATCGTGGAGACGCATCGCGAGGCCCTCGCGTCCGAGGTGCTGGCCGTCGAGGTGACCTTCGGGTCGGCGAAGCCGATGGGGGGAGAGGTGCGCGAGCTGGAAGTCGAGCAAGAGTCGCTCGTCCTCGAGGTCGCACGTGCCGACGTCCCGGGCACGTGAGACGCGAAAGATAGCGGGAGCGCGCACCGGAAATGCCGGGCCTCGGCTGCCGCGCGCGCCAATCGTGTGGTAATTGTGCACCTTGAAGATGCGCGTCCTCCGTCTGTCCCTGGCAGGTTTCGCGCTCGCAGCCCTCGCGTGTGGTTCGAAGAGCGCGGGGTACGGGGCGTCGACCGACGGCGGAGGGAGTACGGATTCGGCGGGCCTCCAGGACTCGACGACCGGCGCCGACGGCCCGTCGTTCAGCGACGACGGGCCCACGTTCGCAGACGGCACGACCCCGCCGGGCAAGCAGGTGACCGCGCTCGCCATCACGCCGGCGCAAGCGACCCTCGTGACGATGAACGGTCTGCCGGGGTCGCAGCAGTACCAGGTCACCGCCACGTACAGCGACGGGACCACCGGCCCGCTTGGAGCGTCCCCGAGCTGGTCGTGCGACCAGCCGGCCATCGGCGGCATCGTCGCGAGCGGCAACTACACCGCGTTCGGATCGCTCGGCGGTACGGTCACCATCACCGCGACGTACGGAACTGTCACGGCGACCGCGTCGCTCGTCGTCAAGATCCACTACGTCGAGAACCCCGGGAACGTCCCGACGGCGGTGCAGGGCGCGCTGCAGGGCGCGACCACCCCGGACTCCACCGTCAAGTGGGCCTACCCCTACGACCAGACGGTCTTCCCGCGCGGCATCCTCGGGTCGACCCTCATGTGGCTGGGAGGCAACGCCACGGACTACTACTACATCCACGTTACGGCCCCGACGTTCGAGCTCGAGAGCTACTCGACCGCGCCCAACCAGTGGTGGGACTTCACCGTCACGGCCTGGCAGCAGTTCCTCGACACGACGACCGGCCCCGCCGAGGTCGTGGTGACGCGGTGGGACGGCGCAACGGCGACCGAGCTCGTCGACCAGCACTGGATCGTCGCCACGGGCTCGATGCGCGGAACGATCTACTACGCCGCCTACTACGAGAACAACGGCGCGGAGCTCGGCAAGGTGCTGCGCATCCGACCGGGCGCCACGGTGTTCGACGATTTCCTCGACGCCGGAAACACATGCACGTCGTGCCACACCGTCTCGGCCAACGGCGCGACCCTCGTCTACAGCTCCGGCTACTGGCCGCCAGTCACTTCGAACACCTACGACCTCAAGGGGCAGACGACCGTCTTCTCCGGCTTCACCGACAACGACGCGGGCGCGTCGGAGTGGGGGCTGCCCGGACTGACCGCCGACGGCACCCTCCTCACCGAGAACTTCACGGCGCTGCGCGGTCCCATCGGGCTGGAGCCGGGCGCGTTCGACCCCACCACGGGCAACCCACGTCTGCTCACCGGGATCACCAAGCCGCTCGGGATGCCGGTGTTCTCCCCGGACAACCTCCTTCTCGCCTACGTCGACACGGTCACCCAGGATCTTCGCGCGTACGACTGGGACCCCGTCAACAAGGTCGCCAGCAACGACCGGCTGATCGTCGCCTCCACGGCGAACCTCGCATCGCCGCAGATCCAGTACCCGACGGTATCCCCCGACCACCAGTGGATCGTCTACCAGCGAGGGACGGGCCTCGGGTCGCTGGGTCTCCCTGGCGACGTCTTCGTGGCCAGCGTGGCGAATCCCGGTACCGAGATCGAGCTGAACGCGCTCGACGGAACGACGTACCCGTTCGCCGCGGGAAGCCGCGACCAGCACCTCAACTACGAGCCCACGTTCGCGCCCGTGTCGGCGGGCGGGTATTTCTGGATCCTCTTTCACTCGCGCCGCACCTACGGGAGCCGGCTGACCAACGCCGCCTACGAGCAGCCCGGCGTGGGCACCAAGCAGCTGTGGGTCGCCGCGTTCGATCAGGCGCCGGTCGCCGGCACCGACCCGAGCCACCCGGCCTTCTACCTGGGGGGTCAGAACCCCGTGGCGCTCAACACGCGCGGCTACTGGGCGCTGAACCCGTGCTTGCCGGACGGGCAGTCGTGTCAGACGGGCACGGACTGCTGCAGCGGGTACTGCGACGCGACGCTCGACGGTGGCGCGGTGGGGGACGCGGGAAGCCTCGTGTGTGGCCAGGCGTCGGGTTGCTCGCAGGACGGCAACAAGTGCCAGATCACAGCCGATTGCTGCAACGCGACCACGGGGACGACCTGCATCAACAGCGTGTGCTCCGTGCCTCCCCCGAAGCCCGATGGCGGCGCGCAATAGAGAGGCGTGGGGATCATGATCAGCGCACGGGGGTGGGGCGTCCGAGCCGTGCTGGTCGGGCTCATCGGAGTGGGCGTCGGCTTCGGATGCTCGGGTTCGCCGTCCTCCGGCTCCGCTCCAACCGTCCAGAGCCAGACGTGGACCCATCCCCAGGGCACGCTCTCGATCGATGTGAGCGCCAGTCCGTTCGGGCTGGTCGTCCACGACGCCAAGGGCAACGTCCTCATGGAGTCGACCACGGCCCACAGCGACGCGGCGGACGCGTCCGACCCCATCGACGCCTACGCGGCCCTCTCCTTCACCCACAACGAGGACGAGACGGTCGAAGTCCCGATGAAGGGCTGGGACTACTACAAGGGGCAGGACGGCCCCTGGCAGCAGGCGACGGACGCCACGGAGATCGACACGAGCGGCGACACGCTCACTGTGCACCTCGCCAGCAGCGACGGCCACACGCTGACGCTCCTCATCGAGCCGAGCGGCGCCGGGGTCCATCTGCTCGCCACCGTCGACCAGCCGGGCAGCGATCCCGACACGCAGATCAACCGGGTGTCGCTCGGCTGGAAGATGCACGACGACGGGAGCGGGTCGCCCGGGGACCACTTCCTCGGGCTCGGCGAGCGCTTCTATCTGGCCGACCACAGGGGACAGCCGAAGACGTACGTGTGGGTGGAAGACAAGGGGCTGGGGCAGGGGGAGGACACTCCGCCGGGGCCGGGCAACCCGCTGCCGAACGGCCCGACCATGACGTACATCCCGACGCCGTGGTTCATGTCGCCGCGCGGGTTCGGTGTCCTCCTCTCATCGACGTTCCGGACGGTGTTTCATCTGGGCGAGGAGACGCCCGATGCCTGGCGCTTCGAGGCGTGGACGCCCACCCTCGACACGCAGATCTTCGCCGATCCGGATCCCAAGAATCTCCTCGAGGACCTGACCGCGCTCACCGGACGCCCGCCGCAGATCGCCGACTGGGTGCTCGCGCCGCGTCGCCGTGGCGATCTGGGAAGCGGGGAGTGGGACAGGCTGCGTGCGGCCCACGTGCCGACCAGCGTCATCGACACCGCGGTGCACTACTTCCCGAACGGCGGCGGTGAGGATCACGTCTCGATGCAGGCGGTCACGGCGGATCTGCACGCCAAGGGGTTCAAGGCCATCGCCTACTTCTGCCCCTTCGTCTCCGACGGCTGGCATCCCGTGTTCGACATGCTCGCCGCGAACGGCTGGCTCGTGAAGCACGCCGACGGCACTCCCTACACCGTGCTCGACGTTCCCTACAACGCGGGGATGATGGACTTCACCAATCCGGACGCCGTCGCCTGGTACCAGGCAGAGATGCAGCTCGCGCTCGACGATGGGTGGGACGGCTGGATGTACGACTTCGCCGAGTACGTGCCGATGGATGCCGTGTTCTCGAATGGCATGACGGGCATGGAGGGCCACAACCTCTACCCGCTCCTCTACCAGAAGGCCGTGCACGACCTGATGGAGACGCAGCGACAGGGCGACTACCTCGTCTTCGTCCGGTCGGGGTACGCCGGGCCGACGCCGTTCGGCTTCGCCGGGACCGGCGGCCTCGTGCCCATGGTCTGGGCCGGCGACGAGAGCACCGACTTCGACCTCGCCGACGGTTTGCCCGCGGCGCTCACGGCGGCGCTCAACGCCGGGATGAGCGGCATCCCGCTCTGGGGCGCCGACATCAGCGGCTACCACTACCTCTACAACCCGCCGCCCGACAAAGACCTCTACCTGCGGTGGACGGAGCTCGCCGCGTTCAGCGCCGACATGCACGACGAGAACGAGGGCTCCGGCAACGAGCCTTCGAGCGCGCGCTGGCAGATCTGGGACGATGAGGAGACGCTCGATACGTACATCAAGTACGCCGGCCTCAAGACGCAGATGCTTCCCTACGTGAAGCTCGCCGTCGCGGACGCGCGCGCTCACGGCTGGCCCGTGATGCGGCATCTCTTCCTCGACTACCCCGCGGACCCGCGGACCTGGACGATGGTCGACGAGTACATGTACGGCGACTCGCTGCTGGTGGCTCCGGTCGTGAAGCGCGGCGCCACGTCGCGCGATGTGTACCTGCCAGGCACGGCCTACTTCGACTACTGGGCCGGAACGCGCGTCGCCGGGCCCGCGGACGTGACGGCGCAGGCGACGCTCGACGTCGTGCCGGTGTATGCGCGCGTGGGGGCGATCATCCCCATGCTCGCACCGGACGTGGAGACCGTCGTCACGCCGGGCAACGGCGGCGTCATCTCCGCGGCGACGCGCGCCGGTTTCCTCGCGGCGGACGTGTTCGCCGGTGGACAGACGTCGGTCCAGCTCGACGACGGTACCGTGCTGACACAATCCGCGCCCACGGGTCCTTTCTCGCCGGGATCGCCCTCGGACGTGGGAGGTGCGATTCCGATGGTCGACAACGCGGCGGCGCTCATGTCGTGCGGCTCGTGCGCGTACGACGATCCGGCGAGCAACACCTGGTCGGTCTCCGTGCAGGCACAGTCCGACACGATCACAGCCGGCCCGCTCACGCTTTCGGTGTCTGGCTCACCCATCGTCAAGCGCTTTCTGTTCCGCGTGCGGCACTGACAGATGTGGGGATCATTGCAGCGAGATCGGCGAGACGCACGGCACGATTTTTTTCCCGACGATCGCCGTCGAGTCCCGCTCCGCCTCTGGTATGGTCGTCTTCGGATGGGGGCACGGAAGTGATCAAGGCGAAGCGGCCGGAAGCAGCGGCGCACCGTGCGTGGGGAGGCGGCGGCGAGGGCGCACCGCTCGCGAAGGCCAAGGACCGCGCCGTCTCGAGCAGCGTGCGACCGCAGCTCGCGCGCACCGAGCTCCTCGACAAGCCGGTGCGAGCCCGCTTCGAGGAAGAGATCGATGGCGCGCTCAAACGTCGCCCGACCAGCGAGGCCAAGCTGGCCGGCGCCGTTCGCGCCGTGTGCTCGCTGAGCCCGGCGCTGCGCGCTTCACTGGGAGAAGCGACGTCGGTGCTTCTGCGTCGCGGAACCCGCCAGCGGGAGCTCTACGCCTGCGGCCTCAGGGCGCTGGCCGAGGCGCAAGATCGCCAGTCCGTCGGACTCCTGCGTCAGGCGCTCGGCGGTGACGAGGCGGGCGGACCCGCGGCGCTCAGCGCAGCGTGCTTCTCGCGCGATGCGGAGCTCTTGCCGCTTCTCGCCAAGGTCGCGGCGAGCCGCCAGTCTCACCTCGCGTTCGGCGCGGAGCTGGCGAGGGTGGCCCGCGGCGAGTCCAACGGAGCGCTCCTCGCGCAGCTCGCGCCGATGATCAAGGAGAGCCATCGCATCTCGATGTGCGTCGAGCTCTTCGTACCGCTGGTCCGCGGACTGCCGGTGGCTGTCCACGTCGGCCCCGCGCTCTCGGTGCTGCGCGGCGCCGAACGTCACCTTGGCCGCTGGCTCGTGCTGGCCGAGGTGGCCGTGAAGGCCGGCGACATGACGCCCCTCGAGGAGGCGCGTTCGCGTGCGGTCGACGGACCGAGCAGCTCCCGGTCGGCGTGGTCGCTCGTGGCCTGGGCTCTCTCGGAGACGGACGCGGCGGGACGCTCCGTACCGCCTCCGCCCCCGCCCACCACACGACCCACGCTCGAGCTCATCGCGCGGCTCTCGGACCGACCGAGCGCCGACCGCGACACGACGTTTCTCTTTCGCATGGCGCGCGCCGGTTCCGTCGCTGCGCGCCCCATGCTCGAGACGCTCGTGCGTGCGCTCCCCTTGGCCGACGAGACGGCGATCCGCGCGGCGCTCTACCTCGCCCGCGATCATGGCCGCGAAGAGCTCCGGGAGGCGCTGGTAGACGCCGCGGTGACCGCGAAGCGGGAAGAGCTCCGCGGGATGGCCGCTGCGGCTCTCTGGGATGCGTCGCCTCCGGCGGGCGGTGAGCCCGCGCTGCACCTGCGCACGAAGGCGCGCGACCTCGCGGACGAGCTGGTGACGTCGCGTGTCCTCGGCAACGTCGCGTGGGGCGCGCTCATCCGGGCGGCGGCCAAGGGCGGAGCCGGAGCGGGAGTCGAACCCGTGCTAACGGAGACTCCATTCCGATGGATCCAGTGGGGTTGGCTCGAGTAGTCGCCGGCGTGGTGGGGATCGCCGGCGCCGCGATCCTCCTGGTCCCCCCGGCATCCGCCGGCGCAGCCGAGCCGGAAGCCCCGCTCCACATCGTTCTCTGGGCCGATCGCGACGACGACGACGCGAACGGGCAACCGGATGGCGAGCAGCGCGAGCTCCCAATTCCCACGCACGTCGACTTCGTCCCGCTCGACAAGCGTCTCGTGGGAGCCGTGTTACAGGTGGTGTCGGGGGGGGAGCACGCGCGGGTCGTGCTCGGAAAGGACGGTGTCTTTCCCTGGGGCCGGGCCGTCCCCGAGCTCGGCTGGCTCGAAGGGCTGACGCCCGGACGGGTCGAGCTCATCGCGAAGACACCGGGCAAGCGTCTGCCGGTGACCATCGACGTACGCGGCATCGACCTCCGCGACGGCGCCGGCGTCGCCGTCGACATGGCGCGTTCCCACGCGTCGCTCGAGCGGACGCCTCCCGCGCGCATCGAAGGGCCGCCCGACGCGCCGTACGACGATCCCGACGCGCTCCGCGTCGTGGTCGTGCTCCCCGACGACGGCCCGGGTCTCGACGGCGAGCGCGAGATCGCGGTCGAGTCCGTGAGCATCCTCGGCGCGCGCATCGACGCCATACCCCACCTCGCGCTTGCCTCCTCGTCGTGCCCTCGGCCCTATCCGGGCATGCGCTGCTGGGCGAGCGCGCCGCTGCGCCTCGTCATCGACGACGTCGATCGCAACCACCCGCTGGTCGCCGAGCGATCCCTCAAGGCCGAGGTGGGCGGCGCCATCCTCGTCCGCGACTCGGGGCGCAAAGCGCAGATGATCCGCGTGCTCGGACCGCGGGCATCGCCGGTGGGCCCGATCGCGCGTCTGCGGGCGACCCTGCGCCCCTTCGTCGTCCGCTTCACGCCCGGGGGAGCGCCGGCGATCGGGGGCACCGACGTCGGCGCCGTCAATGCGCTCCGTGCCGAGATCGGCTCTGCCGCCGCGATCTGGGGCCAGTGCGGTCTCACCTTCGGCGATTCGCGCACCCAGGAGGTCAAGCTCGTCGACCCCCCGCCCTCGCACCTCGTCGCGCTGGGCGATGATCTGGGGATCGCCGCGAGCGGCGGGGAGATCCATCTTCGCGCCGAGGGCAAGACGCTCGCCCTGACGACCACCCCCGGCGAGTCGCCGGGTCGCGTGGCCTCCGATCTCGCGCGCATCGCCGATCACGCAGGACTCACCGCCGTCGTGTCCCCCAACGCGCGCATCGGCCCTGGTCTCGCCCCGAGCGTCGACGTCTCGCTCCGGCGCAAGGACGGCACGCTGATCGCCGTCGAGCCGGCTCCGGGCTTCCCCGTCTCCACCGACGCGACCCTCAGCGTCCGCATCGGCTCGGTCGATCTGTCCGACGGCTTGCAGCACTTCACGGACATGGACGCGATGGCGGGGACGCTCGAGGAGCGCACGCTGCTCAAGGCCATCGACGACGGGGACCCCGCCACCATCGAGGTCGTCGTCGTCCCTCTCTTCGCGGGGGGCGGGCGCATCGGCGAGTCGTTCATCGGTAGCGATCTCTCCAGCGTCCGGAACGTCGTGCTCCTCGACCGCGCGGGCATCCGGGCCAGGAAGAGCAGCCTGACTCTGGCCCACGAGCTCGGGCACGTCCTCATGGATCTCCCCGGCCATCCCGACGACTACGGCGTCGACACGCCCACGCTTCTCATGGACTCCGACGCCGCCGACGCGTCGCCCTTCGGGCCCCGTCGCATCTCGGTCGACGAATGTGCGCGCGTCATCCGTCAGGCCGGCCCGAAGGCTCGCGTCCCGCTCCTCGTCGACGCGCCCATCGGTCCGCTGCCGGCGGAGACGAAGCGCTAGGAGGCCGTAGTGGATTGCCCTTCGGGCAAGTCATTGAGTCGGCCTCCGTCGTGACGGGTCATGTTCGAGGGGAGCGCAGCCGCTCCCCTCGAGCTCCCCAGGCATGAGCGGCGTGCACCCACGCGGGCCAGCCCGAAGAGCCTCCGGAGTGGCGTCCGCCGCCGCGTTACGCAGCCACTGCGCTGAGCCTGAGTACGCCGAGGGTGCGGCGCAGCTTGAGCATGTTGTGGCAGAGGCACACGATCGCCCATTCGGCTGCCACCTTGCCCAGCCCACGCAGCGAGAAGCGTCGGAAGCCCATGGCCTGTTTGATCTGCCCGAAGACGGGCTCGACGATGACCTTGCGACGCCCGTAGATGGCTCGCCCTCGAGGCGTGCTCACCTTCTGGTGCATCTCCCATTGGCGCTCCCGCGCCTGCGTCATCGGCAGCCGCCCCAACGAGGCGTCGTCGTCGCCTTTGCGTCGCACCGCCAGATACGCGTCGATTCCGTGCGCGGCGCAGTAGGTGATGTTGGCCTCCGACAGGTAGCCGCTGTCGGCGCTCAGCAGCTCCGGAAAGCTCCCGCACGTTTCGCGCACACGCTCCATCATCGGCACCAGGTGCTGCGTGTCGGGCGGCTGATTGGTCACCGCGTGAGCCACCACCAACTGCGACTGGCAGCACGCTTGCTCTCGCCCGCATCGGGCGCGAGCTCCGCCCGCTCGCTCTGGCCGGCGGCCTGCTCGCGCAGCTGCGCCGCGCGCGCCTGCGCGGCCTCCTTCTCGAGCGCCGCCTTGGCTTCGCGGATGCGCTGCAACCGCGCTTCGCGACGCTGAAGCTCCCGCGGCAAGTCGTCGGGCCGGTGCTCGCGGCCGTACTGCTCGTCCTCGCGCTGGTCCGTCTGCTCGGCACGAAACAGCAGCGACTCGATCTCCGCCGCCAGACGTTGCTCCTCCTGCTTCATCCGTCCGTAGCTCATCGCCTTGTGCTTGCTGGCGCTCGCAGCGATCTTCGACCCGTCGAGTGACACGTGCCCCACCGTGCTCAGCCCCGCGCGCGAGCACAGCTGAAGCACCTGCACGAAGAGCCCCGCCAAGGCCTCGCGATGCTCGAGCCGAAACGCGTGGACCGTCGTGAAGTGCGGGTGCGCGTCGCCGGCCAGCACCCGAAACGCCACGTCCTGCGTAGGTCGCGCGCTCCACCCTGCGCGACGAGAACACGCCCACGCAGTACGCGTACAAGAGCAGGGCCGTCATCATCCGCGGCGAGTAAGGACGCGTGCCGCGACCGTCCTTGCTCTGGATCGCCTCCTCGATCCGAGAGACATCGAGCTCTTCCACCAGCTCCAACACGAAGTAGGCCAGGTGCCCCTCGGGCAGCCAGTCCATCGGCGACGGAGGCAACAGGTAGCTCTGCTTCCGGCACCCACGACCGGTATTCCTTGGTCACGGCCCAAACAGATCAAACGCGGCCCCGCTTGTCGAGCATCGCGCGCATCGCGGGCTCCTGCCTGGGGAGCTCGAGGGGAGCGGCTGCGCTCCCCTCGAACGAGACCCGTCACGACGGAGGCCGACTCAATGACTTGCCCGAAGGGCAATCCGCTACGGCCTCCTAGCCGAGTCGCTAGCGAGGCTGTGTGCCCGTGGTATTCACCACGGGCACGTAGCCGCGTCACTGCGGATTGATCACCGTCAGCTGCGTCCCGCCCGCGTACGCGTAGCTCACGTACGAATCAAACCCGTAGGCGATCACCCCCACGGCCTCGTCCGCCTGGATGTGGTGCACCCCGTCGTTCTGCTTGCCCGGCTGCACGTTGTTCGGCGGCTGCTGCGTCGAGTCGATGATGGGGTACGAGAGCTGGTAGCGGTACGTCCAGAACGGCGGCGTGGGCGAGCCGCGCGTCTCGGCGGTCAGCCCGTCGGACGGCGTCACGTCCGAGTCGGTCGAGTCGAGCGCCAGCCCGTCGATGTACACGTGCGCGTCGCTCGGCGCGACGACGACCAGGTAATCGAAGACGTACTTGTCGGGCGTCAGCAGCACGTAGTCGCTCCGCCATTGCTCGCGCGGGGAAGGGAAGAGCGTGCTCGGGTCCCCGCCCGGCAAGCCGCGCGGTACGCCACCCGCGTCCTGGCTCGCCTGCACCTGGAGAACCATCGTGGGCTGGCTGGCGTCGAGGAGGAAGTCGCTCTGGGAGGGGATGGTCTCGGACGCCCCCTGCCCGACGAGATCGAATGCGTCGTAGGGCGGCGAGAGCGTCGTCGTGATGTGCGTCGTCCCCGCCGTCGCCGTCACGACGCGGTAGTACTCCGTCTCGTTGATCTCGCCGATGTTCCCCCCCGCGGCGATGACGGCGCTCGTCCGGTTCGGCATCTTGGCCAGCACGTACGA
>Ga0182030_10011627_pt1 | contig 17732 bp, 20 predicted proteins | sample 812S3MmetaG_FD_121299 | JGI IMG/M metagenome (GOLD analysis project Ga0182030, IMG submission 121299) | Permafrost microbial communities from Stordalen Mire, Sweden - 812S3M metaG (Illumina Assembly) | ecosystem: Environmental > Terrestrial > Soil > Wetlands > Permafrost | place: Sweden...
CATATAACGTTGGCTTGGTGCTGACCGTGGGCATCAATTATGTAGGGCGAGTCGACTCCGGCTACGACATGGGCGTTGGTTACAACGATATTAGGACTAACCACGAAACCTGAACCTTCAACAATACCGCCACAACCATCTCCCTCAACCTTGACTACTGATATTTCGTCCTTGGCAACGGCGCTACTTAATGATCCTAGGTTCGGTAGGCTGACATTAGTGTCTACCGAGTTGGGTTCAGCGCCAACGAAAACCTTAGGGAAACCATTGGGCGCAATGACGTGGCTTAAATCAGCAGTAATGTTTGGGGTTGGAGGCAGGGCCTTGTCTATCTGAGCTATTAAATATGATCCCCTGATAGCGTTAGACACCGACGGGAAAGGTAGTGTTACTAGAATGGCTGCTAAAAACCAAGCTAGAAGTATTAGAGTAACACCGCCAACTACAGCCCCTAAAACGCCATCGAATTTGTCTATGATCAGGCGACGAGTTAGTTTAGATTTTAAACGAATACCAAGGTACTCACCTGCAGCTAGTAATATTAATGCACAACCAAAAGTAAATAATAATGTCAGCCAGGATCTTGATGAAGCGGTATGAGCAAAGTGGACAATGTGTGGGCCTATCCATGCCCCAAGGAACAGTCCGCTAAAAAATCCAATAGTTGAGAGAATCTGACTTACGAAGCCAATCTGGGCACCCCGGATTACTGCTCCGATGAATATTATAATCAGTGCTATATCTATATAATTCATATGCCTACTGCAGCTATTGTATCTTTATTAAACAATAAAGCTAGCTTGTAATCGGGATTTCTTCTTTTGGTGTCGACTCCGCTCTTTTTTTACGTTTTCTCTGCCACTCAATCCAGGTAAGGACAATAATGAAGATATCAAAGACTGTGAGTAACGTAACAGCTATAGAGTGACTACTGACAATACTAATGATTTGGTAAATACAGAAGCCTAAAAGCACAACTATTAGAACCGGATAGGCCCAATATTTATCCCTTAAGACGTTGATAATAACAAACAATTTAATGATACCGTGTGACAGTAGGTAGATAGCACCAAGCAGGGTTGAAATATGTACTAGTTGTTGGGCACTATGATTTATTGAGCTGGCGATATAGCTATGGGAGCCTCCAGCTAGGGGGTTCTTGGCTAGCCATGAGGCAAAGCGAGTAATATCACTGCGGGTTACAAAAAGTAGTAATACCCCACCAATAATCTCAACTAGCGCGTCAAGACCTTTCAAGATAACGCTGATCTTAAAAACTGTATCGAAGCGTGAACTCATAAATATACTGTAGCATTTTTACCTGGAGTTATTGGGTATGTATATTTATATAACTGTGGCGTACAATAATACTTAAGCCATGTATGGGCTGGCTAATTTAGCCTTCCTCCGTACAGACTTCTAAAAAATTTAAGGTGATATACTTCGGTCCCTATCAACCTTCATCTTCATTATTAGCCTTTTGGTCAAATGGTCGCAGTCTATGAACGGTGGCTTGCTACTAGAACCAGAAACGCTATTCTCTTCAAATCCGTTTTCGGGTATTTACCTGAGGTTATCTTTATTACTGCTTAATTTTTTAGGAGTCTAATATTATGGAAGATGTTATCACGTTGAACCAAGACGTAACGATAGTTGCTTATTATTTTAAGGACAAAGATCAGCCTAAGTGCTTTCCTAAGAGGATGGAGTATGAGGGCAAACAAGTTGTTTTCACCGAGACTGGCCTGCGCCACCCAACACACAAGGGCCAGCGAATGGTCCATGTCTTTGACATGACTGACGGTAGCGCTGACTACCGATTGGAGTTTGATGCTATGAGTTTGATATGGAAGCTTGTATATATTGCGGATGCCAGCTATGCAGCTGCCATTTAATAGGGCTCAACCGGAGATCATGCACATTGATCTAAATTCTTGTTTCGCCACTGTCGAACAGCAGGCTCGCCCGCTACTCAGGAACCGACCGATTGGGATCACTAATCGTAAAACTACTTTTAGCTGCATTATAGCCGCTTCTTATGAAGCTAAAGCCTTAGGGGTCAAAGTTGGTATGCGGTCTGACGAAGCCCTGAGATTAGCACCTGGGATGGTAATTGTAGAGACGGACCCACCAAAATATCACTACGTCTACCAGAGACTAATGGCGATCATGCGTAGCTATTCACCCGACGTCACCATGAAGAGTATTGATGAGGGGGTGATAGATTTCCACGGTACTCGGCAACATCTTAACGCTCGGCCACTAGCTGATATTGGCATGGAGATCAAACAACGTCTTAAAGATGATGTGGGCTGTTGGATGAAGTGTAATATCGGGATAGCTCCCAACCGATTTCTGGCCAAACAAGCCGCCTCCCTACATAAGCCTGACGGCTTGGATATTATTAATCACGCTAACCTACGTTCCACGCTATCTGGTCTTAACTTAACCGATCTAAGCGGTATAGCTGAACGGAACCAAGCGCGGCTTAATGCGGCTGGAATTTATACACCCCTACAGTTTTTAGATGCTTCGTCCGAGACCCTGCACCGGCTAGTGTTCCATAGCGTATGTGGTGATGATTGGTACCAAAAGTTACGCGGTTGGGAGGTTGATGATCATGAGAGTCAAGTAAGATCGGTTGGCCGACAATACGTTTTGGAGGATAGCCACTTAAGCCAAGAGGCGGTGAATGCTCGCTTAGCATATCTATGTGAATCAACCGGCGTTAGACTACGCTCTAAAGATCTCTGTGCCCGTGGCATCTTGGTTTATGCTCGCTATAGTTCGGGAGATTATTGGTATAACCGCAAAATGTTTAAAACAACTTTTTATTCCAACGCTGAGATTTACCGTCGCGCCATATTAGTATTCAATCGTCGGCCGGTAGATAGTGAGGTTAAAGAGATCGGAGTGACCTGTTATGGTCTGGAACCCTCTTTGAATAACCAAATGAGTTTACTTGACGAAGTTAATAAGGAGCGCTGGCTAAGTAATACCATAGACTCTATTAACCAACAATATGGTGAGTTCACCCTAACCTTTGCTTCCAGTTTCTCTTCGCGCAGTATTGTTAAGCAGAAAATACCTTTTGGCGGGACGCAGTACCTCGCATTACTATCCCATAGTTAAAAACTATTGATTCTATTGCTTAACTGTAGGGTACAATTATATAGATGAAGACTTCGGGGCTGGTAACAAAATTATTAACGCTTATAGTGAGCGCTATCCTAATAAGCGTCCCCTTCTATGCTTTTTTGACGGTTTGGGGTTCGAGTTTAGTTGGTCATTACACGGCACTAAGACTCTACGCTGAGGTATTATTAATTTTAGCCACCTTGGGTGCCCTATATCTAGTGATTGTTCACGAGAACATCCGCCGCGTTTTATATAAAAGTAAATTGCTGTGGTTGGTTATTGGCTACGTGGCGTTATCGGTGGTAGTCGGCGTTATAGCTTATTACACGAAAAACGTAACAGCCAAGGCTCTAGGCTATGGCCTGATAGTCGATACTCGCTTTGTAGTTTTCTTTCTAGCTAGTTGGGTGGCGGCTTTAGCCTCGTCTTTCTTACGTAAACATTGGGTTCCCATATTACTTTGGCCAGCAGCTATAGTGTCAGCGTTTGGCTTGTTGCAGGTGTCTGTATTACCGCACGACTTTCTAAAACACTTCGGTTATGGACCGTCGACAATCAAACCCTATCAAACAATTAACGATAACCAAAAATATACTCGTATTCAGTCAACCATGAGGGGGGTAAACCCTTTTGGAGCTTACTTGGTTGTTACGATTTCATTGATAGCGGCTCTTTGGCTGAGAATGAAACGTAATTGGCAAGAGGCAGTGCTATTGCTAGCCAGCCTGGTAACTCTCTTCTACACCTTCTCGAGAAGTGCCTGGATAGGCACTTTTGTTGCAATTGCTTTTATTGCGGCTCTTTGGCTATATAAGACTAAATTTTTCTCAACCGTTTTTGTGTTTTGTGTTGTTGTCGTCTTGATTATAGCTGCTTTAGTTGTCGTCGATCATCAAAGTGCACGTTTGCAGAACATTATTTTCCACACTCAAACCAACTCCGCTAGCAAGACTACCTCTGACCAGGGGCATCTCAGCGGTCTGAAATCAGGTCTCAAAGATATTTATCATCAGCCGCTTGGTGGCGGTGTTGGTACGGCAGGTCCGGCTTCAGTCTATAACCCTAAAAGGATCCGAATTGCTGAGGACTATTACATACAAATTGGCCAAGAAACGGGCATTGTTGGCCTTGGTTTGTTTCTCGCCATTAATATATGTGTTGGCTACCGACTTTGGGAACGACGGAGCGACGCTTTAGCACTTGGTCTGTTTGCCAGTTTTCTTGGTTTGGTTATAGTTAACCTGTTCTCGCATGCCTGGGCAGATCCAACCCTTGCCTATCTGTGGTGGGGCCTAGCTGGTATCGCTATGACGATTAAAATACCAAAAAAATTACATAACTAACTATAAAAGATCAACCGCGCGTCAGGTTTTAGAGTTAAACTTTGTTTCGTTTGAGTGCTTTGCCTAGGAACTCAACTATTAAGCCGATAATGAAACCACCGATGAAAAATAGGCTAAAGGCCACATATTTATAAGCGAAGTGATAACGATAAGACATGAAGAGGTAAAGAGCACTACCGATTAGAGCAAATAGGCCGCCGAAAAATAGTCCGATTGGTCTAGCGATAGTCTTACCGGTTATATTACTAATAGCATCGACTTGCGACTGATGAATAACCTTACTGAAGGCTCTTTGTGATTTGGGTAATTTCTGCCGGGTTTCCTTTAAGGTTCGATTAAGCGCCTGGGCTTTTAGGGCCTTATTGGGAGGAGGTAGTTCAACGGACTCCTTAGGATTATCTATCTCAAGTTCTGGTGGAGTAACCGCTGTCTCAGCTTTGTCTACGGTTTCACGAATAGCTTCAACGTTTTGAACCTCTTGCTCTGGCGTTTCGGTTGTAGCTTCCAGCATTTTCTCATTTGCTGGAGCGACCTCGACGTCTTCGTTGCGATTATCTTCAACCTCATGATTACTTAGTTGCTCAGCCATTAATCAGCTCCCCCCGAAGCGCTGTAAGTTTCTAAAACTATGTCAGTTTCTTTTGCTAATAGTCGGCTTCTGGAATAGAAGTACCCGGCGACAACTGTAACTAAGAATATAATAATTAGATCGTTTCCGGGACCGGTGTTTGGTAGTGAATTACTGGCTTGAGCTACTATAGGAACCGTCACTTGAGGGATCGGTGTAAATAGTGGGACAGTAACAGTATTGCCGTAAAAGTTAGACAGCTTCATGTCAAAAGCTTCGGGGTCAGAAGTCGATTGTACGGTTGTTGGGATTGGGCTATCTACTTGAACATTGAAGGTTCGTGTCAGAGTAATCCCTGGCGGAACATTACTTTCTGGCCAAGTAATTGTCCCATTACTGAGTACGCCACTATCACTTATTGACTGGATTTGGGCGTACTGTAAAACATAATTTATGTTGTCAGCAATCGTGTAATTAACTTCAACTGCCTTCCCAATGTTCTTAGTAATTAGGGTGTATTGGATAACGTTGCCAGCGACAGCGTCTTTAACCTCGGCGTTAGATAGATTCTGAGTAATATTGGCAGCCGACTTACTCTGTATTATATCTGGTGTCTCAACTGGGACTGGCGTTGGGGTTGGTGTTGGCGTAGGTGTTGGCGTAGGTGTTGGCGTAGGTGTCGGCGTTGGCGTAGGGGTGGGTTTTGGTGTCGGTGCGGTCGGTAAGTGGATAATTACATTGCCACATTCAAACATAACATCAAAATATCTAGCGCTAAGATCGCCTTGGATACCACCGCCGCTTCTCTCGCCTGTATAGACATCGTAAGTTAGGTCATTTCCCCATGTATAGAGAGGCCTTAAATAGAGTGTCTGACCGGCGATAACTACGGATTGGTCAAGAGACGAGTGTGGGTTACGCCCAAGTGAATATAGGCTGTGATCTGAAGAGTTGACGGTAGTTGCGGTACTAGCAACTAGATCGGCCCTAGTTATATCGTAGTGGTTCAAAATTTGCACAATATCACTGTGATGTCCGTCAGTATCAGCGTCATAAACCTTAAGTAGGTTTGCTTTGGGGCTAGGCCCGACGTCGTAGCCGATACCGCCCCAAATAAGGTCATTAGAAGAACCACCAACATCTGCTTGTGCCGGATACGCAAGAGTAAAGATCTGAACAACAAAGGCTAACGATATAAACACCAAACCAGTTCGACGTATTGAACTCTCGTTCTTTAAACGTTTGGAATAAAAACGAACCTGGCTAATAAGACCTTTGTTAAATGGTAGATTTGAAATAAGTTTATTAAAACTTGGTGTTTTCATGTAGCTAACTAAGAACAGTTAACCACTAAAACATAACAATTTCAAATATAGCGTTTTATAAATATGTGCTTAAGAGATTTTTTTATTCTTCAATACCTAAGAAGCGATTTATCCCACTTATACCCGTTTCGCCTTCTTCATGATATTCACCTTGGTCCCAATTACTTCGGTCGGGCTCGATTCTTTCACCTGCAGCAACGCGCTCTACGGTTTCAGGGCAATCCCTTAAACCAAGCGCAGAAGATTCAAGAATAGATTCTTCATGCTCTTCTACTGGGTCGTCTGGAGTGTCGGGCTGTTTACGCTCAAGACCAGGAAAAGCTAATAGCGGTCTATTCTTTGGTGAAAAACTATCACTAGGCTGTTCAAACATAATAATATTCTAACACGCTATCTACTAATATGCAAATAATCATAAGCGTCATTTTGTATTAACTTGCGCAAAAGGTATATAATTACTAAGCATAAGCGCTAAAACAACTAAAATAAGGACGTAAAAAATGCCAAAGAATAAAAAACAACGTAAACTAATTGATAAAGTTCTTATCTCATTCGGGGTCGTAGCAACCATTGCTCTACTTGGATTAGGTGGATTGGCGTGGTGGACGTACTCCTTTACAAATAGTACCGTTCATAGCGAACTTGCCGCTCAGAAGATATTCTTCCCACCGCTCGGTAGTCCAGCACTGGCTAGTCCAAAAATTGGTCCATATCTTAATAAGTATGCCAGCGACCAGTTATTGACTGGGCCGGAAGCCAAAGCTTACGCCAATCATTTTATCGCTGTTCATTTATCAGAAGTAGCCAATGGTCAAACTTATGCCCAAGTCAGCGCTGCTTCATTAGCTAACCCAACCGACCTAACCCTAAAAGCTCAGGCCGCCACCCTATTTCAAGGTGAAACGCTAAGGGGCTTGTTACTCGGCGATGCCTATGCTTTCTGGACAGTTGGAATGATAGCTCAAATTGCTGCCATTATTTTGTTCATCTCTGGTGGTGTCATGCTACTGCTTGTACTGCTGGGTCTTGGCCATCTGGCTACTGCCTAGTACTAACACGCTTACTCATACCGCAGAGTGTCGACTGCGTCTTCAACGTAGATCGATTCTGACAAAACCCTCCGCGTATTTATAACCGGCAGGCTTGCCGATCGTCTCTGCCATTTGGCTTAGCCATTTTTTTAGTTCGTTGATGTCGCCCACTTGGCTGGCGTGTGCTTTTAAGGCTGCAATTTTATCCGTGAAAGTATCAGTTATATCTACTACGAAATTATTACTATCAAAGTTTGTCAGCAGGACGGTCGGTGTCTTATGGGGTAAATATCCATTAGCAAATAACTCTGGGAAAACCATATGATCGCGCGCTAAGGGAAAAACACTATCTAAAGTAGCCTGGGCTGCGGCCCGGTGGTCAGGATGATTAATAAAGCCGCGCTTAGCCGAGTAAAGCATTGCCGGGTCCATAGTTATTACTACGTCAGGTTTTAAGCTTCTAATAACTTTAACGATGTCTTTTTTTAAAGCCATGGTAACTTCAAGCTCGCCATCGGGATAACCCAAAAATGTTACGCTTTTCCCGCCAATTGCTTTTACGGCGTTCCGCTGTTCTTTTTCTCTGATTTTTATTAAATCGGCCGATGATAATTTAGGATCGGATGAGCCCTTGCTACCGTCCGTTACTATCAAGTAATGAACGGCTGCCCCATTCTTTGCAAAACCGGCCATTGTCCCTGATGCCCCAAAGTCAAGATCGTCAGGATGGGCAGCGACTCCAAGAACTACCTTAGGGTTTAACTTATTCATTATTTGATTTTATCACTAGACAATAATCATTGCCTATACCAAAAAGCACAGAACAGCAATAACGATGCCACTAACTAGCGATAACCACACGATAGACATGGCTTTCTTTCGGTCCTTGGCTCGATATTCAGCCTGGCTGACGCTATCTGTGGTACCGGCGCTATTGATAACGTTATAGAGTCCCTTGAAACCAAAACCGATACAAAAATGTAATCGGTCTTGTAAAAAACCTACAGCCGCTGCCGATAAGGGCAATATTAGAAGTAATCGCCAGCCTCTTGGAGCACCAATAGCAACTAGTGTTACCATCAGGATAATTGATGCTAGTAAGGCTACGTAACCGGTTTGGCGGCGCTTAGCTCTTTCGGCTGGGCCGATGTTACAAACGCCTGGAATATATTTTTGTTCGCTAGATACTTTTACCATTTTGGCACCTTACCCCTCTAAAGTTAATTAACCACAAAGCCGAGCGCAAAGCCAATTACGAAAACAATAATAACAATACTTATGACAACATCTAAGCCAATTCGTTTAATCTCCCGCTCGGTACCTCGTTTCATTACTATCATGTTAGCACGCTATGGTATGTCTATCGGGGTGTATCATAAAGACAGTAGCGTCAAAATGAATGGAGGTAAAAATGGCAGTTCCAACTATTAAACTATCTGACAAGCTCTCTATCCCGCAGGTCGGCCTTGGCACCTGGCAGATTAAAGATCAAACAAAGTGTATCGAAACAATCAAAACTGGGCTTAAAGATGGTTATCGGCATTTTGACACAGCTCAGATTTATGATAATGAACAATTCATTGGTCAAGCCCTTAAGGACAGCGGAATTTCTAGGAAAAATCTATTCATAACGACCAAGATCTGGACAATGAATTTTTTATCTTCTAGGGTAATACCAAGTTTTGAGAAATCACTGAGCAAACTTCAAACTGATTATGTCGATTTGTTACTACTGCATTTCCCCGTTCCGAAATTACGCCACTCGGCTTGGAAGAAAATGGAGGAAATACATGACAGCGGCAAGGCTAAGTCAATCGGAGTCAGTAACTATACTATCAAGCACCTAGAGAGACTTCTAGGTGACTGCCGGGTTAGGCCAGTTGTTAACCAAGTTGAGCTGCACGTTTTCCTGCAACAACCGGAGCTTCTGAAGTATTGTGCGGCTCAGGGCATTGTCGTTGAAGCCTACTCGCCACTTGCTCATAGTTACGGCTTGGATAACCCAGTGTTGGCAAGAATTGCTAAGAAGCACGCCAAATCACCTGCTCAGATTATGCTGCGTTGGTGCGTGGAAGTTGGCGCTGTCCCACTGCCTAAATCATCGACGGCTGAGCGGATCGCTGAGAATATTGATATCTTTAACTTTAAATTAGATTCAGGTGATTTAGCAGAACTTAAAGCCCTAGACGCTAACCATCGAACTTGCTGGGATCCGACACGGATTCCTTAGGTTTTGACTCTAACCTAGCTTGAGCGCAGTCACTACAATAGCCCTGTATTTCAACTTGATGTTCTACGGGAATAAATTTTTGAGCTGAGGCCAACTGTGACATAAAGTCCTCGAGCTCGTCTTTATTGATAGGGATAACTCTGTGACAAGACAAACAAGTTAAATGGTGATGGTGCTGGGCGAACTTATCTGTCAGCTCAATTCTATACTTCCAACCGATATTGAGTCGCTGAGTAATCCCAATTTGATCGAATAGCCCCACTATTCGGTAAATGCTAGCCCGATCAATTTGATTATTTGTGCGCTCGATTAGTTCGTGCATTGTCAGCGGCTCCTGCCCGAGCAGAAGATTAAATATCATTAGTCTCTGCTCGGTAATACTGTAACCGTGGTTTTTTAGCAGATCTCTTAGAGTGTTTTCTAGGCTAACCATGTTGCAAATCATATTATAATTGCAACAAATTTGCAATAATATATTTATATCTATAGCATTATCTCTATGAAGAGGTCGAAACCAGTTAACAGATATTTGCCAATTGTTATCAGCTTAATAGTAATTGCTGGAATTGTCATTGGGCTGGTCAGAGCAAGTAATAATCAGTCGGCGCATCAGACCGGGCCAATAAGAATAGTTGCAGCTGAAAACTTTTGGGGCAGCCTAGCCTCGCAACTTGGTGGCACAAAAGTTACTGTGACTTCAATTGTTTCGGACCCCAACGCCGACCCTCACGAGTATGAGGTAAATGCTACTGATGCACGTGATTTTGCCACAGCCAACTATGTAATATTGAATGGCGCCGGTTATGACAGTTGGGGTAATAAACTCTTAGCCGCTAGCCCAAACTCCACACGCAAAGTATTAAATGTTGCGGCACTTCTTGGTAAAAAAAATGGCGATAACCCGCATTTCTGGTATTCACCTGTTTATGTAAATAAGGTTATTGTTAAAATTGAACAAAATTTGAGTTCTATTAGCCCTGCCAATAAAGCTTATTTTTCCAAGCAATATAAGGCCTTGACTACCTCCCTATCCACCTATCAACAGCGCATAGCCACAATCAAGCGACAGTTTGCCGGTACGAGAGTTGCTAGTACGGAGGACATTTTCGATTATCTAGCTTCGGCTGTCGGTCTAGACTTAGTTTCCCCTGCCTCATTTACCCAAGCTGTAGCTGATGGAAACGATCCGCCGACAAACTCGGTGGTTCAATTCCAACAACAACTCCAGAGTGGTCAAGTTAAGGTGTTGGTATATAACGAGCAGACTGTAACACCGCTAACAACCAGCATGAAAGCTATAGCTGCTGAGCAAAATATCCCGATTGTGGGGGTAACCGAGACTATTCAACCACCAAATACGTCTTTTCAAGTTTGGATGAACGCCGAATTGTTAAATTTGCAAAACGCTTTAAACGCACAGAGTTTGGGACAATAGCGTGAATAGCAATCCCGTAATTTCAGCTCAGGATTTAGTTGCTGGCTATAAAGATAAAGTAATCTGGAGGGATGCCAATTTTACTATTAATCGGGGCGAATTCATTGGTTTATTGGGGGCAAACGGCGCCGGTAAAACGACTATGTTTAGATTGTTGCTGGGCTTAAGTCGTCCTGTGTCTGGCAGGCTAGAGGTTTTTGGCAAATCTGCATCAAGGGGTAATCCCCGGATCGGCTATGTCCCTCAAAGGCCCTATATCGATAGCGAGTCTAAGATAGAGGCTGTTGAATATGTTAGGCTGGCTGTCAGTGGTACCAAATTAGGCTTTAGCTTTGGTCGGTCTGATGATGAACGACAACGGGCCTATGAGGCTCTAGTATCAGTAGGTGCTGCCAATTTAGCGCACCGAAGCTTAAGTGAATTATCCGGTGGTGAGCTACAGAGAATCTTTTTTGCCCAAGCCCTAGTCTCCAAGCCCGATTTACTGCTACTGGATGAGCCGTTGGCTAATTTAGATATACGCCGTGAAACGGAGCTTATTCGATTGATTAGCCATGTGGTTAAGGAACAAAATATCGCAGTTTTACTGATAGCCCATGATATTAATCCCCTACTACCGGTAGTTGATCGCATTATATACATAGCAAACGGTAAGGTGGCTAGTGGTAAACCAAGTGAAATTGTTACGAGCAAGAAGCTCTCTGAGTTATATGATTCTCCGATTGAAGTTTTAAAAGGGTCTAGGGGTCAGCTAGCGGTACTTGGTGTTGAAGAGGCGTTGCATCATGACGACTAAATTTATAGCAACGCTTAGTAGTAGTGGCTTTAGCTTTAACCTCTACTCTGATTTGGTCAACATGTGGCAATACGATTTTATGCGTCATGCCTTTGAAGCTGGCACGATTGTTGCAGTTGTCGCTGGTGTGGTTGGTTATTTTGTGGTCATGCGTCGATTATCTTTTGCTGCTCACGCTCTTTCTCATATTGGTTTTGCTGGGGCTGCTGGAGCTGTTCTGGTCGGGCTAAACCCCCTCAGTGGCTTACTGCTGTTCACCTCTGGTGGTGGGCTAACAATGGCAGTTCTCGGGCGAAAGGCGTCAAGTAGAGACGTCCAAATTGGTACGGTTCTAGCGTTTATGCTTGGTCTTGGGGTACTGTTTATCAATCTATATAAAGGCTACGCTACTGAAGCCTACTCTTTGCTATTCGGTGAAATTCTAGGGATCAGTAGTAGCGATGTTATCGCTACCCTGGTGGCTGGATTAGTAATTATATTCGCCATAGTAGTTATATTTAGGCGTTTACTATTTACCTCTTTGGACGAAGAAGTTGCTGAAGCTAAGGGCATATCGATGATGGGTATGAGTATTATTTTTATGTTACTGCTTGCCGTCGCTACATCAATAGCCGTTCAGGTTGTAGGTGTGCTGCTAATCTTCGCTCTGATGGTAACCCCAGCGGCTATAGCTCAGCGTATAGCTCGGCGACCTTCGCAGGGTTTGACGATTTCGATCTGTATAGCCCTACTTGCAACTTGGTTTGGGCTGTTTATATCCTACTATATCCCCTATCCAGTTAGTTTCTTCATAACTACGACAGTTTTCGTTGCTTATTTACTTGTACGACTATTTCAGTCGGATTTAGTCCATCGACCACGTTAGTGAGTTCAGCACATTCTAGGTTGGCCGTCCAAGTAGGTTATAATAGATATAGTGAAATTTATTGAGGGGATAAAAAACACCAGGCGGTCATACCTTATCTTTGGCAGTCTTATTCCTCTTATATTAGTTCTTTGGGTTGGTATGTTTTTTCTTCGACCCGGTCATCTTCAGAGCGGCAAAGCTCTTACTTTTAAAGCCAAGGCTTCTGTTGCCATGACTCATGGAGCACATATCATTAAGCGCGCTCATGGCATAGTAGTTCCTACTACGCCGCAACACCCCAATTCTACCGCTAGTGGGGCCAAAACCTCTACGGGAGAATTTGCGCTAAAACCATCTTGGTCACAAGACTTTAGCTCAATGCCGAATGGCCCACTTAGCAGTAGCGTCTGGGATTATAATCTCGGTAACGGTGGCCCTGACGTCCCTGGGTGGGGTAACAACGAAGAAGAATACTACACCAGTAATCTTGCTAACGTACGGGTTGCTAACGGGCAGCTTATTATCGAAGCCGAGCAAGAGTCAGACAGTACAGACCCCGGTTTTGACTACACATCGGCTCGGATTGTGACAACACCGTCTCTGAATTTTACCTACGGTAAACTTGATATTGTCGCTAAACTGCCCGCTGGTGCCGGATCTTGGCCGGCACTGTGGATGTTGCCCAGCGGTAGCCGTTATGCAATCTGGACACCTACAACCGAGCTAGATCCGAACAATTACTTGAAAGACGGCGAAATTGACATTATGGAGGCGACCGGCTCAATCCCAGGCCAAGTTACTTCTTCGGCGCAGTCTTACGACTATTATCCTGGGCATAATGAGAGGATGGGGATCGATCAAGTGAATGATGACACGACTACCTTTCATGACTATGAGTTACAATGGACGCCAACATCGTTGCAATTCTTGGTTGATGGAGTGGTCTATCATACAGTTACCAAGTCACCAACGGATGATTCGGACATATGGCCCTATAATCAGCCTTACTATTTGATTCTTAACATTGCTATGGGTGGGACAGAAGGCGGGAGTATCGACAACAGTAGCGGGCCATGGGGAATGAACATTAAGTCGATAGATTATTATGCCTACACCGGTCAATAACCCAGATAATCAAGCAAGAAATTGAGTTTTATAGAGTTCAGCATAGAGGCCCTTTTTCTTGATTAGTTGGGCGTGGGTACCACTTTCGACTATTTGACCGTGGTCAATAACCAGTATTTGGTCGGCGCTTTGAACTGTTGATAGCCGGTGAGCTATAACTAGTGAAGTTCGGCCGATTAAGGCAGTCTGCAGGGTTTGCTGAATCGCTTTCTCTGATTCTGAATCAAGGTGAGCGGTTGCCTCGTCTAATATCACTATATCAGGGTGTTTTAATAGGACCCGGGCAATAGCCAGGCGCTGTTTTTCGCCACCCGATAATCTGTAACCGCGGTCGCCAACCATCGTATCAAGGCCCTCGGGGAGATTTGCCATGAGGTTAGATAACTGGGCACTATCAAGAGCCGACTTAAGATCATCTTCGCTGGCCTTTGGGTTTGCGAAGAGTAGATTATCTCTGATTGTCTCATGAAAAAGATGGGCGTCTTGAGTTACCATGCCAATGCGAGCCCGAAGCGAACTAAGGGTAGCATCCCTAACGTCAATGTCGTTAATTTTGACGGCACCACCAGATACATCATATAACCTACCAACAAGCTGTGAGATAGTCGTTTTGCCTGCCCCCGATGGTCCAACTAGAGCCACTAGTTGACCAGGTTTAACATCGAAGGAAACATCGGTTAAGATTTGTCTTGAGCGGGTTTTACTAAGAGTCTCTACTGACTCTAAGGAGGCTAAGGAAACTTCTGACGCTGTTGGATAACGAAAATCAACATTCTTAAAAGAGATACTCGATGGGCCGCCCTTGATATCGACGGCATCTGGTTTATCACTGACCAGAGGCTTTAAGTCTAGAACTTCAAAGACCCTTTCAAATGACACTAATGCCGTCATAACATCAACGTTCATATTCGATAACTGAGTCAGTGGCCCATATAGCCGGTTTAAATAAGCTGTTAGGGCAACTAGAGTACCAACGTTTAGCACACCATTTACTGACAGAACTCCACCCCAACCATAAATAACGGCTGTCGCGAATGATGCCGTTAGCATCAGGGCAATGAATAGAAACCGAGCGTACATCGCTTGGGTAACACCGATATCTCGTACCCGACCAGCGCGTTTCTTGAATATCTCATCCTCGCTTTTAGGATCACCGAATATTTTGCTGAGTAGCGCCCCTGAGACATTGAATCTTTCAATCATGGTGTTACTCATCGTAGCGTTTAGGTTATAGCTCTCTAGGGTGATGGCGTGTAGTCGTCGTCCAAGCCACCTGGCTGGGAACAAGAATATTGGCAAGATTACTACAATCACCAGAGTTAGCTGCCAGGATAGTATGAACATGACAATTAAAACAATCGTGACACTGATAATGTTCCCTACAACGTTTGACAGTACATCGGTAAATGCTTCCTGGGCACCCAGTACGTCGTTGTTCAATCGGCTTACCAAAGATCCGGTTTGCGTACGGGTAAAAAACGCTAGAGGCATTTTTTGGACATGGCTAAATATTTTGGTACGCATATCGAAAATTAGCCCTTCACCAATTTTTGCGGATATAAAACGCTCAAAAAATTCAAAAACAGCGTCGATAATTGCTAGCCCACCGACCAGTAAAGCTAAATCAATGATGAGGCTTCGGTGGTGCCCAATGATACCCTTGTTGATGATTTCTCTTAGGATAAGTGGGTTAATGGCTCCGATAGCAGCATCTAATACCACTATAGCCAAAAAGACGTAGAGTAGTTTACGATATGGTTTGGCAAATCTTAAGATGCGTTTAATCACACCAGGTGCTATCTTGTGCTTGGTTACAGACTTATCCCGCACGAAAGACCGCATCGGGCCCCTCATGCCACGCATTCCACTATTTGGGTTCATTGTTAACTCTATTATAACAGATATGAAATGGCTTATTGGTTAAGCTAATCGCTTAAAAATATTATCAGTAACAAATCACATCATAGCCTCAACTCGGTGAGGTGGCATTTGACACTATATCAGGGTTAGCTTTACTATAAAGTTATGGATAAAATCGTGATGTATGGGGCCAGCTGGTGTGCGGATTGCCGCAGAAGTAAAAACTTACTTGACAGTAAAAAGATAAACTATGAGTTTATAGATATAGATACGGTCCCTGGGGCAGCCGATAAAGTCTCAGAGATTAATGATGGTCGTAAGAGTATACCAACCATCTTGTTCCCAGATGGCGGTGTCTTGGTTGAACCAAGTAACGAAGAGCTGTCAACGTACTTAGCTCGCATTTAAATTACTTCTCTCAAGTTTAAATTCATGATGTGTGATCATAGTGTTGAATATATATGAAAGTTCTATAAGCTAGTATCTATGCCCAAAGATAATCACGAATTTGCTCAACCATCAAATGACACACCGATTGATGTAGTTGCCGAGGAGCTTCTTAGGGAGTCAGAATACTTTGATGTGCACTCTGATCTAAGACGAACGAATATGATAAGTAAGATTGGTCATACAATCAGAACGGTCATTAAACAAAGCCTGATAATAAGTTCTCCGGGGCTTGCTGATCGAAAAGACTTAGGTGAAATGGAGCCCTACCGAAGATTTCTCGAGGGAGTTGATGATGAAACGGTTACCTTTTAGCCGATAACCCCTGTTACCAAGTATTGACTAAAGGTTAAATAGTTATGCTTATATATTGACAAAGTATAATCACTGTGGTATACTAGGCCCATCCTCGCTTCGGGCGATTGGGTGGAAACTCTAACAGATAAGGACCTTGATTGGTCACCTGTTAGCCCAGGTGGGAGGCGTAACCTTGACAATTTATAAAAAGTTTGTGAAACAACAGGTTAAACTGGAGTTTTAACAAACTAGATAGTTATGGGACTTTAAGCTCGCTTGAGCCTTTACGGGTTCGTAGAGTTTTTGTCCTATAATTCGACTACCGATTTTTTGAAGTTTTGGTCTTTAGCTATTTGATTCTAGCTTTTGAGTTGAGCGAAGCACTAAGATGATGACAATGTTGTCATTTGAGTGCTTTGCTCAAATTGAGCTGCAATCGTTTAGTTTCCGGCCGGAACTAATACGAGACTCACAATTACCTTGGAGGTGATTACATGGCCAAATTAATATTAAGTAAGTGCCTTACCATCTTCACGGTACTCGGTTTGTCTTTTGCAACTCTAGTTGTTGCTAGCGGAAACGCTGGGGCTTCGTCGAGTTATCGCGAAGGACAAGACGGGAATAACCTGGTCTGTGGCGGTGTGCATACGCTTGCAAAAGCTATATACATCGCTCGAGGTGGCTCTGTAAAATGTGCCAACGGCACAGTTGAAAGAGGCATCGGCAAGATCTGGGCAGCTGAGGGTATGACCTTACAAGTCATCGAACGGATGAAGGTCGGGACTGTTTGTTCGAATCAGGGTTACTTGTCTTCAGGACGAGAAATAGGCCCCGATCCGTCCAAGAATGTCCGACATGAAGTTGCTGGGATGACCGTCTACTCCAGGCCATATTCGGTTTGGGGCTATGAATGTGCTCAATGGTTGCATGGATTCACCGAAAACGGCGAATCAGTCGGCATATTGACCGGTTGCGGCAACGGCTTGATGAGGTATTGGCCTCCGAGCGGACCATCCCCTGTGCGAACAGTGGCTTGCGTCTTAAACGGAACGCCTGAAACCTCAGTCCCTGTCGGTTACACCGTTCAGAATGGCAACTGTGTTAGCATCGCAGCGCAAGCTTGCGTCGTTAATTACGGAGGTCAGTGGAACAGTGTTACTGGCATCTGTGGCGTCACACAGGGCAACTGCAACACGTTTATCGTCCTTAATGGGAATGGTAACGAAGTGAATGTCACTTACAACAATAGTTGTGATACGACAACCTCTTCGCCGCCCCCCACGACGACAA
>Ga0182030_10011629_pt1 | contig 17731 bp, 14 predicted proteins | sample 812S3MmetaG_FD_121299 | JGI IMG/M metagenome (GOLD analysis project Ga0182030, IMG submission 121299) | Permafrost microbial communities from Stordalen Mire, Sweden - 812S3M metaG (Illumina Assembly) | ecosystem: Environmental > Terrestrial > Soil > Wetlands > Permafrost | place: Sweden...
CGGCGATGGCGTGATCGATGACGGCATAGTTTTCAGCGCGCAGCTCGATGAGCATTTTTGGCGTCCGCGTTCCTCTAGAATGAGGCTCCCAATCAACAGGCTAATTGAGATTTGAGGTTTCCCACCCTTGGCGCAAAAACAAAAGCGCGCCAAGGATGGGGCACCCAGATTCGTGGTAATCCATAACAGGCATTCAATCCCCAACGGGAATCCCAGCGCAGCATAGCATGAAGGAGGGGGTGGGCGGCGAGTGGATTGAGAGCGGCAAGCGGCAGAGGGACCTGATCGATCACTTGGAAGGGGTCTTTGCGTCTGATACGGTGAAGGCAGAGGTGAATGCCGATTTTGATAGCTGCTTTCGTCTTTATACTGCAGTCTGACAGCGGGGCGGGCGTCGCGACACCGGCATCGACGCTGGGTTCGAGCGCGCTGGTAGAGATGATCTCCAACAGCGGCCCGGTGGCGCTGCTGGTGCTGGGGCTGCTGCTGATTGCCAGCCTTTACTCGTGGACGGTGATTTTTGGCAAGATCTCCAGCTTCGCCAACGTGACCAAGCAAAGCCGGCGCTTTATTCAGGCCTTCCGCAAGGCAACTCGGCTGCAGGAGATCGCCCAACTGAGCGCACAGTTCAAAGCGAGTCCGCTGGCGCAGGTCTTCGACGATGTGTATGAGACCTACAAGCGCCAGACCGGCGGCTCAGGCCCTCCGCGCAGCCTGGCCGCGCTGGAGCGCTCGGCGCAGACGGCTGCCAGCCAGGCCGTAACCGCACTGGAGCGGCGGCTGACCTGGCTGGCTACGATTGCGGCGATCAGCCCATTTGTGGGGCTCTTTGGCACGGTGATGGGCATCGTGGACGCATTTCATGGGCTGGGCACGGCCGGAGCGGCAACGCTGAGGGCGGTTGCTCCAGGCATCTCGGAGGCGCTGATTACCACCGCCGCCGGACTGTTTGTGGCCATACCGGCGGTGATTGCCTATAACCAGTTCACGGCGCGGATCAGGGTCTTTGCCTCGGCGATCGACGACTTTGGCCGTGAGCTGCTGAATACGCTCGATGAGATTCCGGCGCGCGCGGCTGCGCCAGTCCGCGCTCCCAATCCCACGAGCCCAGAACCCACCCCGGAGGCAGACCGTGGCCTTTACAAGTAGCAGCGGCCAAACGCGAACCTCGCTGGCGGAGATCAATATCACGCCGCTGGTGGACGTGGTGCTGGTGCTGCTGGTGATTTTCATGATTACCGCGCCGGTGCTGCAATCGGGAATCGAAGTGGCGGTTCCCAAGACGCGGACGGTGAAAGAGATTACCGAGCAGCGGCTGGTGGTGACGATCGACCGCAGTCAACAGGTTTTTCTGGGCGACCAGCCGGTCAACATCCACGAGCTGGGAAAGAAGCTGCGCCAGAGTGGCGACGATTCGGTCAAACAGGTGATCTATCTGCGGGCCGACGAGCGGGTTCCGTTTGGAGCCTTCGCCAGCGTGATGGATGCGGTAAAGCAGGCGGGGATTACCAACGTCTCGATTGTGACGCAGCCGCTCGAAGGCAAATGAGCGGGCGGAAACTAGTGTGAGTGTGGAAGTGTGAGTGTGTGGGATCTGCGCGCACTCACACTCACACTCAAAGGAACTTCTGGAAAACGCATGAGCAGCCAGCAGGAAAGTCCGCTGTACCGGGCCGAGCAACTGGAGTTGGAACTGACGCCGGAGCCAATGATCGCTCCGGCGACGGGATCGCTCGTGCTCCATGGGCTGCTCTTCGGCGGATTGGTGCTCTATGGAGTTCTGGGAGGATTGTTTCATCACAACGACTGGGGCAGCGCCGGGGCCGGCGGAGCCATCCAGGCCAGCCTGGTGACGAGCGTTCTTCCCCTGCCCTCCGATCAGCCGCTCAACCAGAATGTGCTGGCCACTGAGACGCCCAGCCAGGCTCCCGCTCCTCCCGAGCCCAAGGCCAAACAGGCGGAGGACGCGAACGCGCTGGCCATCGCCGACAAGAAGGCCAAGACACAGAAGGACGAAAAGGCAGCGCCCAAGACGCAGCAGCACCAACCCCCATCCAAGCAGGAGAACCTGGCCCGGTTCGGCGAGCAGGCGGGCTCGTCGATACCGCGAATGACCACGGCACAAAGTGGCTCGAATGGACCAGTGAGTATCAACAACGGCAACTTCGGCAATCTCTTCGGATATTACATCGATGGCCTCCAACGCAAGATGGCGACCATCTGGAATCGGCCCGAGGTGGACCCTCACACGCCAAAAGGCGCTCGTGCCTATATCCAGTTCACTATTCACCGCGACGGCAGCGTCAGCAATGTGCAGATTGCACAACCTAGCACAAGCACGACGCTGAACAGTTCGTGCCTGCGTGCGGTGCAGCGCGTGGATACATTCGGACCGCTGCCCGCGCAATACAACCAAAGCACGGTGATGGCAACGTACTATTGCGAGTATTAGATTGCTCAGAGCGATGCGCCGGCGCGGACGTAAAATGGAGAAGTGGGCGCGAGCGGCGCTATCCAGCAGCGCGAGCGATACTGCCCGTCAACCAGGCTGGAGGCGTCACGAGCTTGCCAAGATCGTCTACTTTTTTACCGAGGAAGGATTGCGAGCTGCATGAAGGTTCATTCCAGGCTTTTTTCCCCTGCATTGATTGTTCTGGCAACTCTGGCGGCAATGCCCGCCGCGGCTCAGGATTGGATTCACACCGGCTCGAACCTGGGCAACGATCGCATTCGCATTGCCGCGGCAGATTTCAAGGCCGGGAGCAGCGATCCTCAGACTCCGGCTTTGAAGGCGGCCTTCGACTCGACGCTCTACAGCGATCTGGCCAATGCCGGCATCTTCGACCTGGTCTCAAAGAGCCTCGCGCCGCAGTCTAACCCCGGCTCGCCGCAGGAGATCAATTTGTCCCAGTGGTCCGCGCTTCCGGCCAACGCGACGATGGTGGCCTTCGGCTCGCTTTCGGTCGGCAATGGACGGATTGCCGTCTCTGGGTGGCTCGACGACTCGCGCAATACCGCGAACCCGCAGGTGCTGGGCAAACAATACAACGAATCCGCCAGCCAGGACTCGGCGCGCATCATTGCGCACCGGTTTGCCGATGAGATCGTCTCGCGGCTGGGCGGCGGCATCAGCGGCATCGCCGAGACGAAGATTTATTTCGTCAGTTCCCGTACCGGCTCGAAAGAGATTTGGGCGATGGACTACGACGGACAAAATGAGCACCAGATTACGCGCCTGGGCAGCATCTCGCTCTCGCCGCGCATCTCGCCGGACAACTCGCGCATCGCCTTTGCCTCGCTGGGCAGCCAGGGCTGGACGGTGCGCATGTACTCGCTGGAGCTGGGCCGCGCGGTGAATTTCACGGCCGGCTCGGAAGGGGGATCGAATCAATCGCCGGCGTGGTCGGCGGACGGGTTGAAGCTCGCCTTTTCTTCCTCCCGGTCGGGCGAGCCGGAGATTTGGGTGGCGGACGCGAGCGGAGCCAATCTGCGCCGGCTGACTTCGTTCAAAGGTCCGGACGTAGCTCCCACCTGGAACCCGCGAACCAATGCGCAGTTGGCGTGGGTGAGCGGGCGCACCGGGCTGCCGCAGATCTACATCATGGATCAGGACGGCGCGAATATTCAGCGCATGACCGACAGCGGCTATGCGATCTCTCCCTCGTGGGCGCCCAACGGCCAGTTTTTAACCTTCAGTTGGAACCGCAAATACGGCCCCGGCGATCCCGGCGGCCAGGACATTTACGTGATGGATATCGCCAGTAAACGCTGGCTGCAGGTCACCCACGAATCCGGCAGCAACGACTTCCCTTCTTGGGCGCCGGATGGGCGGCACATCGTCTTTGAACGGACGATCGGCAAACAAACTGAGATATGGTCGATGCTGGCCGACGGAACAGAGCAGCATCAACTGACCCATACGGGCAACAATTTCATGCCCAACTGGAGTTGGAAGTGAGATTAAAAATGGAAGAGGAATTCGCGCGCTGTCTCATTGAGCACGAAGCAGGCCGATTTTCTCGACTATCATAGTTGCGATGCCAAATTTTTCTCCAGATTCGTTCCGGAGAGACTGGGCGCAGCGGCAATCCGGCAGAATTTCGTATCGGATCGGAATGAAGGCCGGCATCAACGATCGTGCATTTCGAGCGGCGACTGGATGCACAGCAAGATCGCTCGGAAGACACGCAGGAAGATACGGAAGGATCTAACCAATGAATCGACGGAATAGCATTGTGGTACCGGTAACCCTGTTTGTAGCATTGCTCGCGGTCACGGGCTGCAAGAAGAAGGAAATTTCGCTCCCCACCGCGGAAACGGCTCCAATTGCGGCGCCGGCGCCGGCGCCGATTGCGCATCTGACCGCGATGCCCACCGTGGTCTCGGCCGGAGACCAGGTGCAGCTCTCCTGGCGCACCACCGACGCTACCAGCGTCTCTATCGACGGCATCGGCGATGTGCCCACCTCAGGCGTGAAAACCGTCACCCCCACCGCTTCCATTAGTTACCACCTGGTGGCCCGTGGCGCAGGAGGTACGGCCGAAGCCACGGCGCGCGTTACCGTGAATGCGCCGCCCGCCGTGCAGGTGCCGGTGAGCACGATGAGTGCCGAAGAGGAATTCAAGGCCCATGTGCAGGACATCTTCTTCGATTACGACACCTACGACGTGCGTTCCGATGCCCAGGCCACGCTCTCGCACGACGCCTCATTCCTGGCGGGCCATCCGGATTTGAAGGTGGTCATAGGAGGCTATTGCGACGACCGCGGATCGAACGAATACAACCTGGCGCTGGGCCAGAACCGGGCCGACGCGGCCAAGAAGGCGTTGATTACCGCCGGAGTGGCGGCTGCCCGCATCCGCGTGGTCAGCTACGGCAAAGAGAAACCCTTCTGCTCGGAATCGACCGAAGAATGCTGGCAGCAGAACCGTCGCGCCGGATTTACGCTGGACAAGTAAGAAGCAGTGGACAGTGAACAGTGGTCAGTGGTCAGTTGTTTGAGCTTGGGATGCGGCTTTCAGTTTTTCACTGTTTCGGGATGAGACTCGTCGATCACTGTTCACTGTCTACTGTCCACTGTCCACTGCTTTATAGGTGAAAAATGCAGATAGCTCTTTCTTTTCGCAATCGTCTCCTCGCGGCTGTCATCTTGGCCATTGTTGCAGCCTCAGCGCCCATGCCCGCACACGCGGCTTCCAAGGAAATCATCGAGCTGCAAACCCAGGTGCAGCAACTGCTGGATATGATGCAGCGGGTGCAGTCTACGCTGGATGCGCGCTTTGGCGTCTTGCAGAACCTGGCACAGCAGACCGCCGACAATGCCACCCAGATGACCGCGACCGTCAACGCGCTGCAGCAGAAGATCGCCGCGCAGAGCGATGCGGGCAACGGAAAACTGGACTCCGTCTCCGGCCAGGTGCAGTCGCTGAACGACTCGGTCGATGAGTTGAAGTCCCGCATCGCGAAGCTGGATAAGTCGGTGCAGGATTTGCAGACTCAGTTGCAGAACATCCAGAATCCGTCCGCTTTCGCAGTACCGGCAGGTAACGGCGGTTCACCGGGTCCGGCGTCCGCGGTTTCCGGCCCCGCGGCCAGCGGAACCGCAGCGGCTCAGGCACCGCCGCTGCAAGAGACTCTTCTGGCCGGCGTGCGCGACTACAACGCCGCCAAATACGATGTGGCTACCGGAGAGTTCCAGGATGTGATCCGTTATTATCCGCTCGACGAACTGGCAGGACAGGCGCAGTTCTATCTGGGCGAAATCGCCTATCGGCAACAGGATTACCCTGCCGCGGTGAAGGCCTACAATGCCGTTCTGGAGGGCTTCAGCGGCAGTTCGAAAGCTCCGGCGGCGCAACTGCGCAAAGGACTCTCGCTTTTGCAGATGAACAAAAAGGAGGCGGGCATTCGCGAGCTTCGCCTGCTGATTCAGCGCCATCCGCAGACCCCCGAAGCCGCCCAGGCGCGTACCAAGCTGAATGCACTCGGCGCACGGATTGCGGCGGGACGCTGAGAAGGCCTTCGGCAGCGATAAATTCACTGCATTTTGAGGATCGGGCGAAGACCTTGCGCTAGCATTTTAGCTTTTGCTATAAACTTCTGTGCCCCATCCATTCCGCGTTTTTCTGCGGAATGGATGGGATACCGACAACTTTCCGGTCAACACATCTTCCGAAAAAGCTCTAAACGCCGAGCGGATCGGCCAGCTCCGCGAGTTGGCGCAATGTGTAGGCTGCGTCCTCGATGCCCCGATGATTCAAATCGGCTCCGAGCCGATTCAGCAGATAGGCGATGGCCAGCCGCGGCGCCAGTTCCGCATCGAGGTCCATCCGCCGCAGATATACCTTGCAAGCGGAGCTTGCTCGAAGGGCCGGTGATCCCTTCCGGCTGCCGAAGAGACGGTCATCGCTGAAATAAAAATGGAACAAATCGTATCCCGGCAACCCGGCAAAGTCGGCCGACTCCCAATCGACGAGCACACAACCGGATTCGGGAGTGATGCGAATATTCCATGGCATGAAGTCTCCATGCACCAGTATCGTGGGGACGGCAATATCGAGACCGAGAGAGGCGAGAGCGCGGTTCAATAGATGGGGAGCGATCTTGTCCAATTCAGCCTTGAACGGGCAGAGAGACTTCGCCATTGCATCGGCAAGATTCGCCAGATTTGTGGAACTTCCGCTGCGCGGCAGACGGCAGAGGAGGTTCAGGTAATCGGGCCGGAATCCACGATTGGCATGGGCGCCATGCACATATTCCTGTGACGCGGCTCGTAGCCCGGTGTGGACCGATAGAAGCTGCGGCGCCCAACGGTGCCCCTCGAGCCTGCCCAGCACTTCAGCCTCATGGAGAACATTCGCTCCGCCCGCGGCAGTCAGTCCGACTTTGAGCACCGCGGCGATACGATGCGCGTCATCGAGCAGGAAGACAATCAATTTTCTACTGGGAGATGGATTTCCGACCAGGATAGCCATCTCTCCGGTACGCGAATCGACTGCGCACCTTTCGAACCAGCGCAGCGACGCTGCTCGCGAGATAGCCACGCGAGTTATAGAGCCGGAAAGATGCAGCACGCCGGCACGCGCGGCCATTCGAATGGCCAGCCATTTCGCCCGGCCGGAGAAGCTATAGGGCCGCCATGAACTCAATACCGCCGCGCAGGCCTGTGACCGTGCCGGAATCAGCCAGCGCGGTCCGCTGTTTCCAGGAATCGCCAAATAAGACGCCAGCTCCCCAGCGGCGCCGCAATCAACCCCGAGAGCAGCCAGTATCTCCGAAACGCCGAGCAATTCAGCGGGCAATTCAGAAGGATGGGAGAACTCTGTCGGCATATCCACTCACGATACTCTTGAACAGTGAGATTGCGAAATGGAAGTTGGCCTTGCCGTCCAGCCTGCAATTCTGCGGACGGCTTCTTGACCTGAATCAAGGCTTATACGATACTTCAGCCCCTGTGTATAAGCTCTTCATATATTTGCATCTGCATTCCATAGTTACACTCTTCGCTATAATGTGTCTCGAACTTCCGTCGCGCCGCGCGCCGCATATTTTGCATTTCGTCCGATCCATCTTCAAATAGGCCAAGAGCGCCCGCCAGGGCGGTTGCATCGCCTGGAGGAAACAAGTGCCCGTTAACTCCATCCTCGACAATCTCCGGAAGACCGCCGATGCTTGAGGCAAGAATCGGCAAACCCGCGGCGAAGGCCTCGGCACAAACCATTCCAAAGGTTTCATGCCAGATGGATGGCACAACGAGGACGGTCGCCTTGCGCATGAGCGCCTGCAGTTCGCCTCTAGGCTTGACGCCCAGTAGATGCAGGCGACTCTCTTTTCGCGAGGACGCTTGTTGCAAGGCCACGCGCATCGGCCCGTCTCCAGCGATATGAACCGGCATCGGCAGGAGATTTTCCGCGTCTGCTTCAATGAGCGTCTGGAGTCCTTTCTCGGGCGATAGACGTCCGGCAAACAGAGCGAAACCGCCTCCGCCAGTACCTTCAAGAGAGCTGGATACGAAGTTAGGCTTCACTCGTATACGATCCGAGGGGATACGAGAGCCTGCGATCTTGGCGGCTTCAAATTCGCTGAGTGCGATGTATCTGTCAACCCGATTGCGCCACGTGCCCAAAATCGAGTGCAAGGCAATGCTTCCGCCCACGACGGCGCTCCCCAGGGGGCTGCTCCGGTAGCACGCATGACGCACGCCGGGGAGAAAGGAATGCCGCGTAACGCATTCCTCGCACGGATGTCCGTCTCGGAAGAGCAGGGCGGTGGCGCAAATAAGGCGGTAGTTGTGGAGCGTAAGCACAATCGGGATATGATTCTTCCGGGCAACGAAAAAAACCGAAGGAGACATGGTTGCGAGGAAATTATGAACATGCATGACATCCGGGCGGAAGGCATCGATCCGCGCGGCGACTGCACGAGCCGAGCGGAAAGAATAAAATGCATGGGCTGCCGCCAAGGCCTTCTCTTTTACTCCGCGAATGGATTCGTTGTCGAAGCCTAGATAGTCCACGGCGTGTTCGTGCCGTTTGAGCATCGCGATCTCTTCCGCGACTGCGGAATCTTCTCCTCCCGCTTGCTGATACCGATTATGCAATACGAGTATGCGCACGATCTCTCACCATAACTTAAAAAACGATAATTCCCTGCCTCAAGCGTTCCGCGGCGTGTCCTGAATGTGTATCTGGATGTGCCGGTAAGTGCGAGATACAACCTGCTCCCAGGTGTTTTCCTTGGCGGCTTGGAGAGCTTGGGACGACATCTTCGCGCGAAGATGCGGATTCACAGCCAATATCCGCATTGCATCCGCCAGCGCGCCGACGACTTCCTGCTGGCCACGGCCTTCCACTTCGATCTTGAAACCGCACGACGGCGGAAGCATCGCTCCCGGGCCGCCGCAATCGAGGCAGATAAGCGGCAATCCCTGGGAGAGAGCTTCCAGGACCACGGTACCGCCAGAGTCATGCAGGCTGGGGAAGAGGAATGCGGTGTGCTCTCGATACATGCCGAGCGCCTGTTCGCGTGGAACCCAACCCTTCCAGTCTACGGCGTGAGACACTTGGAGCCGATCGGCCATCTTGCGCAGCCACTTCCCGTCCCGTCCATCGCCGGCTACCGTCAGTCTGGCGCTGGGAAAATCCTTCAGCATCCGGGCTAGCGCCTGAAGCGCAAGATGAATCCCTTTCCAGTAGAGCAGACGGCCCACATAGAGAAAGCGCGGAGTTGGAGGATGGGCGGATGGCTCACTCAAAATCAGAGCTTCCTCGACGCCGACATCCTGCATCATCAGGCACTTTGCCCGGTATGCGGGCGGCACATACGCAAGCGTCTCCTTCGTCTTGCAGAGAATCACTGCCGCTTGCCTGAAAGCCTGCCGCACGGTTGGGTCGAGCCCAGCCAACAGATTCGAAAGAGAACGCGCCGAATCCACCACTCTGCCACGGAACGGGTAGCTGCGAAAAAGCATCGGCGGGGTCGCTTCTCCGCCGCCAAGGGGTCCCAGAATTAACGGAATTCCGAGCCTTCCCATTAAAGATGGCTGCCGAAATACAGCGAACGTGATGTGATGAACCAGATCGAAAGGGATCTCGCGCGCCAGCCGCTCTGCCGCATGGTAGGCGCCTCGCTGCCAAAGAGAATAGTACGGAGCCGCTCCACGCCCACCCTTCTTCCACCATCTCATCCATCGCGGCAGGTCGTAACCGATAAGATGAATCCGCAAATCCGCGTGAAGGGCCAATGCGCCTTCAAGGCTGGGAAGATTACTCTCGCGCGTCAGTATATGCACGTCGTGGCCGAGGCGCGCAATCTCCAATGCCCAATGCCATCCCATCCCCGGCTCTGAGCCCTCGCCCGGTCCGCATGCATAGGCGGAAAGTAAGATTCTCAAATCTCGCCGCTCCGTGAAACCGACTTGCACTGTTCGCCGAAGCTGCGCCCTGGCCTCGCAACTATGGCGGAGTTACTTCGCCGGCTTGTGAATGATTAACAGGTTATTGTCGCGCTTGTTGTACGGGTTGGGAAGGCTTGCAACCACAAATTCGCACGCCGGATACCGCTTTGCATAGGTCGTTTCAAGCAGCCCAAGCCACTCTTGCGTATACTTGGCTTTGATGTCCTCAACAAAATAGTAGCCGTTCGGACGCACATGATCGAGCGATCCTTGTAAAAACGAGGCATTGGCCTCGAAGGTATGCAGGCCATCCTCGATCAGGATGTCCACTCCATCCCGCAGTTCCGGATGGGTCCAAAGTTCCTCGATGGCCAACGGATCCAACTGATCGCAGTAAAAGGTCTTGATTCTTTCCTCCTCAAACAAAATGCCGCGGTCAATGTCGGCTCCGTACACGCGAGCATTCGGGAATAGATAGCGCCATCCGCGCAGCGATGCCCCAGGCATGCCCAAAGGCCCCATGGTGGACTTGATGCTCTCATTGTTGGTGCCCACCCCGAGTTCGAAGATTCGCAGCGGCTCTTCGGTCAGGTTCTTGAAAAGCAATTGATACACCACGGTGTAGTTGTGACTGAAGCATCCCTTGTCGCTGCCGTACCAGGTCATGACGCGGCACATCCTGGTCGGAACCGATAAATTCACTCGACCAATCCGTTCTATGAGATGGGAGGCGCTATTTTCACCGCCAAAACCGCGCAGGATAGGCTTTCGGTTCGCCATCCGGCCGAGTGACCGCCGGGGAAGATAGAAGGTAAACAGCCACCAGAGGAATTGAAGAAAGGTGAATGTGCCGGGCGAGAGCCTGCGCTTGACCCTGCTGCCGAAAGATCGGATATTCTTGTTTTGGATCAATGCCATCATATGCCGGAAATCTCCTTTCCGGGAATCTAGAGTTCGGGACCAGACTCGCTTTCGAGTACCGAGGTCATGCGTTCAACAAAACGTTCCGTGCCGAAGCGTTCGAGCGCAACTTGCCGAGCTCTCTCGCCAAGACGACGCCGCATCTGGGGGTCCTGTGCAAAAGCCGCGATTTTGCCGGCAAGATCGGCAGCATCCAAAACACGGCAAATCAGGCCAGTAGACCCGTCGTCGATGATCTCCGGCAGAGCTCCGGCATCGGAAACCACGATGGCCCGCCGTGCCAGCATGGCTTCTATGACTGCGATACTGATCCCCTCGCCATTGCTGGGCTGAACATACACGTCCATGATCCCGAGGAGCTGCCTCGCGTCCGGCCGCACTCCGAGAAAATGGATGCGCTCGCTTCCGGGATTTTCTTTTGCGTGGGCTTCCGTGCTCTCTCTGAGTTCGCCTTTGCCGATAAGCACAAGATGCATATCCGGATGATCCATCGCCAATTGGGCGAAAGCGGCCAGCAGCGTGTTATGTTGCTTCATGGCGATGAACGCCGCTGTGTAGCCGACCACAAACGCTGTGTTCGGTATGCCCAGAGCCTCGCGCTGACTATTGTCGTACAAGGGGGCGGAACTGAGGGGATCTTCGACGCCGTTGAGGACAACCGCCTCGCGCCCTTTGTGGCCGGCGTAACTGTGCGCCTTCTTAACCAGCTCGGAGATAAAAATCAACGTGTCGCGCCGGGTGGCCCATCGATATACCGCGGTTTTCAAGCGGCCTTCGTGCACCAGCGCGATGGCATGGATCCAGTACACCACCCGGCATTTTGACGTTGAGGCAAGCTTTGCCACCAGGTATGCTTTGAGCGACGTCGCCACCACAATGTCAATCGCCTGCACCCTGACAATCTTGCGCAAGGCAAGAACAGGTCCCAGGTATCCTGTATCGCCAAGCTCATGCAATGCCGTCCCGGTTTGAGCGACTGCTTCCGCCATAGCCGGCGCGAACGGCCTAAAGCTGCCCATGTGCAGTTGCAAACGCCGGTGGTCGCAGTGGCACGCAAACGTCAGCAGAACACGGGCAACGCCGCCGGTCAGAGAAAAGCTGCGGCTCAGCAGCAATACATTCAGCTTCTTCATGTGCACCATTCCATCGCGCGCTTTGCGCCGATCAACTCTTCGCCGCAGTGAACGGCAACCCCGCCTTCTTATCGCAAGCGAGAGCCTCGGCAACGCGAGGTTCTCTTCCCCATTGCCTAATGCTGAAGCTCGGCTTCTTCTCTAAGCAGCATCCCGTATCGGAGCACAACGCCGAAGAACAAGTAGTACGGTATTGCCCCGAACGGTTTCTCGAAGGCATCCTCTCCGAGTGCGGCAATGAGCATAAAGAAAAAGAAAATCATCAGAAGGAGGAGGTTGTTCTGGGCCTGAATCCATCCACATTTCTTTGCCAGTTTAAAACTGCGCCACCATGAGTGGTAGAGGCCGGCTTGCATCAGCAGCCAGACCGCGGCGCCGGTATAACCAAGCCGGGCCCATACGGAAATATAACTATCGTGCGGCTCGCGGGTGATCTTTCCTTCGCCTCCGTAAAAGTCTGTGAGAGCTATGCCATAACCCAGCCCAAAGGCCTCATTGTAAGCGGATTGTCCCATCTCCGAATAAATGTTGCGCCACCATCCTATGCGCTGGCCGACACCTTTCGCGGAGCTCTCCGTGCCAGCCTCCCCAGTTCCCGACGTAGACTCCAGGTGGCTTGCCATGAAGCTAAGCGAGATCTCATGGCCCTTCCCCCCTTTCAAGCCCAGGCCGGTCGCGGCTATGCCGGCAATGAGCAGGCATCCAAGGGCGATGACCGCATACCATCGTGTCGCCGCTTTCCGCCGGAAGAAGAAGAAGAGCACACCCAGCAGGAGAATCTGCAAATAAAGCTCGCGCGCCTGGCCGAATGCGGCAGCATAAGCTACCAGAAAGGCCGCCACCGGAAATCTCCATGGAATTTCCTTATCGGAACGCTTCTCATGTAGCAACAGCCATGCGGCCGACCATAACAAAAGCGTAGCGCTGTCGGTGCTCTGGAACAAGAGTTTAGTCGATCCTGAGTCTATGCCAGGAATCGAAGGCGATAACACTTGCAATGACTTGGAAAAAGGAAGCAAAAGTCCATAAATGGCCATCACGGGCATAAGCCTTCTTAGCCAGGAAAAGAAGTATCGCGCATTGTCAATGCTGTTGACCAACGCGAACCCAACGATCAAATATAGGGATTCAATCGCTTGCGAGGCATCCCGAAAGGACCAGAATCCGTCCACGGTTGTGTCGAATAGCGAACGGGAGAGCGCCAGCATCCACCAAACGAGGATCGGAAAAAGCCAGACCTGGCGCGACATCTTGGGAATTACGGTCAAGGGGTTCAGAATGCACAACGATATGACCAGCGCCAATTCTCCGATGGGAATGCCTGCACCGACCGGAGGAATCCGAACCATTTCGAATCCAGTGTTCAGAATAAGGTAGGAGCCCACCATCCAGAGAATGCACTTGCGCCAGAGTGTGACACGATACTGGCCGTGCGAGTCAAGATAGACCGCTTGCGATGCCGGAAAAGATTCCGCAAGCATCTCACCGACGGAACCTGACTCATCGATCATTGGTCAATTCTCCCGAATAGGCGCCAGCGTAACTGGCGATCTGCATCCGCACTGGGCAGAACCGGAGTAACCGTTTGCTGCCTGAAATCTCCATGGAATAACAAATCGCTTCATACCGCTTTCATCCATGACTATCTGGCGACATCGAGAGTTACGGATGCAGCTTCGTTGATAATGCTCATCCCGGAGAGCGCCACGGTTTTCGACTTGCTTACGGGCACATAGACAATATCCTGCGCCTTGAGGATGAGCGGAATCTGCTTGCCTTCAGATACCTTCTTATAGTCGACCGGATACTCGACATATGTCCCGTCAGGATTGCGCCGAATGACCCGGATCGATCTGACCGCAGCCGGGAGGCTCGTCCCCTCGGCAAGCGAGAGCGCCTGGGCGACATCGAGCTTTCCATCCTCTTGCATGAGGAATCCGCCGGGGTGAGTCACAGCTCCAAGGACATAGACGATGCCGGCCCGCGGCACAATCACTGTATCGCCATCATGGAGCATTACGTTCGCAATCGACGACCCATCTGTAGTTCGGCCGTAAGGATAGGCGTCGATGGTCAAGCGACCGTCGACCAGATGACGAACCTGCACCTCGCTGCCGGCCGACGGCGTCTCACCGCCAACCTGCGATAGAACATCGAGAAGCGAATGAGGCGCCAGCAACTGCACCCTTCCGGGCGCTTGCACTTCGCCCATCACAGCCACGATAAACGGCGCATACTGCTCAACATTAACGGTAATTTGCGGACGGGTGAGAATCTGCTCGGAGATCAGCCGGTCCTCGATAAGCCGGCGAGCCTCGTCAAGAGTGTTATCGGCCACATGAATCGAACCGGCGAGCGGAAAGGCTATGTTCCCAGAGTTATCAACCCGAAATTCTCCGGATAACTCCGCTTCGTCATACGCCTGAATATTCAGGAGAAATCCCGGCGCGATCTTGAGCTTGGAGAAATCCTCCGGCACCGCACTGAGTCCGCCCCCGGACGCCTTCGCGCCGTTTACGGAAGCAGAGGAGGAAGCTCCTCCGGGGATGGTGAGTGAGCTGCCAGTTGTTGCGCCCTGCTGGGCCGAGGTAACCGGGAGAGCGATGACCATAAGTGTTGCCAATGAGAATCCTATGCGAATAGCGCTAATCACGATTTGGAATTCTCCTCTCCGTAGTATTTGGAATCGCCATAGTATCCGTAAGCATAGTAGTGCTCTGCCGATCTTGTATCGACGGCGTTGAGAACGAAACCCAGTTGCCGTCCCGTACTCCGGTCCATAAACTCGGAGATGCGCGCCAGCACCGGCCTGGTGGTCACTCCGGAACGGATCACCATGATGGTGCCGTCCGCCTTGGAGGAGATAAGAACGGCGTCTGTCACAAGAATTATGGGCGGACTGTCGATAAAGATGAAATCGTACTGTCCTCGCAGATGGTCGAGAAGATCGTCCCAGCGAGAGGATGCCAGCAGTTCGGCCGGATTCGGCGGGGTTATGCCGGATGGAAGAAAAAAGAGATTCGCTATGATGTTATGCCGGCGAATCGCCGTCTCAAAGGAAACGCTTCCAGAGAGAACCTGACTGAGCCCGGGATCCCTCTCGGCCTGAAATAGTCGATGCATCTTGGATTTGCGCATGTCGGCATCGATAACCAGAACGCGCTTGTCCTGCTGTGCAAAAGCAACCGCCAGGTTATAGCAGGTGGTTCCTTTTCCCTCGCCGGGCAAGGAACTGGAGACAAGCAGCACCTGCAGGGGACTGTCTGTGGCGGATAATTGAATGGCTGTCCGCAAGGCGCGATAGGCTTCCGCTGCCGGCGCGTTGGGCTGGCTCAACAAAAGGCTGGGCTCTTGATAACCCGGCGGCGAAGCAAGAGGCGGGTTATCCGCGGCGCGAATAAAAGGAATGTTAGCCAGCACCGGGTAATGAGAAATCTGCTGCACATGCTCATCGGTTGTAACCGCATCGTCCAGATTATCCTGGATAAATGCGCCGACAATTCCCAGCAGCAGGCCGACGCCGAGTGCGATTGCCGGGTAAGTAAACCAGTTTGGCCGAGACTGTCCAGCCGGTGGACGAGCCGGGTCGATAAGATCGAGGTTCGCGGCCTTGACGCCGGCCGTCACGCCTGCTTCCTGCAGCCTTCCAGAAAGCTCTTCATACAGGGTGCGGCTGGCGACCGCCTCGCCGGCAAGTATCTGCAACTGGGTTACGCTGTCGTTGAGGTTGTTCAAGACTTGCTCTTGTTTGACATACTCGGCGCGAATCGCATCTTCAGTCTTCTGCGCAAGGGTCAAATCGTTCAGAGCACTCTGATTGAGACGTCCCAACTCCTTGTGAATCTCGGCGTCGATAGCGGCAATTTGTCCTTGCAACTCAGCCAGGCGAGGATTCTTCGCGCCATACTTGGTGGAAATGTCGCCATAATTCACCTTGATGGCAGACTCCTGCTCGCGAAGGGCCTGCAGCTCACTCAATCCACTTCCCTGGCTGGTGACCGAGGAACCGCTCCCCATCGAGGAGAGACTGCTGCCTCCGAGACCGAGCACAACTTCAGGGCTCTGCGTCTGAGTGAGATGATAGATTGCCTCTTTGGCGATTCGATTTGCTTCAGCCTGGGTCAACTCCTGATTCAAAGCAGCGAGTTTATCGGCTTCAGGGAGACGAGGCGAAGCATTGGCGCCGGTCCCGCCCCCTCCATAGGAACCGGAAGATGCCGATCCCCCCGCACTCATGCCAAGCGTGAGCACATTCAACCCGGTCTTGCGCTCGTAATCCGACAGTTTGCGCTGTGATTCATCCACATTCGCCTTGAGAGTGCCTAGCTGGGAAGTCAACCATTCAGAAGCTCTGGCCGTAGATTGGTAATGCATCTCAAGATATCCGCGTATATAGGTGTTCACGATACAATTTGCGATCTCGGCAGATCTTTTCGGATCGTAATCACGATACTCGATCACGATCAGGCGAGTGTCCGGGGTGACAGTTGTCTTGAGCCTCCTCCTGATAATGCCGAGTATTCTCTCCCTTGAAGCAGGAGTCATTTCGAGGGGAAGTCCCTGCCCGGCGTTGATATGCGCCTCCGCTCCGGACAATCCAGGATTGATCTTATAAGGCTCCACATTCTGAAGATTCAACTCTTTGACAACCTTGAGCAATGTACTATCGCTTTGAATAACAGCGATGTGCGTCTGCATTTCCGTCTTCAAGTCGTCCGAACCGCCAAGAGACGATGCCAACCCTCCCAGATCCAGCCCACCGGAGGTATCTTTGTCTATAAGCAAGGTGGCTTCCGATGTGTACTGCGGGCGCATAAAGAAACAAATCAGCAGTCCAAGCGCAAGCGATCCGAGCATGACCGTCAGAATGAAGGACTTGCGTCTGTTAAAAACGCGCAGCAGACTCCGCAGAGACTCCTCTTCTTGCATCCGCCCGAGAGGATTGGATACGAATCGCGGATTGGGTCCCTGACGAAAACTGGTGGACATACTTGCCCCTTCTTGGCTCATTCGACTCTATCCGCAGGACGAACGCCTGCCAACGTCCAGAACTCCGGCTGAATGGCTATTTCTCCAAAGTATAGAACCTGTCAGTACTATGGTCAATTGACTCAAAATAGAACTTTTGTACCGTCGCGGCTGGAGAAATCGCTTCCGGGCGCTCGTACCGCGATGTGTGAATAAGTTATTTCCCAAGTCCCAAAAGCGGGACCTCCACCCCACGGACGAAGACCTGTCCGTGGGGTGGAGGTCCGGGGCGCCCAGTCGGTCAGAATTTGCATCCTGAATCACACGGTCGTGGTCCTAGGTCTCTGACAACTTAAAGTTGTACCAGAGATGGGTGCCCCAGGTCCCGATTCTGGGACCTGGGGAGGTATGAACTAAAAGTACTTCTTTATCCTGTCAGAGACCTAGTTCCCAAGAAACCTTCAACTCCGGCACGGATAGCGCGGCTTCGCCGGTCCGGCTGGGCCGCAAAGGCTCACTCTCTAGCTTTCTTCTCCGCTTGCCAGCCTTGAAACGGCCCGCTCCAGATCGTCTATCACGCTTTGCAAGGTCTGCGACGCATCTACAATCAAGTGATTTCGTTGCGTCCGCACAAAGACCCGGTATGCATCGCGCTGCCGCGCGGTCTCTTCAACGGAGACCTCCTGCTTACGCGCTCGCAAAACCTCGGTCGGAGCATCCAGCAGAACCCACAGTCGTGGTTGAGGCATGAGTTCAGCGACCAGCCTGGCGGCCCACATTGGCCCCCCATAGCGATACCGCCTGGGGTCAACCA
>Ga0182030_10011630_pt1 | contig 17731 bp, 11 predicted proteins | sample 812S3MmetaG_FD_121299 | JGI IMG/M metagenome (GOLD analysis project Ga0182030, IMG submission 121299) | Permafrost microbial communities from Stordalen Mire, Sweden - 812S3M metaG (Illumina Assembly) | ecosystem: Environmental > Terrestrial > Soil > Wetlands > Permafrost | place: Sweden...
CGACCATCTGCCGGCGGAAGCCGACGCGGCGGCGCTGAATGCGTTCCTGTTGCGGCGCAGGCAGGCGGATCCGGTGCACTTCGCGGACGTCTCGCTTTCGGTGCTGAAGTTGATGGGGCCGGGGGAGTATGTGGCGTCGCGGCCGGGAGCGGCGGTGGAGGGACACTTCGGCCTGGCGGCGCACGACTACACGCACTCCACGGCGCCCAATCGCCGCTTCGCCGACCTGGTGACGCAGCGCTTGCTCAAGGCGCTTCTGGCGCACCAGGCGGCGCCCTACACGGACGAGGAACTGGACGAGGCGGCGCGCAACTGCACGCTGAAGGAAGACGCCGCGCGCAAGGTGCAGCGCGACATGATGAAGCGGATGGCGGCGGTGGCGCTGGCCGACCGCGTGGGCCAGAAGTTCGCGGCGGTGGTGACCGGGGTGACGCCGAAGGGCGTGTTTGTGCGCATCAGCGAGCCTCCGGTGGAAGGGCGATTGATGCGCGGCGAACAGGGCGTGGATGTGGGCGACCAGATTCAGGTGACGCTGTTGAGCACCGATGCGCAGCGCGGGTTTATCGATTTCGGGAGATAGTCATGACAGCAACGGCGGATGGAAAGATCGATATGTTGCGCCACACGTTGGCGACGCTGGCATACCGCGGCGGCAAGGCGCTGCGCGGCGCGCCGGCGGAGTTCGCCAGCTACGGGTCGCGCAAGCCGGGGGAGATTCTGGCGCACGTTTGCGATCTGTTCGATTGGGCGCTGACGATCGCGGACGGGAAAGAAGCGTGGCACAATTCCCAGCCTGGGGCGTGGGACGCGGATATGGCGCGGTTCTTTGCGGCGCTGGAGGCATTCGACCGGCGGCTGGCCAGCGGAGCGCCGCTGTGCGTCGAGCCGGAGCGCCTGTTTCAGGGCCCGGTCGCGGACGCGCTGACGCACGTGGGACAGATCGCCATGCTGCGGCGGATGGCGGGGTGCGCGATGAGCGGGGAGAATTATTTCGTGGCGGCGATTGAGATAGGGCGCGTGGGGGCGGACCAGGCGGCTCCGGTGAAGGTGTTTTAGAGAAAGAAGATTGGGCCACAGATGAACACGAATGAACACAGATAAGAAAGGAGTGCGCTATCTGCGTTTATCTGTGTTCCTCTGTGGCCATTTTTATTGCTTGTAAAACACCCCCGCCTTCATGACGAATTTCACTTTGCGCAGGGCCGAAATGTCCTTGGTGGGATCGCCATCGACAGCGATCAGGTCGGCGAACATGCCGGGCTTCACCTGGCCGATTTCGAGATGGAGCACGCGTCCGGCGACGGAGGTGGCGGACTTGAGAGCGTCGATGGGGGGCATGCCGTATTCCACCATCAATTCGATTTCGCGGGCGTTCTCGCCGTGGGCGAAGACGCCGATGTCGCTGCCGCTGAGGATGGTGACGCCGGAAGCGAGGGCGGCTTTGAAGCTGGCCCGCTTGCGCTGGATGCCGCGGGGTTCGGGCTGCTCCCCTTTTTTCCAGCCGGCATATTGCGCGGTGGCATCGCCGGCGGCGAGCGTGGGACAGAGGGCCACGTTGTGTTCCTTCATGAGCTGGAAGATTTCGGGAGTGCCGTCGTCGCCGTGCTCGATGGTTTCCGCGCCGGCGAGGGTGGCGCGGCGCATGCCTTCGGGCGTGCTGGAGTGGACGGAGACGGGGATGCCGGCGCTTCTGGCGGTCTCCACGGCGAGCTTCATTTCTTCGAGCGAAAAGGTGGGGCGCGCTCCGGGGCCGGCGCCCCAGCGATAATCGCCGTAGAGCTTGATCCAATCGGCGCCGTGGCCGATCTGGTCGCGCACCACGCGGGTCAGGGTGTCGATGCCGTCGGCCTCTTCGGCGCCCTGGGGGACGCGCCATTCGAGCGCGAATCCCTTGGGCGCGTAGCTGCCGGTGGCCACGATGGCGCGGGTGGAGGCGAGGATTCGCGGACCGGGGACGATGCCCTGATTGACGGCCTGCTTGAGTTCCACATCGGCGTAGGCGGCGCCCTCGGTACCCAGATCGCGGACCGTGGTGAAGCCGGCCATCAGGGTGGCGCGCAGGTGATTCACGGCGCGGGCGACGCGCAGGGCGAGGCCTTCGTGTGCCACCTGGTCGTTCCATGGAGTTTCGTTGTAGGGGTGGAGGAGGATGTGGGAGTGGCCTTCGACGAGGCCGGGGAGCAGGGTGGCGCCGGGGAGATCGACGACCTTGGCGCCGGAGGTATCGATGGACGCGGCGGGTCCGGCGGCTTCGATGCGGCCGCCGCGAACGCGGACGGCCCAGCCTTCGTGGGAGGTTTCGCCATCGAAGACGCGGGCGGGTTGGAGCACGGTGGCGTCTTGCGCCGCGGCGGAGAGGGCGAGCAGGAAGAGGGCGAGGGAACGCATAGGGGAATTATATGTTCATTGCAAGGGGAGGGAGATGCGACGACGCGACACTCTTGCGCTTGCCGGAGCACTGTGATACTCATGCCTCATGCGACGCAGAGACTTCTTTCCGGCTTTAGCGGCTTCGGCCGCGTTGGCACAGACACCCGCTCCGCAGTTGAAGACGGGGCGATTGAAACAGAGTGTGACCGGCGGGGTGTTCGCCCGCGGGACGAGCCTGGAGGATGGCTGCAAGCTTGCGGCGTCGCTGGGCATCGTCGGGTACGACTTGAGAGGGCCCGCCGACTGGCCGACGCTCAAGAAATACGGGCTGACGCCGACCATGTATCCGGGTCCGGGCGGCACCATTGCCGAAGCGCTTAATCGCAAGGAGAATCACGACCGGCTGGAGGCGCTGATGCACCCGGCGATCGACGAATCCAACGCCAACGGGGTACCCAACATCATCACTTTCAGCGGCAACCGCAAGGGTATGGCGGATGCCGAAGGCGCCGACAACTGCGTGACGTTCCTGAACAAGGTGAAGGCGCACGCCGAAGACAAGGGCGTGACCATCTGCATGGAGTACCTGAACAGCAAGGTCAACCACAAGGACTACATGTTCGACCACATCGCCTGGGGTGTGGACGTGATGAAGCGCGTGAATTCGCCGCGGGTGAAGATTCTGTACGACATTTATCACGCGCAGATTATGGACGGCGATATCGTGCGCAACATCCGCGACAACTTCCAGTGGATCGGGCATTTCCACACGGGCGGGAATCCCGGGCGCAAGGAAATCGACGACACGCAGGAGTTGAACTACCGGTTTATCGCCAAGGCGATCGCAGACCTGAATTACACCGGCTACGTGGGCCACGAGTACTCGCCCACGCAGGGACGCGACCCGGTGGCGAGCCTCAAGCAGGCGATCGAGATCTGCACGGTCTGATTCCTCGCTCGGAGGAGGCTGAGGCAGGCCCCCGGAAACGGGGGCCTGCCTCGCGTGCGTTTAGAAATCGAAGCGCAGGGCCAACTGTACGATTCGCGGATTGTTTACTACGGCGCTGATTTTGCCGAACGCGCTGGCATTGCCGCCAAAGTTGACGCCCGGGTTGGCGAAATCCACGTTATTGGGAAGATTGTACGCTTCCAGGCGGAACGTGAGAAATTTGCGCTCCATCAGCTCGAAGCGCTTCACCAGCGAAGCATCCAGGTTGAAGAAGCGCGGGCCGCGGAAGGTATTGCGGCCGGAAGTGCCGAAGGTGCCGGCGGCGGGCTCGGCGAAGTTGGCGATCTCGGCGGGCGTGAAGTAATAAACGCCCGGTCCAATGCCGTTGTTGCTGGTCATTACGCCGCCCACATTGCGCGAGCCGGTATAGTCGGCCCACGTGTTCACCGTGCTCGGGCCGGTGTTGCGGCCGGAACTGACGGTGAACGGAGAGCCGCTTTCCCAAATCCACAGGCTGCCCAGATCCCATCCACCGACCAGGGTATTGGCCCAGCGCGGCATGGTATCGCCGAACCGGTGGCCTTTGCCGATGGGCAGAGTGTATTGCGAGGTCATGGTGAACGCCTTGGGAATGTCGAAATTGGAGCGGCCGCGGTCGAGCGCTTCGTTGTAACTGTCGAGGGGCGCGGCGAAACCGTTGCCCTCACCGCCGGTGGCGGCCGAGAGATCGTTATCCATGGCCTTGCTCCAGGTGAAATTGGCGGCCGCGCGCAGCGCGCCGAACTGCCGCTGCAGGCGGACTTGCAGGGAGTTGTACGCGCTCCGGCCGTCGTTGTTGCCCAACAGCACGGTGCTGAACTGCGGGAAGTGGCGCAAATAATACTCGGAGGTGCCGGAGCCCGCGTACTTGGTGTAGTTGTTCACGTCGGTGGTGTTGGCGGCTGTGCCAACCTGGCCTTGGGAGAACACGCTCGAACCGATCGAGGAAACGGCGGCGGCGGCCGAGCCGTAAATGGCAGCGATGGGGTTCGTGACCGGCACCGCGCCCAGGTTGGTGAGGTTGCCGGCAATCTGGTTGAAAGCGTTCAGGAAGCCGTTGTTGTAGATGTACGACTGGTCGAGGTTGGTCTGGAAGAAGAGCTTGATGCCGCGGTTGGCCACATAGCCCACGTCCAGGATAGTGTTCTTGGCGATCTGGCGCTGGATGTTCAAATTCCACTGCGCCACATACCCGGTCTTCAAGTTCGGGTTCATCAGATCGAGCGCCACCTGGCGGGTGGCGGCGGGAGTGAGCGCGGGGCTGGCAGGCTGCACGGGCAGCGGAGGACTGGTACCGATGCGGGTATCGCTGCCGGAAGTGGAGTTGGGGTAGAGCGTAACCGCCTGCGAGAACGCCGGCGTGGCGCCATCCACCGAACTGGCAGCGGCCCCTACAATGCGGTCGTTGAAGATACCGATGCCGCCGCGGATGGCTGTCTTGCCGTCGCCGAACGGATCCCAGGCGAAGCCGAAGCGGGGCGCGAAGTTATGCCAGTTGTTGCCCCACCATTTAGTGGAGGGCTGGACGGTGATGTTGTCGGCCATTCCGGCGGTATTGAACACGTTCTGCGGAGTGAGGATTCCCTGCTGCTGGTCCTGCTCGTAAGGCACGGGGAAGAATTCCCACCGCAGCCCGATATTCAGAGTCAGGTTGTGGGCGACCTTATAATCGTCCTGCGCGAAGAAACCGTATTCGTGGAACAGGAAGTTGCGCACGCGCGGTGTACCAGCGGCCTGAAACGTGGTCAGGTTGCTGTAATAGGTTTCCGTGACCGACGAAATGCGGCCCAAGACATCGTTCCACATGCCCTGGAAGGCGGTGAGCTGCGTGGAGGTGAGGCCGGTTGGTCCCAGGCTGGAACTGGGAACGTTCCCGTTGGCCGTGCTGAGGGAGATGTTGGGATAGATGCCGGCGTCGTTAAAGCCGTACTGCTTGGTGAAACGGACCTGGCCGCCGAACTTGAAGGTGTGGTGGCCGTGGACCTTGGTGAGGTTATCGGTGAATTCGTCTACGGGAGAGTTGCGGCCCTGTGGAAACGCCGTGAGTATGGGCGTGGTCCAGGTGTTGAGGCTGACCATGGGTCCGGGCTCGCGCTCCGGCCGGTTGAAATCCGTCGACGCACTCTGGTGGCCGTAGCGGAACTCGTTCACCGTGGTGGGGGTGATGGTCCAGTCCCAGCCGCCGGCCACTCCCCAGCGCTTGCCGCCCTGGGTGCCGGGAACCTGGCCGGGCACCACGTTCTGCGCGCCGTTGAGCGAATCGATGGCCGAATTGCGCTGCCAGCTCGTGCGCTCGAAAATATGCATGTTCTGGCGGACGTTGTAATCCGCCTTGATGGTGAACTGGTCCGAGTAGCTGCCGTTGGCGAAGTTGAAAATGTAGCAGGAGGAGTTCAACCCGTCGGCGCCCGAGCAATTGTTGTTGTTGGGCGCGGGATAGAGCTTGAGCAGGCCAGCCACCGTGGGGTCGATGCCCTTGTGCAGCGGATCGTTAGTGACGATGTTGTACTGCTGAACGGTTCCGCCGCTCAAATACTCGTAGATCCCCTGCTGCGCCGTGGCGGTGGGGACCAGGGTGTTCTGCACGCCCTGGGCGTGGGTGCGGATGCCCTGATAGTTGCCGAAAATGAAAAGCTTGTTGTGCTTGATGGGGCCGCCGAAGGAGCCGCCGTAGTTGTTCTGGATCAGCACGGGAATGGGAACGCCCGCGCCGTTATCGAAAAAGTCGTTGGCATTGAGGTCGCGGTTGCGTAGGTAGTCGAAGGCGTTGCCGTGATACTGGTTGGTGCCCGAGCGGGTGATGAGCTGCGCCTGCGCGCCGGCGCTGCGGCCGTACTCCGCCTTGCCGCCGTCGGTCACGACCCTGGCCTCCTCCACCGAGTCGGTGTTGTTGGCGGTGAGGGACAGGCCGATGCGCGGCGCCACCGAATCGTTCACGTCGATGCCGTCCAGAGTGTTATTGTTGCTGCCCTGGCGCAAGCCGTTGACGTGAGCGAAGCTGTAATCGGCGCCGCTGGACGACCCGTTGGCCTGCGGATTGATCTGCACGCCAGGCTGGAAGATCGCCAGCGTGATGGGCGTGCGCGCCAACTGCGGCAGCGTCTCGATATCGCTAATCGTCACCGAGGTAGCCACCTGCGAATCGGAGGTCTGCACGGAGACGGCGTTGGCGGCCACCTCCACCACCTCGGAAATCTGCCCGACTTCCAGCGTGATGGCTTGCGACAGGTTGGTGGCCGCATCCAATTCGATGCCCTCAATAACGGCTTTGCGGAAGCCTGTCACTTCGACGCTCAGCGTATAAGTGCCCGGCTGTAAGGCCGGCAACACATAATCGCCGCTGGAATTGCTGGTGGCCTCGGTTGCCACCTTGGTTCCCGCGTTGACGGCGGTGATCTTGGCATTGGGAACCACGGCGCCCGTGGAGTCGTGCACTGTCCCTACCAGACGAGCCGTCTGGGTTTGCGCAAAACATGCGGCAACTAACAAAGCCGCGGCGACAGCGATACGAATGGAATACTTACACGTCATTGCAACCTCTTTTCAGACACCTGTGCCTGCTATAGGATTTTTGTTGACTTTACCACAGCCAAATCCAGTAAAACAAGGGAAGTTCAACCAAATGTGGAAGAGTCCCTGGACTTCCGGCGAGCACATCGGGCGCATAACTCTGCCGTCCGGGTCTTGTAAGTACATGGAAAAAGGCGCACCTCCGAAAGGCACCACGTTCGGTTGGTGGGCACAGGACCATAGTTGTGTAAAAATGTCGCGGCGCGAGCCGCTACACGCGCCTCAATCGAGCGCTTTAGGCGCCAGCGCCACGGATGGATTCCCGTTCGGAGCGAGAGTGACCTCCTCGCCACGATTGCGTGCCTTCCAGAGTTTGCCGATGATTTCCGGCGACCGGTCGATGGTGTCGCCGGTGGCCAGCACGACGTATTTGCCCGGCGGCAGCGTCGGGCTGGACCAGGCGCCGGCCTGATCGGTCTTGCCTGTCTTCAGCGCGGCGGCAAATTCCGCTTCGTTGGACAGCGTGGCGGGCAGAATCACCACGGTGCAATCGGCCACCGGGTTGCCGTCCTTGTCCGCCACCCGCGTACCGATGGCGCCGCCATCGCGCCCCAAAATGACGCGCAGCCCCGCGCCACCGGGGGCGCTGCCCACGCGGAGCGTTTGGTACATCATGCCGCGGTCGCCATAGGTCACGTCCTTGACATACACGCCGGCGGGGACGGCGGTGATGTCCAGGCCATACTCGTCCATCAGCAGGCCGCCGTCAAAAGCGAACTCGCCGGGAATCGGCGATTGGACATCGCCGTACTCGGTACGGGTGATGGCAGCCACGGCGAAGCGCAGTTTGGCGGTCAGCGGCGTGTCAGGGGGCGACCCATCGAACACCACTTCTCCGGAAACCGGAAGGCGTGGGCGAAGTCCCACGCGCAGGCCGGTGACATCGCGGTCGCCGATGGTGAAGATCGCCGCGCCGAATTGCACGCGGCTGCCAGTCCCGCCGCGATTGGACTCCGAGACCGTGAGCTCGTAATCTCCGGGGTGCAGATCGCAGATGCGCACCTTGCCATCCGGCCCGCTGGTGCCGCCAGGGGTGGCCATGTAGACGCCGCCATCGCCGGATCTCCCGCTGTGCGGCTGCGTCTCGGCGATGTTGAAGTGCACGGCGCCCGGCCCGCTGTTGCCTTCCAGCACGCCTTCCAGGCAGAACGCCGGCGAGCGCGTCAGGCGGATATCCACGCCTTCGCGCCGCTCGCCCGGGCGCAGCACCACGGCCTCCGCGCCGTCGATGGAGCGGGCATTGGGAAAGTAGGTGGGCACCACCGCGGGCAGGCGGAGCGCTGGGTCCAAGGGCGAGTCCGAAATTGGTGGCAGGGTGCGCCACGCCCGCTGCGCCATCACCGCATAGGCACGGCCCGGTGGCACGCGCGGCAGCCGGTATGCGCCCTGATCGTCGGTGTTGGCCGCACCGGCGAAGACGGCGCGCAGGGCGCCGTAGGAGTATTCGCGCGCCACCAGGGTCACGGCGATGCCGACCACGGGCTCGTTGTTCTGGTCCAGCACCTTCCCGGAAATCTGCCCCGGAATCACCAGGCGGAAATCCACGCCGGCCACGTCCTGCCCGGGCGCCAGCGTGATCTGGCGGCTGGCGAAAGCTCCAAACCCGGCGCGGCCCGAGGCGTCCGGGGCACTGGCGGAGATACGAATCTGCCCGGGCGCCACGTCGCGGATGGAGTAGTGCCCCTGCTCGTCGGTGACCGCCATTTGTTCCTGCGGCGTGCCGCGGCGCACGTAGATCTGCACGTCCTTCATGGGAGGGCCGCCGGTTCCGGCGGTCACCGTGCCGGCGATCGAGGCGAACTTTGGCGCCGCATCCTGGTCTTTGTCCTGTGCCCTGTCCTGCGCCGCGGCCAGCGCGGCTCCGAGCACCAGCAGCGTGAGCGCCTTCATCGGGGACTCCGGGGCGCGGGCAACTCCATCTCGGTGGGCGCCCCCGCCACGATCCGGATTTCGATCATGCGCGCCGCGTCGGTCACCCACCGCGCTTGGGAAGCCTCACCGGCCGGTTGGATGGCGATGCGATAGCGTCCCGGCCGCAGCCCGCCGAAGGTGAACTTCCCGGCCGCATCGGGAAACACCACCTGCACCGGCTGCGCGCTGGTCTCCGCGTCGGCCGCCACCAGGGCCACGGCGAACTCCCCGAGGTTAGGCGCGCCGGTGAGTTTGCCGCGGATCGAGCCGGCCGCGGCCACCAGCACGGGCACCGGCGCGTCCTTCGCACCGGAGGAAAGATCCACGATGGTATTGAATGCCAGGTAGCAGGATTCGCCCAGCCCGCTGACACCAACCTGGTAGCGCGCCGGCGCCAGGTCCGCAATCGCGCGCTCCTTGACGGAGTTGATTTCGCCCGTGCGGTCGATCCTCGCCGCGAAATCTTCCAGCGCCGTCAGCGTGACTTGCGCGCTCGCCGGACAGGCGCCTTCCGCCTGCTGCCCGGGCGCCAATCGCAGGATGAAGGAGACGGGTCGCGCCCTTTGCACGGAGACGGCGACGCCTTCCACGTCGGCGGCCACACTGACGCGGGTGCGGCCGAAATAGGGCTGCGGGTCCAGCACCGCTTTGCCTCCATAGCCGCCGACCGGTCCCGACGCGGTCAGCGTGTACGTTCCCGGCGGGATGCCGGCAAAGCGGAAGCTGCCGTCGGGCCTGGTCTCGGTCACCGCCGTGGCCAGACCCGGCTGATCGTCGGCAATCAATGCCAGCCAGTAGCTGGTCTTGGGAGCCGGCAGTTCGACCTTGCCGCTCAGATTGTGCAACCCGCCGGGCACGATGGAGAAATCGATATTGCGGTAAGACTCGCCCCCCGTGACGGCAAAGAATTGCGGCCGCTGGCTGGTGGGATAGACTTGCACGCCGCTGCCGATACCGCTGCGCACTTCGGCGCCTCCCGTCGAGCCGAACATCGACGTCGACGCCCCATACGCCGCCGCCACCGCGTACTCGCCCGGCGGCAAGCCGTACAAGCGATACTGCCCGCGCTCGTCGACGCGCGTGTAGCTGCCGGCGGCGGGGGCGCTGAAAGGCAGCAACGCTCCTTGGAGGGGCTTCGGCATGGCATAAACGGTGACGCCGGGGATGGGCTGGCCCTGTGCGTCCACCACCTGCCCGACGATCACGCCGCAGCGCACCAGGCGGATCACTAAGCCTGCCGCGATGGCTTGCAGGCGCGCGGTGGCGCCCACGAAATTGGCCTTGGTAGCTTCGATGCGATACTCGCCATCGCCCAACCCCGGCGCGCGGAAGCGGCCGCTGGTATCGGTCTCCAGGTGAGCGGCCAAGGTGCGCTGGCCGGTCTTATAGACGCGCACTTCCACGGAAGCCAGCGGATTGCCGGTGTGGTCCTCCACGATTCTGCCTTCCAGATCGGTGGCGTGGACCGCGCACGCCGACAGCATTGCCAACAAGACCAGCCAGCACCGCATATCGCTCCTACCAGCTTACAAAGCAGATTGGGCCACAGATGAACACCGATAACACAACATGCTTATCCGCGTTCATCTGTGTTTATCTGCGGCCAATCGTACTTCTTCACTTCTCGCACCTACTGTTTGCGTCCCCCGCGCCCGGCCGGCGCCTTCAAGTCCACACCCGCCGCCTTAAGCGCGGGCTGCGCGCTCACGTATTCCAGCTTAGGCGCCTGGCGCGATGCGTGGCGAACGCCGTCGAACACAAAGAAGCGCACCGAATCCTCCATGCCGACCCTTCCTAATGCTATCCCGCGATCCTTGAGAATGGCGGCGATGCGCTGGTATGGGCTCTCATCCTCCTGCCACGCGCGGATATCCTCGCCGACCTTAATGAGTTCGCGCGCGCGCATCTCTTCGAAGCCGGGCAGCACCCACGCCGGGTCGCCCGTCAGGGTGAAGACTACCGCGAAAGTGCGCTCGCTGCGCCCCCATCGCACGCCCGTGAGGTACAGCATGGCCGGGCCCGGCTCCAGCACCACCGCGCGCAGCCCGAACTCCTTCATGGCCTCCTGCAATTTGGCGATGCGGGCGCGATAGGTTTCCGACGAAACTTCGATTGTCTGTGGTGGCATGGGTCTATCCAAACGGCTGGTCGATGGCCGGGCTCTGCTTCGTAAACATGCGCGCGCCGCCCCCGGTGATGTGCATGCAATCTTCGAGGCGCACGCCGAACTCGCCGTAGATGGCGATGGTCGGCTCGTCGCTGAAGCACATGCCCGGTTCTATTTTCGTCTTATTCCCCTTCACGAAGTTGGTCCACTCGTGCCCGTCCAGGCCGATTCCGTGCCCGGTGCGATGGGGCAGTCCCGGCGTCTTATATCCCGGGCCGAAGCCCGCGTCGGCAATCACCTGGCGCGCCGCCGCGTCCACGCTCTCGCAGGTGGCGCCGGGCCGCGCCGCCTCTAGCGCGGCATCCTGCGCCCGCCGCTCCAGGTCCCACACTTCGCGCTGCCGCCGGGTCGGGGTGCCGAACACGGTGGTGCGGGTGATGTCGCTCTGATAGCCTTCCACGCGGCAGCCGTCGTCGATCAGCACCATATCGCCCTCGCGCAATTGCTGCGGCTGGATGCTGCCGTGCGGGAAGGCCGTGTACTTGCCGAAAATCGCCATCGCCCCACCGCTTACCCCCAACTGACGGAACGCCGCTGCGATGTTGGCGCTCAACTCGCTCTGCGTCATGCCTTCGCGCATGGTGGCGAGCGCCGCTTTGTAGGCTTCGATAGTGATATCGTTGGCGCGTTGCAAGAGCGCGATCTCGGCCGGCGACTTGATCATGCGGCACCCCGCCGTCACCGGCGTCGCGCTCAGCGCCTCCAGCGCGGGCGCCTCGCGGCGCAACCCGTCGTAGGTGGCGAAGCGGACCTGCTCTTCCAGACCCACCGTGCCCGTGGCGATTCCCAGATCGCGTAACGCTTGCGCCGCTTTCGGCGCTTCGGCCGGAATCCATACCGCCTCGCCCTTCAACGGCAGAATCCACGCCTGGCCCGGCTCGCGCTTGCCGGTGAAATAGTACATGCTGGTGCCGCTCTCCAGGTAGATGGCGGACATCTTGCCGGCGCGCATCAGGCGGCGAGCTTTCTCGGCGCGCGCCGCGCGTTCCCCGTTAGAGATCGGCTCGACGCCGTCCAGCATGGGCTTCAGTTTGCGGATGGGCTCGGGCAGATCGCTCTGCTGCGCCGCGGTGATGCCCGCAAACGCGGAGGCCAGGAAAACTCGTCGGTTCACGGTTAGACCTCCAGCGTGGGATTCTTCTTGTGCCACTCCGTCGCCTGCTCGTAGGCCAGCGCCACGCGCAAGGGCGACCCTTCGTCGTAGATCTTCCCGAGGAAGCTGATGGAGCGCGGCACCTGCACCTTGGTGCCGTCCGCTTTCGCCCCTTCGGTAAACCCGCATTTCATCACCACCTGCGGATTGCCCGTCAGATTCGTGGTGGTCAACAACGAATTCGGCGGCATGACGAGGACATCCCAATCCGCCATAAACTTTTCGAATTTGGCGATCAACAACGTGCGCGCGCGCTGTGCCCGTATGTACTCCACGGCCGGAATCAGCCGCGACGTGCGGAAGGTATTGGGCCAGTCGCCCGCGTTTTGGCCCCGCAGATTGCGCACCTGCCCGTCGCGCGTGATATCGTCGAACGCGGCCGCCGCTTCCGCGCTCAACAGGAAGCGGATGGTGGGGCCGTCCTCGGCAAACTCCGTGGGCGTCATCTTCACGCCCGCCTTGCCCAGATCGGCGATGGCCTGGTCCCAGATTTTCTTCTGCTCGCCCTGCGCCCGGTCGAAATCCTTCTGCAAAATCCCCACGCGCAGGCTGGAGAGCGGCTTGCGCGGCTCCCAGTGGAACGGTTCCGCGCCCACGGTGCGGTCGCGGCCGTCGGGGCCATAGACCGCGTTGAGCACAAGCGCGCAATCTTCCACGCCGCGGCAGATCGGCCCGATCTTGTCCATGGTCCAACTCAGCGCCATGGCTCCGTACCGGCTGATGCGGCCGTAGGTGGGCCGCAGTCCCACGGTCCCGCAGGCCTGGCTCGGCGATATGATCGACCCCAGCGTCTCCGTCCCCAGCGCGAAGCCCACCAGGCCCGCGGCCGTCGATGCGGCCGAGCCCGCGCTCGATCCGCTCGACGTCTGCTCGTTGTTCCACGGCGTCTTGGTCATGCCCTTGAACCAAAGTCCGCCCTGCGCCAGCGCGCCCATGGAGAGCTTGGCGATCAGCACCGCGCCCGCGTTGCGCAGCCGTTCCACCACCGTGGCATCCTTCTCCGCCACGCGCGCCTGGTAGGGCTCCGCGCCGAAGGTGGTCAGAATGCCCTTGGTGTCGAACAGGTCCTTGAGCCCGAACGGAATTCCGTGCAGCGGCCCGCGATAGTGCCCCGCCTTGATTTCCTTGTCCGCTGCCGCCGCCTGCTCCAATGCCAGTTCTTCGGTGGACGTGATCAGGCAGAGCAGTTTGGGCGAGTACTTCCGCATGCGCGCGAGGTACATCTTCGTGAGGTCGGTGGAAGAGATGGCGCGCGCTTTCACCAGCGGCGCCAGATCCACCACGCGCCAGAAGGCCACGTCTTCCAGATTCGACGGCGCCTTCATGGCGGGCGTTTTAGGTATCGTGGTTTCGAAACGTTGCGGCCCTTTGATGGGCTGCCGGTCGGGCAGGCCCGGGTGGAACGCGAAGGCGGGTTCGGTATCGAGAGGCACGTCCGCCTTGCGCAGTGCTTCATAGTTGGAGAGCGCCGTGTTGACGCCGCGCAGCATCATGTCGACTTCGGCATCCTGGAATTCCAGGCCCATCAGCTTGAGCGCGCTGGTCACCTGTTCCTTGGTGACGCGCATCGGCAGATTCTGGGATCCGCCCTGCCCGCGTCCACCGCGTCCGGCGCCCTCGGCGGGCGGCGTGGCGACTCCTCCACGCTGCTGCGCCTGCGCTTCCCGCGCGGTGGCGAGGATGGCGATCAGTTGGAGCCAGGTGCGTCTGTCCATAAATTTCTCCTATGATACACGAGAGGCCTTATGTTTCGATTACATGCCCGCTTTCTGATACCGTTGCTGCCCATCGGAGCCGCCATCCTGCTCGTCGCTTCGAGCCGTCCTCCCGACATTCCCTTCCAGGTCCGCATGATCGACCCGGGCGCCAGCGAAACCGTGGCGGTGGCCGACCTCAATAACGACGGGCGTCCCGACATCATCTCGGGCGAGAGCTGGTATGAGGCGCCCAACTGGATCAAGCATCCCCTCCGCGAGATCGGCTTCACCAACAACTACGTCGACGACTTCACCGACATCGCCATGGACGTGGATGGCGACGGCTGGGTGGACGTCATCCAGTTTGGTTACTTCTCCAACAAGATCGTCTGGCTGAAGAATCCGGGGAAGAGCGGCGGCCCGTGGGCGGTCAACGAAATCGATGCCTCGGGTCCCACCGAATTCGCTTTTTTGGTGGACCTCAACAATGACGGCAAGGCGCAGGAGTTGCTCCCCGAATTCGACCGCGCCAACGTTCCCCTGGCATGGTTTGAATTGCAGAACGGCAAGTGGGTGAAGCACATCGTCAGCAAGCAGAGCCACGGCCACGGCATCGGCGTGGGCGACATCAACGGCGACGGGCGCAACGACATTCTCACGCCCAAAGGCTGGTTCGAAGCGCCCGCCGATGTGCATGCCCCCGGCGAGTGGCAGTTTCACCCCACCGATTGGGACCAGCACCCCATCGCGGCCGCCGGCGCCACGGCCCCCGCGGAAAGCCACATCAGGTTCGGCTACATGTATGCGATCGATATCAACGGGGACGGGCGCATGGACGTGCTCACCACCTGCGCGCACGATTACGGCCTGATGTGGTTCGAGCAGACCGCCGCCGGCGCCTGGCTGCCGCACACGATCGACAGCACCTGGTCGCAGGCGCATGCCACCGTGCTGGTGGATCTCAACGGCGATGGCCAGAAGGACCTGGTGACCGGCAAGCGCTACATGGCGCACAACGGCAACGATCCCGGGGAGAGAGAACCGCTCGGCGTCTACTGGTACGAGTACCGCAAGGACGCCAAAGGCGCCATCGAGTGGATCCGCCACATCGTCGATTACGGCGGCCGCATGGGCGGCGGCATGCAGATCGCGGTGCAGGATTTGAATGGCGACGGCGCGCTCGATATCGTGAGCGGCGGGAAGAGCGGCCTGTTCCTGGCCGAGAATCTGAGCAGGCAGACGCGGCGGCGGTAGGTTCTCGACAAGTAAATCTTGCGGCGTTGCAGAGCGCTTGGCGGAATCCCCGCTGATTCCGTACCGCGACTTGCCGGGATCAATGTTCTGCGCCGCCGCTGGAGCTTTGTACGAGTGGCGGACGATCCACCCGGAGGCCCGGTGACGTTTCTTAGAACGCCGTTCGAGAGCCGGTGGAACGCGCCTTCTGAGCCTGGAGGCGCGTCTAACCTGAGCGCGATTCGGACGGTAACAACTACAGAATTATCTTGAATTATCTAGCCCTTTGAGCCCCGCTCAGTTGAACCCGACATCCCCAATCGGATAATGTGAACAGTCAGCAGAATGGCTAACCCAATGGTTTTGCGCAAAGCTGTCCGAACCTGAAAGTAGCCCAACGCACGTACCCACGCGCGTGTAAAACAAACTTGCCAAGAACTCCATTTGTTCTTTTACGCCCATCGAATGCATAACAATTCTAGACATGTCTAGAACGGTGTTATTGTAGGTTGCCGTTATGTTGTTTACCGCGCTGGCCGATGCCTTTTCGCTCTCAAAAGCGATCAAGTATGTGTCATCAAAATTGACGTGCGAGTGGGCGCTGCCATCCCACTTCCCGAATAGTTTCTCAAGCGCAGAGTTTGATCTTAGGATTGATTGTTGTGCTAATCGGAAGTCCGAAGCCGCAGTATCCGCATCGATTGCGTTCTCACGCCCATACGGGGCAAACCTCAGTAAGTAATTCACGTAAAATGAGCTGATCACGACATTCTTGAGAACGTCGGACGACGCCCTGTTCTGTGGACTCGTTGCAAGGTGAGGATCGTCGCCGCGTGACGGGTATTTACTGAAGGCCAGGTAAAACTGCGTTATGGCCAGACTATCGTAACGCTGTCGAGCAACCCTATTTGCTCGAACTATGTATTCGAGCGCGGTCGGCCCAGCTTCTTCCAGCAACTGGTAGCCCAATTCGATCTCTCCCGCCGTCTTCGGAAAACTTAGCTTAGCCAAAACGGCGTTTTCAACGATTTCACGATCTTCACTGCTTCGGTTTATGAAGATTGACAGACTGGCAATGGCTGCCTCACTGTCTCCATCTTTCGAGAACGCGTTTCTTACAATTGTCTCCAGTCGCTCTCGCTCGTTCCGTTCCACAGCCAATCGCGCCACATCGTCTTGTTGCTTTATGTCGGCTGTATGCTTTTCGATTTCAAGCTTCGCGTCCTGGGCGTGCTGATCTGCTTGCATTTTTCTCGCTTCTTTCTGATCTTGTAGCTGTTCTTCTCCTAGTTTCAATTTGTTGATTTCGGAATCTCTATTTAGACGGGCGGTCTCCTCGTCCGCATCAGCCTTGACTTTGAGCTGATAGGCTGTAAAGCACAAACCCGCAAGAGCCGCGAAGATTGTTACGCCAGCCCCAAGGTTCTTTAGCCAAGGCGCAACTTCCTTGCCCGAAACACTGGACGTATCTTTCTTGCGAACCGTCTCCGCTGCGTTTTCCCCTTGTGCCTCAGATGGCTTCAGAGGATCATTTTCTGCCATACACCTATCCCTCCGAGGCGTATAATATACCACTTCGCCCTTTCCCTCTGTTGTAATCCTTTAACGCTCATAGCGCTCCTCGCCGTCAGCCGGCTCAGAAGACCCGTTGCTAACTGCTCCGGGTCGCTACAAACTCAAGCACACCCGTTCCGGTTATAAGGGAAGGCGAAGTCATCAAAGGCTTAATGAAATTATTCTCATGCAGGACATCGCTTCACTGTGTTAACGCTGCGGGAGGCGCGAGAGGAAGAGCAGGAGATCGAGGCCACAGATTCTACCGTACGAACGTCCTGCCATGCCCGCGTGCTAAACGTCGCATCGCGCTGCTCCGGTCGGAATACGCGCTACTCGGACAATGCTGAGAGGCGACCGCCCGCCAAACGCCGTTCACGTCGTCCGGCCTATGCTGTTGGTATGACGTTCAGAGTGGTTCTGGAACATGATCCCGAAACCGATGACTACTCGGCGGTGTGTCCCGAACTCCCCGGTTGCACGTCAGCCGGGGAAACCGAGGAGCAAGCCCACGCAAATATCCGGGAAGCCATTGAACTGTATCTGGCGCCCGGCGATCTCGAACTGCCCGAGAACGCGAAACTGGTCGAGGTGACGGTTGGGCGATCGCGGCACGCCGCTCCTCAATTCAGATCAGGTGATCGGTATCCTGCGGCGTCACGGCTTTCAGTGGGTTGGGCAGTCAGGGAGCCACCAGAAATGGCGGAATTCCGCTACTGCGAAGCAGGTCATCGTGGCCTATCATCGCGGTCGTGTTCTCCCGCTTGGCACCATGAGGGCGCTCATCGAAGGCAGTGGCATTGCGCTCACCGAATGGTTAAGATGAGCCGTCGCCGTACTGCCCGGGCATTCCTCACGCCGAACGCCGATCACGAAAACGAATTGCGGTAGTCGCCGGGGATTCGCTCGCCTGGACGGGAAACGCCCTGCCATTCTTGTGGATCGGGGTGCGGAGTTACGCGATTCGGCGCTTCCCGCACCGCGATGTCGATGCCTGAACCGCCAGACGCAGGCCGCAAGCGTTCAAGACGGACGCCAGGCTCCCTAGCGATGGATTGCCCGACTTGGAAAGCATTCGATAAAGGCTC
>Ga0182030_10011634_pt1 | contig 17729 bp, 14 predicted proteins | sample 812S3MmetaG_FD_121299 | JGI IMG/M metagenome (GOLD analysis project Ga0182030, IMG submission 121299) | Permafrost microbial communities from Stordalen Mire, Sweden - 812S3M metaG (Illumina Assembly) | ecosystem: Environmental > Terrestrial > Soil > Wetlands > Permafrost | place: Sweden...
AGGACCAGCGCATCACCAGAGGTCCCACTCATCCCAACTGATGGGATGAGTGGGGCACCCACCAGAAGCTTCACGGCAACGCAGTTGTAATCCTCGGCGAAGCGCGCTTTGGCAAACTGAAGCTCAAGTTCTGACAGGACATTCACCGCGTGGGCCAGTTCCTCGGCGCGTTCACCCAGGCGGGCGGTCATATCGAGAAGGATGCGATGGATTTCTGCCTGCTCCTCTTCCAGCAGGCGGACAAGATCGTTGTTCTGTTCGATGGTCTCCAGCGGCTCGATGAATACGGTCTGTCCACTGGACGAAGCGCCATGGGCGACGCCCTGCACGCGCCGGCGTTGTTCCGTCTTTACCGGGATGACGAAGCGTTCGCCGCGAATGGTGACCAGTTCTTCCTGCACCGCTCCGCCCTCGGAAAGCCGCCGCAGATAGGCGCGCAGCGAATCCTGGATGGTCCGCTTCTGCTTCTCGATTTCGCGCCGGATGCGCGCCAGCTCGGGCGAGGCCCGGTCGTCCAGAGTGCCGTCAGGCAGGATCTTGTTGCGAAAGTGGCGCAGCAGGAGAGTGAAATCGGCAATGCCCTCGGAAAGCTCGTGCACGGCTTGCCACTTGTTCTGGATCGCGGCTGCGGGATGAAGTGCGATCTCCCGCCATTCGGCGGCACGGTCGGCGAGCAGGAGTAGATCGCGAATCTCGACGAGCTCCAGCGCAGCCCCGGCGATGCGAGCCTTGTCAATCAGCTGCGAAGGATCGAGCAGGCCGTGGAAGTCGAACCGCCCTCCGGTCCGCAGGTAGCCGCGCAACTCTTCGGTAAGCTGCTGCTGGAGCTCGATCCACCGGCGATCACGCGAGGGCGTGAGCTGCATCACCCGCTCATGCCCGAGGGGCGAGGCGGTGCGGCCGGCGAGGAGTTGCCGAAACAGATCGAATTCCAGGACGCGTTCGCTGGTGTTCCGGATGGTGCTGGGAGAATCCATCGCTCTGGGTTCTATGGTACAGGACACAGGAGGCTGACAAATCAGGCCGCGGCCGGAGTGAGGGTAACGACGACGCCGGTATTCACGAGTTATTCACCTTGAGGGAAGCATGGCGACTACCGCTCCAGGGGCATGCCGGATACACTAATTCGGCGGGCCAAACAGTTTGCTGAAAAACTCGGTCGGAAAGCATATCCCTCACCGACCTAAAGCTGGCTCGTGATGACAGAATAAAGGGATCGTAACGGCGCTGCAAAAGATGCGCCCCTTCAAAACCGAGGACCAATGCGAGAGCATTCCGATGCGTTCGTTTTTTTTGGCGCCACCGGCGACCTGGCCTACAAGAAAATCTTTCCCGCGCTGCAGAGCATGGTGCGGCAGGGCACGCTCAACGTGCCGGTGATCGGCGTGGCCAAGTCCGGCTGGACCGTCGAACAGTTACAGGAGCGGGCCCGCGAAAGCGTTGCCAAGTGCGGCGGAGGCGTAGATCCAGAAGCTTTTCCGAAACTCTGCGAACTGCTCAGCTACGTCGACGGCGATTACAAGGACGATAAGACCTACGCGGCCTTGCGCGGACTGCTGGGCGACGCCCGGTGCCCGACGCATTATCTGGCGATTCCTCCAAGTATGTTCCCGGTTGTGGTCCACGGCCTGGCCAAATCTGGATGCGCGCAGAACGCGCGCGTGATCCTGGAGAAGCCGTTCGGGCGCGATCTGGTCTCGGCGCGCAAACTCAATGAGACGCTGCACCAGGCATTTCCCGAGGAGAACATCTTTCGTATCGATCACTACCTGGGCAAGGAAGCGGTGGAAAACCTGCTGATCTTCCGCTTCGCCAACAGCTTTCTGGAGCCGATCTGGAACCGCAACTACGTGCAAAGCGTGCAGATCACGATGGCGGAATCGTTCGGGGTGGAGGGCCGCGGGAAATTTTATGAGGAAGCCGGCGCCATTCGCGACGTGGTTCAGAACCATATGTTGCAGGTGGTGGCATTCCTGGCGATGGAGCCGCCGACAACCATGTATGTCGATTCGGTGCGCGACGAGCAGGTGAAGATCTTTCGCACCATTCCGCCGCTGAGTCCGGCAAACATCGTGAGGGGTCAGTTCGACGGTTACCGCAGCGAGCCTGGAGTGTCGCCCCATTCGGATGTGGAGACGTTCGCGGCTCTGCGGCTGGAAGTCGACTCCTGGCGATGGGCAGGCGTGCCGTTTCTCATTCGCGCGGGCAAGCGCCTGCCGATTACCGCGACTGAAGTTTTCGTGAAGCTGCGCAAGGCCCCGCTGAGCAAGATGGGCGGCGATGGCAGAAACTACTTGCGCTTCCGTCTGGGGCCCGACATCGAACTGAGCTTGGGCGCGCGCGTGAAGCGGCCCGGACCGCTGATGGTGCCCATGCCGGTGGAATTGTCGGCGGTGAAGTACACCAGCAACGACGAGATGGACGCCTATGAGCGGCTGCTCAGCGACGCCATGAAAGGCGATCCGATGTTGTTCGTGCGGCAGGACGCGGTGGAAGCGGCATGGGCGATCGTCGAGCCGATTCTGGGCGATTGTTGTCCGACGGAATTGTATGAGCCGGGGACCTGGGGTCCGCCGGACTCGCGCGAATTGGCCGCCGATATTGGCGGGTGGCACGATCCGGCGTAAAAAGATAATCCTTCAACTCCGGGCGAACCGCAGATCCTTCGACTGCGCGTCCGCCCGACCCGCGAAACAAGCGGGTCGGAAGAAAAGAGCGGACGCTCCGCTCAGGATGACAGAGTACTGAGAACGGGCCACTGTTGGTTCTTATCCCGCCTGGCGGGGACGAATGTCGTACTGGCGGATTTTGTAGAGCAGGGCTTTGTAGCTGATATTGAGCTTGGTGGCGGCGCGCTTGCGATTCCAGGCCGTCTCTTCCAGCACCTGGGCGATCACTTCCGACTCTGCGCCGTTCTTCAGGTTGCGGACCATTTCCTTCAGATCAGGCTGCTGCTGCGGCCGTTTGTCATCGGCTGCTGCCGCGGCCGCATTCTGCGCGTCAGGATCAGGGCGTCTCTGGAGCTCGCCGATGGCGGCGGATTCGTCGCCCAGCACCAGGAAGCGCTTCACGAAGTTTTCCAGCTCACGAATATTTCCTGGCCAGGAATAGCTCTCGCACGCTTCCACCAGGCGTTGCGAGACGCTGAGCGGCGCGCAGGCATACTTGTCGGCAAGCTGGATCATGAAGTGCCGCAGGATCATGGGAATCTCTTCGCGGCGTTCGCGCAGCGAAGGCATGCGCAGCACGAAGCTGTTCAGGCGGTAGTAAAGGTCCTCGCGGAAGGTCTTCTGCGCGATGGCCTGCGGCATGTTGATGTTGGTGGCGGCCAGAACGCGGACATCGACCTGAACGGTGACGCGTCCGCCGAGACGCGAGAATTGCCCGTCCTGCAAAACCTGGAGCAGCTTGGCCTGCAGCGCAGGCGACATCTCGCCGATTTCGTCGAGCAACAAGGTGCCCTTGTTGCAGAGCTCGAACTTGCCGGGCTTGGCTTTATTGGCGCCAGTGAAGGCCCCGGGCTCGTAGCCGAAAAGCTCGCTCTCCAGCAGCTCGCTGGGAACGGCGGCGCAATTTACCTTCAGAAAGGTGCGATGGGCGCGATCGGAATACTTGTGGATGAGGCGGGCCAGGACTTCTTTGCCGGTGCCGCTTTCGCCCAGTAAGAGTACGGGAAAATCGTATTTGGCCACTTGCATGGCATGGGCGCGAAGCTGCCGCATCAGCGGCGTGGCGGAGAAGAAATACACGCCCTCGCCGACTTCGAGAGCGTCGCCCGCGCCGGGCGCGGCGGGATCCGTGTTCTCCAGACAGAAACGCAGGACCTCGTCCATTTCTTCCTTCTGGACGGGCTTGGAAAGATAGTCTTGCGCGCCCAGACGCATGGCTTGCGCCACTTTGCGGGTGTCGCGCACACAAGACAGCATGACAACCTTGGTGGAGGGACGGGCTTCACGGATGCGCTGCAGCGTCTCCAAGCCGTCAGCGCCAGGCATCACCATGTCGAGCAGCACCAGGTCAGGGCTGTCGCGCTGGACCTTGTCGACGGCCTCCAGACCGTTGGAGGCGGTGGAAACGCGATAGGAGTCCAACTCCAGAACTGTCTGGAGATACCGCAACATGCTGGGTTCGTCGTCTACGACAAGAATGTGGGAAGTGCTCATTGCTCCTCCGCTGGGCGTTCGGGTGGAGGATTCAGCAACATCAGGAAGGAAAACTTGCTGCCTGTGCCTGGCTCGCTCTCGACCCATATCTTGCCGCCAGCCGACTGCACCAGGCGGCGGGCAATGGCGAGACCGAGGCCGTGACCTTCGGCGCGCATACCCTGAGGGACTAAACGGAAATACTCGTCGAAGATCTCCTGCTGAAACTCGGGTGCGATACCCGGACCGGTGTCAGAGACCGAAATGCGGCAGCTGTTGGGCGCGTTCACTCGCTGGCGGCGGCGTTCGACGACCGGCGGTCGTGCTACTGTCCGCCGCTCCCAGAAGTACGGCTCCACGTGCAGCCACACCGTTCCGGAAGCCGGCGTGTACTTCATGGCATTGTCGAGCAGGTTGGAAACGACGTGCTGAATCTTGTAGTGATCGAAGGGAAACGGCTCCAGTTTGTCGCTGGGCAGAAAGTAGAAGGCGATGGCCTTTTCCTGAAAACGTTGCGACCAGACTTCGGCGATCTCGCGAACGCAGGCGTTGATGTCGCCGACCTCGTAGTGCAATTCGAGGCGGTCAACCTTGAGAGCGGTGTAGGTCAACAGGTTCTGAATGAAATTGGACAGGCGCGCGCCATTGGCCTGCATCTCGGTCAGAACTTCCATCTGGCGAGGGCTTAAAGGGCCGAGTTTTTCCGACAACAGGAGGTGCAGATAGCCTGCCATGATCGCCAGCGGCGTCTTCAGTTCGTGGGCCGCGGAAGCCAGGGCATCGCGGCAGCAGCTGCAATGCTCGTGGGTAGCAGCCTCAGGCTGTTGCTCTAGCGGCATCTTTGCCGGCGGCATGGGGATAACCCCCTTCCGGTGCCCGTGAGGCGAGGGCGAGTCCATGGCGTCCCCAGGATCAATTCCCGATCTGTGTTGTACAGGCATATTCTCGACAAAAGTCGGCCTTAGGTTTAATCGATTTGCGAAGTCCTCGGGAGATAGAGCTGGAACACTCTACAGGGGGAGAACTGATCTTACCGCAAACCCGTGCATTGTCAATGCCAAACTGATTAATTCTTGGACAAAGTGGGTAATTGGATGCCCTTTTCCGGAAGTCATTTGCACCTCAATCGGGTATTCCTGTTCCGCTCTAGCGCAAGAGATTGCACCGTGCGGCTCAGCACCTGCCCTGGCAACTTGGTTCTATGCCAAACAAAGGAAACCGTTTGAGTTGAATCGGACATTTGGTTATCGATGTGCGTCACACACTTGTAATGTAGGAGTCTGGCCTTTGCGTCGAACCGTATCCGTTGCCGAGCGCCGCGGTTGGGACCGGTTGCCTATTTCCATTCCCTTTTTCGTGCGGGGCAAGAATTCCAATGGGGAAGAATTTCTGGAGTTCGCCACCGCGCTAAATCTCTCTGCCGGCGGCGTTTTGTTGGCGACTCGTCGGTATTTGGACCCCGGTACGGAGATCACGCTGGAAATTCCGGTTGCGTTGGTCAACAAGGCGCAACTTCCTCGATCCGTGTCGCTCTTACGTGCCACCGTCTTGCGATGTACGGCCGACCGGCAGTACTTTCTATTGGGACTTCAGTTCCAGGAACCGCTCATAGATCAAGCTAATGGACTGGAAGTCGGCAAGGGCCGCGCCGTTGGGAAACACAGTTCCTCCGAGTGAAAACTTTTTCACATTTATAGCGCAATATGGTTCTCTTCTGGCCTTTTCTAAACCAGTTGTAATCCCCAACCTGATAAAGTAATATTCTTATCCACAGCAGCTTACAGCGGATATGCGCATTTTATTGCAATGTGCAGGAACTTGGCGCAATAAATGCAAATCATTAGCACGATACATCCTAAACCGAACGCGCGAGAAGCGAGAATGCCACTATTGGCGGGCTCGAACAACGAGAGTGCAATCACGGCGCAACAGCTCCCCCCAGAGCCCGTGATCTTCGGGCAGACGCCCGCCATGCGCGATGTTCGCCAGAAGCTGGAGCGAGTTGCTGCGTCCAATCTTTCGGTATTGATCAGCGGAGAAAGCGGCACCGGCAAGGACATCGTTGCCCGCTTGCTGCATCTGTACTCGCCCTGGGCGGCGGGCCCCTTTGTGAAGGTGAATTGTCCGGCCATTCCGGGAACGCTTCTCGAAAGCGAACTGTTCGGCTATGAGCGCGGCGCATTTACCGGCGCCTTCAACCCCAAACCGGGTAGAGTGGAAATGGCGCATCGCGGCACACTGTTCCTGGATGAAATTGCCGAGCTGGATGCGATGTTGCAGGCCAAACTTCTGCAGCTGCTGCAAGACGGGCAGTTCAGCCGGATTGGCGCTCAGGAAGACAAGAAGGTGGAAGTGCGGGTGGTGTGCAGCACTAACCGCGAGCTGCACGAGGAGATTGAGCAAGGCAACTTCCGTCCCGACCTGTTTTACCGGATCGCGACCATGACCATCCACCTGCCGCCTTTAAGGGAGCGGGCCGTGGACCTGCCGATCATCTGCGATTACCTGCTCCAGTACTACAACGAAAAGTTGAACGGGCGGGTGGTGATGGTGCGGCCGGCGCTGATGGCAAAGATGCAGCGCTACTCCTGGCCGGGCAATATCCGGCAGCTGGAGAACCTAGTCAAGCGCTATGTAGTCATGGGCACCGAAGATGTGATTCTGAGCGAACTGCTGGAGCCCAACGAGCGCGATGCCGTAGACACCCTGGTGCTGGAAGGTCCGGTGTCGCTGAAGAAATTGACCCGGCAGACCGTGCGCAAACTGGAAGCCCGTATTATCCTGAATGCGCTGCACGCCAACAACTGGAACCGCAAGAAAGCGGCGCGCTCGCTGGATATAAGCTACCGCGCCCTGCTGTACAAACTGAAGGAAGTTGGAATTCCGCAACGGCGTTCCAGTACCGCCGCAAAACACGAAGAAGACGGGGTCGAGTAAACCACCGAGGTGAGAGATGTATTGGGAGCGACAGACTTTGGGGAAACGAATTTTCATAGTTACGGCAATTTTGATGCTTGGGCTGTGGACGCTGGCAGCCTATGGGCAGGACAATACGGCGCCGCCGGCACCCGATTCCACGACCGCTGCCAAGCCGGTCATTCCTGACAGCTCCAGCGGGAGCGCTGGCGGCGGAAAAGACGTAGCCAAGACCACAACGCTGCCGGCCGCGGGCAGTCCGCACCCGCACGTAGCCAATGTTCGCCCCGACACCTACGTTATCGGCGTTGGTGATGTGTTGGAGATCAACGTTTGGAAAGAGGGCGAACTCTCCAAGAATGTCGGCGTACGCCCGGATGGAATGATCACGCTGCCTTTAATCGGCGAGATGAAGGCCATCGGCTTGACACCGGTCCAGTTGCAGGAACAGATCACGGCCTCGCTGCAGAAAGTGATGTCGGACCCGCAGGTCGTGGTGATGGTCGGCGCCGTCAACAGCCTCAGCTTTAACATCATGGGCCAGGTTTACAAGCCGGGATTCTTCCCCCTGTCCCGGCCGATCACGATCCTGGACGCCATCGCGCTGAGCGGCGGCTTCCGCGACTTTGCCAAGCAAAAGAAGATTTATATTTTGCGCACGGCTCCGGATGGTACGCAGCAGAAGATCCACTTCAACTACAAGCAGGTGATCAAGGGTCAGAACATGTCGCAGAACATCCTGGTCGAACCTCGCGATACCATCGTGGTGCCGTAAAACGCCGGGTTCCTCGGGGCGATAGGAGGATGAGATGAAACGGCAACTAAGACCAGTTTTGGCCGCAGTCGCGCTGTTCTGCGCGCCGCTGGCCTGGTCGCAGCAGAGCGGGTCCACGGACTCGGGGGTAAGCACGCCGAACGCTCCGCAGCAGGCCGGTTCTCCAGCGGGACAAAGCGGGACGCAGGGTACGCCGCAAAGCACGCCGGCGGACCCGGCGCAAAACGGCTGGCCGGATGCGACGCCGCAAAGCCCATCATCGAGTGCGCCGCAAAACGGTGCGAGCGGTGCGCAGGATACATCAGGACAAAACGGATCAACGGATGCGTCGCAGAACGGAGCGCAGGACACCTCAGGGCAAGCGCAAGGCGGCGGGGGCGGGGTGGACGACACCTCGCTGTCGGGTTTGGGAGGCCCGCAAGCTACGTTCTCCCATCCGGAGAAGCTGCCGGCCATGAGCCTGTTCAGCGACACCGTGTCGCATACCGGCTACACCTTTACCGCTTCGGCCGGTGAGGTAGCCCAATATCTCTCGGGCGGGTACGGGAATTCGCAGGCATACTGGGACAATCTGAACCTGGTCAACGCCGGCCTCAATATCGTGCAAGCGCGACCCACGTTTATGTGGTCGCTGGGTTATAACGGCGGCATCAGCACGACCACGGGTTCGGTTTATTCCACGTACTCGAACTTAAACCAAGCCGTCAATGCGCACATCATCTGGGCATTTGCGAAGCGTTGGCAGTTCCGCTTCAAGGACAATTATTTTTACTCGGATGATCCGTTCCAGCCGTTCTTCACCTTTCTGGGTGCGCCCGCGCCGAACAATCCCAATCCGGTCATTTACTTTCCGCAAACCGTATTGGAGCAGAACCAGGGGACGGCCGACATAACCTATATGTTGGGAGCCCACGATACCATCGATGTTTATGGCGCCGAGAGTTTTCAGCACTATCTCAGGGGCATCCCTACGTCGTCGGGCGTCTACAATCCAGGCTCGCTGTGGAATTCGACCACCTACTCCGGCGGATCGTTCTACCAGCATTTGTTTAGCCCCAGATTAAGCGCCGGGACGGGATATATCTTCACTGCCATGGATTTTGGGCACGGACAATCGCGGGCCGGCGTGCAGACGTTCCAGACCTTTGTCAACTTCAAGATCAGCCCCCGGATGACGATTTCCGGATGGGTAGGACCGGAGCGGACGGGCACCAAGGACGTTGTGCCGCTGATTTGCTTCCCCAGCGGCTGCCTGGTGGAGGTACAGCACAGCGTTTACTGGAACGTCGCCGAGGGAGCCACCTTCAGCTGGGCAGCCCCGCACGGCAATTCTTTCGGTGCGCAGTACAGCCACAGCATCACCAACGGCGGCGGCTTGTTTGGCGCGGTGCGTTTCTACCAGGCGGTGGCGACGTACAACCGGCTGCTGAATCGCAACTGGAACTTCGCGGCTGGATTTCTGTACAGCAACAGTGTGTCGATTTCGACCTACAGCGGCCAGAGTTATCTGCATAGCGTGCAGGGGACGGCGACGTTCTCCCGCAAGATCAATCAGGACTGGAACCTCAGTACCTACTATGCGCTCATCCATCAAGATCAAAACTACTATGGCAATCTGGGAGTGCCGACCTCCGTTCTCACCAGCGGTATAGGAGTGACGGTTCAGTATTCCTGGAATCATTCTTTGGGACGGTGACTTATGGTGCAGGAATTTGACGATCAGAGAACAGGACAGGGCTTTGACGAGTATTGGGCGATCGTGCTCCGCCGCAAGTGGTGGATCCTGGGGCCGCTCTTCTTCGGATGGCTGATCGTTTTCGCCTCCGCGTGGTTCTTGCCGGCCACCTATATCTCGGAGAGCACGGTCCTGGTGGAACCGCCCAAGGTGCCCAGCAACCTGGTCGAGCCCAACGTGCAGGTGGACCTGGCGGACCGGGTGCAAAGCATGAGCACGCAGGTGGAAAGCCGCACGCGTCTGCTCAACCTTATCCAGCGCTTTAACCTGTATCCCGGTTACGCCAGCTCGCCGGACGATCAGGTGGTCAAGATGCGCGACGATATCAAGATGGAGCTGATCAAGAGCGAGGCGCAAACCTCAGGCAAAGCGGAAATCGTCGCGTTCAAGGTGTCGTTTAAGGCGCCCAGTGCCGACGTCGCCCAGAAGGTGACTATTGCCCTGACTTCGTTCTTCGTGGACGAGAACGTGCGCGCCAGCCAGGAGCAGTCGGAAGCGACTACGCTCTTCCTGGACTCCCAGGTCAGGGCGGTGGGGCAGACCCTGGCGGACGAAGAAGCCAAACTGCGGGCCTTTGAAGCTGAACACGACGGTTCGCTGCCGCAGCAACTGGACAGCAATATGCGTATCCTGCAGGGACTGCAGCAGCAGATGCAGGCCGCGCAAGCCACCCGCGAACGGGCCATGCAGCAGCAGACCTATCTGAACTCCATACAGAGCCAGTATCAGAACATGAGCGATACGGCCATGGCTCCGGCCAGCATCGATTCGCAGCTGGACAGCGCGCGCTCCAATCTCGCCGCCATGGAAGCCCGCTATACCGACGACCATCCCGATGTGAAGAAGCTGAAGGAAACCATCGCGTCGCTGGAAAAGCTGAAGAAGGAAATGGCGAATGAAGCCCGGGACAATATGGAGTCCGACAGCTCGACGCCGCAGGCGGTGCAGCAGAGCAACGCCATGTTACAGCTGAAGACCCAGATGAGACTCAACAAGATGGAGATGGACCAGGCCACGCAGCAGATGCAGCGGGCGGAGCAAGCCGGCCAGGTGTATCAGGCGCGTTTGAACGCCACTCCGGCGGTGGAAGCGCAGATGGCTGACATGATGCGCGACTTCGGCAATTTGAAAAAGCAATACCAGGACCTGCTGGCCAAGAAAACCGAGTCGGCCCTGGCCACCAGTCTGGAAAGACAGCAACAGGGCGCGCAGTTCCGCGTCATTGATCCGCCCAGCCTTCCTGACAAGCCGAACTTTCCCGACCGCTTCAAGTTTTCCCTGGCGGCGATTGGCGCCGGATTCGCGCTGGCGCTTTTGTGCGGATTCGGAGTGGAATTCCTGGATGACCGCATCCGTGGTGAGCAGGCCCTGAACGCAGCCGTCAACCTTCCCATCCTGGCCGAGATTCCAGCGCTGTCGACGGCGAAGGAACTGAAGCGTGCCCGATGGGTGCCCAGGTTTGCCGTGGCAGCCACCATCCTGGTGCTGATCTTGCTTCCATCGGGCGTGGTTTACGCCTATTACTGGGGATAGTGAATGTATAAACAATTCTTCGGGTTGACACGCAATCCATTTGAGATCAGCCCCGACCCGTATTTCTACCATCCGACGCCCAGGCACAACGAAGCTCTGGCCAATCTCCATTACGGGGTTGGCCGGAGAAAGGGCTTTATTGTGATCACCGGCGAGGTGGGCACGGGCAAGACGCTGCTGGTCCGCTGCCTGCTCTCGGAGCTGCGCAAGAACAATATCGCCTTCGGCTACGTGTTTAACCCGCTGCTGCCGGTGGTGGAGTTTTTCCAGTACATCATGGCGGATTTTGGGCTGCCCTACTCGGGCCGCACCAAGACCGAGATGCTTCTGGACCTGAACCGTTTCCTGATCCAGCGCCATGCGCGCGGCCTCATTACCGCCCTGGTGGTGGACGAGGCGCAAGCCCTGCGGGCGGAATTGCTGGAGGAGATCCGGCTGCTGACCAACCTGGAAACCTCCCAGCAGAAGCTTTTGCAGATCGTATTGATGGGCCAGCCGGAACTGGAAGTCGTGCTGGACTCTCCCGAGTTGCGGCAGTTGAAGCAGCGCGTGGCGCTGCGCTGCCAGTTGCAGCCGCTGGACGAGACCCAGACCCATGCTTACGTGCTTTCGCGTCTGGAGCGCGCCGGAGCGCCGGCCGAGCCGGAAGTATTCTCGGAGGAAGCGCTCAGCAAGATCTTCGAATATTCGCGCGGCATTCCGCGCATTATCAATACGCTTTGCGAAAACTCCATGGTCAGTGCTTTTTCGTGTGAACAACGGCCGGTGACCGCCGACATTATTACCGACGTGGCGGCTGATTTCCGGCTCATCAGCCCAGCCCTGCCTGAGGAGGTTCCACTGGCTGCGGCCGCTGTTGCAGCAAACAACGAAAGTCTGCTGCGGTCCCTGTTCCGCATGGTGCGCAGCATGGATAACCAGACCCTGGAAGCCAATAAGTAAGACGATGCCAACTACTGCAGTCAGGAGAACCTAACCATGAGTCGAGTGTACGAAGCATTACAACGTTCCCAAGGTGAAAATCCCAATCCCAGTGCCTCGCCTTTGGTTACCGATCAAGCGGAAGCTGCCGCCGCGGCAGTTGCAGTTGAAGCGTCAGGAGCGTCCCTGGCCTCGTCCGAGCCGACCGACGCGAATTGGCTGAACGTACCTGCCGAGCGGGTCCTGCACCCCGTGCCCACTCCGGAGCAGCGCCTGGTGACGATGACGGACCCGGAAAGCACGGGCGCCGAAATGTTCCGCGTGCTGGCTACCCGCCTGGCCCACATGCGGCGCAGACGCAACCTGCACAAGCTGCTGATCACCAGTTCGGTGGTCGACGAAGGCAAGTCGGTCGTGGCTTCCAATCTCGCCTTGACGCTGGCGCGGCGTTCCGGCGAGCGTGTGTTGCTGATCGAAGCCGATCTGCGCCGGCCCAGCATCACCCCGCTCATCTCCAGCAAGCCGCTGGTGGGAATTTCCGAGTGGAACTCCGGCAAGCTGGCGTTGGAAGATGCTCTCTACCGGATTGGAGACTCGCCGGTGTGGGTGCTCGCCGCAGGTCATCCCATGGACGAGCCGCTGCCTCTGCTGGAGTCCGATCGCTTCGCCAAGATGCTGGACGCGGTCTCGTCCGGTTTTGACTGGGTCCTGCTGGATGCCACACCGCTGCTGCCCATGGCCGACTCGACCTCGATCGCGCGCCTCTGCGATGGCGTGCTGGTGGTGGTGCGCGATGGCTATACCCGCAAGAAAGTGTTGAACAAGGCGATTGCAACCCTCGACAAGTCCAAGCTGCTGGGCGTGGTCTTTAACCAGGCCTCCATGTTGAACGTCAACTACGACCACTACTACGGTGAGTACAGCTCCTCTGGCAAGTCGCCGAAAGATGCCAAGAAGGATGCCAAGAAGGACGCCAAGGAAGCCAAGAAACAAGCCAAGGAAGCCAAGAAGCAAGCCAAGCAAGAAGCGGACCAGGTCAAAGCGGCTTCGGCATGATTCGTTTGTTTAACGCCTACTTCCCCACCCGCACACTGTTGCTGACGGTGACCGAGGCATTACTTGTCACATTGGCCTTTGTGGTGTCGGTGGTGTTCTGGGCGGGGACAGCGATGGATGCCAACATCTATCTGCTGTACGAGAACGGCTTTGGGCGAATCGGCCTGGTAGTTGGCATCTTCGTTCTATTGATGTACTACTTCGACCTGTACGACTCCATCGTGCTGTCGAACCGGCGCGAGGTCGTAACCCGCCTGGTCGGAGTTCTGGGCTGCGCCTTTGTGGCCCTGTCGGTGCTCTACTACGCTTTCCCCGAAATCAGCCTGGTGGGCGGCACGCTATGGTTAGGCGTAGCCATCGTTGGGGTCACCGTTCCCGCCTGGCGCAAGCTCTTTTTCGTATTGAACCGCTCGGCCCGTTTTTCCGAGCGCGCCATCCTTTACGGCGACGGTCCCCTGGCCGTGCCCCTGATGGAAGAGATCACTAACCGCTCCGAACTTGGAGTGCGGGTGGTCGGCTTTATCGGCAGCAATACGGAAACCACCGGCGGCATTCCCCGCTTCGACGAACAAGATTTGCAGGATGTGGTGTTGCAGCGCAATGTCCGGCGCGTAGTTGTTACCATGGGCGACCGCCGGGGCAAGCTGCGGGTGGACCAACTGCTGAAGCTGAAGACCCAAGGCGTCCGCATTCAGGATGGGCCGGAGTACTACGAGAGTATTACGGGCAGGATTCCGCTGGAGTCCGTACGGCTGAGCTGGCTTATATTTTCTCCCGGATTTCATGTCCGCGCCGGCATGCGCTTGTACAAGCGAGCAGTTTCGCTGTTCTTGGGCAGCCTGGCCATCGCCATAACATCGCCCATTATGTTGCTGGCCACCATCGCCGTTCGCCTGGATTCGCGCGGACCGGCAATTTTCCGGCAAAAGCGCGTGGGCGAAAACGGAAAGCTGTTTACGGTTTACAAATTCCGGTCGATGTTCGAAGGATCGGACAAGGTCAAGCTGACCCCGGCCGAACACGGGGACCCGCGGGTTACACGGGTGGGCAAGTGGCTGCGCCGCACGCGTGTGGATGAGTTGCCGCAATTGTTCAACATCGTCAAAGGAGACATGGCCTTCGTCGGCCCGCGGCCATTCGTGCCCGAACAGGAAGAAGAGTGTGCCGCCCAGATTCCGTTCTACCGGGAGCGCTGGCTGGTGAAGCCTGGCGCCACGGGATGGGCGCAGATCAATCGCGGCTACAACGCCACGCTGGAAGACAACCGGGAGAAGCTGGCCTACGACTTGTTCTATATCAAGAATGTCTCGTTTGGGCTCGACCTGTTCATCATGTTTTCCACCATCAAGATTCTGCTGTTGGGCAGGGGCGGGCGATAACGCTCTCGGCAGCCTACTGCCAGATGGTATTCTTACGGATTCGCAATAGCAGCCATCGCGGTTCTCCTGGTTCATTCATCCAGGCGAGTGACAGCTATGGCTAATGGGGAAGGGACTCTTCATGAAAACAGCTCTCATCACGGGAATTTCCGGTCAGGACGGCAGCTATCTTGCCGAGTATCTGCTCGATCTGGGTTACAAGGTTTATGGCCTGGTGCGGCGCGAGACCGACACTATGCGCTTCCTGCACAGCGTCCAGGACAAGGTTGAACTTCTTTACGCCGATATGCGCGATCCGGTTTCGCTGGAGGTCGCCTTCACCAAGGCGATGCCGGATGAAATCTATAATCTCGCGGGCCAGGTTTTTGTGCCGACCAGCTGGCATCTTCCCGCCGAGACGTTCGACATCAATGTGGGAGGACTGGCACGGCTGTTGAATATGGTAGAGCGGCTGAAGCCGGAGACGCGTGTCTACCAGGCTTCCAGCTCGGAGATGTACGGCAACCTGAACGGCTTGCGGAATGAAGAGACGCCGCTGCGTCCCACTTCGCCCTACGGCGTTTCCAAAACCGCTGCGCATAACCTGTGCGGGGTCTACCGGGCGCGCGGGATTTTTGTGGTGGGCGGCATCCTGTTCAATCACGAGTCGCCGCGCCGCGGGCCGGAGATGGTGACCCGCAAAATCACCCTGGCGTCCGCCGACTGGGCGCACGGCAAGAAGAACAAGCTCAAGCTGGGCAACATGCAAGCTCGCCGCGACTGGGGATTTGCCGGCGATTATGTTCGCGCCATGCATGCCATGCTGCAAACGGAGAAGCCGCTGGATTACGTGATTGCCACCGGCGAGTCGCACAGCGTGTATGAATTCGTGGTCGAAGTGCTGCATTGTCTCGATCTGATTCCGCCCCAGGCTGAGGTTGCCGATGTGGTGAACGAGTACGTGGAAGTCGATCCCAAGCTGTTCCGCACCGGAGAGATTCACGATTTGCGTGGGGATGCGACCTTGGCGCGCCGCGATTTGAACTGGACGCCGGAAGTTGACTTCGAAGGCCTGGTCCGCATGATGGTTGAGTCCGATACCGGGGTTGCGAGTAAAGGCCGCCCGGCTAAAGGCCAGGTCGTCAAGAGTGGTGCATAATCCTGAGATGACGCCCGCCGCTGAAACCAAGACCACGTCACTGGTCCGCCGACTGTTCACGTGGGCGGTCATCGCAATCGTCGTCCTTGTGGTCCTCGTGGCCGTCGCGGTCCTCAACAACAACTATTCCTTCCACCAGACTACGCGCGCTGAATTTAACGCGCAGCTGGACCATGCCATCGACACCTCGACGCAGTGGATGGTGCAGCAGCCCGACATTTATGGCAATCCTTCGCTGATGTTCATGGTGGGAGACATGGCTGCCATGTCGGGTGATCCGCGCCTGCACCATTTCGTCGAGGGCTACCTGGGCAGCAATCGCGTGCGAGTTCCGGGCCAGCCGGTTACCTGGTACTATGCGCGCCTGGTCGATCCCCAAGCCCCCGTGCCGCGACTGCCGGCGGACGAGGCGGAAGCCACCGTGGGTTGGGAAGTCCGCTGGGACACCTACGCCACCGCTCCGGATCGCATGGAGCTGAGCCAGGCCGATCGCTCCGACCTGTTTTCGCCTACTAAGTACTATTGGGGAAGACGAAACCATCAACTGCTGGCGCTGGACATTTACCGCTCCTTCAATGGAGCCTCGCCCGAGCTGGACGCGACCCTCCAGGCGGTCAGCCATGGGGTGGCGCGCGACGCCTACTGGGACTTCCGCGTGAGCGATTCCTATCCCCAGCGCAGCGCGTTTCTGCTGGCCGCCGGACAGCCCCAGCTGGTGAAGAAGCGTTGGATCGAACGCATCCTCAACCGTCAGAACCCGGATGGTTCGTGGAACTACTGCTGGTATGGCTGGTGCCGCGGGGTGTTTGAATTCAGCTTGCAGGACCCCGATCCCGGACATACCACGGTGCAGGGCGCCTGGGCACTGTATATGCTGAAGTACCGCTACGCACAGTGGATTGAGCAGCACTATCACTCATGATGGACGCGCCCGTCGTCGTCAAGAAACGAATCCGTACCCGGTGGCTTCGCCTTTTCCGGTGGGCTGGAATAGCTCTGGCCGTCCTCCTGGCCCTGACCGCGGTAGCGGTGCTCAACAACAACTACGCTTTTCATCATCCCGCGCGCGCTGAATTTTCTTCGCAGCTCGACCATGCAATCGACAGCGCGACGCAATGGATCGCGCAGCATCCGGAAGTCCAGGGCAATCCGCCGCTGATGTTCATGATTGGCGATATGGCGGAGATGTCGGGCGATCCCCGGCTGAAGAACTTGATTGCCGCTTACCTCGCCAACCCACGAGTGCGGATTTCCGGCCATCCGATCACCTGGTACTTCGCGCACTGGGTGGATTCCACCGTTCCCTTACCGCCGATCCCCGCCGCGGAGATGACCCACCTGGGCCGGCAGAATCGCTGGTTCGCTTATAGCACCGCTCCCGATCGCGTGGAATTGAGCGCGGACGAGCGGGCTGACATGTTTTCGCCAACCAGGTACAGTTGGGGCCTCCGGTTGCATCTCCAGCTTTTTGCCTTGGACATCTATCGTCACTTCCAGGGTCCCTCTCCTCAGTTGGACGCGGTCCTCATTCCGGTTACCGATGGCGTGGCCCGCGATGCCTACTGGGACTTTCGCGTCAGCGACTCCTACTCCCAACGCAGCGCGGCCCTGCTGGCCGCCGGACAGCCCCAACTGGTGAAGAAGCGCTGGATCGAACGCATTCTCGACCGGCAAAACCCGGATGGTTCGTGGAACTATTGCTGGTATGGCTGGTGCCGCGGCGTCTTCGAGTTCAGCCTGACCCAGGAGGACCAGGAACATACCACCGTGCAGGCTGCCTGGGCGCTGTATCAGTTGAAGTACCGTTACCCGGACTGGATCAACCAGAACTTCAAGTAGTGGCTGCCGCACCGCTGAAGCGGTGCTCCACCCTGCACTGCAGGTGAGTCTGCATTGGCTGTCCCAGACCAGAAATAGCGCGGGACTTCAAGGTGCTCAACGCGCCAGGGAACTGAAGTGCTCACCTGGAAAGTACGCCCACACGAAGAGCGCGAGAACGCCTTTCCAAAAACCAAGGTGCAGGAAGCCGATGGTGAAGAGCCATGCGGCCGTCCACAAGGCGCCGCCGAAGCTGTGCTGCTCGATTTTAATTTTCTCCATTTTCGCTCCACCGGCATCTGGGGTCACGGGCGAT
>Ga0182030_10011635_pt1 | contig 17729 bp, 12 predicted proteins | sample 812S3MmetaG_FD_121299 | JGI IMG/M metagenome (GOLD analysis project Ga0182030, IMG submission 121299) | Permafrost microbial communities from Stordalen Mire, Sweden - 812S3M metaG (Illumina Assembly) | ecosystem: Environmental > Terrestrial > Soil > Wetlands > Permafrost | place: Sweden...
TGCCCAGGCCGATGGCGGAACCGGCCTTGCTTAACATTCTTTGGCGAAATGGCCCTCGGGCCGAGGACCGTCGCGTGCACTCTTCCTGAACGCATGTCTGCTTGCCGCCATGCCATGCTCAAAGGGGCTGTTCGGGTTCCGGCCAGGTCTTGCCGCTCAACGGAAACGTCCGGGATGCGCCCATCGCGGCGGCTTCAGGCGAGGCGGCTCATTTCTCGAAAGCGGACACATACATCTGCTACATCCGCGACCCTCCCGGCGGTTCCGTGAAGTTTTTTCGGGTAATCGTGCCCTGCGTCCACCCGACCGAAGGCGCCACCTGGCCGTCAACGGTGCCATGCGCGCCGCGGGGCCTCGGGGAGCGGCTTCGGCATCGCCGCGTCCTCACCAGAGGCCTCAAGCGTGCCGAACTCGACCTCCAGCACCGCCGGTCCGCCCCGCGCCAGCAGCAGTCCCGCGTTGCCGTTGGTCCAGCGTGTGCGACGCCCGCTTTCGCATTCCAGTTCCCACCAACCAACGCACGGTCGCGGATCATCCAGCGGGATGGTCTCGGCGTCATCGGGGTGACTGATCGTCAGCCGCCGCACCGCGACGCCCGCGCGCTCCGCGGCTTCAACCGCGCATCATGCCGCGTCGCCAGGTTTTTTCAGCAGCCTGTCAGAGCGTATGGGGTCGAGCCCGGGATGACATCCGGTCCGTGGACGGCGAAAACCACGACGTCACCCGAGGGCTATCAATGACCCACCATGACCGTCGGAGGTTACCTGAAACACCCCGCCGGGGTCTCCCGCCAGTTGGATCCTCCCGCCGTGCGCCCCATCGCTGAGTTGCAACACCCCGCCGGCACTGGTGCCGATATAAACCGCCGAAGCGCTCCCGCTGGCCAGATCGCTGACGTCGATCACGTCTTTCACCGAGAAGCCGGAGATCACCTCATTCGCCAGCTCCACCAGCGAACCCTTGAACGTCGCCCCTATCCCATCCGCGTCCGAGAGGACGTCCGCCACTCCGGCGCTCAAAACCTGTCCCGCCGCCGTCGCCTGGAGGACGCTTTGTCCCCCGGAAGAGTAGATGAATTGCATCGGCGTGTTGCCCAGCAGCGACGTCGCCGATGTCACCTGCCACGCGCTGGCGAATTCGCCGAGCAGTTCGCTGGCGCTCAGCGGCTGGCTCGGCACCGTGCCATCCGGCAGTTGGAAATCATTTGCCTGGCCGCTGTTACTCCCCAATAGCCCCGCCACCGAGCCCGCCCCATCCTGGGTCGGCAACGTTACATCGTCGTTCAGATACGGACCGACATCGGTTACCGTCAGCGCCTCGCCGGTCGACCAGGTCAGGCGGAACGTATCCGGCGCCAGTTCCGCCAACTGGCCACCGCTGAGCACCTGTGCCGGACCGCCGGCGCTCAACGCCGTATCCGGCGCGCCATCGACCCAGACCACGCCGCTCTGGCCGACGCCGAACGTGACGATGTCGGAACCGACCTGCGCCGCCGCCTCGGTGGTGATGCTGATCGCGTGCAGGGCCGGCACCGCCGCGGTCGCGATCTGCACCTGAAACGAGTCACCCGGCAACGTCGAACGAGTCAGCACGTAATCGCCCACCGCCTGGAAATCGTAGTGCAGACCGTCATACGTCACCATGTGCACGTCACCGGTGCCGGAGCCGGTCGGCGCCACGATCGTGCCGGTGACGGTGATACTCCGCTGCGCCATGGTGGCGCTGTAACCGCCGCTGTTGGCGTCGGTCGGCGTCAGCAGGATGGTCTCGCTGAACACGCCGGTCTGGCTGGTGGACAGCGCGATACTGTCCGCCGTCAGCGAACTTCCCGCCGCCAGGGTGCTGAACGCGGCGAGGCCGGAATCGCTGAACCCGCTGGCGCCGCTGACCGAATATGTTCCATTCAGCCAGTCCGCCGGTCCGCTGGCATCGTTGCCAAGACTCAAGGTCGCCGCCAGCGCCGCGGCACCTTGCGTCGCGGTGCCCAGGTTCAACACGTAGGAATCCGCGCCGGTGGACGTCAGGCTATCGTTACTGGTAAATACTGGATCGGCGTAATTGTTCACCGTGATGTTCACCGCGTCCGTCAGCGAACTCAGCGCGGTGGTGCCCAGACCGTCGATACTGCCCGCCCCGGTGCCGCCATCCGAGGTCAGCCCAACCGTCGCCGTGCCCGAAACCACACCCGCCTGGGCGGTGGAGAAACTCAGCGCCAACGCGGTGGTGTTGGTGGTCCCGGCCGTGATGTCCGCGCTTGGCACGGCCGAGGCGATACCGAGACCGCCGGAGGTGCCGATCAACGCCGCGATCAACGCCTCCGAATACCCGTCCGAAGGATCGCTGTTCGCCACCGCCAGCGCCGCCGTGCCGGGATCGCCAACGTGCACCAGTTCGGTCAGCGGCAGCAACGCCGCCGCCGCTTCGCGATACGCCGTACCGCTGACCGCGACGGTCTGTGACGGCAACGCCGAGGTGCCCAGAGTGCCGTCCTCGGAGACGAAGCCCAGTACCGCGGTGCCGCTGAGCACCCCCGCCGTGCCGGTATTCAGGCCGACGTCGATGTCGGCGGTGCTCCCCGGCGATATGCCGTTGAACACGCCGGACGCCGTCGCCGCGCCGGTTTGCGATTGCACCGACGCATCCAGGTTTTCGGAGCCCGCCGTCGCGGTGTTCTCGATGTTCAGAACCTGTTGCTCGGACGCACCGGCGTGGAAATTCCCGAACGAAACCGGGGTCGGCGTCAGGATCGTCGCCACCGCCGGCGAGGTTCCCGGCAACGTGATCGTGCCGGTCATCGACGCCACCGTGCCGGTCACCGTCAACGTGTCGGCGGGTAGCACCGAGGAATAGCCACCGGCGTTACCATCCGTGCCGGCCAGCACGATCGTTTCGCTGTACGTGCCCGCCGTCCCGGTCGAAAGCGTGATCGACGGCGACACATCGGCCTGCTCCGCCGCCAGCGTTCCGATCGACGCCAGCCCGCTGTTGATGAAAGCGCTCGAGCCGACCGCGGACAGCGTGCCGGCGACGAAATCGGCCGGTCCGCTGACGCTGTTCAGCACACCCAGATTGACCGTGAACGGGTTGGCGTTCAGCGCGATGGTGCCGAGGTTCAGCGTGTAGGCCGCGCCGCTTCCCGAGAACGTGCCGTTCGCTGACAGGTCCTCGAACACCGGGTTGGCGTAATTGTCCACGGTGATCGACACCAGCACCGCCTCAGACGCCAACGCAGCGGTCCCCAGACCGTCGATGCTGTCCGGCCCGGTGCCGCCGTCCGACGTCAGATCGACTGTCGCCGTTGCGCTGATAACCGCCGCCGAGGTCGTCGAGAAACCCAGCCGGAGCGAGGCCGCGTCGCTGTCGCCGGCGGCGATCTCGCCGGTCGGACCGGCGCCGGCGATGGTCAGCCCTGACGTCACGCCGCCCAGGGTGCCAAGTAGATTCTCTGAGAACCCGTCCGCCGTCGCCGTGTTGCTGACGGTCAGCGCGACCGTCCCAGAGTCGCCGAAGTGCACATATTCGCTGATCGGCGCGATCGTTCCGGCTGCCAGCCGATACACATCGGCGGATACCGCGATCGTGGGCGAACTGGCGAGCGCGACCGCCGTGCCGCCCGCGTTGACCGAACTGGCGGTCAACGTCACGCTGCCTTGCCGTAACCCTGCGGCGGACGTATCGACGCCCACCAGGATACCCGTCGCGTCAGTGCCACCGGCGGCGGCCAGACCGGTCACCGTGCCGGACGAAGTCGCCTCGCCGGACGCGACCGGTGTGATGCTCAGCGTGTCAGCCGGAGCAGCGGCGCCATTGGAAACGCTTACCGCCTGCCGGTCCACGGTGCCGACCCGGACGTTCGGCAACTGAATCGTGCCGGGAGAGTTCAGCACCGCCACGGCGGAAGCGGGCACCGGCGCCGCGACCACCGCCTCCACCGTCACCGTCTGGTTGGTTTGCACCTGAGTCGTGCCGCCCGAGCTCACGTCCGTCGGCGTCAGCGTGATCGTTTCACTGAACGAACCAGCCGAGGTCGTGACCAGCGTGATGCTTCCCGCCGCCACCGCCGTTCCCGCGGCGAGCGTGGTGAATCCCGCGAAACCGCCATTGGTGAAACCGCCGGTATCGACGATGCTGAACGCGCCATCCAACCCATCCGCCGGCGCGGTCGCGCCGTTGAAGGCGTTGAGCGTGATCGGTGCCTCGACCGTCCCCTCCTGCACGGTGCCAAGATTGAGCACGAAATTGTTCGCGCCCGTGCCGAAGGTCAGCGCCGGGCCAGAGCTGCTCAGGCCGGCCACCGCCGGGTTGACGACCACCCCCGCGGCGCCGGTGCCGATCACATCCAGGCTGGTCGTCGTGTTGGTCGCGTTCAACGTGCCATCGACCACGCTGATCGTCAGTCCGGAGCTCACCGACTGGCCCAGAGTGACCGCCGCCGGCGTGAAACCGACCGCCTGCAACGCCGCCTGCGCCTGGGCCAGTCCGCCGACAACCTGAAACACGCCGTTGGACCCGACGGTGCCGCCGTTGGCCGCGACCAGCGTGCCGGCCGCCGGGTTGGACGGCGAGACCGTCACGGTCTCGGTTCCGCCGATCGTGCTGTCGAAGATCGTCACGCCCGAGAGCGGTTGCACCGTTATCCCGCCGCTCAGTTCCTGGTTCGCCTGCGCGCCGGAGATGGCGAGTTGCCCGCCCTCGTCGGTCGCGATCACCGAGGTCGACGCGTCCGTCGCCGAATGCGACCCGTCGTTCACCACGATCGTGAACCCGGTCGTCACGCTCTGGCCCGACGGGACCTGACCGCGCGTCGGCGTGAAGACCAGCCCGGCGAGCGCGCTGTTGACGTTTTCGACCAAACCGAATGTCGCGGTGTTCGGTATCCCGGTCACCGTAAACGTACCGCCGTTCACCGTGCCGCCCACGGCGTCCGAGAACGTGCCGTCCGCGGCGTTCGACATCGTCACGGTCACGGTGTCGGTGACGCCGACATTGGTATCCTCAATGTCGATCGCGACCGGATCGATCGGCGTTTGATCCGACGTCATCTGGCCCGGCGTGGCGCCGATGATGTCGATGCCGCCCGAAACGATGGAGCCGCCGGACACGATGTCGATCGTCGAAACGGACGTCACCGTGTCGGCGGCGCCATCGTTGATCGACATCGACATCGTGGTCGTCGCGGCGGTTCCGCTCGGTCCCGCGGGCACGCTGTTCACATAGGCGACGAGACCTCGTAGCGCGGTCTGCACGAAGGCGAGCGAACCGGAGGTGCTCCAGATTCCAATGGCGGAGATCGTGGAGCCGTACGACGCCGAGAACGCCAGATATTGCGTGCTGGCCAACGTCGCCGTCGCGGTGAAGGTGGCGTTGTCGGGATCGCTGAGCACGACATTGTGAAACGGTTGCGCGGCGTTAACGTTGCTGTTGACATAGACCGGCGACGTGGCGCCGGAGACCAGGAGCGGGTCGTCGATCGCCGTCGCGAGGACCGAGGTCGTCGTGTCCGTCACGGATCCGAACTGATCGTTCAGCGCGATGGTGAACCCGGTCGTGACCGTCTGCCCAGGTCCGGTTTGATGCGAGATCGGCGTGAACACCAGGCCGTCCAGCGCGGTCCGGACCGCGGCCGGCGTTCCCGAAACGATATAGCCCGCGCCGTTATCGATCGTCGTGCCAATGCCGAGATTGGAGAAGACGCCGGTTGGGGTGGTGCCGACGTAATGGATGCCGCCGCTCGGCACCGTCCCGTATGTCGTCACGATCGCGGTATCGATCGCGCCCGTGTTCAGATCGGTTATCGCAACGTTCGCGAACGGATCGATGGCGACGCGATCCGTCGTCGGCTGGTTGGCCTGCGTCCCGGAAATCGACGGCAAGGATGGCGGGGTGGCGCCCGGCGGGGCGTACGTGATGGCATACTCGTTCACCAGCAGCGGCGGCTGCAGGCCGCCGGCGAGCCCCGCCAACGGAGTCGCGGTGAAGCCACTTAGCACGTAGCCCGCGCCGACCGGGATCGCGGCGATCGTCGTGGCTCCACCATTGGCGATCGACGAACGGATCACCGACAGAATGTCGCCGTCGTATCCGAACGAGATCGCCGGATCCGCGATGTGCGTCACACCGTCGTTGCCATAAATGTACGACGCGAACGTTCCGTCCTGATAACCGGTGAGCGCGAGCGTGTCGCCCACGCCGAAATTCGTCACCTCGGCTCCGGCGCTGAAGGTCGTGCCCTGGCTCAAGGTGAGCGTGTTGGGGGCCTGGAACACGACATCGCTGCCGGGATCGAAACTAGTAACCGTCAACGAGCTGTCGGGGCCAAGCAACGCGGTCTGTCCCGCGTTGAGCGCGGTCGAGGTAAACGTTCCGTCGTCGATCGCGATCGTTCCGGGCTCGGACGTCTCCGGCCCCGGCGTCGCGCCTGAGTCTGACAGGTTCAGCGACCCGCCGGGCAAGATGTTAATCGTGCCGGCGTTCAGCAGATGCCCCACCGGCATGTATACGCTGCCGGTGATGTTGACGATCGTGTTGGCATCGAAACCGAGCGTGTTGCCGGCATCGGCGAGCTCGCCGCCCAGGGACAGCGTGGCACCGACGAAGTTTTCCGGTCCGCCGAGGTCCAGTTGCGAACCGGCCGAGAGCGTAACGGACTGGCTGTCCAGCGTGCCGCCGGTGAATCCCAGAAAGGCAGCACTTGAGTTGCCCAGATAATCGGTGCCGCTGGTCAGGTCCAGCGGTCCGACATACGTCACTCCGGTCAGGTTACCCAGAATCGCCGTGAATGACCCGCCCGCGTTGACGATCGTTCCACCGGTGATGCCGGTATTGTCGAGCTCCAGATTCGGCGCGCCGGTCGTGCCGCCAACGTAAATCGTGTTGCCGGTGTTGACGTAGGTGTTGGTACCATTGAACGCGTCGTCGAGCCGCAGCAGCCCGCCCGGTCCGACGATCGAGCCCAGGGATTGGATGCTGGTCTGCACGTAAGCGTCGAAGGTGCCGCCCGCCGCGATGGTGATCAGACCGTTGTTGATAAAATTCTGCGCCGTTGCCGAGGCGTAAGGAGACACCATCAAATCGGCCCCGGCCGTGACCGCGATGGTGCCGTCGTTGACGACGTATCCCGGCCCGCCCAGAGCACCGAGCGGTCCATTGACCGTCGTTTCGATAATCTCGGTGTTGGGCGCCAATGTGAGGGTTTGATAGCCCTCCACCACGATACCGGCGTCGGCATGTGAGAAGGCGCTCGTCGCCGTGGCTGTCGTGGCGCCGCTTAGCAGCACGACAGCGTTCGCCAGGGTCGCCGATTGCCGGATTTCAATCGAGGTCGCCGCGCCCTGGATGAAAAGCGACGGCTGCTGGTCGATGATCAGCGTGCCCGGGCCGGTGCCGGTCGCGTTCGCCAGGGTCACGTTCGAGTCGACCTCGACATCCCCGAGGGTATCGAGCTGTATCGCGCCCTGGAGCACGCCGCCGGCCATCGTCACCGAGGCGACCGGAAACAGGTTGGTCCCCGTCGAGAGCGTCGTGCCGGCGTCGATCTGACCGAGATTTTGATTTTGTCCCGGCGACAGAACGAAGGTGCCGTTGGCGACCTCGCCCTCGTTCACGAACGAGGAGAAATTCGCGTTGCCCGCGGCGGAGAGCGTCTGACCCTCGAGATTCAAGGAACCTGCGTTAATCAGCGTCGCGCCGCTGCCGACGACGTTGGTCAGGCCGGCGAGTCCGATGCCGGTCAGGCTGGCGTCTTCCAGGCCCGTGACGACATTAATGCCGCCATTGAATTCCACCGTCGCGCCCTGGGCGACGTTGATGGTGCCCCCGCCCACGTAGGTCGCGGCGTTGTCGAACTCGAGCCGCCCGCCTTTGGCGACATTGATGACCGCGTCGTTGATCAGCGTGCCGGTGTCTCCGGCGTCGAGGCGCAGGATTTGCCCAGCGCCGACGTTCAGCGTGGTCGAGGCGGCGAGTGTCGCGACCGGAGTGGCACGGTCGGCCGGATTGGTGCCGCCCTGGACAAACAGGTCCGCCTGATATTGCGTGCCCGCGTAAGCAATGGACGCGTTCGCCAGCACCGCGCCGTTGTTCAGGTAAATCTGCCCATAGCCGGCCGGCGACGCCGTGAGCACGAACGGCACGCCGCCCGGATCGAATTCCGTGCCTCTGCCGATTGTGAGCGTATCGAACGTCACGCCCGTGCCGAACAGCGTCACGGCCAGCAATGACCCCGTTCCGATCGCCAGCGTGCCGCCATCTTCCTTGATCGTGCCGCCGATCACAGTGTCGTCGAGTCGCAGGCCGCTGAAGGCGCCCGACGTCGCGACGTCGAGAGTCGTATTGGTGTTGGTCAGCGTGCCCCTCAGGTCCAGCAACCCGCCGCTGTTGAGGATGGTGCCCAGTCCGGGGAGGGTGCTGTTGGTGTCGTCGATCACGGTGGCGCCGGCGTCGATCTCGATCGTGCCGACGTTGGTGAACGGCCCTTGGTGCAGCACGCTGTCGTCGAACGCGCCGCCTTGCGAATCGAGGTCGAGCGTCCCCGCCGCGGCGATCAGCGTCCCCTCGTTGGTGACCTTGCCGAGACCGAACAGCGAGGTCGCCGTGTCGGGGCCGATCTCCGCGGTGGTGCTCGCGGAATTCTGCACGACGGTCGTGTCCGGCCCGAAGAAAAGAGTGCCGTCGTTCGGATCGAGCCCGTCGGTGAGCAGCATACCGCCCGCCATCGCGATCGTCTGACCGTCGAAAATCTCCGGATCCAGGAAATAGAGTTGCGTGTTGGCGCCGACCTTGAGTTCCGTCAGGGCGGACTGCCCGAGGCCGGTGACATCGGCCGAGGTTCCGCTTTCGCTCAGGTCGAGCGTGCCCTCCACCGTCACGCCGAGCAGCGCGGCCGCGGGGCCGGACAGCGAGAAGGTGGCGCCGGATGGGATCAGGGTGCCGCCCGCGAGCGTGCCGGAAACCACCAGCGTTCCCGCCTCGGCGTCGAACACCCCGCTGTTGAGGGACAGATCGCCGGTGAGTTGCAGTAACGCGTTCGCCGCGTCCAGCGTCACGCCGGCGACCGCGTCAGTATCGTTCAGCTGAACCGTGTAGGTGCCCGGCGCGTTGATCGCCGCCACGTCGCTCGTGCCCGGCATGACCGCGCCCGACCACAGCGAGCCGGTGTTCCAGTTGCCGCTGCTACCCAGCCATGAAATTGTCGCCATCGTGGACGCCCCATTGGTTACGAAGCTTCACCATGGTCTTCCACGTCATGAAGCAGCTCAAGTGGTTCGAGGGAATGAATGCTGCCCCCTCCCACTCCCCTTGTGAGCGCTTTGCGCGTTTTCACTTTGATCCGGATCAAAGCCGCCGAAAAAGCTCGGCCGCGACGAGCCGCTTGCCGCCAGAAAGTTGTTCCGCGCGATTCGCGCACAGATGATCGGGACAAACGCCCGATCGAGGTGTCATGGCGTTCAGAGCCGGGTGACGGGATTCTGTCGCATCTTCCATCCTGTCCGCCCGGCAGGTGCGCCATCGAGGACACCGGCCGTCGCCTGATCGCCAACCCGTTTCGCGACGACGGCACACATCGGGCGCTCGTCCGGACCGCGCATGAAGCGGCCCCCGAATTCCGCCTGCGCATGCTGATACTCCGCCACCCGCGGAACTTCATCGGGCGAGCGACCGATCGCCATGAAACGATCAAGGTGGAGACATCCGGCCGCGTGGGACTGGTGCCGGTCGATCCAGGGCACGATCGGCGCGGCGCTGCTGCTGAACGAGCCCGGCGGCGAGATCTCGCGGCACTCGAAAGGGGGTTGTACCGCCATCCTCGCATGGCTCCATTGTTATCGTCGGCGTTACCCCGGCCGTAAGGGAAACCCTTCGAAAGAAGAAGGCCCAGGAACAGGGGTAGTGGGTTGGTTTGGATGTCACCAACCGAACCAAGGCCGCGACAGTCAGGCGCCCCTGAATCGCCGCCAATGGGGGCATTCATGGCCGATAGCACGAACGGCCGAGACAGCCCGGAACCGAACCGGCGGCCGCCGGCGCAAGGACGGCGAGAGCAGCCCTTTCTCGCTCGCGGTAATGGGCGATCCGACGTCAAAGCAGGGCACGCTTACCACTGTCGAAAGCCGAAGTGGCGCGGCGCGGGCGCCCGCGACATGGGTGACCCGCGATGCCCGCGTGTTCCCGCGGTGGCCCCCGCACCCCACATCCGTCATAAGTGACCCTCATCCTCGGGACCAGCCAACATGCCCTCCAAGCCGAACTACAAACATCAACGTGCCGAGCGGGATCGGGCGAAGAAGGCGTCGAAGGAGACGAAACTGAAGGAGCGGAAGGAGCAGGCCGCGCTCCGCAAGGCCGGCGAGCCGAGCAGGGCGGACTCGTTCGAGGACTCGGACCAGGGCTCAGAGGAGTAGCTGTCATGGCGATGAAAAGCCGGGCTTCGACGAGCTTCGTCATGTTCGATGTCGTGTATGAGGACGGGACGCGCAGTTCAAATCGCAAGGTGTCGGCCAGCGTGGTGTCTGGCTTGGATGGAGACGAGCCGGCACGGGGGATTGTCGAAGCACAGGACCGTGATATCGCGACGGCCTCGGGACGTGCGAGGAGCGTCGTCAAATCCATCGTCCGTTCGCCAGTCAAGGTGGTCGATGACGATACGGGGACGGATCGTAAAGCGCGCGGCGGCAAGCGATAGGGGCGTTATCACCTCGGTTTTAAACGATCTCGGTGTCAGGGCACCGCTTTGGTTCATCGTGTTTTATGCGGCAAGCACGGTTCTGGTTTTGGACCGCCGGCGTCTGGGCGGGCAACGTGTTGCTGGTGGTTCTGAATGTTCCGCCCATTGGTAACAAACTGTTATTGGCGCTGTCGTCGCTGAGCGCGATGAAGAACAAAGCTGACGGATAATCGATTTGGCCATGGCGCGCTCGAAGGCGTCGCCGCGCCTAAAGCGGCCGCTCATTCGAAATGCAGGTCGTCCGCGGAACAAATCGGGATGCTCGGTGATCAACCGCGGGTGGCTGAATCCCTTGTATCAGCAGAGCAGCCAGTATGAGCGCCATCACGATATCGTCGGGATTTCCCAGACTCATCGTCGGGATGAAGCATTTTTTGGTGTGGCCGGTCTCGAGTGGCCTCCGTTACGAGCCGCATGGCAATCATACTTATTGAAGGTTCGCGGTGGCAGGTTCGGAAACTACTCAGTTCTCGCGGGAGTGAAGCGTATGTTATCGCGCGCGAATTTATTCGCCGTGGCGGCGGGAGCACCAACGATCGATGAACCGCCTGAGTAGTTTCCGACTCTGGTTCACCGCGGCCTGGACGGTTATTTCGACGAAAACAAAAGCGATTTTCGCGGCTTCAAACGATTTTCGCGGGCCGCGGGCGCCTTCGCGCCGTCGGCGTCCGAGGACCGATCTGGGATGGTGCGGTCCCGAAACGGGGGGCGGGATTGGCGGCCAACTGAGAGTTCCAGGATCAAAAGGGGAAGCGCGTGGATAACCTCATGCCATCGAACACCGGGATGATCGAAAACCGCACCTTCGATGAGATAGAAGCCGGCGACAGCGCCAGCCTTGTGCGAACATTGACCGCGGCGGATATCGAACTCTTCGCCGTTGTCTCCGGCGACATCAATCCGTCGCAACTCGATCCCGTTCACGCCAGGACGGATTTATTCCACCGCGTCGTCGCTCACGGCATGTGGGGTGGCGGCCTGATCTCCGCCGTTCTCGGCACGAAGCTTCCTGGACCTGGCACGATCTATTTGTCTCAGAGTTTGCGGTTCCTCACGCCCATCGGCCTCGGTGACACGATCACGACGACCGTGACCGCGCGTGAGAAACACGTCGAACAGCAGCGGATCACCTTCGATTGCCGCTGCGTCAATCAGGCGGGACTCGAGGTGATCACTGGTGTCGCGGAAGTGCGCGCCCCGGTGCAAAAGCTTCGGCAGGAGCGGATGGAACGTCCCGATGTTCAACTCGCCCGTCATCGGCGGTTTCGCGATCTGGTGGCACTCGCGATCGGCCAAACGCCGGTGCCGGTCGCCGTGGCCTACCCGTGCGATGCCCTTTCCCTGGGCGCCGTCGTCCAGGTCGCGGATCTCGGCCTGGTCGTCCCCATCCTTGTCGGCCCGTCGGCGAAAATCCATGCCGCCGCGATGGAGGCCGAGGTCGATATCGATCCGTTTCGACTGATCGATGAGCCGGACGCCGAGGCGTCGGCGTTACGCGCGGTCGCTCTGGTTCGCGCGGGTGAGGCCGCGCTGTTGATGAAGGGCTCTTTGCACACCGACGTGCTGATGCGCGCGGTCGTCGCGGCGGGCGGCGGCCTTCGAACATCTCGGCGCCTGAGCCATGTCTTTCTCATGGACGTGCCGTCTTATCCAAGGCCGCTGTTGATCACCGACGCGGCGATCAACATCGCGCCGACGCTGGAGGAAAAGCGCGACATCGTGCAAAACGCGATCGATCTGGCGCATGTCATGGGCATCGCGACGCCGCGCGTCGCGATCCTGGCCGCGGTCGAAACCGTCAACCCGGCGATGCCTTCCACGCTCGACGCGGCGGCTTTGTGCAAAATGGCGGATCGCGGACAGATCACCGGTGGCCTGGTCGAGGGCCCGCTGGCGTTCGACAACGCGGTCAGCGCTGACGCGGCGCGCGAGAAGGGCATCACCTCCCTTGTCGCCGGACATGCCGACATTCTCGTCGTACCGGACCTGGAGGCCGGCAACATGCTGGCCAAGCAGCTTTCCTTCCTCGCCGGCGCCGACGCCGCCGGCGTTGTCGTCGGCGCGCGCGTGCCAATCATCCTGACCAGCCGTGCCGACTCCGAGCGCACGAGGATCGCGTCCTGCGCTGTCGCGGTACTGATGGCGCGCGCCAATCCTGTTCATACGGAGGCCGCGTGATGGCGGACGCCGTTCTCGCGCTCAACCCCGGTTCTTCCAGCCTGAAATTCGCCGTGTCGATCTCCTCGATCTGTTCTTTCGATACTGAATCGACATGTTTCGAGGAGCGCGATCTCCCGATCGGCGCGCCGGGCAGCCGTGTCGCGGTCCATGGCATCCCGGCCGGTGAGCACGCGATGATCGGACCGCGCAAACCTGAAAAAATCGCGTGAGACGGCCCCGGGTCGCCTCGGCGCGTCATGCGGAAAGCCACCACGCCGGACATGTCGGATGGTTGCGCGCGGCGGTCATGGGCGCGGATGACGGCCTCGTTTCGACGGCGAGTCTTGTCCTGGGTGTCGCGGCGGCGCACGGGACGCATCGTGGCATCCTGGTCGCCGGGGTCGCCGGCCTCGTCGCCGGGGCCATGTCGATGGCCGCGGGGGAGTTCGTGTCCGTGCACTCGCAGGAGGACACCGAAAACGCCGACCTGACGCTGGAGCGCGCGGAACTCGCGACGGACGATCAGGGCGAGCATGACGAACTGGCGGCGATCTATGTCGGTCGGGGTCTCGATCCCGTGCTGGCGCGACAGGTCGCGGATCAATTGATGGCGCATGACGCGATCGGCGCGCATGCGCGCGATGAACTGGGAATTTCGGAAACGCGCAAGGCGCGTCCGCTACAGGCGGCGTGCGCCTCGGCGGCCAGCTTCGCGATTGGCGCGGCGATACCGCTTTGCGTCGCGGCATTGGTTCCGAATCCGGCGCTGATCATGACCATATCGGGCACGTCATTCCTTTGCCTCGCGCTGTTGGGGGCGCTGGCGGCTCAGGCCGGTGGGGCGCCCATCGGCCTGGGGGCGCTGCGGGTCGCGTTCTGGGGCGCCCTCGCCATGGCGATCACCGCCGGCGCCGGCGTGCTGTTTGGCGCGGTCGCGTGACGGTCTGAGTAGTTTCCGAGGCTGCCGTGGCCAGAACAACGCGCGCGAAGATCCTGGCGATCCTGCCCGGAACCGTTGCCAAAAAGAAAGTTTCTCCATGAAAATCCTGATGGTCCTGACATCGCACGATCAACTCGGCCGGACCGGCGAGAAGACCGGCCTATGGTTGGAGGAATTCGCCGCGCCTTACTTCGCGTTCCTGGACGCCGGCGCGACGGTGACCGTCGCATCGCCCAAGGGTGGTCAGCCACCCGTTGATCCACAAAGCGACACCGCGGAAGGCCAGACCGTGTCAACGCGACGCCTGGCGGCGGACCCGGCGGCGAAAGCGGCCCTGGCCGGAACGATCGAGCTCGCGCGCGTCGAAGCGGTGGGATTCGACGCGGTATTCTACCCTGGCGGGCACGGCCCGTTGTGGGACCTGGCCGAAGATCCAAAGTCAATCTCGCTGATCTCCGATTTCGTAACGGCTGGAAAACCAGTTGCCGCGGTATGCCACGGACCGGGCGTGTTGCGGCATGTCGAATGTGGTGGCCAATCGATCGTCAAGGGGAAGCGGGTCACGGGCTTCTCCGACTCGGAGGAGGCCGCGGTTCATCGCACGAAGGTCGTGCCATTCCTGGTCGAGGACGAACTGAAACGACTCGGCGGCTTGTACGAAAAGACAGCGGACTGGAAAAGCCTTGTGGTGGTCGATGGACATCTTATCACCGGCCAAAATCCCGCATCGTCACTGGCGGTGGCGGAAGCGCTGATCGCCGCTATCGCGTGAGTTGAACATTGGCCGATGGGTCTGAGGCCCTGCTGTTCGCGTACCGTAACGGTTTGCCGATGCGCCCTGAACGCCCAGAGTTGTCGAGGCCATAGGTATTTTCCGAGACTACCGCGGAGCCGAACCGACGATCATGTTGCCCAAACACCGATGGCCCCGACATCGCATGATCTGGCGAACGGGTTGACGGTCAGACAGCGGAGAGAATCATGGGATACCTCGACACGGACCGCGCGGCGCGTGGTCAATTAAGACTCGTTTACACCGATCGGGTCGTATCTCGCTGGCTCGGCGCGAACGCGACGTTGGGAGACGTCGCTGAAGCTTTGAGTGAACTCGGGCCCCGGCGTTATGGTCATCCGGTCGCCATCGATGTCACGATGACCAGGTTGGCGGCCCAGCGTTGGTCATCCCGGTTCATGTCCGCCTGATCCGGCGGCCTTCGCGAACAGATGCGCGACGGCCTCTTTGGCTTGCTGTTGGATTCGTTTCAGGTGTTCTGCATCCCGAAAACTCTCGGCGTAAATTTTGTAAACATGTTCCGTACCGGACGGGCGCGCGGCGAACCATCCGTTCTCGGCGATCACATTGATGCCGCCGAACGCGACATCGTTATCCGGAGCGGTGGTGCGCGTCGCGAGCACCGGCTCACCCGCCAGTTCCGTCATGGCCAGCTGATCCGGTGTGACCTTTTTTAGAAGATCCTTCTCCCCGACCGTCGCCGGAGCATCGATCCGTTCGTAGAACGGTCGGCCCAGCACGTCCGTCAGTCCGTCGTGGATTTCGCCAGGATCCCGTTTGGCGCGCGCGGTGATTTCGGCGGCCAGTAAACCGAGAATGATCCCGTCCTTGTCGGAGGTCCAAACCGAACCGTCTCGGCGCGGGAACGACGCGCCGGCGCTCTCCTCGCCGGCGAACCCGAATGAGCCGCCGATCACCGGCACCTCGACGAGCTTGCAGCCGGCGCGCGCGACGACCCGCGGCCAACCGCGGCGCCGCCAAGCGGATCGATCCCAATCTTCACGCCGGACGAGCGGATCGCGTCCACGTCGATGACGTTCGCCAGATCGGCGACATCAGGGCCAACATAGTCGTGCCGGTGGACCTGGGCGGACTTCAGTGCGCGGTCGTATGGAATTCGCCGCACTCCATCCAGATTGCATTCCAGCAGAGCGTTCGCCTCGCGTTCGATCCACGACGTGATATCGACGTCGGCGGGTTGTATTTATCGCCGCTATCCTCGGGCGGATTATGCGAAGGCGTGATCACGACCCCATCGACGACTCCGCTCTGGCGATGTTTGTTGTAGGTCAGGATCGCGTGCGAAATGACCGGCGTTGGCGTGTAGCCGTCGTGCTCGTCGAGCATCACGTCCGCGCCGTTGGCGGCGAATACCTCAAGCGCGCTGGCCAACGTGGGTGCCGACAAAGCATGCGTGTCGATGCCGATATACAGCGGTCCGGTGATGCCGGCGCGGCTTCGGTAAAGGCAGATTGCCTGGCTGATCGCCAGGATGTGCGTTTCATTGAAGGCGTCACCGAAAGCCGACCCGCGGTGACCCGACGTGCCGAACGCGACGCGCTGCGACGGGACTGACGGATCGGGCCTTCCGGTGTAATACGCCGACACCATTCGCGGTACGTTGACCAGCATCGAGGGCTCGACCGTTTTGCCCCGCGAACCTGCTCACCTGGACAGCCAGCGTGGTCTCCTTTTCAGACGCCTGCGATCATCCGGAGACTACGCGCGATGATGTGTCTTGTCGTCACCGGCCAGAGAGATTCGTGCCTCATTTTCCCGGCAGCGCCAGGTCGTGAGAGCCGGCCCAATATGGCGTATCGGTTTGCGTGGTCGAGCAACTTCCAAACGTGAACGATGCTCGCCGGTTCGCCAACAAGTTTCGCGGCCGTGTCTTTCTCGCCGGCTATGCGGATCTGCGGGACGACATGATGCAATGGGGCGATGCCCTGACGAACTCGGACAGGCGCACCGCTGGAGAGGATCGCTCGCGATACACGGTGTTCCTGAATCAATACAAGGCGATGCAGACCGCACTATTCCGGGTGCGCGACAAACTCTGCCTGTTCCCATATCCCGGGCTGCTTGAACAAGAGGTGATAGAGGACGGGAAGACGCGCCGTATTCCAATCGTTCGCGAGTGGCTTTTCACCCACCTGACAAAGACCGCCCTCGTGGTCGAGGATACCTCACTCTCGGCGCGGCCGGATAAGCCGAGAGACGCGCGGCGCTGGCGATCGAGGGTCATCAAGATCGGGATCGACCCTCACTTCGCGTATGCCCTTATGTTGGCTGACGTGGCCTGGGCCAGAAACTACGGGACAGGATCATTCATGATGCCGGAGGTGAAGGACGCGCTGGTCACCGACCTGGCGCAACGGGTTGAACAGAGCATGCCCGGCCTGCCGAAGCATATCGTGGCGATGATCGATCAAACTCCGCCCGGCACATGTGGCAGGTGCAGCGCGTTCGACTAAAGCCAAGGGGGCGTGGTGTTCGATGCGAGACCTGATCGTGCGACCGAAAGACCCGGGCTGCACGATCTATGATCCGGTCGAGATGAATTAGGATTCAATCCATGATCGCCGGATCGGGCCGCCACATGGCGTTCCTGCCCCGCAACTGTCGGCACACCGATTCGATCTGGTCGGCCGGCGTGGTACGCTCCAGCAGGCCAATAAGTTTGGCGTGTGTCGGCACCTTGCCGCTCCACAACCGGCGCCGTACCGCTTCGCCATGCAGTTCCGCGACCCAACAGAGAGACAACAACGCCCGTGGATGTGGCACGAACTGTTGCGCCTCGTGCGCCACCCCTGCGGCTTCCCATCCTCCATACCAACCATCAACTTCAACCGGTAGGTAGTTACCCATGTCCCTAACTCTGTCGTCGTCGACCCACTTCCAGAGTTTCCCCTTTGAGGACGTTGCGGTCCGAATCATCGATCAAAACGGAGATCCCTGGTTTGTTTTAGCGGATGTGTGCAAGGCTTTGGAGATCAGCAACCCTCGCGATTCTGCCTCTCGCCTCAATGACGAGGATCGCATCAAGGTGGATTTGAGGGGGGTCGATAATACCGACGGCGGCAATATCAATGACTTAGGGATGGGGAACGTAA
>Ga0182030_10011636_pt1 | contig 17728 bp, 20 predicted proteins | sample 812S3MmetaG_FD_121299 | JGI IMG/M metagenome (GOLD analysis project Ga0182030, IMG submission 121299) | Permafrost microbial communities from Stordalen Mire, Sweden - 812S3M metaG (Illumina Assembly) | ecosystem: Environmental > Terrestrial > Soil > Wetlands > Permafrost | place: Sweden...
AAAAAAGACCCCCAACTCTCTTCTTTCGACAGAGCAAAAGGGGAAAAAACCCCCCCCCTCTCCCCCCTTTCCCCCCCCCCCCCCCCCCCAACTTGAGCTTCGGGGCTGGGCTAGGCTGGGCTATTAAAAATCCCATGAGGATTTTGGAATTGAGGGTCCATCATGGTGGACATCATTGGATCGGAAGGGTATGCCATGTCTCGACGCTACGAGGACCCCTTATTCGAGATTCGTCGGAGGTGGCGGGGTGGAGAGTCAGATAGTTTCTCCTTACGCAATATCCGCCACGAAAGGCCTGGAAAGCGAGATACAAATGCGGGCTGAAAAGCGGGATGGTAGGTAGAGATGTTGGCGAAACGCTCACAAAAGGTTTAGGCCGGGTTCGGGGACCTGCTGAGATGGAAAATTGGTTTTGTCAGATTCAGGCTCCCCAGCTGAGACCTAGGGGTCTTGAGGAGAATGCCGTGGGATGATAGAATGGTTGGAAATAATTAAATATGGAGTCATTGCCCTGCCCCTGATATAGACTTATCTGGGTCTATGGCTCATTAGTCATTGGATATAGCTTCATTGATGAGTTAATTAGGCAAGGTTTAATAGGAGCTTAAAGACTTTGGGAAAAGAAATGCCTTGGTGAGTTTGGCTAAGAAGTTGCATTAAGCGGGTTGGTGAGGGACTTTGTGGGCTGAGATAAACTCCCTCACATAAGCTTTTGATGCAGCACTGCAGATCGAATCTATGGAGAAGTAGATGTGATGCTTAGGCTGCAGGGTAAGGGAAGCCACAACCAAAAGGGCTGATAGCCCGGAATGAGAGGATGACACCCCCTTGGATAAATCACGCCTAAGTGAATGTGGTGGAAGTGCTCACGAGAAGGGCATATGAGACAGCGGGTATGTCGTGGGGCGTGCTGTTGGGGCCAAAGTGTTTCATTTGCCTCTCGAATTAGATGCTGAATATGAACAACACGGGTGTTTTGTTCATAATCTTGTTGTTTTGAGACCAGGTATGTGGAAGGTGTTGCCATTTCTTTTTCAACAACAAGACACTTTACAACCGACATGTCTTCGGAGATTTGGCAAAAGTCTTGATGCGAAGAAGTCAGGGAAAGAAATATCATCACATAGTTGATGTCGCTTGCAGGAGCGTTTGAGGCTCTCTGGCTCTTGTTGTGGGAAGTCGCGGGCTATTCGCAGGATCTCGTTGTGCGAGCGAAGCGGCAGGTCATAGCTGACCACATGCACAACAGCCGTGGTGGCTATGATTTAAGATTTATTTTGCGCCGTACCGTCCCAGATCGAACTTATTACTGCATGCATGCATATTTGGGCTTTCTATGGCTTGCATGCTGACCTCGTTGGCGTCGCCAACACTGCGGGATCGGCGAACTGAACAGTTTCTGTATGTACGGCCGACATGTGCAATCATTCAAGATATGTTGGCTAGAGCTTGAGAGATCATATACCTTACAAGAGTCCGAGAACGTAAGTCCTTCTAAGTGAGACACAGATTTTAGGAAATTTGGGATATTAAATCGGACAAAGAGAGATCCTGCACATTTCGGAGAAAAGGACCGGCTTTTCTGAACGTTCCATATTTGGCTACTGGAGGAACTTTAGGCAGAGTGGAGTTCAGAAAAGAAAAAAGAAAATATACTTCTGTCTGCCTGAAGAAGTCACGAGTCAACCAAAACCTAGCGGTCGGTGTGAGCTAACTATGAGTGTTATAGTAATCATACAAAGCAGGGAATATCTAAAATATATCTGAAGTCGGTTTAAATCCGGTGCATAACTAGTTCGGAAAGTTTCAAATGAGTTGGAATGAGTGGTTGGGAAGTGTTGGGAAGTATCCCTCCCTTTTATTCGCTTAAGGCGTTCTCCTTTCAAGACACACAACCCCCGAGTTGCCCTACCCGATCTACTATAATGTCACTCAAATCTACAGATTATTGAGAAAATGAGAAGATAATCTAGATGAGGTAGCATGTAATCGTCAGATCTTACCTGTCAAATTGAGATCGATTCACCGGGGACCCGGGAATGCCGCTGGCAGAGGTTTAACGCTGATAATGGTTGTCACTGGCTATCTCTTTATGCATATAGGGTCTTGAATTCTCGGGTTTCAGATGGAGAAATATATAAGGTGCTGGTACGTGCTCAATGTCTTCTCCGGATTTCATACCCCGAGCAAATACTATATTGCGTGCCGCTGCATAACCCGAGTTCTTCAAGCATCTGAATACCATACCATTTCCTCAATGATTCAATATCGAAATAAACTCCCGTAACCCTCAATGCTCATACTAAACTCATAAGCTGACTCGATCAAGGTCTTTCCATGAAGGGTTTGGCAATATTGCGCTTCAGAGAATCCCAACACCGCCCATTACAAGATGTCCAAAGTGCGAAGTCAGGGGAGAACATGTTCTAGTCTCCCAAGACACTCCTTGTCCACACTGCCATCCACAAGAGCAATCATTTCCTCCTTTTACTCGGCCGCTGCTTTTGCAACACGGTAGAACTACTCCCCAAATCGACACAACTCAGCTACAACCACTCGCAGAGACACAACCACTCACACCATGGCTCGGTTTCCCACACCTCGGCCCCTCAAGCACCTACAGTGAGAGTTCTCTGGAGTCATCACCGGTGCCATTTTGCTCGCCCGCAAACCTCGGCGGCCAGCCCAAACAACCACAAACTTCGGGTCAACAATACCTCCACGGGAACCCCTTCCCGCTCCAATTACCACTAACCTTCTCTGAAGAGAACCAAAAAATTTCCCGGATCCAGCAAGCCAACAACAACCGCAATGCCCACCGTGACGCCGAAAAGCTTCGTCGGGACTCCCAAAACGTTTACTCGGACCTCACCCGCGAACTCCAGCAACTATTCCCCATCGAGATCCTCGACGCCAGGATTTGCAGTTGCACTTGCAAAGCATCCACATTTCTCTTCTCTTCGCTCCCATCATCAAAGCCTCGCTCCCATACACCACCACCAGACCTCCACTCACCAGGTCACAGAAAAGGAAGGAAAGAGAAGCCAACGAAGAAAGATAATTTCTATGACGAACTTTTCTGGGTTTTTCATATTTGTTTGAGAGTTGATCATGTCAGGGTTAGGGAGTGGTTGGATGGAGTGAAGGTGAAAGGGGAGAGTATGAGAGAGGAGAAGAAGGAGGAGTTGAAGAAGGGGACGAAGAGGGGGAAGCCGGGGAAGAGGGGGGATAAGGTGAGGTGTTTGAAGTGGGAGGAGATGTTGAAGGTGTGGTGGTCGATGGAGAGAGATCTTGAGGAGTTTTGTGCGGGGAGGGAGGGGTTTGGGAGGGGTAAGATTGGTGAAGGGGAGAGGAGGACGTTGAGTAGTAGTGTTTGTGCTGGGGGAAGTGGGAGCAACTCGACGTCGGAGGATGATTGGGAGATGGATATGTGAGGCTTCGACTCTGGCTTTGAATAAAACTGCACGCCTATGGAGCTCAGGCCCGCAAGAGATATAGAGCCGTCGACGTATGCTGGAGTGGAGAGTTTCTCGTGAGGATACTGTTATTCTTTCTTTGAGTATGTATATCAAAAGTTCTAGGAAGGATCATCTATGGGATGGTTAGTATGTATTTGGATTCATGAGGAATTATATTGCCTCCAACAAATAATCACATTTTAACTTGATCATGTTCATATGTATATGTACAGCCGTTAGAGGTATGTGGATAGTCTCATCGTTATGTGTTCGACCCGTCAGACATCTAATATACCTATAGTAGCCAAATATGTTCCAACTTTTTACAGTTTAGCCCTAGGCTTGTCTTGCTTCATCATCGTATCCGCAACTATACGGCGCTGGATCTTCCCCGTTGCCGTCTTCGGCATGTTATCTGTGAAATACACCTAAAAACGCGTTAGGAGCTATCTCATTACTCAATTTGGGTTAAATATACCTTCTTCGGCACCTTGAACTTAGCCAGCTTCTCAGCGACCCACTTCTTCAACTCTTCAGCACCCAACTTTTGCCCCGGCTTAAGCACAACCGCAACAGCAACTTCCTGACCATACATATCATCCGGAATAGCGAAGCTGACAGCTTCCGACACAGCCGGATGTCTTGCAAGAACATTATCCAGCTCAATAGGACTAATTTTCTCTCCTCCCTTATTAATAAGCTCCTTGATCCTACCAGTGATAATGACATATCCATCCTTATCCTTCTTTCCCTGATCACCGGTCCTAAAGAATCCTCCCTTTGTGAAAGAGGATTTGTTGGCTTCAGGATTGTTCAAGTAACCTTTTGTCACATTTTCACCCCTGATGCAGATCTCTGCTTCCGAACCTTGCGCAACTTCGTTGCCTTCTTGGTCGAGGATCTTGACCTCGACTCCTTGACCAATTCCTACACTTCCAGGTTGACGCTTTCCAGGAGGCAGGGGGTTGGATGTCATTTGATGAGCAGCTTCTGTCATAGCATACGCTTCTAGTACTGGTGCGTTGTAAGTCTCTTCTAGTTGATGGAAGGTAGTTGGTGATAATGGCGAGGAGCAAGATCTGATAAACCGAATCTTGGGCTTGGTGTGTGGAGGGGGATTCTTTAGAAGGATTTGATGAATAGTAGGTACTGCTGTATACCAATTTGCCTTATAAGTGATGAAATCATCCCAGAATTCGGATGCTGAGAATTTAAGTGGTACAATAACAGATCCTCCAGAGTACAACGGGGCGAGAAAACCAGCCAAAAGACCATGGACGTGAAATAATGGCATAACCAGCATAGTCCGATCCGCAGGAGTCAAGTCATATGTAGCCATGATGTTCTTCATGGTCCACGTAAGATTTCTGTGCGTCAAAGGTACAGCTTTGGGTCTCCCAGTCGTACCGCTCGTATGTAAAACCAAAGCAACATCCTCGGGCTGAGCAGTCTGTACCCTTTGGTTCCCTTTGCCCTTCAACCTCCCCTCATCTTTAACATCCAAGACTACTTCTCGGCCATTCCAATAACACTCCGCAATTGCGGCCTTATATTTCCTGGCAGCACGTACCGCAGCTCCATCTTTTTGAAATGACCCTCTTGGCACCAAAGCTAATGCAGAGCTCAAATCATCGATATAGAATTCGAACTCTTCTTGTTTGTACGCCGAATTGAGGGGAGCTGCAATTGCTCTTTGCCAGGAGGTTGCTAGGAATGCAATGATAAATTCATAGGTATTTGGAAGGGCAATTGAGACGGCAGATTGAGGGGATACGCCGAGCTTTGCAAGCTTTTGCTGGAAAGACGAAACCTCTGCTGAGAGCTGCCTATATGACACTACCAGAGCTGGCTTTCCGGGGATAATAATCGCTGTCGAATCGGCGCCTTTCGAGAAGGAATTTGAGAGAGTTGTTGCTGCCATCGCTGCAGCTGGGAAAATGTCAATTGGGAGGGAAAACGTAAATCATTCAATTAATTGGTATATCAAAGGAAGCTCTTCACCCTAGATATATATCTCTGACGTCTCGTCTGTCTGGTGAGGTTTGAGCGTGCCGGGTTTCCGCCGAGATACCTAGGAGGGGAGCTTCATCAGTTCTTTCATTGGCTACCTTGGAGCGCAGAATTAGCCTCACGCGTCAGGCTGCAGACTTCAACTTTCGAAATATTTTTAGGATTCTTCAACCAACGTGGTCATGTCGAATTCTACGACACCAGGTCCTGCGAGGAGTGGAGGCCTATCGCTATATGCAAATTTGCTTGATCCTACCGCGGCGACCGCTCCGGCGTCCATCTCAAAAGGACCAGTTGTCTTCAAGACCGGCGCCGCAGATACTCCAGAAGAAACTTCAGCTAAGAAACACGGCATAGATGCTGGTAAGCTATACGCATTGTCTCGTAGACCCCAGGCAATCGCAATTGCTGACAATGTTTGATAATAGCAGCATTACGGTTTCAACCCACCAAAAGACCCCAGCTTTCTCAAAAGCCCAAGCCAAAGACATCATTTCCAAAATCCGCCCCCTCCGACTTATCGAACAAATCCAATTCCCCAGCGCCAACATCGAATGCAGCAAGACCAGCTGTCAAAAGTACATTAGCAGATTGGACTGGAACCGGGGACGATGACGATGTAAATGGCTTTTACGCTGGGGAGAAGAGGCAACGAGGTGGGAGAAAGCGGAGAAAGAAGAACAAAGAAGAGTATACTGTTGCACAAGATTGGGATGATATCTATGACCCAGCGCGGCCGAACAGCTATGAGGAGTATAAGAACAGTGATGAGAAAATCCGGGAAGTCACCGAGTGGAAAGATAGATTATATGCCCATAGGAAGGCTCGAAAACCGCCGAGTGATCTGGACAGTGATGAGGATGATTACCGTCCCCAAATGAATAGTAAGGTTGGACCTCAATGGCTGAGGAAGAAACTAATGGAATATAGATCAATTTGCCCCACCTAATTACTCCTTCGCACCCCCGCCCATGGATTCACCTCTGCAGAAACCAAAAGATGAGGCAGCTCCATACAGCCCCAAACTCACGCCGGAGCATATACCTCCTCCACCCCCTCCACCCGAAACTCTTCCACCACCCGCCGTTCCCCTGGAGCCTCTACCAGCAGGTGCTATTTCGCGAGCACCAGTCCGTTACAACCTCCCGGCTGCTCCCAGCGATATTCCCAGCTCCGAAGCAGAATTAGAGAAAGCTCTAGCCGCAGAACCATCTGACGGCGAAGAAGAAGAACCCGAAGAAGAAGCACCACGATCTAGCAGACCAGGCCAAAAAGGATTTGCCGAACGACTGATGTCGAAATATGGATGGAGTAAAGGCAAGGGACTGGGTGCTGATGGCTCTGGAATTATCAATCCTCTTAGGGTACAGGTTGAGAAACGGAAAAAGAAGTCAGATGCTGAAGGGGGTGGATTTAGAGATCCTCCTGGTGGGAGGGGGAAGATCATTGGGGGGAAGAAGAAGGTACCGGAGAAGGAAGAAGAGATTGGAAAGTTTGGGCCGATGTCTGAGGTTATTGTGCTGAGGGGAATGGTTGATGGGATGAATTTGGATGAGGAGGTTGAGGGGGCTGGGGATGGTGGCTTGATGCAGGAGATTGGGGACGAATGTGCTGAGAAGGTACGTAAAAATTGGGGAAGTCAGAATCTTCCGCTAATATTTCATAGTATGGCCGAGTCGAGCGAGTTTATATCGATCGGCATGGCACTGCACCTGCAAAAGTATTCGTCAAATTTACGAGCCAGTTATCGGCTTTGAGAGTAAGTTGGCCTACCTGGGTTAATGAGAGTTTCACTGAACGTAAATTAGGCTGTCAATGCGCTGGAAGGACGAATATTCAACGGGAATACCATTTCTGCGTTATTCTACTCTGAGGAAGCCTTCGAAAAGGGCGTCTATGAATAGACTTTCGCGGGATTTACCCAACGAATAATACGAAATGATATTAATGTGCTTGTTGATATGAAAACAATGAGTGTGAATTTGATAAGTATAGTCCGCTGTTTTATTCAAGAATGGCACAATGTGTATCCCGCTTAAGTATAATGGATAGACTGATACAACAGCCCTAACATCAAGCTCAATCCTAAGAATATGTCGCTTATTTGACTTCATTCAGACCAACGCCTCCATCGTAGTGCCAAATGGTAAGTGGATTGTGGTGCAAACTGCGGAGCCTCTTTTTCTTCCTGTCCTTGTTTCTGAGACTGGTTTACTGGAAGGGCTGGGTGTCGCTGGCTCGTCCGTTCCTGAAATGTGTCTTTTGGAGTTTGTGCTGGCCGCCAATATCGGTCTGCTGAAGGACGCTGTACTGAGGACTGCAAGCTCTCTTGTTCCTCAGATTGTTCTACTGGAGGTTGCTCATTCGGCCCCATATCTTCTTCCCGTTGTTTTGCTTCCCGATATTGCTTTCCTGTAAGGTTTGTGCACCGTGGTCTCGCTCTTTCCCGATATTGCTTTGCTGGAGGTAAACTCGCCGGAGGTGGATTTTCTCGAAGCTCTTTTGAAGTCCGCGGTCTCGCCGTTTGCATAGTCCCATTATTTGTCCCATTCAAGTAGATTGGCCGATGTAAATTTTTCGCGAAGCCACTTCCGTAGTGTTCAGGCGGATGGCTGTATTCGCACGGTTCTGTGTTTGTGATTAGAGATTTATGGGCGCTTTTATGGAGATGTGGATTAGTACCTCTTTTTGCGTGATTAGGGCATCTGGCTAGTTGCCAGGCACCGCAGATTGGTCGTTTATCCTCCATCCTGGGCTGAATTGAGTTTAATTGGGAGTTTTGATATTGTATTGATACAGGATAATTCTGCAATTGATGGCGAATAATTGGAGTTGATAATGGTAATGAGATTAATCAATAATTTGAAGATGATTGAGAGAAAACAACTACTTTGAAATATCCTGAAGAGCATTCTATATGGTTAAGGGAGGAACGATTCGCTTTCCTCAAAATGATCTAAGGAGAAAAAGGAACAGTAGCTTTTCTTCGTGGATCGTTCTTGCTATATGTATTTCCGAGGAATAGGCTGGAGGGCGCTGTAGTTTGTTCAGAGATAAAAGCTCATATACTTTAGTTTTCTTCGATCGTGGCATACGAATATTCTCTTTCTTACTGTTCAAGCTCATACATGGTTTGAGTAAAGGCCTGAGAGGAAATGAATCTCTTTGTATCGACCGAACGCTTCTCCCATTATCTAAAGTCAAGTGGCACATTAATGGGGCTTAACTTAGAATAGGTAATAAATCGTCTATTGAGAAATTGTCCCCAAATTTTCACCCGCTGCCCTCTCCTGAAAACCCTATCTATCTCTAGTCCTTTCTTGAAAGTCGTTTTCTCACTGTGCTGCCCGCTATTCCTCAGAATGCTTGATCAAAGCTGCAACTCTCTTCCAGTATCCCCTTTTTCTAGTTGACTTGCTAATCAATGGCCAAGACTTACTTTTCTCGATATTCAAGGTGGTTTTATGGCGGCTTCCTACCAACGTGATAGACACAGAGCCGTCTTCTCGTAATGTATCACGAATGATGAGAATGCGGCTTCGATATCCGTTTCCTCGGCTAGTCGTACTAGCCTGCCATTGGCGTCACCAAGGCTTTGGAAGACAGGGTGAGGAGTTGTAATATCGATTCCAGCATCAGGGTCAATAACGAGCCCCTTTTCCATCACAACGTATACGTCTGTCGGTATATCGTCGGTAGCCGATGCGCTATCAGTTGATCCATTCTTCTCAGCTCACGTATCCTGACGTTTGTTTGCGTTCCTTGTCTGGTCAATATTTTCTGCCGTGGTCCTAGTTCGTTGAGCGAAGTCGTGGCCGTGAGTGACGATGACGATTCATTCGTCGACACTGACTCTTGTGGAAACCTAGGCGGATATTTCGATGGAGATTTCGGAAAAGGATTAATAGAGTACTGAAGATTGCAAAGAGCCTGGAAATTATCTCAACTCCCGCGAGCGGGTGGCTGCATATAAATCTCACCTCAAACGAAGGCTTGATACCAAGTTTCAAAAAATAACTGATATATCATTTTCGGGCCGAAGTCTTGGGCCGCTATATCTATCACACGGACCAATGATTGCATGCGCCTTTCTCCTGTCTTTACCAGCTCTAATCTTTTTTTTCTCACAATAATATTTTCGCCCCCAAAGTGTAGCTAGAATTCAGCGACTTTAATAATGATTCATGTTTTATCTAATTCTTGTGGTGAAGATCCAGTCCCAATTTAAATTCGGACAGTCTATGGGGATTTGGCGCTAGACGTACGTATGGTCACCTTACCGTACGATTTCGTACAGTCACGTAACGGGCCTTCATCTATAAGTTACCTTAGTTAGTTTTCTATTGTACTTATTTACAAAAACATATATACCACCATATAATATATTGTATGCGTTAGTTACTTACTTATTCTTATATACTATATACTCTTCATATTTATAATTTATAGACCTTCTACAAACTTACTTTATACCTAGAAGTTTACCTTCTGTTCCTTAGATCATATTCAGTTTGGATTATCTCTTCACAGTATACATGTTAAATCCTTTAAAATGATATGTTGAATCACCCCGTTTCCTTTTACCTAACCTGCAATAAAACTATGAAGACTAATTGAGATAAGGAACCGCCTATTTCCAACCACCCCATATAGAGATCTCTTCTTAAACATCTTCGAGTTCTTTTTCCTCGCACTCAACCTTCACAATATTTCTCTTCCTCCGTTTATCTGGCCTCTTCTCAGCATGATTCTTCAGCAGAGCCGCAACTCTCTTCCTCATAGATTGTGTCTCTTGATCCTTTGCGGACGGTCTGTTCAAAGGCGTCACTTCGATTTTATCAATCGTGAGTTTCCTCTCGAGACCGTGTTGGTGGATCGTAACGGAGACGTAGCCTCTGGCGTTGCAATTCGCTTCGAGCTCATCTGGTTCATCGAAATCCTTCTCCTCTACCACGCGTAATAATTCGTCATTAGCGTCATTGAGGCTTTGGAAGACGGCCCAGACGTTAGGAGGCTTGACATGCGCATTGGGGCCTTTCGAGACTTGCTCTTGAACGATGACATATACATGTTTCAAGATCGACGGTCGAATGATGGTGACAGTCTCTTTGAGTGTCGACTCGCTCTCAGTGTCTTCGTTACTAGAGAAGGTTTGGTGTGTGCATCCGAGCTTCGCTTTCTGGATGCTGCTCCGTGTTCGAATGCCGCATTAGTCTGTTGTTGCAAAGCTACGTATGTGGAATGTGTAGGCATCTTCATATGCGGAGAGAAAGAGATTATACAGATAAGGTCGGAAATAGGGTGGGAGATCAAATATTGGCGGTTCCTAGTGGTATTATAGGCAACGATCACATCAAGAGAAGCTTCTAACCGTGGCTGTCGTCTGACTCACCAAGGCTTGCCAGCAACTAAATGATTGATCATATCATTTATTGCCCAAACTTTTGGACACTACATACAAATTGTATGATATTTGTTTTTAAGAGGAATACAGATGTATTTGAAACAAGTAAACCTGCAAACTTTTTTTGTGAAATAAGAAACCAGGAAAAAAGAACGGTTTTGGACCAAAGTCAAGAAAGCACAGAAAATGATGTATGATCTGATGTTTATTTTGTTATTTAAAGTCTATTTCGGGGTAATATAGGCAATTTTTCCGGGAGGGGGGGAATAATTTCTTGTAAGAAGATGAAGTGGGTTGATAGTAGAGACAATATGCCCTGGAACTCGCTGCGGGTGGCTGCATTCGAGTCTAGAAAGCCACTAACTCGAGCAGAGAGATAAACCTAGTCAAGATACTCTTAACGCAATTTTTTTGAGAAAAGAGAGCCAGTAACTAGGCGATTGATCACATCTCACTTTCAAGCCGAATTCTCGGGATGCCGAAATAGAGAAACGCAAGAGATATGAGACCCAGAAGAAAATCAGAATGAGGCTCAATAAGATGTGAGATATGATAAATTTCTGACAGAAAAAACTTCCAGGCTGTTTCACTGCAGATCATGAAACAATCATGAAAGCCTCGTGCCTTCCAAGCCAAGCCATGGCGCGAGAAGGTTATTCCGATGACCTTGCTTAGATTTCTAGTAATAGCATTCTCCCTAAGAGCACTTTACTATGGTCCAAGCGAATAAAGGTCTATATTCACAAGTCCTACCTCGATACTTATTACGGTAGCTGACTATTCTCATAAGTTCAAACCTTTAGTCACACTTCCATCTCCTGATCATTAGAAAGCCCATCCCAAGGTCAACCTATAAACTCTCTCCAATTTCGTCTCCGGCGTACCCTTCTTCTCCAACTGCTGAGCTAAGAACTCCGCCTCCTCATCATCAATCCTCTTCTTCCCACTATATAAATCGCAATCTTCAGGCTTAATAAGTTTACTCTTCGTATAGAACTTATGCCCAAAAAACATAATAATATAAAGAGGAATGCCCAGATATGTCGTCACGAATGTTCTCGTATCAAACTCCGGCTTCGTGCCTTTGGTTGCGGTGACTTTGTAGCAGAAGAGTGGGAAGCCTTTGAAAAAAGCGATTAGAACGCAGAAGATGAGGGCTCCGATAGAGCCAGGGATTCCTAATGGAGATTTGTATGCTAATGCTGAATCGGGGATTCCTTGTGCTTTCCTTGCTCGCACGAAGCCGATGTGGGAAATGAGAATCGAAATCCAGGTGAGAAGACCGAACATTGTCACGAGGTTGACGAAGTATCCGAAAACGGTGTAGGAATCTGTATTCACACCGAGGAATGCCAGGAGACAGAAAGCTACTGAAAGAGCTAGTGCGAAGACGGGAACACCACGGTTATCGGTGTATTTGAAGATTTTTGGAGCCTTGCCCTCGTGAGCGAGACCAAAGAGTGTGCGAGATGCAATGTAGAGATCGGAATTTGCTGCGGATAAAACAAAGATCAAAATGCAAGCATTAAGAATTCCAGGCAAGACTTTAATACCGCTGATTTGGATGGCAACCACGAAAGGCGAGGCGGATGCATTGTTAGACTTTTTGTTGGCATCTAATAGAAGCTTGGAATTGTAAGGAACAATCATTCCAAGCAAAAATACCAGGACCACGTAGAAAAGTAGAATTCGATAAAACGTGAGCTTGATAGCACGAGGAATAACTTTGCGGGGATTGGCAGCTTCTCCAACTGTCACACCTACTAGTTCAGTTCCCAAATACGCAAATACAGCGGTTGTGAGAGTCGACCAAATTGCGAGGAATCGACCGCCGGCTCCTTTCAGAATGTATTCATGAAAGGCTCCTGGGTTATTCCAATATTGAAAGCCCGTAGCATGGTGATCTGGGCCTCCCCCACATGCAAGGACTAGGCTCAACAGGATCAGTCCGATGATAACGACGACTTTGACGGAACTAGAGACCTGTTAGTTTAAATATCCTTAATTCGCATCATGGTGGTACCCTTGTGTCAATTAATCATCGCATCAAGGGGTTGATAAGGATGTAAATTTGTCCTAAACCATAGTCTATGACGAAGTCATGAGTGTATCACTTGCCTTAGCCAGAATTCAAATTCCCCAAAGAACTTGACGCCGAAGTAGTTGATGACAACCACAACGACCAAGAAAACAGCAATAAACACTCCGGGATTGACCTTCTCCCGCTTCACCCAGTATTGTAAAACCAGGGAGGCTGCTGTGAGATTATTGGGAGTGACGATAATATACTTGAACCAGTAGTTCCAACCCAGCGAGAATCCTAGCGAAGGATGAATGAATCGGGTAGCGTATCCAGTGAACCCAGAAGGTAGTGGTAGCCAGCATGCCATCTCCAAGACCGTCAGCAAGCCGTGTCATGTCACACGAAAAACGGCTTTCGTACCTCTCCCAAAGCAGCCATCACGAGAAAACACAAGAACCCCACAAGAGTGTACCCAATGAATAATGGTGCGGGCCCAGCCTGGGCCAGGGCCTTTCCACTACACGGACCATCAGCTTTACCAACGTTGACGACGATTTCAAAGAGGACCTACGTTCCAATGATCAAACCAGTTCCAATTGCTCCACCAATTGCAATCATAGTGATCTGTCGAGATTTCAGGCCCCGGTGAAGATGATGATGATCGTCCACCTCTTCTTGAGGGCCAACCTCTACATCAGTGAAATCACCCTTTCGCTCACGGGAAGCTTCAGACGAGTCGTCGTGTTTGCGGAGGTCCGCCATCTTGACAGACGCTACACTTCTGCGGGTTTTGCGTTGTGGAGAAAGCAAGCTAGACCAGCAAATGATGGGGAAACAATAGAACAGCGAGAACGAAGAATATATAGAAGTCCTCAGCCTTACCTTATCTACACGGTCTGGGGACGGATCATCCCAGTTTTGCAGCATGTTGGACCGTTGGTAACCTACTCTGATCTGACCTCCATAGCACCTTCCTGAACGAGACTTTGCATTTGACCACTTATTGTTTGGGGCCGCAAATACGCTCGGCGCCCAGCACGTCTTATCTGGAAGGGCGTATGTAGCCAGTGTGGTTCGTGGTGAGCACGACACTACCCTTGTCTCCAAGAAATTTCCAAGACCCTAGACCCCGTGTAATGTTCTGTGGAGTAACATGGTTAATATTGGTGAAATCGGGCTTGTGTAGGTAATGAGACCGGCCGAAAGGCCTGGAAACACTCGTAGGTGGATCATAAGAGCTTGGCATGGTGCACTGGGTGGATCCGTATTTGCTTGGGGAAAGATGGTGATTTGTGTTGTGCTTGAGGATTAGAGACAATGCGGCAGCTCTGCTGTAGCGATGCCTCTAAATATGAAGAATACGACGACGGCAAAGTCGTAGGTTTGGCACAAATAAACATTGCGGATAAAATTGATATAATCTAAAAAATAAAAGTTGACGTTGGACTAGGCCGATTGTTGCACGGGGCCAAGTTCTCACTCAGTGCCTTTGCCGATTTTTCGGCGCCACCTCGTGGTCATATTTGAACAAACTTAAAGTTCTCTTTACAGACGACGACCTTACTTCACTATTCCAAGCGCTTGGAAGACCCAAGAATTGAAATAAGAAGAACTAAGATTGTTCTGGGCTCGATTGCAAAGACCTCATGTTTACTATTGTCTTGGTATGACTTGTAACTCGTGCAGTTTCGAGGCAGACTGTCAGATTGAAGTTCTCCCTACTGCTATTAGGAACGGTATTCCCTTGAAAGATACGGCAAAGCTAATAGCGTTAGCAAAAGTTGCTGTTAACGCAAGCTATCTGTTTAATTGCTCTTGTGTGATTCTTGTTGATTTTGGCCCAGCGAAGTGAAATGATCTTATGATTAGTGTAAGTTGTTATCTTCCCTTTTGGGCGTTGGGAGACTGTCAGACTGCTGTCCAGTACACTCCCCTTTTGGCAATTTGATGATGGCGTTCTGGATTTAACGAACTCATACCGACATTTTCACGAGAGAAGATTCATATTTGATGATGCCAATGCTATGCCTAAGATACAAAGATGCAAACCCCATTGTGATGATAGCCTTTCCGACTGTCCAAGTCTATGCTTGCTTTTTGTAATAGAAGTGTTGTTTAGTAGTCGTCTCCACGACTGATGACTTCTTTGACATTTGGTCGGAGGAGAATGGTCTAGTTCTTGTTAGTGGGAGTTGGAAGGGAGGGAGGGGAGGGTAGGAACTCACGTGCTCGAATTGTGCGGTGTAAGAGCCCTTTTTGTCAACTAGTGGTGGGTAGGCCTCCACAATGCCGCTTTGGACTAGGTTATTCAACTTCGAGGAATTAGCATTGAGGATTCTGGAAATTGAACAAGGTTCTTACCCCTAATAAGTATTTGTCCTGACCTAGACGATCGAGATATCTCCGGCAGAAAGGCAATGTCCCAAAGTTCTTGTTAATAACATTGAGAAGCTTGCTAGCAGATGCGACTCGTAACTGGACCTTCTGAGCATCTGCTCGCTTTGCGTAATGTGATGTTTCTAGCTGTAGGGCGTCAGTAATAACCATGAAATAAATTAAAAACACTCACATCGTCCCGTACATATCCATTTCCAGTACTTCCGAAGGTCTCAATAGCAAACACTTCTCCCTCTTCCATCTTAGTCTGATCATTACCCTTGACAATCGGTACGCTCTTTCCACCATGAATTTGCCATGGCCGAATATCGTGTCCGTTCAAATTTCTGATACATTTGACCGGGAATGTCTCTTTTCCAATCTCAACCTCATAACTTTCCATAGTTTCCTGAATAGCAGCACCGATATCACCCATTCTGACATCAATGCCCGCCTCCTTGATACCAGTATTGGTACCCTCTCTGACCGCCTCCAGCAAATTATCATAGACCGGGTCAAACGACATCGTAAATGCACTGTCCACAATTCTCCCATTGATGTGCACCCCAAAATCAACCTTCATAACATTATCCTTGTTGAGAATCGTCTTATTCCCCGCATTTGGGCTATAATGCGCCGCAATATGATCCAAATTGACACCAGTCGGGAACGCAACACCGCCTTTAATGTTATCGCCCTCCTGCAGTCCATCATGACCAGTCAATGCACGCACACTATCCTCAATCCCCTCACAAATCTCTGTAAGGCTTTGTCCCGGCTTAATGTTTTTCGCAGCCCACTGTCGGACCTGTCTATGAACTTCCGCTCCATATCGATATTCCTGCAAGAAATCATTGTTCATACGATCCAAATGCCGTTTTTCCTCGCTCGTTGTCCGGTAATTATTCTCATCCCTATACTCCACTTCCTGACCCACTGGATATTCGTTATTAGGGAAGAGATTCGAGAGGAGGACCCTAGGAGGAGATGTTTGCTTCGTAGGCACTGCTCCTGCACCGGCAGCCTTCTTTGGCTTCCTCTTCCGCTTCCGCTTCTTCTTTGCTGCGCCATCTACCCCGCCTTCTCCAGGTGCCTTTTCATCCTCTTCGTCGTCTGATTCATCTGCTTCTGGTTTTGTGCCATTTCCATTGGCTTTTGCTGCTTCGGCTGAGGCCATTATTGCATCTGGATCCTTGACTGTGTTATCTATCAGCGTTACCTCTAAAGCAATTATTACGAGCCATTGACAGAAAATTGCTTACTCTTCAGATTCTTAAGAGTATCAGCGGTCTGCGCAGCCATCTTGCCTAAGTAGAGCAGTGCTCCCAAATTCCAATTCTGGTTTCAAAATTTCTGGTATGCTCTTCGCAAATTCCCGATTAGAATCAGTGATCGCACATCAAATTTCCAAATTTCTCATCTGTGAATGTTGTGCCCCTCCAAACTAAGGTTAAAAGCGGGCTTAGGATTGTCGCTAGTACTGGGTAGTATGACCTTCGGGACTTATCCCTTTTAAGCCATCTAGATCTAGATGACGATGTTCATTCAAATCCTAGTTTGATTCCCTTGGTCACTTCTTTTTCACATTATGAATTTATCGTATTTCAATTGCGAAGGGCAAAGCATTCGAAATGAGTAATGCCACTCCGCTCACTTGCCCTGCCCTTTGCTGCTCGCTTTCAGCAAAGAGCCTTTTTTCATTCCAGTGTTGCAAGGAGGGAAGGTAGCCAGAATCATTATGAGACGCTACAGATATCTGTTGATGCCAGTCCGGGGGACGTAAAAAGGTATGTTCCAACTCCTATTCTCACACACACACACATACCTTGTACACTTATCTTCCCCCCCGATCAATTATACAAACTACAAATTAACATATATTACTCCCCCAAGATCCTTCTATGCCCTGTCCAAAACCCACCACCCAGACCGCAACCCCAACGATCTCCAAGCCTCCTCCCGCTTCGTCGCCATCTCCGAAGCCTACGCCGTCCTGGGGTCTCCCACCTCGCGGCAAAAGTACGACCGCGAGATCCTCCCCAAACACCACTCCTCCCACCACCATCACGCGCACCGCACTGGCTCCTACTCATCCCAAAACCCCGCCGGCGGCCGCCCTGCCTCAGGGCTCTCTCGCCGACGTACCCAATTCCGTGGTCCCCCACCCTCATTTTACAAAAGTGGAGGCTGGGGCTCCCACTCCGCCAAACGCGCAGAAGCACAACACAACTCTGATCCCGGCGCCGAGAAACCCACCAGTACAAGTCCTCACACAAGCCCGGAACCAGATGGAGGAATGGGACCCGGACAAACCGCCTGGGGCCATGGCAACGACGTTCCGCATTTCGATAAAGAGGGACATTTTAGGACGCACGAAGGGTATGAAAAGCGGAGAAGGAGGAAGGTCAGTGAGGAGTTTGTGCCGAGTGGGGAGCAGATGGGGATGTTTGCGAGCTT
>Ga0182030_10011637_pt1 | contig 17728 bp, 12 predicted proteins | sample 812S3MmetaG_FD_121299 | JGI IMG/M metagenome (GOLD analysis project Ga0182030, IMG submission 121299) | Permafrost microbial communities from Stordalen Mire, Sweden - 812S3M metaG (Illumina Assembly) | ecosystem: Environmental > Terrestrial > Soil > Wetlands > Permafrost | place: Sweden...
CTTCTACACTCACCAAAACCCACACGTTTAATATCGCGATCATCGTCTCAAGTATATTGATTCTGCTCGGCGATAGTAATATAGAAGGTGTAGTCAAGCTTCTATATTCGCCTGTATCTTCACAATTGATATTACGGCCATTTCAAATACGACGATTTGCCCACACAACCTAAAAAAATGAAATTTTGATTTTCAAAATTTCAAAGAAAAACGACCGACAAGCTAGAAACCGAAATCCCTGATCTGCTGACAAATGGACGAAAATTACTCATCGAAAGATGCTTATTGGTATAGAAGACATACGGCGGAAGCTGCAATAGAATCGGTATTAAAGAGAATTCCAAATCTTGAAACCAGAATCAGCGAGTTGACAGAATTGAACAGACAGATAACAGAACGAGCAGATACTATCAGATTTAAATGCGTTTATTTGGTTCGTGATGGTCAATTTGTTGATGATAATGATGATGGAAGTCGAGGTGGCTATTCTGATACTTGGTGGAGATCAGATCATTTTAATCTACCTAGAGTGGAAGAAGAGGATGGAGAGGAAGAAGAAGTTCCACAGCCTGGAGAACCCGTCAAAGTCGTTTTGAAACCATCAAACGATACTCAAACTTATATTAAAGAGTTCGTCCAATGTTGGCATCCATCATGTCAAGAATATAACAGAGAGAACTATAAATGGCCAAATATTCCTCCAACAACGTTCCTTCTATGTAAAGATCATGCCGATGTATTAAGACTTAAGACTCTTCATGATTATTATGTAGATCGAATTCCTATCGACAAAACTACAGCCACTGGTATGGAAATTACAACTATGATAAAGGATACAGAAGCTACAATCTTTGAAAGAATAGACACTAGTCTTAATAAGGCAATAGAGGGAGCCAAAGAGATTTTAGCGAAAGAAACAACTCCATCCAGGGTAATAACAGTCAACTGGAGTTTATACGTAGAATGTACTGGTACATGGAACGAGATGACAACACTTATTGATTTAGTTTCCTGCAGAAAAATTGTCATTGCACCAACAAACGAAGATGAAAGAGAATAACGGTGGCAAATAGGTCTATTTAAAAAAACTCTCATGGGGAGTTTTTTAAGTGAATTTTTAATACACAAATATAAATTGGGTATGAGAACCAATAATAAACAATTCATTTATTATTGAAATATTTATATAAGCATCGAGATCTTAAGTTTAGATGAACTTTTTCGAAATTTTTACATTTAAACTCTGGCATCTCTTTATCAAAATATAGATAAAATAGCCAGAACAAGATTTGGATATAGATAATAGATATACTGCGTATTTACTGCAAACCTTGGAAAACAAGTTAAAGAGCGGTAAATAAATGGCAGACACTGAAGTTATGCATGCGGTTCAAATAAAAAGTATATCTGAGGCGGATGTGCAACCTAGAACTCAAGGATCAAGATTGATTGGAGACATACCAAGTAGTCCGCCGTTAACAACCAAAATATTACAAATAGCATCTGGAAGAAGGGGAGGATTCGATGCGAAGAACGATCCAAACGTAAATAAAAGCGTGGAAAAGAAGATTTCGTCTAGACCGCCTAGATATGAAGATGGCGCTGAGTACAAAAGTCACACAACAAAATTAGAACCCATCAGGATAAATGATGTTAAAGCTCCAGATTTGAAAAGTCCAAGAATGACCCCACAGTCCGATTCTAAGATAAACTCAAATAGTCGCTCAAATGGAAACACAAATTCCACCACTAACGGCAAAAATGTTATAATTCTTGACGGTTCTCAAGCCGTATTAGATCCCGAAATTCAAATAAAATTTGGTTCTGACCTGACTCAATTGAATGTGAGTCCTCCCACAGCGCGAAAAGACAAAACTATAGAGCAACCATCCGTAGTTAAAAAGAAGAGTTCACCTAGAGATGAACGGGGAGCTTTGATGGTAAGCAATGAAAAGTTCAAAGAATTAATAGGTATTGTAGATAGTAATATGTCAAACAATGCTAGTTCGAATATTTCAAGTGCCGTTCCGCCAAAGAAATCTATTCCCAAACCAGCCTCAGAAGAACCACATAGTCCACCTGCAGAGAGACGAGCTGATCGTTCTAAATCACGAAATGAAAAATCTAATGATAGACAGAAATCAAATGAGCGAAATGGGAAAACATCTGGTGACAGACAGAAATCAAATGAAAGAGAAGCTGTGAAATTGAATAGTTCGAGAAGAGAGACATCGCGAGTAACGACGAATAGTTCTGGGCGTAGACCTGTGGATATCATCGATGCCATAAAAATCAAGGATGATTCCAGATCTAGAGAAGAAAAACCGCGAGAAGAAATAAAATCGAGAGAGACCAGAAGGTCCGGTGATAATAGAAGGTCTGGTGATAATAGAAAAACTAGAGAAGATGCCCGATCAAAAGACGATACAAAAACAAGAGAAGAAGAAAAAGATGAGGTTATAGTTATATCAACAGGAAATGAAGCGACTAGCGTCACTAAGAAAAAGAAGAAAGTTAGGAGAAAGAGGAAGCCATCAGACGATAAAAGTAAGAATAAAGATGACAGAGATGACAATGGCAGAGACAGAGATGATAAACAGAAAGATAGCAAAGATGAAAAATCTACAAAGGAGGTTAGACCAATATCTCCGCATAGGAGGAGTGGAGATCCAGGAATTAGACTCGGCGGACGAAATTTGACATCAAGAGATATTAACGAATTAGATAGAACAACATCTTCTAATACGTCGTCTAATACGTCTAGCGTATCAATGAGAGACACATCTGGTAGTCGTACTTCTAATAGTAATTCTCAAAGAGATCAATCATCGTCTGAAGTTACGTCTAGACGAAAGATACAAAATAGAAAAGAAGCCATAGACAAGAAACTCGACCAAAAAATAAAGGACACACGGAAAAGCGATGATGATAGAAGGGAACGAGATAAAATAGACACGAAAGAAAAAGATAGGAGAGATAAGACAACATCCAGAGAAAGAAGTCCAAAAGCTAATCGAGAAAAAGAAAGACATACTAGCAGACACACCAGCAAACATAGAAGCAATAGTAGACACAGAAGCGATAGGAAGAAAAGATCGACCAGTAATAGGTCTGAAGATGAAGACGAGGAAGATGAACCGCAAGAGGATTTTTACCCCGAAGATGATAGCCATATCAAATCTGCTATAAGGGTAGCTCTAGAAGAAAGTAAGAAAGAATCTATCAAAGAAGCGTTAGATGCCGGATACGAATTAAACGCTAAAGTATTGGAATCCATAGAAAGACCTAATATGCTGGATGAAGCCATAGAAAAACTCGTATCTCAACGTAGAGAAAGATTACATGAAATGAAAGCCAGCTCTCGCAAAGCACAAAAGAAACATCCGGAAAAATCATCCATAGAAAAGTCACATTCAGAGCAGCAACATGTAGAAAACGTGAGCCCGAGAAAAATAACCTCCACTCCAAGAGAACCGATAAAGAGTAAACATGAAGCCAAGCCTGTGGCATTCTCTAACATTCTAAATGCTAAAAGTAAAGAATTACCCATCGAAAACAAACATCCGGAAAATAAACTCCCAGAAACAGTCGGAGCAAATGATGAAGATCCAGTTATAGAAACAGTCGACGAGTCTGAAGATGATATTTTTGATAAGCTATTAGATGAAGCTGCTCCCGAAAAGCCTAGCGAAACAAAGACGAAACGAACGGACCAAGAGAAAACAAACCCAAAACTGACCAAACCCAAAGTTAGAATGACCATTAACGATGGAATGCCGAAAGGTGATGAACAAACTTCAGATTTACCTGGAGATCCTATAATGATAGCGACCGATATAAATAATCAAGAAGAGGTAGAAGAAGTCGAGGTCGAAGGTGATGATGCAGATGAAAATAATGAGGGTGAAAATAATAGTGAGGAGGAAGAACAAAAAGAAAAGATAAAACGTCCATCTCGCGTAAAGAGACTCCAAAAGAAACAATTAGAAGAAGAAAATGAAAGACGAGAAGAAAGGAGAAGAAAAGCTGATTCTAAACAATCTAGGGGAAAAGGATCTAAAACTAAACGTAGCAAGAAAAGCAGACGGAAAGATGATTCAGATGAAGATAGTAGCGAGGTAGAAAGTTCAGAGGAGGAACAAGTTAAATTGCCAGGTGCAAATAGAAGAATACGAAAAGGAGATTATCTTGACGATCCAGATGAACTTGGTCAAAGAGAATATGTTTATGATCCTCTCGGAGTTGATGTTCCATTTGGCGAAGACGACGAATCTCTTGGAGATGATTTATATGAAGAAAGTTCAGAAGATGAATCTAAGCTTACTATTAATGAAAAGAAAGATGAAATGCTTTATAGATTTAGATTAGTGAAAGAAGCTCATCAAAATATCGCATTGCCGAGAATCACCAAAAAGATGAAGTTAGCCAAAATGGTAAGGCATTATGAACATGTAATGTCCAGAATAAAACTGAAGGTTAAGACAAACAATTTTAAGATATTTCTTGTTGGTGGGTTTCTAGTTCTTCAGTTTTTAGGATCCAAGATGAAGTTAGATATGTCTGGATTTACTATTAACCAAATGCATTCTATGCAAAGATACGAAAGAATGTTGAGAGAAATAGGAGAAGCAGATTGGAGTTCTATTGGCGTGCAACTCCCAGTTATGGTTAGACTGCCGTTTTTCATGGTTATTAATGCTGGTATTTTTATCGTCGCGAAATGGATTTTCAAGAAGACAGGCAAAGATTATACTAGCCAATTCTACAAATTATACGGTCAACTCACTGGTGGTGACGATTATTCTTATATTAAAGATGAATCTGGTACTAAAGGATTAGATACTGAAGGAACCGATGATGGAGGAGGTGGTGGAATGTTCGGTATAATTAAATCTTTCTTGGGTATGATGGGTGGCGGAGGTGATGACAAAGATAAACCAAAACGAGCTGAAGCAAAAGGTCCAACCACATATACACGCAGAAAGAAAGACTAACTTAGATCAAATAAAATTAGAGAAAATAACTAAATGAAATAGTTCATATTAAATGTGAACTATAAGATGTGGGCGAATAAGGATCAGATTTTAACCATAAATCTACATTATACAAAAATTGTAGATTTGCCTAAGATAAAAATCGGAAAACTTATGTGAATATGCAACATAAACAGGTTTAAGGATCAGATTCTAGCCATACATATGCTCCAGACAGACATGAGTTTGAGATAAAAATCGGAAAACTTATGTGAATCTGAAACATAAACAGGTTTAAGGATCAGATTCTAGCCATAAAAAGTATATAAAATAACAAAGAGATAAAAATATGGGAGTTGGGGTGTCACAAGAAAATATCACCTATGATGAAAATAACTCTGATGGAGCAGGCAAACCCAACAATGATTCAAACGGTGAATTTTGTTATGATGGTTTATGTATTTCTTCTGGTGGATATCGTGGAATAGGAATGTTGGGTGCACTTGCAATTCTTGACATGAAGGGATATTTTAAACATGCAAAGTATTTTTCAGGATGTTCTGTCGGCGCAGTTATAATACTTCTTTATGTATGTGGATGGAAACCAATAGAATTATATATGAAATCTGTAACAGTAAAGATATTCAATGGATTTTCCGATCTCAATTTGAAAGAATTTAAGAGTAAGTTTGGTTTAATGTCTAGTGATATGCTGAAAAGTGAACTAGAATTGTTAGTATTGGAAAAGAGAAAAAAGATCCCAACATTATTGGATTTGCACAATGAAGGCTATTATATATCATTTTCTATAACTGACAGAAGAACGAAAAAAGGTTACAAAATAGATTATATATCGCATCCGACATTATTGGGAACTGATGCAGCCATGTTGAGTTCAAATATTCCATTTATTTTCTCACCTATAGATTTTGAGGGAATGAAGGTTGCTGACGGAGCTTTGAGTAATCCTTTTCCTCTAGATTACATAGACAACAAAAAGAGAAGAATACTAGGAATAGTAGTTTACGAAAAAGAAACCGACGAAAGTTCTTTCATTAGTTATTTGGTAGAAACTCTTATGATTCAAATAGAAGAATCACAAAGAAATACTACTAAGCATGCTTCTAATATGGTCGATGTCTTGGAATTAAAGGTTGACGATTTAGGTATGTTTACAGGTGCATCATATAAACCCAGAAATAAAATATTCTTTTCCGGCATGAGAGACGGAAAACTTCTTGTAAAGGCCATAGAGAAAAGACAAAGGCGTGAAGTTCGACACTCTATGAGACAAACAGCAGTTCAAGGAAATACAAAACAAACCCAGAAGAGCGAATACCCAGATGAAAAAACAATAGGAGGAAAAACATCCGAGGAAAATATAGCAGAAGGAAAACCCGCTAAAGAAAAACTACCACCAAGGGATGGAAAGCTACCTAAAGCAAAAGCAAAAACTAATATACGATATATACCAGATGAAATAGTGGTGAAATGTTTTTTATCTCAGCCTATAGATGTATTATCTCAAGCGGCTAAGGTCTCAAAACAAACTATAGATCGCTGTTTTAAATTATTATCTCCAGATAAACAAGACAAATTGAAAATATTGGCAAGAGAAATAATTCATGAAGAATTGGCATCTGGAATAAGAGTGACTAAAGTAGAAGCTCCAGATACAAGATATAACAATACACCAAACATTAAAGTCAAAGAGAATTATAGTCAAAGATTATATGACCATCTGCCAACCCAACTTAAAGCCGCTGTTAAAGTCATGGTTGATTCTATGCCAAAAGAACAAGCAGATAGAACAATAGGTGGAGTAAATATAATAATAGAAGGTTTGAGTCGTATTGGAGTTGATGTTTTTGGCGGATTTCTTATGGGTCCAACAGATGATAGAGAAAACAATAGAACAGGAGAAAATACAAATAATAGAAATGATTATATATATGAAGAAGGAGTACTTCCTAAAGAATCCAATGCCCATAGGATTGAAATATTGCCTGACGAACCTAAGAGAAACAAAATGGACGATATAGATTAATACAAATTAAAACATTTTGTATCTTTTAAAATAAGCCTAATATTCATAGGATTGAAATATTGCCTGACGAACCTAAGAGAAACAAGATGGACGATATAGATTAATATAAATTAAAATTAAAAAACAAATAACAATAAAAAGATAAAATACAGATAGATAAAAAATACAGATAGAAAAGAGATAAAAATACCGTATAGATTAGAGATGAAAATAGAACTGAGAAGGAAGGATGTCTTGTCTATATTACTTACGGTTGTGATTACATTAGTTATAACTCTCATATTATTAATTTTGGGTGGACTTATGCTCTACAAAACGATACTGAATAGAACTATAAGTACATTGAGTTCTACCGTAGGAGAAATGTGTGCTAACGAATCTGTATCTTACAGAGGTCAAATTGTTATTCCAAAGAGGCGTGGATCATATCAAAAAGATTTAGCTACCATACTTTGGGATATAGGTGGCGCTGTCGGAACATCAAATTGTAAAATTTCTATACCTTCGCCTCCATATTTTACAGAACAGATACCATTGTTAGGATCAGATATAGACACAGGTATCGATACTATGTACGGTTACATATTTCACGCCAAAGACTACAAATTAAAAGATAGATCAGAAACAATTAATGTTGCTATATTCGCATTTAGCGGCACATTTAGCTCGGCCCAATGGAACGACAATTTAAAATTTGAGCTAATCGATGCACTAAGATTGCGAGGCTTCAAAATCAAGTCCAACAAGGATGAAAATAAACAACAGGGTGGAATATCAGAATTGGACTATGAAAATAGATCAGTAAAGATACATAAAGGATTTTATGAGATATACTCTTCCGTGAGAAAACAGTTATGGTCTTGGTGGAACTCCAATAAATCTGTCGATTATTTGTTTATTACTGGTAGGTCTTTGGGAGGGGCATTATCTACAATATGTGCATTTGATTTTGCTGACGAGTTACCAACGGATCATTTAGTTCATTATACTTTCGCTGCTCCTAGAGTTGGAAATATGACCTTTGCTGATATTTTTAATAAACGAGTTCCACATAGCATACGAGTTTTTAATACCGAAGATTTGGTATGTAATCTTCCTCCTGTTATTTGGAAAGGCAATGATTACAGACATACATCTAACAATTTAAAAGCTTTCACTAAAAATACCGGATCAGTCATAGACAATCATATAGAAGCTTACAGAGAGTTGCCAGAATAATGTTACCGAGAAGAGAATCGCTCATTCGTGATATAAAAGCTTTCACTAAAAATACCGGATCAGTCATAGACAATCATATAGAGGCTTATAGAGAGTTGCCAGGGTAATATAATCAAATTATTGTAAAAAACGCAATGTCATCATGGTTAACGCGAGCCACCAATTTATATAAATCGAAAAATTTATATAAAAATAAAACTCGTCGAATAAAAACGATCTCCACGAAAGCAAAAACATCAAAGTCTCAAGAAAAATGAGGGGACATTCGAAGAGACAAGAAGTTGGAAAGACCAGTGAGAAGGAAGCTCCGGTGGCTGCTGTATTTACGTTTTTTAGCAAAACTACATGTGGATACTGCCATCAATTCAAAGGAGACACTCCAGGTCCAAATGGAACGATGGTAACTAGTCCAACTGGTCACTGGGAGAAACTCACGGGTGATGCTGATCTCAAGAATTCAGGAGTCAAATTTATTTTGTTTAAGTTCGGACCCGAAAAGGATCCTACTACCGGCAAAGTCGTTACGTATGGACTCGACGAACCATATGCCAGCAAAATCAAGGGTGTTCCGTATCTCGAATTGAGACTACCCGGTGATGTCAATTCCGGTGTTCCCTTTGATGCTGCTCCCAGAGATTACGATACCGTAAAGAAATGGATTCTTCAAACTATGAAAAAGGAACCTTTTAAGTCTCATGCTGACGGAATCAAGAGTGGAAAAATAACATCTACGGCTATTCAAATGTCATTGCCTCCTCGAGCACCATCAGCTCATGATCAAGAGCTGATCGCCATGTCTAATCAACAACCTACAGTACAAGTTCAACAAGCGCCATCACAAATCCAACAGCCTCAGCAAGTTGTTATGCAACCAGCGCAACAAAATTTTATGAACAAACTCCAAGAGAGAAATCCTTCAGGATCTCTTATGGCAGCCACGGCTACAAGAACTCGACCAGAACAAGGAAAGACTTCCGTCAATACGTTTGGGATGGGAACCCAACCTATACCACAAGTTATTGTTCCAGAATCTGAACCAACATACGTAGCCAAGAGACGTCCAGCATTCGGCCCCAAGAACGTATAAAAAACCAAACATTGGTAGATAGACCGGTAAAAGATAATATTAAACAGAATAAAAAATATAGTATTAGTTATAATATGTAACTAATATAGGAAACATGAAAACAAACAGGATAAACAAGAAAATAGGTGAATGAAAATAAACAAATAGACCGGCAAAATAGACAAACAAGAAATAAATGGGTAAATGGGAAAACCAGGTAAACAAATAAATGGGCAAATGGAAAAAACAAGAAAATATTTGGATGAAAATAAATACGCAAATGTGCAAAATTTAATTTAGTAATTAATTCGATCCAAATTTTAAAATCGAAAATAAAGGGACCACAAAATCATATATAAAGAGACCATCGCGTAAAACGATAGATGCAGCCAGGAGTAAGATATCAACAACAAGTGCAATATCAACAACCTCAACATGTCAGCTTGGGTCCTCAAATCAACCCGCAAATGATACATGCTCAACAAATTCCAATTCAACCTCAGGTCAAGCAAACAATAGCAATACCCCTCAATTATTCTCATCCAGTACAAAATAATCCAGTAGGTAACAGCACATCTACTAATGTACCTCTCAATGGATCGGCAGCCAATAACTTACCTATAAATAACATAAGAAAAATAAGATATGATTCGACGTCAAAGAGTACAGGAGAAACAGTGATAATGGACCAAATAATGCGATCTCTGGTCTCTCAAAACAAGGAAATAGATGTAGATATGACTATATTGGCATCTGCTTTAAGTAATTTGAATGCCAGAATGACAAAAGCAGTTATGGAAATGATATTTGACTTTCATTCAGCAAATCCGAACAATGTACAAATTATGGGTAGAAAAGATGGAGCTCCATATGGCGGAGTTTATCGTATGGATTCTAATGAAACGGATTTTGATCTGAAAAATCTACCAGATAGCTTGGTTATGATATTGAATGAATTTCTCACTCTAATGAAAACGCATGCAACCAATCAACCAGCAGGAAAGACTGTTTATCATAATGGAGTTGTTCCCAGGTATGGAACTCGCAAACAAGGTCCATAAAGATTTCGTAGTCATCTCCGCAATTGCGCTTATTTCACATTTATGTAATGTGAAATTTATAGAAACATAAAAACAAAATAGGAAAATATTAAATCTCTAACAATAATTGAGATCCCTAGTTTCTACACTGTTATAATGTGAAATCTATTTTTTGTATAAAAGGAAAACATAATAGGGAAATATTAAATGCTAACAATAATTGAGATCCCTAGTTTCTACACTGTTATAATGTGAAATTTATGGGAACATTATGGAAACAAAATAGGAAAATATTAAATCTCTAACAATAATCGAGATCTTTAGTTTCTACACTGTTATAATGTGAAATTTATATAAGAACTTGGAAGACTGTTTATCATAATGGAGATGTTCATCTCCGCAATTGCGCTTATTTCACATTTATGTAATGTGAAATCTATTTTTTGTATAAAAGGAAAACCAAACGAAATAAAAAGGGCATTCACAAAAAATAGAGATGAGTACAGTGAAATTGCATACTGGAGATCTTTTTTTAGCAAATAGATGGACATTAGGTTCTCTTATAGGACATCTGATAGATAGACCTTCTAGATGGAGTGATGTCGGACTTATTGTTATTAGAGATCCATCAGAGCAAAACCAAAATGATACGGAACAGACGGGCGAGCCAATCGTGAATGTCTTTTTGCTTACTGATGAGGGATCAAAAGAAATTTCGCTCGATTCTGCATTGAGAGATCCATTACTTCAAACTGCAGCTTTTAGGGCTTTTGCTAAAAAGGGAAATATCAGTACTATGACTAAATTGAAAGCAGCCGTGGATGACTTCAAAGGAGTAAATAAGGAGGATATTGTTACATTGATCGAAGAGACGAAAGGCTATGATATTATAAGAAATGGATTTACTCCATCTGAGTTGATATCTGAAGTTTTGAATAGCGCTGGCGTAATAAGCAGAAACAATATTTTCAATAGATCTATGACATCATTTCAGCAAGGAGAATATTTTGATCAATTTTACGGGCAAGAAATGCCATTATATCCTAGAACTGCTGATGGCGACGTGACTGCTACTTTAATGTCAACCTCTCAGAAAGATGCCCAAATTTTGATTTCTGATTATGCTAATTCGAAGATACTCATGACATATCATATCCAAAATGACCGAGTTGATCCTCCCATGAGATTCAAAGCTAGTAATTCCCAGCCAGAATCAATGTTTAGCCAGAAACCAGTCAGCCAAAAACAAATAAGCGGATATCAAACAAATCAGAGCTCATTGAAAATAAATACGGATAGACCTCCTCGGGTAAGAGTCGGTAAAGCAAAGAAATTAAGTCAAGAAGAAATGGATTTCCGGCAAACTCCAGTAAATATAGGTATGCCTGAATATAACTTAAATTCTACCACTAATTCCAATCCTAAAACAACAATGCCCGGACAAATGTCAAATTATGACAGACAACAAAGACAGAAGAAAACTGTAGCTATTGCTGAAGCAGACGCGTCGGCGAGCTTAGACAAGAAACTTAGACATACAAAATCTGCAGCTGCTCAATTTGTAAGACCAACTCCAAAATATACAGGCAACATTGAATAAGCAAGTTCCTGATGAGATTGATGTTACCTTGCATTCCAAAAAACGAATTTGAAATTTATTCAATTTCAAATAAAAAATTCACAATGGCTAGCTTAACTTTCGAACAAGCAGAATTTAATGAGCGTAAAAGACGTTACATGGAAAATTGTCGGGAGAGAGCCAATCTAACCAGAGGTTATTTTGAACATATTCCGATCGATCTCGTTTTGGGAGCTCCAGACTTGGACGCCCACCATAACCCGAATTATATTCCACCAGAATTTTATCAGATAGAGAGCTTAAACAAGATCAAAGAAATTAGAGCAAAGTTATTATTACAAGAACAATCGCTAATAGTACAACCGTCAGCTAAATAACACAGCTGACAAGTTTCTTATCTGCTCTTACATAAAAAACTAATTAGTGATTTTGTGGGTCACTAATAGTACAACCGTCAGATAAATAACCCAGCTGATAAATGTTGCACCTAATTTTTATCCACTCCTTCATAAAAAACTAATTAGTGATTTTGTAAGTCACTAATATAAAACAGAAAACAACTAATTCTCTAAATAATGGAAGAGAATTTCGAAAACAAATCGAATCAGCCAACTTTAGATTATACTATATATGTTACATCGGAGCTTATAACTGTAGAAAGAACGAAACAAATACTGGCCATAGAAAAAATAGGAATAACTTTTGCAGGCGATGGTAAAAGTACAATAACAGTTCGTGGACAAGAATATGTTATTAATCAGTTAAAAGAATTTGATTGGGTAACTTCTATCAAGCTATACAATTTCTATCTTAGAATTGTTCATCATTGAATTTTTGCGCCAATAAAATCAAAACAGATAAAAATAAAAAGCAGATAAAACGAAACATATAAATAATAGATGAAATGGTAAAGTTTGTTGTGTCAGATAAGACGCGGCGTATAATATACGTAGTCTTAAAGATCGTATTTGTGATAATTTTATTGGCAATAGTGGTGACTATATTAATTATAGCCAAAAGACGTGGAGGCAGAGGTCAAAATGTCATGGAGGTATTCTTAGATGATAGATTTAAGCAAGTAGATCCAGAAGAAAAACCATTTGATAATGAATATTCTAAACATTATTCATCTCAGAAAGATATCATATTAATAGAACTAAAACAAATACCAGAACAATATAATATACCATCTCTAAAACATTTCAGATCCTATAATCCATCCACCTTTACTATTTATGAACCAGATTTGTTGTACAGAAGTATAGAATCTATCGATCCATCTAGATATGGCGGAGAGAATGTTGGAACTTTGAGACGGCGTTTACATGAATTTACTAACTTACCATTTTATGTTTATAGAATGTGTAATTTTTGCCAATGTCCAGGAAAGAAATTACAATGGGATAAACAGAATAGAGAATTGACATTATCGAAAACTATAATACAAAATCCGTTGGGTGAATTGTTTATTATTACACATGATGAGTTATCTAAAAAGAAATGCGAACGTGGGTGTGAAGACGCGAGACCATTTATTCATAATGATAGACTATATCTCGTATGTAATTCAACTTCTGGAGAAAATTGTAGAAGAGAAATGATAATTATGGGATTTGACTTATTAGAGTTTTTGTCTTTACCTTTTGAACCTAAATTTGCTGAAAAGACGATTGATGCCGGAAATCATGATATAGAATCTCGTATCGGATACGATTTGAAAAATAATGGAAAGATAAATAGAAAATACATAAGAGAAGTGAGACCCCTAACTATAGAAAAATTAATATATGAAGATAGTAGAGATCAGAAGAATTGGATGCCTGTCATCTTGAGAGATTCTGGAAATTTGAAAAGCAACAGATATAACGATGATTTAAATAGAGAAACCATACATTTCGTTTATTCTATAAATCCCCATATTATATTGAGGTATGATGACAATAAACTAACAGTAGTAGCAGAAACTAGCAATTCTTGGCTACCTGATAATCTCCGAGGTGGATCTCAAATAATATGGGCAAAGAAATGGCACAAAAGATCTAAACCTATAACTAGTAAATCTGACAGTCAAGAGACCAGTGGATATTGGAGTGAAGATCTACTCGTTGGACTAATTCATACAAGAGATGGAGATCAAGCATATACCACATATATTTACGCATTCGGGACTTCATATCCCTACAAAGTAAAATATATAACGAACGGGTTCATTTTTGGAGACAAGAAGTCTCATTCTAAGAAAATACAATTTGCTTCTGGATTGGCAAGAATAGTAACAAATGGTATTCCGTACTTTCATATCACGTACGGCGAAAACGATTGTACTTCAAAATTATGTATAATGAGAGAGGAGATAGCCATGGGCGCATTACTACCAGTAGAACAATTCAAATCATCAAAATAAGTGAGTTTCCAATAGGCGTAGAGAAGATATATCGGCGTTTGACTATGAGAGAGGAGATAGCCATGGGCGCATTACTACCAGTAGAACAATTCAAACCATCAAAATAAGTGAGTTTCCAATAGGCGTAGAGAAGATATAACATAATACTTTATGTTATATAATGAAATTATGTTTTGTCTTTTTTATTTATGTTCTGCGTGTCTGAATCTACAAAATTGTCCTCTGCGGCATTTGTCGGCAGCGAAACGTAAACAATCTTGATGCCCGTTTTTATCAAAACATTTGTCTCCAAATCTACAATATCCTTCTCTAAGCCAGTTTGCACATGATTTCTCCACAGGAGCATTATTCAATACATTTCCTTTAGCACTTTTCGAATTTCGGTCTTCACCTGAATTCTCTATGCTAACTATGTTTTTCGTGTATTTCTTGAAATAATCTAGAATTGTCGATGAATTGTTATTCCAAATCACGAGTAATTCGAATAGAAGACAATACTGAGCAAAAATATGATTTTCTATTTCCCAATCTTCTACTCGATGATCTACTCCTAGAGTAGACAAGTCTTCAGGAAATATTTCAAAAAATAGTTTGTCAGGCTCAATAAGAAACCTGTCGTCGAACTCATGGGTTGGTTCCACCTTAGCTGAATGCCAAACTACTATTTCTTTTTCATTATCCCAGTCTGGCCATTCTTCTTTTATCGATTCTGTGCATCCTAATTTAGCATAAATAGCTCGTCGCAGATTTACAAGACTAACATTAGGATTTCCAAGTATTTTAACAAGAGGGGATGGTGATCCTCGACGATACAACTTCAGCCTAGTTGCAATATTAAATGCTGGGTTATAAGCTAACATAACAGGTGGTTTAATTATAGCTTTAGGAGGAGGTGCCGGAAATCGTGCATTTGGCCTAGGCATATCCTTTCTTTTCAATTTCAGTAAGCCATCTTCAATAACAAATGATCCATATAAGTTATAGCCACGTCCTTTTTGTTTGTTGGTTTCATATCTAAAGAAATCTTTATCGTTGCTTAAAATATCAGCTCCGTCAGAGTGAGCATGGGCAGCTATACAATCGTCGTTGTCTGCATCTGCTGGAGAATAACATACTTCAATTTGCAAAGATCTAAAGATATCACCCATCAAGATAGATAAACCTTGAGGAACATCTCGATATTCTCCTTTTACCTCTTCCTCTCTTCTAGATTTCCATTTAGCAATAGCCTCGTCGCTCTCTATTCCAGCATCGATAAATATCTTAATGGTGTAGCCTGATCTGACAGCTGCTTCGACGAACTTAGTTATTTCCCTGATTGGTAAGTCTAAATTCCAGCGCTTATTTACAAAACCAAAGTCGTTAGAGAAATTCGGGCCGTCGACATAAAGTCGTTTTCCATCCATATTTTTGGATCGCGAGGCTTTAGATGGTCTTTTCAATATTTTTGTTTCCTGCCGCCGAGAAACAAAAAATTCTATTTTTATCCATTTAGAAATACTTGAGAGTTATTTTTAATATCCAAGTCGCCGACACAAAGCCGTCTTCCATCCATGATCGAGTTTGTTCATGGGCTCTGAGATGTTTATGTATCTTTTTTATTCCTACAGCTCAGAAACAAAATTTGTTTTTGGCCCAAATAAAAGTCAATAAATTTTGGTCACAATAAAACAAAAATATAAACAAAAGAGATACAAAATATTGTTTTACTGGAGACTATTAATTCGAGATGTTTGAATGCAAGAATTCTAGTCTGATGACTATCATCATAATAGTCGTTATTCTTATAATCATAATCGTTGTCATATTGAAACAGTTACGAGATCGTGATATAGACAGAAGAAAGAAGAGAAATCAAAATGGAAGAACAAATCAAAGCAGCAGAACAAGTGATGGATTTATGTCTTATGATTTGTCTAGTTTTAAAGTCGGAGCGAGAAGAGTATATATACCTAATCTTAAGAATGTAGAGATATTCGAGACATCACTACCTCTAAACAAATCTCATGTATTATCACTAGACAGACATGTTGAAAAAGTAGCAAAGGCTGCGAGTTTGGGTCTCGAATATATTCCCTCCTCCGAAGAGAGAAATATTACTAAAGCTGCTCATAGCAGTGATTCATCTAGTCGTTCGAGAAGCCGATCCAGAAATAATCGCACGAGAAATAGTAGTAGATCTAGGAGCAGATCTGATTCTTACAGTCGTAGCAAACGCCGAAAGGAGCATCATCGTAGACATCATAGTTCCAGAAACAGCAAGAGCAGTGATTCTAGCAGCCCAAGTCATTCTTCAATATCTGCTAGCTTCTCAGATTTTTCTAGGTCTAGAAGCCCTTCGCCGTCTTGCGAGAATTGTGGAGAGGGAGGAATTGGGACTACTTGCAACAAAAATACGGATTGTGCTTGCGGATTGGCATGTGAAGGTAGAGTTTGTGTTTGCTCAAAACCACCACCACCTCCGGTCGTCTACATTCAAGTTGCAGGAAATAGTGTAACTCTAACATGGAACCCAGTCCCTGGGGCAGATTATTACAACGTATATCTATTTAACCAGAATTTCATAGCTTACGGTATATCTATATTTTATGCCCAGACAGTCATTACTTTTGACAATATCCCTACTGGAACATATCTTGGGGTTGTTATGTCAGGATCTAATAACTGTGGCTCTTTGGAGCAGTTTACGATGTCAGGTCTTATTACTGTCGGAATTTGCACTTTGAATTCAGATTGTCCAGTCGGAGATATTTGCTCCAATGGAGCTTGCGTTACACCTCAATGTCTCGTCGATACTAATTGTCCTCAAGGTCAATATTGTAGTGGCGGAAATTGCGTCGTTGGATGCACTAGTGGGGATAACTGTCCTCCGGGTGCTCCAGTTTGTAGTAATGGGGCTTGCGTCGGATGTTCTGTTGCTAGCGATTGCCCTACTGATAATAATTGTATCGGAAATGCTTGTTCATGCGCGATTCCGGTAATTACTGGAGTTACTGTATCTGGAACTTGGCCCAACAATCTCATATTTACTTTCTCTGTTACTGGAGCTGAAACTATTGCTGGATCATATCCTGTGTTTACTGTCCCCTGGCAAGCATATGGTTCTACAGGCCAATTGGCATTGTCTGGGTATTCTAGTACTCCTCTTACGAATGGTCAATATATTATTCCTCCTATCATTAACAACACATGCGTAGATGATCCATGCTGTAATCTCCTTAACTTCGGATGTACTACATCGAGCTGCACCGGTCATTCTTCTACACCTGATGTTGTCTTCAAGTTTGTAGGAGTCACTGTCACTAACTCATGCGGCCAAACTTCAGTTCCCACATGCTGGAATTTTTCTAGTCTCTGTCCCGGAGGACCTACCAGCGGAACTCAAGTCGCCTGCTAAACAA
>Ga0182030_10011638_pt1 | contig 17727 bp, 12 predicted proteins | sample 812S3MmetaG_FD_121299 | JGI IMG/M metagenome (GOLD analysis project Ga0182030, IMG submission 121299) | Permafrost microbial communities from Stordalen Mire, Sweden - 812S3M metaG (Illumina Assembly) | ecosystem: Environmental > Terrestrial > Soil > Wetlands > Permafrost | place: Sweden...
CCACAGCGAGCCCATGTCCGCCTGGCTTCGGCGCGACTCGGTTGCAACCTGAATCTGCCCGACCAGCGACGTGATGCCTTGTACCGAACTGGGCACGGTGAACAAGCCGCTGGGCGCGAGGCCCGCATCCCGCAAACGCGCGTGAACGCGCTCGCCTACCGCCCACACATGCCGCTCCCCGGGAGGAGCGCCAGCGATGCTACGCAGCGCAAAGTCCGCGACGACATCGTTAAATTGCCCAACCAGGCCCTGGTCCGAGCCGAACACAATAGCGCCGATGGCTGTCTTCCGTGCTGTTCCCCACTGATCCGGTGAGGGCGCGCGTGCGTCGACGTCCCGCAGGCACGGCCCCAGTCCGATATGCACTGCATGGTAGTAGTGGGTCAGCGCGCGCACGGACTTCTCATACTGTCCAATGCTCGAGGCGGCCAGCGCCTTCATCGTGCGCACTACACCTTGCAGCTCACCGGCGCTGCGTATGCTGTGGCGCAGGCTTTCCGTGGTTTCGGTCATGACTTGATCACCGTTGGCAGGGGCTTGGAGCTCGATCCGTCCGGCTCGGATAGGTGCCCCGTCTTGGCGGTGCTCACCGGCCTTGCGCCAGGCTGCAAGTCCTTCAGCGCCCGTCGCGCAATGTCGATGATTGCCGCACGATCCCCGTCGTCGAGCGTACTGGCACTCATGAATCGCTCGCAGACCGCCGGTGCTATAGCGGTTGCGGCTTTTTCGACGGCCTGCCGGGCCGCTGGCATCTGCTCTAGGGGGACCGAGTCGAAAAGCTTCTCTGCCAATGCCAGCAGCACCGTGATCTGGGCAGGCACAGAGACCGGTGCGTGTTCAGCCTGCTTCAGGCAGGCGCGGATGCGCTTCCCATGCTCAATGATCCTGCGCGTGTTCTCATCCAGGCGGGCACCGAAGCGCGCGAAGCTCTCCAGTTCCTCGAACTGCGCATAGGCAAGTTTCAGGTCCCCGGCTACGGCGCGGTAGGCCGCCCACTGGGCCTTGCCGCCGACGCGGGAGACGGACATCCCGACATCTACGGCCGGGAGCACACCCAGTTCGAACAATGAGGGGGAAAGACAGATCTGGCCATCGGTGATGGAGATCAGGTTGGTGGGAATATAGGCGGACATGTTTTGCGACTCGGTCTCGATGATCGGCAGCGCGGTCAGCGAGCCACCACCAAGCTCCTGGCGCAGATGTGTCGCGCGCTCCAGCAGGCGTGCGTGTATGTAGAAGATATCCCCAGGAAAGGCCTCGCGACCCGGGGGCCGTCGCAGCAGCAGCGAGATCTGCCGATAGGCGCGGGCGTGGTTGGTGAGGTCATCATAGACAATGAGTACGTTGCGGCCCTGCTGCATGAAGTGCTCGGCGATGCTCGTCGCCGCGTAAGGAGCAATGTAGGCTAGTCCCGGGGGATCGTTGCCTTCGGTCACGACCACTACCGTGTAGTCCATCGCCCCATGATCACGGAGTGTGGCCACGGTTTTGGCGACACCGGAGGCGCGCTGGCCAATGGCACAATACACGCACAGCACGTTCTGGCCGCGCTGGTTCAGGATCGTGTCGACCGCGATGGCTGTTTTGCCCGTATGCCGGTCACCGAGAATCAGCTCGCGCTGGCCGCGCCCGATCGGTATGAGCGCATCGATGACCGTGAGACCGCTCTCGAGTGGCACAGTGACGGGGGCGCGGTCCATGATGGCAGGAGCCACTCGCTCGATCGGCAGTCGCTCGCTGATGGCCACTGGGCCGTTGCCATCCAGTGGCCGGCCCAGCGCGTCGATCACGCGCCCCAGCAAATGCTCGCCAACGACCACGTCCATCACCCGTCCCAGGCGCTCCACCTCATTCCCCGCGTTCAGATGCCAATACTCTCCGAGCAGAACCACACCGACCTCCCCGGCGTCCACATTGAAGGCCATTCCCAGCAGGCCGCCCGGAAAGCCAATCAGTTCCTCAAAGCCTACGCCCGGAAGTCCGGAAACCTTTGCGACACCGGTGCCAATGCTAGTGATCGTACCCACCTCACGCCTGGCCAGGCGCGGTGTAAAGGCCTGCACCCCCTGGCTCAAGGTCGTGAAGCTTCGATCAAGCAACCCATGCAGTGACTCAGGTTCAGTGTTCATGAGTGGTATCGCCGGGTCATAGGTAGGTGATTCGCTAGGCCACCGCGCCGGCCGCGTGCTCGGACGTACGCTTAGTCGCCGGTTCGCCGCGCCCATCGACGAGCGTCGCGACGTCCTTTTCCATCGCACCCAGGTATTCGGCGATGCTCCAGCCGATTTTCTGGCCATTGTGAGTCAGTTCAACCCCGCAGATGACATCCGGCGCCGTCTCGAATCTGACCGGCACTACGCCTGGGAAGCTGTCACTCAGAGCCTTCTGTATGGCCGCGCGTGCCCCTGCCGGCAGCTCAAACGCGCTGCGCACAAGCGCGGGCTCCGCACTTGCCTGAAGCGATTTTCCCAACGCCTGCTTGGCGTTGGCATCGAGGGCGGACAATCGGGCCAGGAACGCCTCGCACATGCGATCCTCCAGGCTGCTGCCGGCCAGGTCTGTAAGCGTCTTGCGCGCAATGGCGAACACTTCCTGCTGGGTCCGCTTGGCCAGCGACTCATACAGACCTGCGCTCTCCGCGCGCAGCGCCGTCGCTCGTTTGGCCGCCAGTGTCTCAGCCGCGGCACGCGCCTGATCTAGAAGCCGCTGGCCCTCGGAGCGTGCCTTTTCGACGGCCTGGGTCATCAGGGCCGCGCGCTGCTGGTCGAATTCCGCGTTCCTGCGCTCAAACTCGGCCCGCTCGCTTTGAGCGGCGGCTTTCTGGGCATCGGCGGCGGCGCGCTCCGCCGCGATCCGCGCTTCGCGCGCGTCGACTGCAGCGAGGATGGGCTTGTAAAGAAAGCGCTTGAGCAGCCACACCAAGATCGCGAAATTGATTACCTGGGCGCCGACGGTGAACCAGTCGATGAGCATGGTTTACTTACCTGCCACCGGGGCAATGATGTGATTCCAGAAAGGATTTGCGAACAGAAGAATCATCGAAACTACAAAGCAGTAGATCGCTATCGACTCGATCATCGCAAGTCCGACAAACAGCGTGCGGGTGATGGTTGTTGCGGCATCCGGCTGCTGTGCCAGAGAGCTCAAGGCTGTCGCGACGGCACGACCTTCGCCCAATGCCGGTCCAACGCTGCCTATGGCGATGGTCAGGCCTGCAGTGATGATTGAAGTAATGGCAATGAGCGTTGTGCTGTCCATAACAATTTCCTCGTGTCGTTCCCGATCATTTCGCGTGAGTGGTGGCTGCGGCTGGTGCCGCCTGGCTCTTGCGGGTAGCGGCCGCGATATACACGGCAGCCAGAATGCTGAAAATATAGGCCTGTACCATTCCGGTGAGCAGGCCGAGCGCGCTCATGGCAATGGGAAAGATCAGGGGTGTGATGGTCACCAGGATGGCGAGGATCATCGTGCCGCTCATCATGTTGCCAAACAGACGCACCGCCAGGGCCAGGGTGCGCGACAGTTCACTGATAATATTGAAGGGCAGCATCAGGAGCGTCGGTTCGGTATAGGATTTCAGGTAACCGCCGAGTCCCTGTTCTGAGATCCCATAGAAAGGCACTGCGGCCAGCACACAGAGCGCCAGCGCAGCCGTAGTCGAAAGCGATCCGGTCGGGGGATCATAGCCAGGGATCACGGTGCAGAGGCTGGCCAGTGCGACGAAAAGAAAGAGCGTACCGAGAAAGCCAATGTAGGTCCGCGGGTGGCGCAAACCCACCTCCGAAATCTGCTTCTCGATGCCGGTGACCGCAATTTCCAGCAGGTTTTGCCACCGAGTGCGGTGCAGATCCGTGGCAAGCTTGCGGGTGATGAGCTTCGAGCCGACCGCCAGCACGAGCATCAATGCCCAAGTGAGGGCAATCGTGCCGTTGAGCTTAATGAACCCGTAGTGCCAGAGCACGATCTGATCTGGACTAAGGCGCATAGTGGGACTTCGCAGTTGCCGAGTCGGGTTCTTGGCCCGCCAGCCCAGTCAACCACTGCAGCATCACGCGGGCCAGCACAAAGCCCGCCAGGCACAGCACCCACGCGAGCCAGTGGCTCGAACCGATGAGGCAAAACGCACCCAGCGCAACACCGAAGCGGAGCAGCATGCTGCCGATGAGCCAGCGTGCTGGCCGTCGGGAAGCTACCGCCCTGCGGACTGTCCACCACAGGCCAAAGAAGAAGAAGGTGCCGATCAGCAAACCGGCGAGCAGGGGCAGCGCTGTGGAAATCAGATTACTCATCACCGTCCTCCCGAGCCGCGCGGATCTTACGGTCTTCCTTAGCTACCCAGTGCCAGGCGTTTAGGCAGCCAATAGCCAGCCCCGCCATCATCAGCGCCAGTGTCCAGTTCAGCTTCCCGGGATGATGCCGGTCCAGCCACAGACCCAGGGCGGCACCGAGCAGGGTCGGGACTGTCACCGACCAACCGATTAGCCCCATCATGCCCAAGCCAAACCAGAGGCCCTGCGCAGATCGGCGGCGCGCCCGCAGCTTTAGCTCCGCCTTCTGGCCTACCTGCTCACTCAGCGGCACCGGCGGCCCGGCACTCTTCGCCACGATGTCATCGCGCACGGGGCAATCTCGTCAGCCGACGAATCAGCTCGCCTTCCAAATGCTCCCGCACCGAGCGGACGTTGCGCTCGTGCTCATCCAGTTCAAGGAACTCGCGTTCCACCTGCGCGCGCAATTGACCAAGGTCGCCGCCGCGCAGCGCCCGGCGCACTGAAATCAGCACTTCCTGGTCACTCTTGACCAGCACTCCCTGGTCGACGGCCACGAATACTTCGCCCGCCCCAGGCGTCTCGTAGATGAGAATTCCGGGGATGAGTGCCGCAACGCAATCAAGGCGGTGTGGCAGCAGGCCGAAGGCGCCGCCGGGTGTCTCCGCGACAATTCGCGTCACCGCTGACTCGGTGACGAAAATCTCAAACGGCAGGAATATCTTAAGATTCATGAGCGGCAGTCGCCTCATCAGGCGCTTTCGGAGCAGATGCCACAGCGCTACCGGGTCCGCCTCGGCCCTTAGGGGTGCGCACCCCGCTGGACGTAGCCCCAGGCAAGACTTTGGCCTTCGCGATCGCCTCATCAATCGCACCAATCATGTAAAAGCAGCTTTCCGGATAGTCTTTGAACTCATCGTGCAGGATGCGCTCGCAGCCATCGAGTGCCTCATTGAGACTTACGAGCTTGCCCTTGAGACCTGAAAATTGCTCCGTAGTGAAGAATGGCTGCGTCAGGAATCGCTCGAGCTGACGCGCGCGAACCACGACCCTGCGGTCCTCTGGGGAGAGCTGCTCCATGCCCAGCATGGCGATGATGTCTTTAAGCTCGGCGTACTGCGCCAGCGTTCGTCGTATGGCCTGGGCGAGCTCATAGTGCCGCTCCCCGATAATCCCCGGAGTGGCCATGTTGGAGCTCGACTGCAGCGGGTCGATGGCCGGAAATAGTCCTTCGCCGGCGCGCTTGCGGGAGAGCACGACAGACGCGGAAAGGTGCGAAAACGTGTGCACCGCGGCGGGATCGGTGAAATCATCCGCTGGCACGTAGACTGCCTGAATGGAGGTAATGGCGCCGTTGTCGGTGGTGGCGATGCGCTCTTCGAGTGTCGCGAGCTCCGTGCTCATGGTCGGCTGATAGCCAAGCCGGGAAGGCATCTGCCCCATCAACCCTGAGACTTCCATGCCGGCCTGAATAAATCGGAAAATATTGTCTATGAGCAGCATGACATCACGGTGCTCATCATCACGAAAATACTCGGCCATCGTAAGCGCAGCATGACCCACCCGAAAACGGGCACCGGGCGGTTCGTTCATCTGGCCGAATACCATCACCATGTTCGCCAGGACACCGGCCTCCTTCATCGCCTCATAGAGCTCCTCACCCTCGCGGCAACGCTCGCCAATGCCGCAAAAAATGCTGACGCCGTTGTGATGGCGGATCATGTTGTGGATCATCTCGGTGAGCAGAACCGTCTTTCCAACTCCAGCACCGCCAAAGAGTCCTGCCTTGCCGCCGCGTTCCAGAGGCAGCAGCACGTCGATGACTTTGATGCCGGTCTCAAAGACTTCCGACTTGCTTGAACGATGTGCGAGCGCTGGCGGGGAGTGATGGACGGAGCGAGTCTGCGCATTCGATAGGGGCGCGCCGCGATCAATGGTGTGTCCAAAGACGTCGAACATACGCGAGAGTATGGCTTTGCCGACAGGCGCCCTCAGCGGACGGCCGGTGTCCCGAACCGCCATGCCGCGTGCGAGTCCTTGCGTGGGTGTCAGGGCAATGCCGCGCACATGATGATCATCCTGCTGGGCGAGCACCTCAATGACGATCCGCTCATCGGCCCCGCACAGCAGAATTGTATAAATGGGTGGCAGCCGCTCCGCAAAACAGGCGTCCACGACGCTGCCGCGGATGGCAACAATCTCGCCTAGATTGGAGGCACCGCTCTGTGGTCGATCGGTAGAGTGGTGTGCAGGAGCGGATTTTTCAGCAAGAGGCATTAGTGTCAGCAGCTTCGCTTGGGAATGACGTTAATCGGTCCGGCTAGCACCGCTCGCGGTTCTCAGGCGGTACCGGCCGGTAAGTCTTGGCCACTCAATGCCCCCATAGCATAGAGTGATCCAGGAGATTGACTATCTCGGAAACTACCAAGGTTGTTCTGTCCGGCACGGCCCCCCGGTTATCGGTCGATACCGCGCTCAATACAAAGATCGACACTTGCGCTGTCACCCCGGTCTATTCGATCACGTCGAAGCGTTTGCTACTGTGCGGGAACGAACGCAGAAGAGCGGCCCGGCCCGAGATGGAGGACTTGGCGGGGTTCCGAACGGCGGTTCTTGAGGGGTGCCGGGCGCGGCCGGGGCCGTCAGCGCTCCCATTTCAGTGCAAGCCATTAGACAGGGCCGTGTTCCCAGTGAGAGCGTTCCACGGTTACGCCATGGTGCGGCAGGGTACGTGCGCTTCTGGCTGTTCCCATATTCAGGATTAGAGCGATTGCAACCCGGATGCGGTGCTATTTGTGTTTAGGGAACTCGGCCAGCCAGCCCTGGACCGAGGCTTGGTGCAGGCGCTGTGACGTTCACCATTCGAAACGGCGGACTTTTTTGTCATGCGGCAATTTGCATCCGTGCCTTCTTCGTCAGGGTTTCATTATAGGCCGGGACCAGTTAATTGTGGATTTTGATGTCGGTACTCGTCTAATTTGTTGTGAACCCACTTGTGCTGGCTCCAATTTCCGATTTCCATGTTTTTGTGGCCCCGCGCCACGTCGCAGCGCCTCTGGCGCCCTGACTGCCGCGCTCAATGCGGGAATAACCGTCCGATAGACGCACGGCCTCGGCCGCTTGCGGGATTTTCAATCCGGACGCTACGCCACCAGCGGGACATCATCGGCTGTCAAAGGCTCAGCACGGGTATGTGCGATCCTCGAATGATTGAATAACCACTCGCATTCTCGCCCAGGTGGCCACCAGGCGGCATATGCCCAATCACCAGCAGGTCGCTCTTGGTGTGATCCGCCGCTTGTTTCAGAAGTTTATGCACGTCACCACTGTCAATAACGACTTCGGCCTTCGTGCCCACATCTTTCTGCAGTCTTGCCATCTGCTCTGTCGCGTAGCCGATAACAGTAGCCTTCCATTCTGGCTTGATATAGCTTCCCCCAGGACCATAGGACTGTATACCGGTGGTAATGTGGACGAGCGTCAGACTCGCTCCAAACTCGGCGGCCAAATTGGCGGCTCGCGATACGGTATGGCGGCTGTGCTCCGTCAAATCCACGGCACATAGAATACGGCGGATTGAAAACGCGCCCTCGCCGATCCCGGGCGAGAGCACAGTGGTCCAAACGGGGTATTCGCTATTGTGGAGTACTTTCGCCGCGACCGAACCCAACAGAAAACGGTATACCGGCTCACGAGCGTGCGTGGATAACGCAATGAGGTTCACTTGTTCGTCGCGAGCCGTTCGCAGAATTTCTCGGGCCGGATCGCCTCGGAGCAGCAGACGCCGCACCGCAATCCCCTCAAGTTCCGATCGTAGAGCCTCTTCCAGATCACGCTGAGTCCGCGCCACAATGTCGGACTCCAAATCTCGCGCCGTAACCATGTGGCCTCTCTCCAGCAGGCCGGACGGATACCTCAGGGGCGACAGCACATGCAGCAAGATGATCTCGCCACGAAAATGACGCGCCAAAAATGCGGCCTGATGAACCACGGACAACGCAGTGTCCGGAACATCGATAGGAAGGAGAATTTTTTTCATGGCGCCCTATAGTAGACCACGGCGGCTCCTGGGATGATGTCGCATGCGGTAGCTTTTTTCGCCAGCGGATTCTCAGAGGCCGGGCGAGAGGATTCAGGTAAAAATGCGCGCGACTGTGGATCTCCTTGGTCTTTCTAACCGACAGAAGTCGTGATAGTGGCTTATCGTGAGTCGAAGAGAGGGGCACCTCTCTTATCAAGGCTTAGTGGTTGCTCAGTGACCTTGCACTGCGTCATTCCTGAGTCCTCCGGGCCAGAGGTCGCATCGACGCAGAGGTGACCACTACAAAGCAGGTGAGTCGAGCCGTGAAATTGGGAGGATTCAGGGTAGAGACTTCTCCCACGTCCGCGCGCAAATGAACGGGTCGGGAGGAGTGGCGCCGGCCGAGCAGCGCAGAGCCGCCCATAGCTGAGCTTAGCGGAGCGCGAGGAGATCTCTCGAGGCTTGAGCGCTGAGCATTCCGTTCGTGCCATGGCGAAGTTTCTAGGCCGTGCGCCCTCTACGGTCAGGCAGGAAGTGGCTCGCGACGGTGGTCAGTACCACTATCGAGCCACCGAGGCGGAAGCTGCAGCCTGGGACCGGGCTGTAGGCCGGCGATCTCTTCGCTTAACCGCTTCTAGTTTTCACATTCCAGATTTCCATCTCCAGTTGCGAATTTCGGGCAGGTCCTGGCCGTGCTGGTCAATGTACTGCTTGTGCCCGATGAGTTTATCCTGCATCAACTGCTTCAGATAAGCCCCTTTAGTGCCAAGATGAGGGAGGCGATCCACGACGTCCTGCACCAAGTGAAACCGATCCAGATCGTTCTGCACCCGCATGTCAAAGGCGGTCGTGATTGTGCCCTCTTCCTTGTATCCACGGACATGGAGGTTGTGGTTAGCGCGCCTGTAAGTCAGTCGATGCACCAACCAGGGATAGCCGTGAAAAGCAAAGATGATGTGTTTGTCCTGCGTGAATAATGCGTCATAGTCTACATCGCTCAACCCGTGCGGATGCTCGCTGCTGGACTGCAGCTTCATCAGATCAACGACATTGATCACCCGAATCCTAAGAGTGGGCAGGTGCTCACGCAGGATCGACACGGCCGCCAGGATTTCCAGCGTCGGCGTATCGCCGCAGCAGGCCATGATCACGTCCGGTTCAGTATCCTGATCATTGCTGGCCCAGTGCCAGATGCCGATGCCTTCCGTGCAATGCACGACCGCAGCATCCATGCTAAGCCACTGGGGCAGCGCGTGCTTTCCGGCCACCACGACGTTGACGTAATGCCGACTGCGCAAACAATGGTCAACTACCGACAGCAGACAGTTGGCATCAGGTGGCAGATAGACGCGCACGATATCGGCTTTCTTGTTGATGACGTGGTCGATAAAGCCGGGGTCCTGATGGGTGAAGCCGTTATGATCCTGCTGCCAGACATGGGAGGCGAGCAGATAGTTTAGCGAGGCGATTTTTCGCCGCCACGGCAGTTCCGAAGTGACTTTCAGCCACTTGGCATGCTGACTGAACATAGAATCGACGATGCGGATGAAGGCCTCGTAGCTATTGAACAGTCCGTGCCGCCCGGTGAGCAGATACCCTTCCAGCCATCCCTCGCACTGGTGCTCGCTGAGCATAGAGTCCAAAACCCCACCGGCGGGCGCGAGAAACTCGTCCTTGTCGGTCGCACGAGCATCCCACTGCCGGTTGGTAACTTCAAATACCGTACCCAGGAGATTCGAGAGCGTCTCATCCGGACCGAAGAGGCGGAAATTGCGCGGGTGCTCATTAAGCTTGACCACATCGCGCAGGAACTGGCCAAGCACCAAGGTATCCTGGCCGTCAATGGCGCCGGGCCTTGGGACATTCACTGCATGATCATGGAAATCTGGCATGCGCAGGTCGCGCAGCAGAGCCCCGCCGTTGGCATGTGGATTGGCGCCCATGCGCCGTTTACCTCTTGGCGCCAACTCGGCCAACTCTGGCATCAGGCGCCCACTCTTGTCGAACAGTTCCTCCGGCCTGTAACTCTTCATCCAGGTCTCCAGCTGTTGTACATGCTCCGGATGCTCGGAATCCACAAGCAGCGGGACCTGATGCGCTCGAAAAGTGCCTTCCACTGCCAGGCCATCAACGATTTTCGGTCCCGTCCAGCCCTTGGGTGATCGCAGAACAATCATCGGCCAGCGCGGCCGCATGGTGTCGCCCTGAGAGCGCGCGTTGCTTTGAATGCGCCGGATCTCCTCGATGGCCTTATCCAAGGTCGCAGCCATCAATTCATGCATCGCCTGCGGTTCATCCCCTTCCACAAAGAGCGGCGTCCAGCCACATCCGCGCATGAACTGTTCCAATTCCTCGTGCTCGATACGCGCGAGTACCGTGGGATTGCTGATCTTGTAACCATTGAGATGCAGGATAGGCAGCACCGCGCCGTCGCTGATGGGATTGAGCAGCTTGTTGGACTGCCACGCAGTCGCTAACGGACCCGTCTCCGCCTCACCATCGCCCACGACGCACGCCACGACCAGATCAGGATTGTCAAACACGGCCCCGAAGGCATGGCTGAGCGAATAACCCAGCTCACCCCCCTCGTGAATCGACCCGGGAGTGGTGGGTGCTACATGACTGGAGATACCTCCGGGAAACGAAAACTGCTTGAACAGCCTCTTCAGCCCAGCCTCGTCCTGAGTGACATCCGGATAGATCTCAGTCCAGGTACCCTCGAGATACACGTTGCCCACAATTGCCGGGCCGCCATGCCCCGGGCCTGCGACGTAAAACATATTCAGCTCATATTTATTAATGACCCGATTCAGGTGCACGTAGATGAAGTTCTGCCCAGGTGTCGTGCCCCAATGCCCGACCACAAGGGGTTTGACGTCCGACAGGCGTAACGCTCGCTTGAGCAACGGATTGTCGTAGAGATAGATTTGGCCAACCGACAGGTAGTTGGCCGCGCGCCAATAGGCATTTATCTGCTGAAGCAGTTCAGGGGACAGCGTGTTTGAGTTCATGGCCTTGGTTTCCTGACTTGTCCGCGCGGAGCAAACGCAGCGACGAATGACGTCGCCCGCGCTCTTTCCTTCGAATGCTTTCTACGGCATCCAATGATGCCGGGTCCGTTCGAAAGCGCACAGATGCCCTATTGCCACGGCGCGGGCGGGAACTTTGCAGAGCGCACTGCTCCTCCTAGTTGCCGCGGTCCCAGTTCGCCAAGTCCGTATTGATCTCAGCTGCCGGCCCAAGTTCAGCTGGATCAAACGTGCGGCGCGCGGATTACCGAGCACTCGTCGGCGTGCACATCAGCTGAATATCCCGCAGACCTAAAGTACGCTTGCACGCCGGGCCTCGCGACGGATTTAGTGCGACTCCGACCCCTTCCAAGCGCTGAGTTTCATGGTGGCCTGCTCGATCAATCGTGCCGGACTATCTGAAGGATCGCGCTGGAGCGCTTTCGTAGGGGATAGGGCCTTGCTTGATCCACGCGCGTCTCGATCCCTGCAACGAAAGAGTTGTTCGGCGCAGAGCAAGAAGTGTCGACTACCCGGTGCCAGTGCGAGCCATTCGGCAGCGGCGGCAAGCAGAAATACGCATCAGCCACGCCAGCGTTGAACATCAGCAACAGGGCCGGTTGCCCGCTCTCCTGGATTAAGCAGGCGAAATTCCTCTGTTCCGGATCAAGCCAGTCCGGCACGCCACCTGTCGGGGTGAGCCACCGGATTTCCGCGTCTGTGTAAAACTGTTCCTTGCTCAGAACCGGATGCGCGCGGCGAAAAGCAATCATGCTGCGAGTAAAGCGGTAGATCTCCTGATGCTGTTGCAGACCTGTCCAGTCAAACCAACTGACTTCATTGTCCTGGCAGTAGGCATTGTTATTGCCACCTTGCGTGCGACGCATTTCATCCCCGCCGAGCAGCATCGGCACGCCGCGCGAGACGAACAGCGTCAGAAGGAAGTTCTTGATCTGACGCCTGCGTAGAGTTTCAATCGCCGAGTCCGTCGTCGTTCCCTCCACCCCATAATTTTCGCTGAAGTTGGCATCGGTCCCGTCGTGATTGTCCTCGCCGTTGGTTTCATTGTGCTTGTGGCGATAGCTCACTAGATCATTCAGCGTGAATCCGTCGTGGCAGGTCAGCAAATTGATGCTTGCTTCCGGGCCCTTTCCCGATGTGGAATAAATGTCGGCGCTGCCACAGATACGGCTGGCGAACGCACCGAGCATCCCATCATCGCCGCGCCAAAAGCGCCGTACATCATCGCGATACCGACCGTTCCACTCTGCCCAGCGGCGCTCTGAGAAGCTGCCTACCTCATACGCGCCAGCGGCATCCCAGGCTTCAGCGATAATTTTAATGTCTCTTAAGATCGGGTCCTCAGCGATGCGCTCGAGCAACGGCGCGTTGACCAGGAGCTTGCCGGAGCGGTCGCGGCCAAGGACTGAGGCCATGTCAAAGCGAAAACCATCCACATGCATCTCCATCATCCAAAAGCGAAGCGCGTTTAGGATGTGTTCGCGCACCACGGGGTGGTTGGCGTTAACCGTGTTACCGGTGCCTGTGAAGTCTTTGTAGTGACGCTGGTCCGTAGCCAACGTATAAAAGATCGCATTGTCGATGCCGCGAAAGCACAGCGTCGGCCCCAACTCATTTGCCTCCGCGGTGTGGTTGAACACCACGTCCAGAATCACCTCGATCCCGGCCCGGTGGAATGCGCGAACCATTTCCTTGAACTCCAGCTTCTGCTGTCCCATCCCTCCGGCGCTGCTGTAGGAAGCCTTGGGCGCACAGAACAGCACTGGATCGTAGCCCCAGTAATTGCTGAGCGAATGGCCGGTGAGCGGATTCTTACGGCTGATCGAGGTGTGATTGAACTCCTGCACCGGCATCAGTTCCACGGCGGTGATACCAAGGCTCGTTAGATAGGGAATCTTCTCAATCAGCCCTCGGTAGGTTCCCGGATAGCGAGCGCCTGAGCTGGGATGAATCGTGAAGCCCCGAACGTGGGTTTCATAAATGATGGTCTTCGACCAAGAGTGCCGAGGCGGTTGGTCTCCGTCCCAGTCGAAGTGCTCGTTGATCAATACGCATTTGGGCGTCGAGGCAGCGTTGTCCCAGAGCGAGGCTGTCAGGTCCGGGTTGGGCGCCGATGAGTCATAGCCGCGTGCCAGTTCGAAATCCCAAGCTGGCAGACGGGAAATCGCGCTCGCAAAGGGATCGAGCAGCAGCCGGTTGAAATTGAAGCGATGACCTTGGCCAGGCTTATACGGACCGTCGACGCGGTAGGCGTAGAGTTGACCCAGCTTAAGATCCTTTACCCACACGTGCCACACGTCGCCAGTTCGATGTCGAGGCGAGAACAGATCGATGACCCGTGAGGGCTTCGCATCTTCCGGGTGCTCAAACAATTCCAGTCGAACGCCGGTGGCGTGACGGCTGAAGAGGGCGAAATTGATGCCTCCCGCCGATTCCTGCGTTCCCAGCGGCAGAGGCGCTCCCGCCCGAACGTCTGCGTGCTCGCAGGTCTGCGCGAGGTACTGATGCAGCTCGCGCTCAGGCGTCGTCATCAGCGCTGCCAGAGAATTCGAGCAGACTCCAGAGGCACAGCCACCCCGGAGCAGTGCGGTATTACCCGGGCGGTAAAGTCGCTGGCTGGACGGTTCGCTGCGATCGCTGCCTGATAAACGCAAAGATGCGCGGGAGCGGACGGCGCCCGCGCACAGACCATTTCCTGCCGAATTGGATCGCCACCGCCGATTCCATCCGCGCAAAGCTCAACCTTCACGTCATTGGGGTCGAGCCCATTCAAAGAGAGTTCCACTTCAAACCGGTGCTGTTCCGCGGTGCTCTCCACTCGCATGTTTCCGAAGCGCAGCGAATCCCACACTCGATCCACCGCCTGCTGCCAGTCGGCAATCTGCTTTCCCACGGCGCCACGATCGGCACTGCGCTGGCTGTAGAGGGCCGCGGCCCGGAGATAATGCCGCTCGGTGTATTCGCGCACCGTACGGTCGGCCGAGAAGCGCGGGGTCAATTCGGCCATGCTTTCGCGTATCCGCCTAATCCAGGCCGTAGGAACCCCCTTTGCGTCCCGGGTGTAAAACTCCGGTACCACCTCGCTCTCGAGCAACCCGTACAGCGCGTTGGCCTCGCTCGCATCCCAGGCCGGGTCCTCGCCATGCTCCTGGCCGTCTCCCAGTGCCCAACCGACTTGGCTTGTATAGGCCTCTGCCCACCAACCGTCCAGCTCCGAGAGATTGATACCACCATTGACGAGCACCTTCATGCCGCTGGTGCCGCTCGCCTCCCAGGGCCGACGTGGCGTGTTAATCCACACATCCACCCCCTGCACAAGCTGCTCGGTTAACAACATGTCGTAGTCACTGAGGAACATCACATGCGGGCGCACTTGCGGTTGCCCAATGAAGCGGATCCACTCCTGGATCAGGGCCTGCCCCGCCTGGTCGGCCGGATGCGCTTTGCCGGCGATGATGAGTTGCACGGGGCGCTGTGCATTGGCCAGCAGGCGCAGCAGTCGCTCGCGATCATGCAGCAGCAGATTCGGCCTTTTGTAGGTTGCGAAGCGGCGTGCGAAGCCCAGCGTCAGAGTGTTCGGATCAAACAGATGTTTGGCGGCCTCCACGGCGTCGGGCGCTGCCCCGGATGCGAGCAGTTGCCGGTTTAACCGCGCTCGGGCGTACTCAATTAGAGTCTTCCTGACGGTGGTACGTAAGGCCCAAAGACTCTGATCGGAGGCACAACGTATGTGATCCAGGGACTGGGTCGACCCTAGCCATCGCTGCTGACCGCAGCTCTGTGTCCACAGATTATCGGCGGCCGCCGAATCCCAGGTCGGCACGTGCACGCCGTTGGTCACTGATCCGATTGGGATGTCCGACCGCGGCCAGCGGGGGAAGAGCGGCTCGAAGAGCTGTCGGCTCACTTGCCCGTGTAAGCGGCTCACGCCGTTGACTGCCCCACTTCCTCGGACCGCCAGATAAGCCATGTTGAACGGTTCGGACGAGTCGCTCGGATTCACCCGTCCTAACGCGAGTAAATCGTGCAGCGATAGGCCAAGCTGCTGCGCATAGCCGCCGAGGTATTGCTCGATAAGCGCTGGAGAAAAGCGGTCAAAGCCCGCTGCCACGGCGGTATGTGTGGTGAATAAGTTGCCCGCCCGCGTCACGCCCAGCGCGATATTGAAGGGCTGCTGACTCTCCTGCATAAAATTGTGCGTACGTTCCAATATCGCAAAGGCCGCGTGCCCCTCATTCAGGTGACAGACTTCGGGCTGGATACCGAGCGCTCGGAGCAGTCGCCAGCCACCGATCCCGAGCAGCAGTTCCTGCTGCAGGCGCAGCTCCGGGCCGCCCCCATACAGCTCGCTGGTAATGCCCCGATAAGCCGGGTAGTTCGCCGCGTCGTTGCTGTCCAGCAAGTAGAGTTTCAGGCGACCGACCTGAGCCTGCCAGGCGCGCAGCCACACCGAATAGCCCGGCAAGGCGATTTCCAGGCGCAACCACTCACCGTTGTTTTGCCGCAATGGCGCGATCGGCAACTGTCCGGGGTCGTTATAAGGATAGAGTGCCTCTTGCACTCCGTCCTTGCCGATGGCCTGGCAAAAGTAGCCTTGGCTGTAGAGCAGCCCCACGCCGATCACTGGAACGCCCAAGTCACTCGCGGCCTTGAGCTGATCCCCGGCAACGTTCCCCAGGCCGCCGGAGTAAATGGGCAGCGCCTCGCTCAACATGAATTCCATGCTGAAGTACGCCACCGCATTCAACGCGCTGTGTGGATAAGTGGTCTGAAACCACGCAGGAGCCCGTGCAAAAGATCGCCTGGCCTGCAGTAACTCGTCAACGCTCTTGCGGAACGCCGGCTCCGCCAACACGCGGGTAAGCGTCTGCCTCGAGACCGTCTGCAGAACGACCCACGGATTGTGCGTGAACTCCCATAGCGCAGGATCGAGCTGACGCCAAAGTTGGTCGGTGGCATGGTTCCAAGAAGATCGCAGATCCAGGGCAAGCTCGGATAAGGCCTCGAATCCTTCCATCTCCGTAACGTTGCTGTACTGCTTCGGGTGACTGACCGGCGTTGGCGTGCTCATGGCGCGATCCTAGGCATTTGCCGCAGACTCGCCCGCGTTAGAGCCACCTTCTATACGCCTTTACCGCATTATAGTCGAGGCGCATTGAATAATTGCGTCCCGAATCTGCAGCATGACTTGCGACGGTACATCGAGGTCGTGCCGTAATCCAATTTGGTGCAGCGGTAAGCCGACTCGGCGTCAAGATAGATCGCCGGCCCCTGGTGCCGCTCACAACGCTCGCCGCACACCGTGAGTTCAAGTCGAAAAATTCATCCAACACCGAATTCAAGAGCGTGATCGCCAGTGGGTCAAGGTTGTTGTGGTCGTACAATCGTTGGCCCGGCTTTAACACCCAAGTCCGGCGCTTCAGGCCGAAGTATGGTCTTTAGCCTCTCCGGCCAATGCCGTTACCGCTAGAGGAACTGTATGCAAGCCCGCCTGAGAGAATAGTCGTTGGGCCCCCTGCGGGTCTCTTTTCACCGCAGCCAACAGCAGCTCCCCTAGCGTTGTTGCCATGAGTACGTCAACGTCGGGATCTTGCTGGCTCCGTGGTATAGAGTCCGCCTGAGTGGCAACCCCCGCCTTTGACTGTGGAAAAGCTCTGCTGGGATGAGTAGGTTTTATCGCAGGATCCTTTAGTCCATTCACAGCAGCGCTAACAAATAGAGCGATGCTCGCGCCAAGCACAATAAACACCAAGACAGCAGTTCCGTGCAGCACGAATCCGATATACGCACCAATTGCGAGGACCACTGTACCGGTACCTAAGAGGTAGTAACAGGCTCTATTGTGCGCGGGTTCTACGAGTATTGGTTCGTTCACGGAACTTTGGGCCTCAGCTTTAAGCACATTCGATAAGCTTACAAGATCCAGCTGACATCAGTATAGACATAGCATGCGCGCGCCCTCTTGAATCATAGGCTGGCGCTATCCGTCTGTTCGGTTCCGAACCAACTTGCGCTCATGGGTCCGAGGAGCGCCACCGCGTTTGACCGATATACGTATAGTTGGCGATTGAACACCCGCGTGCATTCAGGCACGTTAATCGAGCGTCGTCATCCTGTATGCGCCAATAGGGTTATTGTCTCCGAGACTTGCGGCGAAGGACATCGAGCTTTATTGAAGTAACACTGTTGAGTCACGACTGACACAACTCTTAGGGAATCTCTGCACAGGTAGCCATGGATGACCGATAATGCGTGCAGTAGGCATTAGCGGTGGAGCGGATAGGGCGATGCAGCAGACCACATTTGCGTCGATGGCCTGGCAGAACAAGGGCAAAGTCACACGCCGTGAGCGGTTTCTGGCCGAGATGGACGCGGTGATCCCGTGGAGCCGCCTGCTGGCGTTGATTGA
>Ga0182030_10011639_pt1 | contig 17727 bp, 17 predicted proteins | sample 812S3MmetaG_FD_121299 | JGI IMG/M metagenome (GOLD analysis project Ga0182030, IMG submission 121299) | Permafrost microbial communities from Stordalen Mire, Sweden - 812S3M metaG (Illumina Assembly) | ecosystem: Environmental > Terrestrial > Soil > Wetlands > Permafrost | place: Sweden...
CAACTGGTGGTGGAGGAGGTGGTGGCACAGGCACAACGTTTTCGGGTGCTGTACCATCAGCAGGGGGTGGAGGCGCGGCAGGTTTTGGAGGCGCAGGTTTTGCAGCAGCCTTGGGTGGCGGGCTTTTTACCACTACTACGGCAAAGCCGTTATTTTCTAATAGTCTTTTTAGAAAGTCAACACGTTCGGGAGTACAATTTTTCTCCACTATGGAGCATTTTATTTCCCCAAGGTCTTCAAAAGTATGATTGGGATTGAGCGCCATATTATTTTGTGGTTATGGTATTAATGTATTCAAACAAGCCGCTGGCAAAACCAGCAGTAACAGCGCCTATAATGCAGATCAGCAAAGATAAGCGTAAGGACATGCTGCCGGTAAGCTTTGGCATGGGCGCTTCGTTTTCGTCAATGAAAATGGCTTTTACGATCCGCAAGTAGTAGAAAAGGGAAATAACCATATTCATTACTGCAATAGTTATCAGTAAATAATTGCCCTTTGCAGCCCCTGCTGTTACGAGAAACATTTTACCAAAGAAGCCGGCAGTAGGCGGGATGCCGCCTAATGAGAAAAGGCAGATAGCCATTACCCAACTCGCAAACTTGTTGTTGGCATAAAAGCCTTTGTAGTCGCTGATGCTTTCTTTGCCTGTCTTTGCAGATACTAATGATACTACACCAAAAGCGCCAAGATTAGAGAACGTATAAACCACTAAAAAAAAGATAGCCGAAGAAGCGCCTATTGCGGTGCCAGATGAAATACCCAGCAATATGTACCCGACCTGCGAAATGGAAGAGAAAGCAAGGAAACGCTTGATATTATCCTGTCGTATGGCAAAAAGATTCCCGATGGTAATGGACAGCAGAATGGTGAGGTAGAGCATATTGTACCAGGTGGCATCGTAATTCCTGAATAGTTGGAACAATGCCGTAATAAATATGAATACGATTGACCCTTTAGAAATAACCGACAAATATGCTGTAACAGGAGCGGGAGCACCCTCATAAACATCACCCGTCCATAAGTGGAAAGGAACTGCAGACAGTTTAAAAGCAAAACCGGTGAATGCAAAGATAAAGGCGAGCATTTGCAGCTTGCCGGTACCAAGTAGCGGCGCCATCTCCGCGAAATTGAGTGTGCCCGTAGTGCCATACAGCATAGAAATACCAAACAGTAATATGCATGATGCAAATGCAGAAGAAAGGATCATCTTAACTGCAGACTCGGAAGATTTTTTCTTCTCCAGGTCATAATTGCAAAGCGCAGCCAGTGGAATAGTAGAAAGCTCCAGCCCGAGATAGAACATGAGAAAATTGCCGCTGGAGATCATAAAATCCATACCGAGTAAGGTGCAAAGCAATAGTATATAAAACTCCAGCAAGTGCTTATGATCTTTCAACCAGTCGAATGCCTGGAGGGAAATGATGAGTGTGCCAAAATTTAGTATCGTCTTCTCGAGAAACAAGGTGCTGTTTGTATGAAACATACCGTTGAACAATTCACCATCGGCATTAAAGAAAAAACCTGCGACCAGATTAAGGAACAGTAAAAAATTAGTGATGTGCAGCAAAGTTGCATTCGCCTTTACACCATCCCATATTTTTAGGAAAAGCAAGAAGAAGATAATGAGTGTAAGGCTCATTTCCGATTTCATTATTAAGAAAAAATCAATATCCATGTGTGTTGTTGTTTTAGATCTAACAATTTTCAAAAAGTTGTCAAATCTCACTAAAAATTACCTGCCTACAATTCCTCTTGCCACGTTGTCCATGATCATTTGCGTATCCGGCGATACTAAGTTGAACAACCAAAAAGGTGCTATACCTATTGCCAATATGCATAAAATTAATGTCGCTGAGGCTAATCGTTCATTCCATGCAGCGTCTTTAAACGTCAGGAATTCATCATTCTTTATTGGTCCCATACCGGTGGAACCAACTGCACGTAATATATACACCGCAGTTACCACAATGGATGCACAAGCAAGCACAGTGGCTATCCGATACCAGGAGTCAGCATTTTGCCAGGAGCCCATGAATACAGTCATTTCTGCCACAAAGCCGCTTAAGCCAGGCAAGCCGAGCGAACAAAGTCCGGCAATAACAAATACAGTTATAATGAAGGGAATGGTCTTGAGCAGACCGCCAAGTTGAGCCACCATACGAGTATGTGTGCGCTCATAGATCATACCAATGGCGGCGAAGAAGAGAGCTGTCATTAACCCGTGTGATACCATTTGCATTACGGCACCGGTAATGGCCGTCTTAGTGAGCATACCAATGCCAAATAATACAAACCCACAATGACTCACCGAAGAATAAGCATTGATATACTTCAGGTCTGTCTGCATGAGGGTGGCAAAAGCGCCATATATTATGGCAATGGTAGAGACAAGAATGATCATCCATGAATATTGATGCGCGGCTTCCGGCATAAGGTAGGTAGCTACCCGCAAACATCCGTAACCACCCAGTTTCATAGAAATACCAGCTAGGAACATAGATGCTGCTGTAGGTGCCGAAGAGTGCCCATCAGGCGCCCAGGTATGGAATGGGAATATGGCAGTAAACACCCCGAAGCCCACAAACATGAGCGGGAAGATAAACCGCTGTGCTTCCATAGGAATATGCATATGCGCTATCTTCAGCAGATCGAATGTATGCATACCATTTCCAGCATCTGTATTGAAATACAGGCAAAGCAAACCGATTAATACAAGTGCGGAGCCGCCCATAAGCATGAGCGCCAGTTTCAATGCACTGTATTCCTTCTTACCACTGCCCCATATTCCTATTAGCAGGAATTTAGGAATAACAGCAACTTCAAGGAAAAAGAACATGGTAAACAGATCGAGCGAAATAAAGAATCCATAAGCACCCACGCTAAGCAGAAGGATCAAAAAGAAAAATTCTTTAGTGAGCCTATTGATATTCCAGGATATGAGCACGCCGGTAAAAACAACAACTGCTGTGAGCATGATCATAGCCACTGATATACCATCCACACCAACATAGTACTCAATATTCAACCTGTTAAACCAGCTATAACGGGATTCATAGAGCATCTGGGAGGTATTGCCTGCAGCCCGGTCAGTGATGTAAGCATACATTATTGCTGTGGCATAGCCCAATTGAACCAATGAACCAAATAAAGATACCCACCGCACCTGGGAAGAACTGCGGCATAGCATTACAACAACTGCTGTAACGAGCGGGATAATTAAAAGTATGGATAAGTTTATCATTTTCTAAAATCAAATATTAAAGTCAAATTCACATCTACAAGCTGTCTCACGTCCACCAATAAACAAAAACTACTACAAACGCTATAACACCTGCAAAGAAGTAAGCTGTATATTGTTGCAGCTTGCCCGATTGCAATTTTCTTATTAAAAAAGATATTTTTCCTGTTATTGTAGCTAATAGGTTCATTGTGCCATCTACAATATTGCGGTCAAACCAGGCTGCAGGACGGCCTACCAGGTTGAAAATGATCTTTTTGGTAATGAACAGATAGATCTCGTCAATATAGAATTTATGATAGGCAGTAGTGTAAATGCCCTTGATACCATCTGCGAAGCGTTGCGGCGCAGGGCTTTGCTTTTTGTAGAAAGTCATTGCCAGGAATATACCGCCCGCGGCAAGTAATACCGGTGCAATTGAGAAGGTCGGGTGAAACTCTGTCGGCAGCCATTTACCATCTGATGTAACTAATTTACCGAAAGGAATAAACCCGGCGCCAATAGATAAAAGGCCGAGAATAATTAATGGAATAAGCATAGTTCCAGGGCCTTCTCCATGATGGGCGTCGTGCCCATCGGTACTGTGTGCATGAAAATCTTTGTTCCAGAAAATATTGAAATAAAGACGGAACATATAGAAGGCGGTGATGGCTGCGGTAATAATGGCTATGATAAAAATGGGTTTATTGGATTGGAATGCGGCCTGCAATATTTCTTCCTTACTAAAGAAGCCTGCAAATGGCGGGATACCCGCAATAGCGAGGCAAGCAACTAAAAACGTAATGTGGGTAATGGGCATGAGTTTTCGCAGTCCGCCCATATCTTTCATTTCATTGCTATGCACATAATGTATTACGGAGCCGGCACCGAGGAATAAGAGCGCCTTAAACATGGCATGGGTAAATAAGTGAAACATAGAGGCCATATACCCCAACCCATTCTCCCCGCCATAGCTGGAAACACCAAGCGCAAACATCATATACCCTATCTGGGACATGGTGGAGTAAGCCAGCACCCGCTTAATATCAGTTTGCGTACAGGCAATAGTTGCTGCCAGGAATGAGGATACTATTCCAACCCACGCTACAACTTCTAAAGCAGGCGGACAGGAGATCGCATACACAGGAAATAATCTTGCTACAAGAAACACACCCGCTACCACCATTGTAGCGGCATGTATCAGTGCAGACACTGGGGTAGGACCTTCCATAGCATCTGGCAGCCAAACGTGTAGTGGGAACATTGCCGATTTACCTGCCCCTCCAATAAACACCAATACAAGCCCCCACATTAATGCAGACATGCCAAGGAATGAAGCAGTGGTGATATTATGCAACTGGTCAGTTGGAGTGGTTAACCTCATGATCAATGTCTGGAAGTCAAGGGTACCAGAATAGTAGGATAGTATGAGTATGCCAACAAGGAAGCCAAGATCAGCAAAACGGGTAATGATAAAGGCCTTTTGGGCTGCCGCAACTGCTGATGGCCGGTCGAAATAAAAACCGATAAGGAGATAAGATGACACACCAACAAGCTCCCAGAAAATGTATATCTGGAAGATATTTGAGGATAGTACCAACCCGAGCATAGAGAAAGTAAACAATCCCAGGAAGGAGTAGTAAGTAGCATACCGCTCCTCGCCCTTCATATAGCCAAGACTATAGAAATGCACCATTAGAGAAACCAGGGTCACAATAACGATCATCATTACAGAAATAGGATCGAGCAGTATGGCCATATCTATAGCTACGTTGGGGCTGAATTGCAGCCAGGTAAATTTTAATGCGATGATTTGCTGGAAAGTATCCCCAACTTTGCCCACTAAAAAGAAGTAATCATAAGCAACCGTAACAGCTAAGATGAACGATATCAAAAGTGAGATAGTTCCCAGCACACCGCAATACGAAGGAAAATACTTTCTCCCCACTAACGCTATCAGTATAAAGCTGAAGACGGGCAGCAGTGGGATCAACGCTATTAATGATGTGCTTAGCATACTTTAAAATTTCATGATGTCCGCTTCTTCTACATCAATAGAGTGGGAGTTGCGGTATAAATTAATAATTATAGCTATTGCCACAGCCGCCTCTGCAGCGGCTATGGTAATGATGAAAATCGTAAAGAACAGCCCGTCGAGCTTATCGGCATAGAGGAATTTATTAAATGCTATGAAATTGATGTTCACGCTGTTTAAGATCAATTCTATCGACATGAGCATAGTGATCATATTTCTCCGGGTAAGGAATCCATATATCCCTATAAAAAACAAGATGCAACTGACAAACAAAAAGTGTGTAAGGCCTATCATTTTAATGGTTAATGATTAATTGTTAATGATTAGTGGTTAGTAGGCGTTGTTATTTCAATATTATTTCAACATCTCTATATTCTTCTAATTTCAATTCGTCGGGTACGTTAATAGCATTTGTTCCTTCGTCTTCCGGTTCAATTTTAATTGGCGGAATTTTTATTTTAATGGCAATGACTATACAGCCTATCATAGCAGCGAGCAATAACATGCTCACCACCTCGAAAGGTAATATATAGCCGTATTGCGTGGTGCTCAGCATTTGCGCTCCTATATTACCCGCACTTGGCTCTATAGACGGCCTGCCGGATGGGGTGAATTGCTGCTCATTAATATAGAGCATTGTGAGGCCGCAGGCAAAGGCAGCCGCTAATGCCGAAAAAATAGCCCTACCCAATACAGGCCGCTTCATGTCTTCTCCGGAGCCATGTGTAAGGAAAATGGAAAAGATAATGAGTACCACTATACCGCCCACATACACAATTATCTGAACGGCGGCAATAAATTCATAATCAAGATAAAAATACATGCCTGCTATACCTATGAGAGAAAACAGCAGGAACACCGCAGAGCGGAATATCTTCCGGGAAGTAACCGCCATTAGCCCGCCACCAATGATGACGGCGGCAAGGATATAGAATATGATAGTTGATGCATCCATTATTCAACTCCCTCCATAATTTTAGAACCCGGGTTATTTAGCACTTTCTTTAATTGTTTTTTATCATACACACTATGCTCAAACGTTTGCGCCATTACTATGGCATCAGACGGACAGGCTATCACGCACAGATTACACATAGTACATAGCTCCAGGTGGTATACAAAAGTGTCTATCGCTTTTTTCTTCTTTCCGTCTGGCTGTAGCTCCTGCTTGGTGATGATCTTAATAGTCCCATTCGGACATGCTATCTCACACGCCTGGCAGCCGGTGCAGCGGTGTTCGTTATGCTCATCATGCGGCATCACTACTTCGCCCTTGAAGCGGTCGAACATCTGCAGCGTTGCCCGGTTATCAGGATATTCTTCGGTTTGTATTTCTTTGGGATGGGTAAAGTAATAGCCAGTCAGCTTCATGCCTTTGAGCAATGATCTTACTGATTTGTATATGGTTGTGAAATACTCTTTTAAAAACATTTAGTTTGCGTTAATTCTTATTCAATTAAAAATGCCATCCCATAATTGCCATTACAGTCACCAGCAATACATTGACCATACTAATAGGCAACAGGTATTTCCACTCTAAGTTCAGTAACTGATCCACACGCAGGCGTGGGAACGTCCAGCGGAACTGCATGATGATAAATATGATCGCAAATGTTTTGCCAAGGAACCACAAGGATGACGGAATGAAGTCCATAACATGGTTGAAGGTTTGCCAATGCCCGATGTGAAAAGGCATCCAGCCGCCTAGAAATAATGTAGCAGCAATAGCAGATACTATAAACAGGTTGATGTATTCCGCCAAAAGGAACATAGCAAACTTCATCCCTGAATACTCTGTATGAAAGCCTGCAGTAAGTTCCTGCTCGGCCTCTGCAAGATCAAATGGTGCACGGTTGATCTCAGCGGTAGAAGCAATAATAAATATTACAAACGAAATAAGAATGGGAATATGCCCTTTAAATATCCACCAGCCATTTTCCTGGCTCATCACAATGTCTGACATACGAAGGCTGCCCGTGAGGATAACAATAGAGATCAGCGACAAGCCCACGGAAAGCTCGTAACTCACTATCTGCGCGCCACTGCGCATGGCGCCCAGCAGAGAATATTTATTGTAGCTGCTCCACCCCGCCATGAGAATACCTATAACGGCAATAGAAGACATAGAGGAAACATACAACACGCCAATACTGGTATCCCATATTTGAAAATTACGGGCAAAAGCAATAGGAGCCATCACAAGCATGGAGGTAACTACGACTATAATTGGAGCAAGATTGAACAGGAATCTATCAGAAGCAGTGGGCGTAAGGCCCTCCTTAAATAACAGCTTAACGGTATCAGCAACAATTTGCATAGAACCTTTCGGCCCTACCCGGTTAGGGCCAAGGCGTACCTGCATAAATGCAGCAACCTTACGCTCCATATAACCCAAAAAGAAACAAAGCGGAACAAGAAATAGAAGTAATGAGAGCCCAGCAATAGCCATTTCAATAACTTTTACGGTCATTTCGCTCGTTATAGAAGCTGTTAACGAATTGTGCAACCCGGTTGCAAGTGAAGCAAAGCTTATTTCAAGAAAGAGATTCAAATTGTCATTTTTAATTTTTTGCAAGCAATTTTCCGAACGTTAAACTAATTAATTTACCCGTCATACAATTTCGTTCTTTTATAAATCTCTTTTAGTGTCAAGGAAATATTAATGCTATGCAATTGGAGTTTTTCATCAATATTATTGTATTCATTTAGTTCCCACAAGCCATGATTATTTATGTGAAACGTCTCAATATTAAATGAGTCCGAATCAACTAATACGTACTCTTTAAGTGTGACAATATCACGATACAATTTGAATTTTTCGCCCCTATCGTAGTTTTTTGTAGAAGGTGAAAGTATCTCAAAAATTATAGAAGGATTTAAAAAATTGAAATCATCATTATTCAAAGAAAGCAATTCCCCACAAATAACAGAAATATCTGGATAAGTAAACAGCGTATTCTTCTCAATATATATCCGGGTATCGCTGTTAAAGGGTTGGCAAGGACTTTTACCTAATTTTTTATCAAGAGTTGCCAATATATTTTTAGCAACGATATTGTGCTGTGATTTATTTCCCGACATAGCAAATATTTCCCCCTGATAGTATTCATGCTTTTCAGTTGAGGCATTTTCCATTTCTAAATACTCCTCAATAGAATATTTCCTTTTCCCATAGGCAACGGCAGGTTCGTGTGCTTCCATATTCAAATATTTATCTCATTTTTAAGCAACCGACTTATCAACAAATCAACCAAAAACTATCTGTCCACATCCGGTATCACCAAATCTATTGTCGCCATTATGGCTACAAGATCACCAATCTTAGAGCCCGTAGCCATGTGCTCCAGCGCCGACAGGTTAGAGAAATTTGGAGATCTATATTTTATACGATAAGGAGATGCAGCGCCATCACTAACAATATATACTCCCAGCTCTCCACGTGCAGTTTCTACACGCTGGTAAAATTCTCCTTTAGGGAGTTTCAATACCATTTTTGTTTTTGCCTGGAAATCACCTTCGGGAATATTGTTGATCAACTGCTCAATAATATATACTGATTGTTTCATCTCCGCCATTCGCATCATATAACGCGAATAACAGTCTCCGCCTGTGCCAAGGATCTCTTCAAACTGCACTTTATCATACCCATCATAAGGAAACCATTTGCGCACGTCACAGCTTACGCCAGATCCCCTGGCGGTGGGGCCGGTGCAGCCAAAGGAAATCGCATCCTCCGCAGATATATAACCTACTCCCTTGGTACGCTGTTCAAATATCACATTGCCCGACAATATCTCCTCGTACTCTTGAAATTTTCCTTTTATCTGTTTGAGAACATACTTGACCCTGTTCTGAAAATTCGGGTGAATATCATACATCACCCCACCTGGCACACAGTAGTTTTGAGTGAGTCTTGCGCCGCAGGTTTCTTCCATAATCTCCAGCACGGCCTCCCTTTCACGGAATGCATAGAAGAATGGAGTAACCGCACCGAGGTCAAGCCCGGTACATCCCCACCAAAGCTGGTGCGATGAAAGCCTCGTCAGCTCTGCCATTAATATCCTTATGACCTGTGCGCGGGGCGGAGCTTCTATTTGTAACCCTTTTTCCACTGCAAGCGCACAAGCCTGGTTATTGATATGCGCACTGAGGTAGTCCATGCGACTGGTAACATAGATGAAGTTGCGGTAAGAAAGGCTTTCAGACATCTTTTCGATAGAACGGTGTATGTAACCGAGGTGTGGCTGTACCTTTTTTATCGTTTCTCCATCAAGCCATACCTTTAGGTGAAGCACACCATGTGTAGAGGGGTGCTGCGGCCCTATATTGATGACGAATTCGCCTTCTTCAGTAACTATATCTTCTCCTAACAAACTCATATTGTGATCATATTTTCATCCACATAATTTTTTCTGAGCGGATATCCCTCCCAGTTTTCGTCCAATAATAACCTGCGCAGATCAGGATGGTTTAAAAATTTTACTCCAAACAAATCATATACTTCCCGCTCATGAAAATTGGCGGTTTGCCAAATGTCACAAACAGTTTCTATCTGTGGATTATTGACGTCGGCAAGCTTTGCTTTCACTACTATATTATGCCTGTGTGTTTTTGAAAGCAGATGATACACCATCATTAAATGGGTCTTCCAGTCAATACAGGTAAGGCAAAACAGGAAATCAAAGCTATATTCCTTATTACTCCTCAGCGCAAGCATCAGAGGCTTCAGATTAGCGGCATCAATAAGTATGTTCAGGAATTCACCCGATTCATCATAAGTAACAGCAGGAAAAATCGCACTAACAGACTGTTTTATTTCTTCATTGGTCATTTGCCTTCCTCTTTTGTTGATTTTCCGAAATAAGTCTCATGTTTTATTTTTTCCTGTAGGGTGATCATTGCGTGGAGCAATGCTTCCGGGCGTGGCGGGCAACCAGGGATATATACATCCACGGGTATCACATGATCCACCCCTTTCACTACCGAATAAGTATTGTAGAAAAATGGCCCACCTGAAATAGTACATGCGCCCATTGCAATAACATACTTAGGGTCTGGCATCTGGTCATAAAGCCTCTTTAATACAGGTGCCATTTTCATGACTATAGTTCCGGCTACAATGATCAGGTCTGCTTGGCGGGGTGTAGCACGTGCCACCTCGAAACCAAAGCGCGACCAGTCATATTTCGCATCTGCTGCAGACATCATTTCTATAGCGCAGCAACTGGTGCCAAACACCAATGGCCAAAGGGAATTAGAGCGCGCCCAGTTGATCATTTCATCTAGTTTGGAAACCACTATCCCCCCATCTGCAGTCTGGTGCAGTTGCGCGGGAAATATCATTTTTTCTGTTTCTGCCATAACGCCAACCCCTGTATGGGTAACTCCTGGTTGTTTGATAAATATTTTATACTTCAGTTGTAAGCTACGCTTTTATAACGATATTTTTTTCAAATAATTTGCCAAATTATTGCATGGAGCTCAAAGTTGTAAGCGAAAGTTAAATCCATGGCAGCCAGTGCGTGTCGCGAAATCTCATTAAGAGCGCTCAGGTTTTTTACATCCATTTCAGTGCCCCTTTCTTCCATGCATATAATAAGCCCATAAAAAGTATAAACATGAAAATAATTATTTCAATTAATCCAGGCATACCAATCTTTTTTACCGCTACTGCCCAGGGATACATGAAAACCAGCTCAACATCAAATATCAAAAAGATAAGTGCGAACAAATAATAACCCACATTGAACTGTATCCAGGATGTGCCCGTTGTTGGGATACCACACTCATATGGTTCCCCCTTAGTTTTATTCTTTGACGTCTTTGCAATGGCTTTAGAGACTAAAATACCTCCTCCGGCAAATGCAACGCCAACTATAATTAAGAGTATAAGTGCGGATGATCCCATAGCTCAATGTTTCACGTGATAAAGTACTTGGTAAATCAGTTAACGAAACATGACCAAAATCATTTTTCCGACTAATTAATATCACCCATAAATGTATAAATAAATTTACTTTTACAGCCTATTTTCATACTTTTAAAAAAAAATCAACTCTATGGCAATAAAAATTACAGAAGATTGTATCAACTGTGGCGCATGCGAACCGGAATGTCCTAATGGTGCAATTTTTGTCGGCGGAGATAATTGGAACTTCGCTTACAAAACATCTTTATCAGGAACGTTCGTTGCTAAGAGCGGCCTTACGAGCGATGCTGACGCAGCCCACGAACCCGTGTCAAATGATCTCTATTATATTGTGACAGATAAATGCACCGAGTGCGTCGGCTTCCATGAAGAACCGCAGTGTGCTTCAGTTTGTCCCGTAGATTGTTGTTTACCTAATGAAGATTATGTAGAAACGAAGGAAGAACTTGAAGCAAAAATGCATTCTTTGCATCCGTAATATCGCCGAAGCAATACAAAAGCTTCCCAACGTGAGATTGTCATGCATTTATAATAACATCTCCGTTTTTGACAGGGTTAGTGTAAATGAATTAAATTTGTAGTGAACAGACCACAAACAAATATTTTAACTAATAAACTAAATAATCCCCACTTCCGGGTTGGGGTTTAAAAATTTAATAATGGAATCAACTTTAGAAAATAAAGTAGGACATGTTACTAACCTCATTGAAGCGGATAGTATCGTAATAAGATTCTCCGGCGACTCCGGAGATGGCATGCAGCTCACCGGCACACAGTTTACAGATACCGCTGCATTCTTAGGGAATGATCTCAGCACATTCCCGGAATTCCCTGCCGAAATACGCGCCCCTATAGGCACAACCGCTGGTGTTTCCGGTTTCCAGGTACACTTTGGCAGTAAAGAAATATTTACTCCAGGCGATGAATATGATGTTCTGGTTGCTATGAACTCTGCAGCATTGAAAGTAGATTTGGCACGACTGAAAATAGGAGGAATCGTTATCACCAACACAGCTGGATTCGATAAGAAAAATCTCAATCTCGCAGGGTATCCGGATGGCGCTAACCCACTCGAGGATGGCACTTTGGCCAACTATACCGTTCACAAAATAGATGTCACCAAATTTACTAAGGAATGTCTTGCAGGCTCCGGCCTCGGTATGAAGGAGATCGAGCGGTCTAAGAACATGTTTGTGCTCGGCTTGCTGTTCTGGATGTTTGATGAGCCAATGGACCATACTATTAGCTTCATTAATGAAAAATTTGCCAAAAAACCTGAAATTGCAGAAGCTAACATAAAAACGCTCAAAGCTGGTTGGAATTTTGGTGATCACACCGAGATATTTACTACCCGCTATCATGTTGCATCTGCACATTTACCCAAAGGAACTTACAGGAATATATCAGGGAACCAGGCTACGGCCATAGGTCTTGTAGCGGCCTCCGAACTTTCGGGGCTGCCCTTATTTCTTGGTTCTTATCCTATTACGCCAGCATCAGACGTACTTCATGAGCTGTCTAAGTATAAGACCAGTGGGGTAAAAACATTCCAGGCAGAGGATGAGATCGCTGCCGTTTGTTCTGCAATTGGAGCGTCTTATGCAGGAGGGCTTGGTGTAACCACCACTTCCGGCCCGGGCATGGCTTTGAAAACAGAAGCTATTGGGCTCGCTACTATCCTGGAAATACCGTTGATCATCATTGATATTCAGCGCGGCGGACCATCGACTGGCTTACCGACAAAAACAGAGCAAAGCGACCTGATGCAGGCCATGTACGGCAGGCATGGCGAAGGGCCTCTGCCTGTGATTGCAGCATCTACTCCGGCCAACTGCTTTGATACGATCTTAGAAGCCGCGCGTATAGCTATAGAGCACATGACGCCTGTTATCTGCCTCACTGACGGGTACATTGCGAACGGCTCTGAGCCTTGGCGCTTCCCTACCAAAGACCAGCTTAAACCAATAACTGTGACTTTCGCGACAGAGCCAAATGGCACTGACGGAACTTTCCTGCCTTACAAACGTGATGAAAAACTTTCGCGCCCATGGGCTATACCCGGTACCAAAGGACTGATGCACCGCATTGGGGGACTGGAAAAACAAAATGAAACAGGCAATGTTTCTTATGATGCCAAAAATCATGAAGTAATGACAAAGCTTCGTGAGGCGAAAATTCAAAAAATAGCAGACTATATTCCATTGGCAAGACCTGATACCGGTAAAGAAACCGGCAAACTTGTAGTGCTTGGCTGGGGATCTACCAGCGGCGCAATCAAAACTGCAGTACTTGAATCAATTGCTGAAGGGTATGATGTGGCACACGTTCACCTGCACCATATCAATCCCTTCCCTAAAAATCTGGGAGAGCTGCTGAGTGGCTATGACAACATACTGATCCCGGAAATGAACAGTGGCCAGTTGATCAAGTTAATTAGAGCCAAGTATTTGCTGCCCGCTATCGGCCTTTCAAAAGTGCAGGGCCTGCCCTTTACCACTGCCGAACTGAAAAACAAAATTCACGAAATTTTAAAATCGAATTAAATGACTACTATAACAGAACAGGAAGCAGCGCCCAAACTTACAGCTAAAGATTTCGCATCGAACCAGGAAGTAAAGTGGTGCCCGGGATGTGGCGACTATTCTATTTTAAAACAGGTGCAGACCGTATTCCCCGATTTTGGAGTACCTAAGGAAGACATTGTTTTTATATCCGGCATAGGCTGTGCTGCAAGGTTCACTTATTATATGGATACGTATGGTATGCACAGCATACACGGCAGGGCAGCGGCAATAGCATCCGGTGTAAAAGCGTTGAATCCAAAACTAAGTGTATGGATGGTTTCAGGTGATGGTGATGCCTTCTCTATAGGCGGCAATCACTTCATTCACCTGATGCGCAAAAATTTCGATCTTAATTATCTCGTGTTTAATAACGAAATATATGGTTTGACAAAAGGCCAGTATTCCCCTACCTCCGGGAAAGGGAAGATAGCTAAATCAACTCCTTATGGGTCTGTTGAAGAACCATTTAACCCAAGCGAATTAGCGCTTGGCGCAAGAAGTACTTTCGTAGCCCGCTCGCTTGACCGTGACCCTAAGCATATGCAGATGGTGCTGAAAAGAGCAAATGACCACAAGGGAACTTCCTTTGTGGAAATTTACCAGAACTGCCCGGTGTTCAATGACGGCACTTTCTTTGCATTCTCAGAGAAAGAAACCAAGCAGGAACAATCCATTTACTTAGAACATGGTAAACCACTGATCTTTGGTAATGGCGGCAATAAAGGCATAAAGCTCAATGGTACCATGCCCGTGATCGTGAACCTGCAGGAAGATGGAGTATCTGCAAATGACCTATGGATACATGATGAACATGATAAAACAAAGGCGCACATCATTGCCAGCTTTTTTGATACTGCTTATGAGGGTGTTGATTTTCCGCGCCCGTTTGGCGTTATTTATTCCGAGAACCGTTCTACCTACGAGGAATCAATGCAGAACCAGATTGATGAACTGATTGCCCGTAAAGGCACGCCATCGCTTGATAAGATTCTCTCAGGAGATAAGACATGGACTATATTATAAGAGCAAAGGATTGTAAAGAATGGGGAAGCGGGCATGTAAAAATTGCCCACTTTTTATTTTCCAACAGTCCTAGTTGCTAGGCAATTCTGCTGGCCCCTTGGTGGGCGTAGGGTCTTCCCCAGGTTTTATTTCCGGCCGGGAAGGTACTTGTTGCGGGTTTTCAGTTACGGGATCTAATTCCGGGGGGTTGTTAGGTTTAGATGGCAATTCCGGGGCTATTTTGGGCTGTTCCATATTATTTTATTTATCTGTTGTTTAACAGTGTAATGCACTCTGCAAATATTTATGCTTTGTCAATCACTCTGGACAAAAAATCGCGCCACCAAATTCCATCAAAAAGTTAATAGCTATAATTGTATATTGGCATAAAAATACAGTAGCGTATGAAATTATTTAAGTCCATAGCAATACGACCACTCCCGATTTTCATTCAGTTGTTTTTGTGTTTTTTTATATTTGGCTGTAAGAATTCTAATGCTGCAAAACGCAAACAAGTAGTAACTGTCGCTGCCCAAAAAACAGATACTGCAGTAAAAGTAATTACAGCCACGCCCCCCCCGGCACCTTCTCTCACCCTGGATACTACGTTATACAATAAACAAACAAGTCGCCTTGTTCATGATTCGGCAAATGCCAGATGGCCGGTTAAAGCCCCGTATCCATTGCCAGGGGCATTACTACCATTTAAAAGAATTGTCGCCTATTATGGCAATTTTTATTCTACGCACATGGGCGTACTCGGCGAATACCCACCTGATGAAATGCTAAAACGCCTGATGGCCGAAGTAAAGAAATGGCAGGCAGCAGACACATCAACGCCAGTTATACCTGCCATCCACTATATTGTAGTTACGGCGCAAGGTAGTCCCGGTAAAGGCGGCAAGTATATCTTGCGGATGCCGTTTACACAAATTGACAAGGCCATTGAACTGGCAAAAAAAGTGAACGGTGTTGTTTTTCTGGATGTACAGGTGGGCTGGAGCAATGTAGAAACAGAAATACCCATGCTGGAAAAATACTTGTCAATGCCCAATGTATACCTTGCTATAGACCCCGAGTTTTCAATGAAAGACAAAAAGCACAAACCGGGGACAATTATAGGCACCTTTGACGCTGCTGACATTAACTATGTATCCGATTACCTGACTAAGCTGGTAAAACAACATAACCTGCCGCCCAAAATTTTAGTTGTCCATCGTTTCACTAAGGACATGGTAACTAACTATAAGAAGATAGAGCTGCGCCCGGAGGTGCAAATGGTGATGGACATGGATGGATGGGGTTTCCCGGCAAAAAAAGTAAACTCATATAAGCTCGCTGAGGTGAATGAACCGGTGCAGTTTACTGGTTTTAAACTATTTTATAAAAACGACATTCTCACCGCTCCATGGAAAACGCCCATGAAACCTGAAGAGGTATTAAAGTTATACCCAAGGCCGATATACATTCAATACCAATAGGCCTTTTTTTAGCATCATTGTAATTTTTCAGAATTAGTTCCTATTTTACTTCAAATGAAATAATAAATGGAGACAGTTAACAAGGACGGTTTCAATACTTTGGAACAAGAACAAACTGCCAGTTCGGAATTGCAAAATTCAGGTAACACACAACAATTTGCGGCAGCGAACAATTCCGGAGCGCTTTCCACATTGGTAACTGTGTTTTTCTTTTGGGGGTTTATTGCTGCAGGTAATGGCGTATTTATCCCTTTTTGCAAGCATTATTTCCACCTCGATCAGTTTCAGTCCCAGTTAATCGATTTTGCTTTTTACCTCGCTTATTACCTTGGTGCATTGGTTTTATACTTTATTGCTTCTGTCTTTGGTAAAGATGTAATTGCCCGTTGGGGATATAAAAATAGTATTGTTTATGGGCTCCTTTTTTCTGCGATCGGCGCAGTAGTAATGATCCTGGCTGTAAACGCTGATACATTCTCCGGCATGTTGATGGGCCTGTTTGCAGTTGCCCTCGGCTTTTCTTTACAGCAAACAGCCGCTAATCCTTTTGCGGCATTGCTTGGCCCTCCTGAAACGGGAGCAAACCGCATAAATCTTGGTGGAGGTATTAATTCCTTTGGCACAGCCATAGGGCCTATTGTTGTTGCGTTGGCATTATTTGGCACTACGAAAGCCAATGACGCACAGATCAATTCGCTGGGGCTTGGCAAGGTTACTTTTCTGTATGCCGGAGTAGGGGTTTTGTTTATATTGGCTGCCGCAGTGTTCTTCTTTTCGAAAAAATTACCTGCCGGTAAGTTTGAAACAGAGACCGAGAAATCACCTAAAGCCCTAATAGCGTTGGGCATAATGACGGTGCTCCTAATTATGGTTTTCATACCCGTTTTCAGAAGTTACACTGTCGAATCAACAGATAAAAGCGTGATGGAAGAAGTAGAAATGACCCGCGTAAAATGGCTATTTAGCGGGCTGGTCATTATTATTGGTTCATTACTTTTTTCTCTTTACAGCGCTAAAAAAAATAGCACCGGCTGGGGGGCAATGAAATACCCGCAACTGATACTCGGTATGCTCGCCATATTCACTTATGTGGGAGTAGAGGTCACTATACAGAGTAACCTCGGTGCGTTACTAGCCGAACACGATTTCGGAGCCTATACTTCATCTCAGGTAGCGCCATTTATTTCCATGTATTGGGGCAGCCTTATGATAGGCCGGTGGACAGGTTCCATCAAAATATTTGAGCCTTCCAACGCTATGAAAAATGTATTAATATTCATAGTCCCCGTCGTTGCTTTTGGTGTGGTGCTCGGGGTAAATGCTATTGCTCAAAATGATATTACCCCGCTATACTGGTATATAGTATGTATTCTTATTCAGGGTTGCGCCTTTTATGCGGGGCAGGATAAGCCTGCCAAAACTTTACTGATCTTTTCATTGTTAGGGATTGCATTTATGCTCATTGGCATATTCACTAACGGTATGGTTGCTGCCTATG
>Ga0182030_10011641_pt1 | contig 17725 bp, 14 predicted proteins | sample 812S3MmetaG_FD_121299 | JGI IMG/M metagenome (GOLD analysis project Ga0182030, IMG submission 121299) | Permafrost microbial communities from Stordalen Mire, Sweden - 812S3M metaG (Illumina Assembly) | ecosystem: Environmental > Terrestrial > Soil > Wetlands > Permafrost | place: Sweden...
CGATTTCGAGGGCGACCTGATGACCGCCGTCGGCCTGGGTCGCCTCGGCCCGTCGGCGAGCCTGCCCGGCGACCCCAACGACGACCGCGGTTGGAGCTTCACCGGCTGGTACGACACCACCGAATCGCAGGCGCTGCTTGACTTCCAAGAGCACGACTGGCAGCAGACCCTGGCCTGGATTGCCGAATCCCAGGGCAACCTGCGCACCGTGTTGCGCGCAGTCGGTCCGATACTGCGGCCGGTGATGCGTACCGCCCTCATACTGCAGCGCCGCGCCGAGGGCCGGGGCCCCTACGCCGACCCGTGGACGCTGATCGAAAACAGATACGGCCCCGATGCACTCGCTCATGCCGACGAGCAAGCGGGTTAATGGTTCGAGGCGAACCAGACCGCAGCTTTGCGAATCGACTCTTCGGTGGGTTCGGGCGTCCATCCGAGCTCACGTTCGGCCTTGCTGTGATCCAGCGGCGACATCAATTCGACCATCCGCATCCCGGCGTAGGCGAACGGCAGGTCGCGCCGCAGCAGTCGCGCCATGACGTCGTTGACACGCGCCCCGGTACGAAGCACCGACATCGGAATGCCAATGCGCGGCGGCCGTTTTCCCGCCGCGCTGGCGGCGATCTCATGCAGCTCACGGTTGCTCATGAACCTGTCGGAGATGATGTAGCGTTCACCGTCTCGTCCATGCTCGGCAGCGAGAAGCATTGCCTTGGCAGCATCTTCGATGCCCACCACTTCAGTCGAGTAGCCGAAGTAGAACGGAAAGCGCCCGGTGGCAACGCTGGCGAGCATGGAACCATGTGGCGTCGGTCCGCAGTCACGGGGTCCGTAAGTGTTGGCGATGCACATGGCGACCGCGGGCAGGCCTTTGTCCCGCGCGTATGACACCACCAGCTTTTCGGCCGCCACCCGAGCCTCGATGTATGCGCCGCCCTCATCCCAGTTGTGCGGATCGTCCTCGGTAACCAGCCGGCTGTCATTGACCGCCAAAGCGCCTATGGTGCTGGTGAATACAAATTTCTTGAGGTTGGCGCCCAAAGCCGCATCCAGCACGCGGCGCAGACCATCGACGTTTGTCCGGAACAACGGCGCAGGGTCACGCAGCCACATCCGGGCATCGACGACACAGTAATACACGACGTCGCAGCCGGCCATCGCCGCTGCTAAGGCACTGTCGTCGAAGACATCCCCGTAACAGCGCTCGACATTGAGATCATCGATTCCTTTGGTGGAACTGGTGCGGCGCAACATGACTCGCACATCGGCGCCCGAAGCGACAAGCTGTCGCGTCACATGCGATCCCAGGAACCCGCTGGCGCCGATCACTAGCTTCTTCTGGCTCACGGCCCTCTCCCATCTGCGCGGCCCCCGGCCTGAACCCTAGTGGAACCGCGCTAGAGAACAGCCTGAGCCTGGACTTCCCGGATGCGTTCTTCGCGCGGGAGGACGGGGCCATCGTCGAGAGGCTCGTCGATGCCTAGTTCGGAGAGACCGAGCTGGGTCAGCAGCGAGGTGCCGTACGCGGCGATCATCAGCTTTTGATCGTCGCTGTGGCCGTCGTCGATGAGCATGGCTCCGATGAGGCAGATGACCGCCATCTTGTAGGCGTTCAAAGCGCGGTACCACGAACGGTTTTGCAGACTGATGCCGCTGGTCGACTCGTAGTGCGCGAGCAGACCGTCGATGCTGAGCGCGGCGGGATGACTCGTGATGCCGACGGGCTGCATCCAGAGCAGCTCCAGCCAGCCGATGTCGGTCAGCGGGTCACCGACGGTCGTCATCTCCCAGTCGAAGACCGCGCTGACTTCGCCGCCGTTGAACGCGAAGTTGCCCGGCTTGGCGTCGCCATGCACCAATGTCACTCTGGGGAACGGCGCGGGCTTGCTGGCACGAAGCGCCGCCAGCAGCCGTTCCAGGGCCGGCAGGGAATCGCGCTTGACCCGGTTCATCTCGTTGGCCCAGTGGTTGAGTTCACGGTCGAGGTGCTCGCTACCGTCATCGATGGCGTCCAGCCCGGTCGATGCGAGGTCGACCGAGTGGATCGCCGCGAGTTGTTCGGCCAGGCTTTCGCACATCCGCACCACGGTGTCGTCAGCGGCGTCCGCGGGTGACTCCATTTCATAGACGATGCCGCCGACGCGTTCCATGATGAAGAACGGCCGGCCGAGAACGTCGCCACTGTCCTCGAGCCAGAGCGCTCGTGGCACCCGGACGCCGGTGCCCTCGAGCCCGCGCAGAATGGCGAACTGGCGGGGTAGGTCGTAGGGTTCCAGCAGCGCAGGCGGTTTGGGACGCAGACGAAGTACCACGTCCCGGCGGGTGTCCTGGCCGCCGTGGCGCGACACGATGGTCAGCACCATCATTTCGGCCGACATTCCGAACTTCAGCCGGTCAAGCCCCTCAACCCGGACGTCTTCGGCCTCGGGCAGTTGCGTACTCAGCCACGCGGCCAACCGCTCATCCATCCGCATCATTGACGAACTCCATCGCTATCGGCGGGCAGCCTTTCCGCCGGAGTCTTTTCCTGAGTGAATGCCGACATATCCATCGCCGCCCAGTTGGGGTAGCGGGCATAGCCTTGACCGCCAATCAGCAACTCGAAGATGCCCCATCCGGTGTCACCATCGAGTTCAAATCGCATCAGCTGATCCAGCGCCATCGATTTGCCCTCGGTCTCGCCCAGTTGCTCGGAATCGCGGCTGTCCCACTGGAAGTGGATGAAGTATCCCCCGTTGCCCAGGTCCTGGTACTGGCAATGCGCCATCGGTAACCCGTAGTAGGCATTGACGTCCTGGTGGGGGGCGTCGGCGGTCACCCGGTAGGTTTTTCCATCTTCGTCGGTGAAAACAAGCACCGCCCGCGCGGGCCGCTTGCGGTCACCGTCGAATTCGACGTCATGCTCGATCTTGACGAACCGCTTCGACAGCGTGCCATCGTTATGGGTGATGCCGCCGTCGACGTAATTGACTGTGCCATCTGCTGATTCGATGATCCACGCTTCAATGGCGCGGTCTTCGAAGCCGGCATCGAGCCATAGCCAAAAGTCGATCTTGTCGGAAACCCGCACCCCGAAGGTACGGTCACGGCCGCCGTGGAATCCTTCGACGCTGATGCGTTCGCCGTCGATCTGCACCCAACCGGTCCACCGACCGGGCTCTTTCATGTGATACATGTCGGCCAGCATCCGGCCGTCCTTGTCGCGCACCTTCATCGGTAGCAGCTCCCACATCGGAGCGGTGGGTTCGTAGTAGAGCTCCCACGCGATGCCCGAATCGTTGGGCTCGACATCAAGACGCCACTTCTTCAACGGCTCAACACAGGTCCAGCGCATCGGCCCGGCGCTCAGGTCGCCGCGGTCGCCCTCGCCAATCGGGCGGCCGGCCAGTAGATCCCAGTGCCGTCCGTCGGCCAGACTGACCTTGACGTATCCCAGCCCGGTGCCGGTGTTCGGATTGTTGCCATAGCCACTGGCCAACAGCAGCGTGCCGTCTTCAGATGCGGCGAAGAAGTAGCAGCGGTCCGACCAAGTCGGATCGGGGTCGTGTACTTGATCGAACGTCGTCGGCAGCTGGTGGGTGAACGACTCGTCAGCAGCGCTGTAAACCATGGGTGCCTTTCATCGAGCAGCGAAATCTATTGCCATCGAACGCTTTCAGTTATCGCGCCGATATCCATAAAAAATTCTTGTCTAACCTTGCGCATCAGATACTCAATGGCACAACACATCCCCTACTATCGCTGACATGGAGCCGAGCCGGTGGTGGGGTGACGACCGCGCGATCCTCGACGACGACGAGGCGCGCAGGCGTCTGTTGGAGGCTGCGGGTCGCTGCATCGTGCGCCGGGGCAACGCCCAAATCCGAATGGCCGAAGTGGCCGACGAGGCCGGCGTATCCCGCTCGACCGTGTACCGCTATTTCCCCAACCGCGACGAAGTGCTGTTGGCCTTGATGCTGGCGCGGGTCGACATTGCGCTGGGCGAGTTGGTCGAGTCCCTGCGTTATCCCGACGACCCGGTCCGTTCGCTGCCCGAGATGGTGCTGGCTCGGGTGGAATCGGTGGCGGGCAACGCATTGAATGAGGCGCTGTTCGCCGCCGAGAGCACGGCGGTGCCCACGGCGCTGGAGATGGGGTCGGAACCGATCGTGGAGCTGCTGTTGAAGCACTACGAACCGCTGCTGCAACGGTGGCGGCAGGTGGGCAGACTGCACGACGACCTCGATCCTCGAGCGATCGTCCAGTGGCTGAACGCGACGACGTTGTTCCTGCTCGCGCCGACGTGGCGGCACCGCTCGGTGGCTGACAAACGCGAATTCGTCGACCAGTTTCTGGTGCGGGCCCTCGTGCCACAGATCAGACATTAGTCTCTGTTTGTCTGATGTCCAGACATTGAGCTATTTTTGTCCTGGCACTCTTGCGCACCCGGTTTTGTGGTCCGCTGCCAGCGCAAACAGGATGGACAGATGGCAAATCCGGTAGCACAGGCCCTTTCCGTCGCCGGCCTGGCGGCCCACCTCGGCCGAGGAGTCGGCCGGGTAACCACCGACGCGATCGTGGGCAGCCGGGCGGGACTACCCCGCACGGTCGGCGACCTCGACGCCCCGACCCTTTCGAAGGTGATGGGCCGCACGGTGCGGTCGGTTCGTGTCCTGTCCAGCGACGCGGGGACGTCGTCGCGGGCACGTCTGGTGCTGACCGGCGATGGCGTGCCCGAGTCGGTATTCGTCAAGCTCGGCGCTCAGACCGCCGCCACCCGGTTGATGGGTGAGCTCGGGCGGCTCGGGCACACCGAGGTCCGCTTCTACAGTCAGCTCGCGCCGGAACTCGCCGGAGTTCCGGAGGCCTACGGAACTGCCTTCGACACGTGGACCGGCCGGTACTTGCTGATTCTGGAGGATCTTCCCGAGTCCTGCGTCTTCCCCGACACGCTGCACCCGCTCTCCATCGATCAGGCCAGCCTCATCGTCGAGTTGCTGGCGACCGTGCACGGCACCTTCTGGGAGCGGGTTCGCCAGAACGGGCGCGGGCCGTTGGCATGGCTGTACACGCCGTCGGGTGACGTGACGTCGCTGTTGACGGGCTCACTGATGAAGACCTCGGTGAAACGGCTCGCCGAACGAACCACTATCCCGGTGGAAAACGGTCGCTTCATCGCAGACAACTACCGTGCGGTCGCCGCGCTGATCGACACTCCCCCACACACGGTGATGCACGGTGATGCTCATCCCGGCAACGTGTACTTCCGCGACGGCGAGCCTGGACTGCTGGATTGGCAGGCGGTGCGACGTGGGCATCCTTCCCGCGAGCTGGCCTACACCCTGATCACCAGCCTCACACCGGAAGACCGCCAATCGGCGCAACGCGACCTACTGGACGACTACCGACGCGCCCTGGCCGCGACCGGCGGACCCGACCTGGCCCCCGAAAACCTGTGGTTGCGCTACCGGCAAGGCGCGCTCTACGCGTATGTCGCCCCGCTGATTACCGCCGGCATGGGTGGAATGCAGGTTGAAGACATCGCCATGGAGGGTCTACGACGTGGCGTTGCCGCATTGGATGACCTGGAAACTGTTGCGGCGCTGAAGAGTACGTTATCGGCAAGCTAGCGGTCGATCCACGCCATCTGCGCTTCGGCGTGATGGCCTCCGACAGCTGGGGTCAGTCGGTCGAGCCGGGCTAACTGGTCCGCGGTGAGTTCGACACTGTCGGCGCCGATGTTTTCCTCAAGGTGTGCCACGCGTTTGGTTCCCGGAATCGGCACGATGTCAGGCCCTTTCGCCAGCAGCCAGGCCAGGGCGACCTGAGCAGCCGTGGCGCCGATTTCGGTGCTGATGGCTCGCAGCTGATCTGCGCTGTCGAGGTTGTGCTGGAAGTTTTCGTCGAAGAATCGGGGGTTACTCTTGCGGTAGTCGCTGTCCGGAAGCTCTGCGGTAGAGCGGATACTGCCGGTGAGAAAGCCGCGGCCCAGCGGCGAGTAGGCGACGAACCCGATCCCCAATTCGCGTAGTAGCGGCAATATCTCGTCCTCTTGGTCACGCGTCCAAAGCGAGTATTCGGATTGCACCGCGGTGATCGGGTGGACGGCGTGCGCGCGGCGGATGGTGTCGACGCCGACTTCGGAAAGCCCGATGTGCCTGATCTTCCCGGCCGCGACGAGCTCAGCCAGCGCGCCGACCGTGTCTTCAATCGGGGTGCCGCGATCAAGGCGATGTTGGTAGTACAGGTCAATGTGGTCGGTCGCCAGCCTTTTCAGGGAACCGTCCACCGCGACGCGGATGCTGGCCGGGCTGCTGTCCAAGCCGTCGCGGCCGGTGTGGGAGATCAGGCCGAACTTGGTTGCCAACACCACCTGATCTCGCCGGCCCGGCAGCGCGCGGGCGACGAGTTCCTCGTTGACGTAGGGACCGTAGACCTCTGCGGTGTCGATCAGCGTGACTCCGAGGTCGATAGCGCGGTGAATGGTGCGGATGGACTCAGCGTCGTCAAAGCCGCCGACGGCGTAAGCCACCGACATGCCCATCGCGCCAAGCCCAAGGCGGCCGACCTGCAGTTCGGCCAGTTGAGCCTGTCTCATGCACGTCTCCTGTTCTAAGGTGCGTTTGCGGGTCGTCAGACTTCCGGAACCAATAGTGCGCGTACCCGAGGACCAACGACCCTGGTGCCGTCCGCCGTTGTGTTCCAGGTTTGACCTTAGTTTGGAGGTTGATCATGCCGGATGCATTGGTGGACAACGACGTAGTCAGGGCTGCGGTGCAGTTGGCCTGCCGGGCCCCATCGTTGCACAACAGCCAGCCTTGGCAATGGGTCGCCGAGGGCGCCGGTCTGCACCTATATGTCGATCACAGCCGCATCCTCTACTCCACCGACAAGTCGGGGCGGGAGGCGCTCATCAGCTGCGGCGCCGTGCTCGACCATCTACGCGTCGCGATGGCGGCAGCTGGGTGGACTGCCCACGTCGATAGATTTCCAGACCCGAACAACCTCGATCATCTCGCGTCATTTGAATTTAGCCCGATGAGCCGAGTCACCGATGAGGATCGCCGCCGGGCCGACGCGATCCTGCATCGCCGCACCGATCGACTTCCCTTCGCCACACTGGAAAACTGGGAGTCCTTGGAACCTGTCCTGCGCGACGCCGTCGATGCGAGGAGAGTTCATCTTGACGTGATAGCCAAGGAGCTGCGCCCGGAACTGGCCAGGGCATCACGCCTTACCGAATCGCTGCGGTTCTACAATTCCTCATATCATGACGAATTATACTGGTGGACTGGTCATTTCGAGAATTCTGATGGGATTCCACGCAGTTCACTGCTGTCGGCGGACGAAAATGATCGGGTCGACATCGGACGTGTGTTCCCGGTTAGCGCTCACGACGAGCGGTCCGCGGGCTTTGGCCAAGACCAGTCCTTAGTGCTGGTTCTGTCCACCGATGAGGAGACCCATGCTGACGCCTTGCGGTCTGGCGAAGCGTTGTCCGCGGTGCTGTTGGAATGCACGTTAGCCGGGAAGGCGACATGCACACTGACCCAGCTCACCGAGCTATGGTCCAGCCGCGATCTCATCGGCACCTTGACCGGGCGCGCGGCTATGCAGCAAATTGTGATCCGCATCGGCGAAGCACTTGCCCATGGCGAGGTACCCCCTATGACGCCGCGGCGGCCAATTGGCGACGTTCTGACGTTTAACCCCAAGGCATGAGGTTGAGCCGGCAGCGTGAAGTTCGAGCGGCGACGGGACCCATCATCGATCACACATCGGCTCAGAGGGCGGACGCCACCAAGCCGGTGAGGTCAGCGAGGCGGTGGGAGTAACCCCACTCGTTGTCGTACCAACCGACGATCTTCACCAGATCGCCAGTGACTTTGGTGAGCCCCGAATCAAAGATGCACGACGACGGATCGGTCACGATGTCGGAGGACACGATGGGGTCCTCGGTATAGGTGAGGAAGCCCTTCAGCTCACCGTCGGCGGCGGCGGCGAACGCGGCGTTGACGGCTTCGGTGGTTGCCGGCTCGCGGACGATGACGGTGAGATCGGTGGCTGAACCCGTGGGCACCGGCACCCGCAGCGCGTACCCGTCGAGCCGGCCCTCGAGCTGGGGCAACACCACGCTGATCGCGCGGGCAGCCCCGGTGGACGTGGGCACCACATTGATCGCCGCGGCGCGGGCCCGGCGAAGGTCGCGGTGCGGACCGTCCTGCAGGTTCTGGTCTGGGGTGTACGCGTGGACGGTAGTCATGAGCCCGCGCTCGATTCCGAACACCTCGTCGAGCACCATCGCCATCGGCGCCAGACAGTTCGTCGTACACGAGGCGTTGGAGACGACGGTCTGCGTGCCGTCGTAGTCGCGGTGGTTGACGCCCATCACGACGGTGAGGTCTGCACCCTTCGACGTCGCGGACACCACCACCTTCTTCGCCCCGCCGTGCAGGTGACCGCGGGCCTGCTCCGCGGCGGTATACCGACCGGTCGACTCGATTACGACATCCACGCCGAGATCTCCCCACGGCACCGCCGCAGGCCCGTCGGCGATGGACCATGCCTTGATCCGCTGGTCTCCCACCACGAAGTCCTCGCCGTCGACCGACACGTCGTGCGGTAAGCGTCCGAGGACGGAGTCGTATTTGAGCAGGTGCGCCAGAGTCTTGTTGTCCGTGAGGTCATTCACCGCGACGATCTCGATGTCGGTGGTTCCTGCCGCCCGCTGTACGTCCACCGCACGGAAGAAGTTTCGGCCGACACGTCCAAATCCGTTCACGCCCACCCGAATAGCCACAATGGTCTCCTCATAGTTCTATGGTCTGGACGCCGCATCTGTTGCACGCCATCTCGAGTCTGACCAAGCCTCGGGCCAAGCAGCAGAGGACAAAGTCCTCGCGTTGAACCAACTTCCAATAGCCGATCGCGGCACCATCGTCAACGCGACACCGGCCGCACAGCGTGGCCGTCTGCCATGCACGCGGCGTTAGGGTGTGCATCGTGGCCTGTTCCAGGGCCGAAAGTAGCTCGGACGGATGGTCGGTGTCACTCGCCCTCCGGAGCCGGGACCTTAGGCCCTACGGACGGCTGGCGAGCCGCTCGAACATTGTTGCCGTGACCACAATGCGTACCGGCCGAATGTTGATCGAATCGGCGATGCCGACGTATGACGTCGTGATCGCCGAGCATCTGGTGGTAGCCGCAGCTCCACCAGCGACCTTCACGGCCGCACGGGAGCTCGACCTACTCACGGTGCGCACGCCGTTGCTGACCGTGTCAATGTGGCTTCGAGGTCTGCCCGCCCGCTGGTCTGGCAAGACAACTCCGCCCCCGCCCCGCTTGGTGATAGGCGAACACATGGCCTTGCCGGGGTGGGTATTACTTGGGCAGCAGCCGAACCGCGAGATCGCCTTCGGCGCAGTGGGAAAGTTCTGGCATCCCACCATTGAATGGCGCGATGTATCGCCAGAGGATTTCAGTGGCTTCGCCGAATCTGGCTGGGGAAAGATCGCCGCGAACCTTTCCGTCTTGCCCTACGGCGAGTCCGCCTCGCTGCTGACTTACGAATGCCGCACTGTGACTACGGATCCCGGCTCGCGTCGCCGGTTTCTGCGCTATTGGTGGCTGATCCGGCCATTCGTCGCACACATCCTGCGGGCGACGCTGCGACAGATCAGGACCAACGCCGAAGCTTCCGCCACGCTTGGAGGCCCGGAAATGAGGCACCACGAATGACTCTCATCGCGTTCGGATGTAAGCGGGGCTGCACCGGGGCTTAGCCCGCAAAATTGCCGATGCGCCCACCCAGGCCAGCTGTCAGCCCTCGGCGTCTCGCTCGCGAGATACCCACGCCCTGAAGGGATTCGGCTGCAGCCTCACACCATTTTTGGCGGATGCCTCGGCCCGCATGCGAAAGGATTCCCCGGCCCAACGACCCTGACACCCGGCCGGGCTCAGCTGTCCGGATGACCCGCTCGGGCCATCGTGTAGTTAGCGGCGGCCGGCGCAACTCCACCCAGGTCCACTGAACCAGCCGGAAAAGTCGGCCGAGACGGATCAGAAGCATTCTTTTGCCCACTGCCGTTCATCCAATGTTATCGGGGATGGGGACCAATGCCTCTAGGGTCCGGTGTCGGGATCTCCGTAACGTCGGGGCCGACAAAGGACGGGACGCCATGTGGGTCGGCGCGGCTTCCACTGCCCGAGGTCACCACGGGCAGCACCACCGGGCACCGCCATCTCGTCAGGCGTCGGCGGGCCACTGAGCAATCGAATACATTGGAGCTCCAGTGCCGAACACCACGATCGACGCTGCACCCGCGAGCCGGCAGTTAAGCCGGTTGCGCGACGACGTGGACGACCTCCTGGCGCGATTGGCCGCAGCCGAGTCATTGTGGTCCTGGTGGCTCATGGGCGTGGCGATCCAGAATCGATCAAGTGCTCGAAACATGCTGCACTATTGGGCAATTCGGCAATGTGATCTCCGCAACCTGCAGGCCCGCCTCGCTGCTTACGGGCTGTCCTCATTGGGCCGCAGCGAGCCCCATGTCGAGGCCACCTTGCTCTTGGTGAGGTCGGCGATCTGTGCCATGCTCGGTGAGACCTGGCAACAGCCTGCGCTCACCGGCGCCAGCGTCGAGGACGGCGCCGAACTACTCCGCCACCGAACGCAGCAGCTGCTGGGCCCGGAGCCAGTCGATCGCGTAACCCGCATCATGGTCACACTGCCCTCCTCGGCTGCGACCGACCGCGACCTGGTCCGCCAGTTGGTGGAACGGGGCGTAAACATCGCACGCATCAACTGTGCGCACGACGATGCCGAGGCATGGCGCTCCATGGCACAGCATGTCAAGCAAGCGGCGGAAGCCAGCGGCCGAACCTGCTTGATCGCTATGGACCTTGGGGGACCAAAGCTGCGGACTGGACCGCTTGAACCCGGGCCGCGCATCGTGAAACTGAAGCCATCCAAGAACACGCTTGGACAGGTAACCGCCGCGGCGCGGGCATGGCTGACTGCGGCGGAAGACCCGATCGACCCGCCCGAAGCCGGCATGGTTTCGCTGCCGGTGTCGGGGCAATGGCTCGGGCGCCGCCATGACGACGACGTCCTGCATCTGCACGACACCCGCGGCTCGAAACGCAGGCTGGTGCTGAAAGCCGTTGCTCAGAAACCAGGCGCCCTCGGCGGATTCGTCGCGACCGCCGACAAGACCACCTACCTCGCCACCGGGACGGTTCTGCACGTCCACGGCATCGAGGATTCGACACACCTCGGAGAACTCCCGCAAACCGAACAGAGGCTTGTCCTGCATCGCGGAGACATCCTCGAACTGACCAGAGATTGCTCGCCGGCGCCGCTGGCCGCCGAGGGTGTTGCGCGCATTGGTTGCACGCTGCCTGAGATCTTCGATCATGCTCACATTGGGGAGAAGGTCCACCTCGATGACGGTCGGATCAGCGGCGAGATAGTCAGCGTAGGTGCCGGCGTGCTGAGGTTGCGGATCGACCACGCCGCAGACGCTGGGTCCCGCCTCCGCGCCGGAAAGGGAGTCAATGTGCCCGACGCCAACCTCCCGATCTCCGCCCTGACCGAGAAGGACCTGTCTGACCTGTCAACGGTGGTCGAACTGGCCGATCTGGTCGAGATGTCTTTCGTGCGAGACCCTTCCGACGTCGAACAGTTGCTCGACGCGTTGAGCCGCCTGGGCGGCGACTCATTGGGAATCGTGCTGAAAATTGAAACCCGGCAGGCATTCGAACATCTTCCCCAACTGCTGCTGACGGCGATGCGGCATCCGCGCGTCGGTGTGATGATCGCGCGTGGGGACCTTGCTGTCGAGTGCGGATACGAACGCCTGGCCGAGTTGCAAGAAGAGATTCTGTGGCTGTGCGAGGCGGCGCACCTACCCGTGATCTGGGCCACCCAAATACTCGAACAGCTCACCAAGACAGGGAATCCCGCGCGCGCAGAGATCAGCGATGCCGCGATGAGCGAACGCGCCGAATGCGCGATGCTCAATAAGGGGCCGTATATCAACGACGCAGTCGTCGTGCTCGACAGCATCCTTCGACGAATGACGGATCACCACTACAAGAAGAACGCACTGCTGGGATCCTTGCACTCTTGGCACCCCGGCTCGCACCCCGACCATCCGTAAAGAACGTCTGCATTGCCCACCCCCGAAACGCTCTAGGTAGGAGTGGGTACCGGTGGAAGCAGTGCTACACCGTGGTAGCGATGCGGGTCGGGCAGCCGCCGGCGCCGCACCATGTGCACGAGCACAAGTACCGACATCACCGCGGCGTAGATGCACCACAGTGACGCGAACGCCTGGTAGTACAGCACCGCCACCACGACGAGGCCCACCAGGTTGAGCACTCCGAAAGCCACAATGGAGGGGTAACCCGACATCAGTGCCGGCCCGATGACGGCCACGATGTAAAGCACCGCCCAAACGATTTCGTGCTGAACACCGGTCTGGTAGGCCAAGCAGTGCGGGTGCGGGGTTACCCCGATCGGATGGGTCAGAACTACGACCGCGAGGTACATCGACACGACGGCGCCCAGCGCCACAAAGGGCGCCACCCGCAGCCGGGCCCCCTGCGGTTCGAGCAGCAACACCGAGAGCCCGAAGAGCGTCGGCAGCAACGGTAGCGCGATGAAGAGGTAGGCGAATACCGCCAAGTGGGCCGCCCCGGCGGAGATGTCGCCGTCCTGACGCGCCCAAATTGCAACCTCAATAAGCTGGTGTACCGAGAAAACTGTCGGCAATAACGCGAACAGCAACTCGCGCCGATGTTTCACCTCACGCAGCGATAACACCGCGACGGGGTATCAGCGCGATACCGGCCGACAGGTCAGCCGTCAGTGAGAAACACACTATTTGGACTGTTGTACGGTTTGTCCCTCGCGAACCAAGAAAAACACATCCCGCCCCGACACTGACAGAACCGCCGGCCTCGCTCCTATGCCGACCATCATCGGCGCGCCGCTTCCAGCAACAGCCGTCGTTCAGCTGCGCCGACGGCGTGTCGTGCAGCGTCAGCCGCATCGGGATTAACCGACACCGACGTGATGCCCAGCCCGACAAGATGTTCCGCGAAGGCCGGGTTGGTCGACGGCGCCTGTCCGCACAGTGAGGAGGTAATCCCGAGCAGATTCGCCTTGTCGATGATCTGGGCGATGGCATCGAGCACAGCGGGATCGGACTCGTCGAACAATTCCGCACACACATCGGAATCGCGGTCCACCCCCAGCATCAGCTGCGTGAGATCGTTGCTGCCGATGGACACTCCGTCGATACCCATCCCGACGTATTCAGGCAGCCAGTGCACCACCGAAGGGACCTCGGCCATCACCCAGCGGTGCAGTCCGCGCTGACGGCCCAGCGGACTCGCATCGACCAACGACAGGCATTCCTCGAGCTCCCAACCGGTTCGAACGAACGGAATCATCAAGTGCACGTTCGGGTTTTGATCGCGCACGCGCGCGAGTGCTTCCAGTTCAAGCCTGAACAGATCAGGGTCCCGGACGTAGCGGTAGCAGCCGCGGTAGCCGATCATCGGATTGTGCTCGATAGGCTCGTAGGTCTCACCACCGCTCAAACCGCGGAACTCGTTGCTACGGAAGTCTGTTGCGCGATAGACGACCGGACGTGGCGTGAACGCGGCGGCGATGCGACCAACCGATGCTGCCATCGCGTCAACCAGCTGTCGCTGTTCACCGTGCGCCATGAGATCGCGGGGGTGCCGTCCACCTAGTGCTTCGGTGAGCATGAACTCGGCACGTAGCAGGCCGACCCCATCGACATCCTGTGCCGCAACGCGTTCCGCGGAATCCGGCATCGCGAGATTGACATATATCTTGGTTCCGGTGACTTCGGCGGCGCCGGTGGTCGGCACCGGTCGGTCAATTGCCGACGTTTGCTCCGTAGCGGCTGCGCGGCCCACGTGAACCTTCCCGTGAGTTCCGTCAACCGTGACCATGGTGCCGTCGCGAAGGTCGATGGTCGCGGTCCGGGCGCCGACAATGCAGGGCACCCCTACCTCGCGGGCCACGATCGCGGCGTGACACGTCATGCCGCCGGAGTCGGTGACGATCGCCGCCGCCCGCCGGATGGTGGGTAGCCAGTCGGGATTGGTCATCGGCGCCACCAATATCTCACCGTCGGCTAAACAATCACCCAGGTCCGGTGTCAGCAGTACCCGCACCAACCCGGACGCGACGCCGGGCGCGGCGGGTAACCCGCGCGCCAGCACGGTGGTCTGATCGGTATCAGCGGTGGCGACGCTGCCGTGTGTCGTGATCGGCCTGGCTTGCACCAGCCACGTCCTGCCCGCCGAGATTGCCCACTCCACGTCCTGCGGGCCACCGTTGTGCCGCTCCGTTGCGATCGCCAGGCTCGCGATTCGTCGCAATGCGGAGTCGTCGAGAACGCGTGATTCAGCGGCGGCCTGGTTTAGCTCCACAGTCCGATCATGGCCGTCGGGGCCGCGGACGATCTTGAATGTCTTGCGGCCGATGCGGGCGTCGAGCACGCTCAGGTTGTCCTTGGCGACCACGTAGGTGTCGGGTTCGACCCTGCCCGACACCACGACCTCACCTTGTCCGAACGCGGCTTCGATGACGACGCGATCCACCGCGCCGGTGCTCGGGTCGGCGGTGAACGCCACGCCCGCCTGTTCAGCAGGAATCATCAGTTGGACAACGACGGCCATTGCGGGATCGGCCGCGAAGCCCCGGCCGGCCCGATAGGTGATAACCCGGGGGCTGAACAGCGATGCCCAGCAGCGCTGCACGGCATCGATCAGGCCAACGTCGCCCGCGACGTTGGTGATGGTCGCGTTCATCCCGGCGAACGACGCATCGCGGCCATCCTCCCCGGTCGCTGACGATCGGACTGCCACGACGGCTCCGGGCCCGAGCCGTCGGTAGGCGGCCAACATCCGATCACGGACGTCATCGGTGATGCCGGCCTTGAGCACCAAGGTCCGCATCCGTTCGCACAGCTCACGTAATTGGGAACTGTCGCCGACTTTCGTCAAGGCCTCGCGGTGGGCGGCGGCGAGTTCTTCACTCACTCCTCCGGCTCGCATCGAGTCCTGGTAGGAAGCCCGCAGCAGCACGAAGCCGGGCGGCACCGGAAGCTCAGCGGCGACCAGCTCACCCAGATTGGCGCCCTTGCCGCCCGCCTCTTTGGCGTTTTCGATCCGCAAAGTTGAGATGTCGCAGACGTAATCGTCTGTCTGCATTTGACTCGCCTGGAGGACGCCCGCGACCGGTGACTGAGATCGATCAACGGCTTCACTAACTTCCGCCGACCGGCGCGCTTCGGTGTTGGTCACTTCGCCAGCTTCCGCCACCAGCTCCTCTGGCCGGAGGGCCGTAAGTCACCGATCTATCTGGCGGATGTCATCACGTGACGGGGTTGGGGGTTGGTAGCTCCAGGACATTGGTTATCCCCGCGGTCCCGCCCCGACCGGTGCGACACCGTTGGTAGATCCCTAAAGCCCCCGAATGACGGTCTTTTTTGCTAAGCGAATTACGATCTCGTGAGAGGGGCCGTAATGCCCTGGTCGGGGCGGTATCCGGAGAGTAACGTCCGGCAGGTTGAGAGTATTTGAGCGCTCGGGAGACAACCTCGGCTAAGGGAGTACAAAGATGTTAAACACCGTAACGGTCCACAACAACCAGGTCCCTCGGCGGCGCGCGCAGGATGCCGAGCTATTAAAGGGGTCAGGTGTGCACAAGCTCGTCGTCGCAGACCGCGACGGCAACTGCTTGGCGTTCGTATTGGCTTGGGACAGCTTCGAGTATGACGCTGAGACCGACACCTATGTGTGCGTTGTTGACAGCGATGGCAGAGAACTCATGACCATGTACACCGCCGGTGAAATTAAGTCAGCGCCTGGTACAAATATGTATGTCGTGACTGCACCGGATGGGTCCAGTGACTGCAGGGCGTTGCAGGCCCTGTGAGCTAACGGACACCCGGCAAGCTTGAGCGTTCCTCAGTTTCCAGTCTCGTTGGTTCCTCCTGTCGTAAACGCTTCGGTGGCCGCGGATTCCGGCCGAGCGTATCCATCGGTGCCGGCGGTGCTTCTCGGGTAGGTAGCCCAGTCAAGGTGGTAGTGAGGTTTCCGCTTTGATTGATGCCACGGAATGCCGGTGTGAAAGTTCCGTCTACCGCCGCCTGCCCGGATCAAGCGGACGCGCGCCGCGACCAGTCGCGAGCAGGCGCTCCTCACGACCGAGGCCGGCAGCGCCCGGCCGACAATCTACGCATCGGACCACGCGACCGGCTCGTCGACCTGCTCGCAGCGGTTTCTGACACGCCATTTTTCCGGCGACCTGACCGCCACAGTGCATACGGCAGGGTGGGTTCGGCGAGCTGGCGGCAAAACAGTATTTGCCGCCCTCGGCGACACAACGGGAAAGGGTGGTACTCGCGTCGGGAAAGTTATGATAGACCGTTCGTACGGTTAGTTTACGCCGAAGGGTTGAAGTGAGATGCCCAGATCGCCTGGCAGACGTAGCGAGATTCTCGATGCGTTTGTCCGCTATGTCGCCGAACGTGGCTACGACAGAACGAATATCGGCGACATCGCCGACGAGCTTGGCATGTCTAAGGGCACCATCGTTCATCATTTCGGAACCAAAGCGCAGATGTTGCGGGAGCTTGAAGAAACCCACCTGGCCCACCAGGTCGATGTGCTACGGATGGTATGGGATCATCTAGCCGCGCCGCACGAACGCATCGCCGCAATCATTTACGCCTCCGCGCTGCTACAGGTGGTCGCCCGCGATGCCGCGGTGGCAAGTCAGCGCGAGGTGCTTCAGTTGTCCGACGACCCGGCGATGCAGCAAGTGCGTAAGTTGCGAGATCAATTGCAAGCGCTCACGATTGACGAGATCCGCAACGGCGTAGAGAGCGGCGTGTTCCGAAGCGTGGACGTCGAATTGGCGGCACTGCAGCTATGGGGATCACTGGAGTGGATGTGGGTCTGGTTCGATCCCACCGATTCCCCGCCACCCGAACAAGTGGGCGCCGCTTTCGTCGACGTGTTCCTCGGCGGACTGCTGCTCGACCGCTTAGGGCTCAGCAAGTGGGCGAACCCTTCGACGGACGTCGTCTCGGTGGTGCGCGAGTGCCTTGCCGTGGTCACGGGCGCGCCAGATTGACCGCGTAGCGGCAGAATGCCTTGCGCGGAAATGTAATTGGCCGTAACCGATTCCTTGAAGTGCTGAGCCGTCCTTGCCAGGACTTCGTTCAGCGCGACCCGCAAGAAGACTTTGACTGTACGGTTGTTGGTTTATTCGCTCGGAAACCGCGCCTCGTTCAAGTGCCCGCGCGACCGATGAATGCGCACCAGTCATGCTGCCATAGCGCAAAGAACCAGCTAATAAACAGGTTAACCGTGAGCAGCGCGCGATATTCGGGGTGGTCCGCAGTGAAGCTCAGGCAGCACTCTTGTGTTATTGACTGACCGTACGGTCTGGTGCCATAGTTGCCGGGTGACGCAAACGAGGGCGACATGGCGCCGGAGTGCAGGGGCCGAAACCGCGGGTTGGCAGGACCACCTGGTGGACCGGCGCAGGGGCCGAAGTGATGCGCTACGCCGCGGGTCGCACCAGGAATCGTTGTGCCGGAACTTAGGGCGACGAAGTCGAAAATTGTCGTCGTTCACGCCAAGTTCGAAATGCTTTCCAGCGAATCGCTTTTCGCAGCGTGCGACATGATCC
>Ga0182030_10011642_pt1 | contig 17724 bp, 26 predicted proteins | sample 812S3MmetaG_FD_121299 | JGI IMG/M metagenome (GOLD analysis project Ga0182030, IMG submission 121299) | Permafrost microbial communities from Stordalen Mire, Sweden - 812S3M metaG (Illumina Assembly) | ecosystem: Environmental > Terrestrial > Soil > Wetlands > Permafrost | place: Sweden...
GGCAGCGATCGAGCGCTGGCGCGATGGTGGACCGCCGCCGCGTCGTAGCTCGCGGCTGCTCTACACGATCGGGTTTTCGCTCTCGCCCGACCAGTGGGGCAACGACGTGACCCAGGCCGCGCAGAGCGTCGCCGCCGCGGCCAGCGCGGCGGCGCAGTGGGTCGCCAAGGGCGCCGCGGCGGGATCGCTCGGCCTGTTCATCGCGGGCCCCGCCGGCGAGCTGGTAGGCGCTGCGCTCAGTGCGATCGACGACCTCACCGGGGGCAACCTCTCGCAGAGCGCGATCGACCTCGCCAACATGATGGGGATCAGCCAGGTCAACGTGGTTTACACGTTCTGGACGGACGCTTCGAAGGGGCAGGTGGACTTTCACGCGCTCGCCGGCGCGCTCGCGCAGGACTACGCCAACGACAAGAAGGCGCTCGGCGCCGTCGACGCGCTGCTCGACGGCGACTACACGAAAACGTGGAACATCCTCACCGACAACGGCGCGCTGTGGGGACAGCTCAGCGCGTACGAACAGGGCTTGATTCCGCAGCCGAGCGCTAACCCGCAGTTCGATATCGTCGCGCTCGGAAAGCAGCAGCAGGCAGGGACCATCGACGACCAGGACGCCGCGGCGCAGGCGTTCGCACACGGCTACTACCTGCAGGGCTATGCGTGGCTCGGCCAGTACCGCGCGGGCCTCGCCTCGTCGCCGCTCGGCGGCACGCTCGCGGCGGGCAAGGCGAAGGCGAGCGGCGATCCGGCCACGATGCTGCTGCAGGCCAAGAGCCTCCGTTTCGAGGCGACAAACCCCAACGTCGTCGCGACCTGGAAAACGCACCTGTGGGGCTCGCCCTCGTCGACGTTCCTGCCGCTCGCGGCCGACCTCACCAGCACCGCGAACGCGATCCTTGCGGCGCGCTACGCGGCCGCGCACAAGGTGACGACGATTCCCTATGTGGCGCCGGCGCCGCAACGGATCGTGATTTCGTACACCCCGCCGGCGGCCGCGGCGCCCGTGCCGGCCGCGTCGCTCATGGCGGCCGCGAAGGCGCCGCCGGCGGCCGGCTCGTCGACGAGCAGCTCGACGCCGGCGACGTCGACGAGCCTGTCGACGCCGGCCGTGGTCGCGATCAGCGCAGGCGTGGGAGGCGCGGCGCTGCTCGCGCTGCACCTGCTGGCGCGCGTGCGGAGCAACCCGCGTCGTCGAAGGAGGCGCCGAGCATGAGGCAGCGTTACGGCCGCGAGCTGGTGACGATCGGGGACGTGGGAGCCTTCGAGTGGGGCGATCTGCTGCGCCCGCATAACCTCGTGGTCGACCTCGAAGAAGCGCACCCGTGGCTGCAGCGCTTTTTGCAGCCCGCGCCGCCCGAGCTGCCGGGCATCGGCCTCGCCGGCGTCGCCACGATCGGCGTGGCCGTGACTGCAGTCCTCGTGACGTGGCTGGTGACGCGTCGACCTCGCAGCAACCCGCGCCGTCGCCGGCGCTCGAAAGGAAGGAAGTAGATGGCCCGACGAATGACCGGCGCGAGCGGCAACGCGTATCGAAGTGCCCACGGGGCGGGGCCCGCGCGAGGGCGCACCGTCGTGCGCAAGATTCCGAGGCTCGGGCCCGAGTACTACCCCGGCGATTGGATCTGCGACGAGGAGCCCGGCGGGAACGTGGACCTGCCCTGGCGGCGCGACGCGAACGCCTCCGTGGGGCTGATGCCTCGCCACGGCGGGATCGGCAGCCTGGTCGACGTCGTCGACGGCATTCTCCGGCCGGGGTGGGGCTCGGTCGCGGTGGGAATGATCATCGCCGGGGGCGTGGGCGTTGTGATCGGCGTGCTGCTCGGCGAGACGGAGATGGCCAAGAGCGTGGGGCGCGGCGTCTCGGGCGTCGTCGAGAAGGGCGCGCACCACGCGACCCGTAGCGCGCTCGCCGCGCTGCTGACGTGAAGCCCAAGCGAAACGACCTCAGCCCGCGCGAAGCCAAGCGCCAGCGCGCGGCGCTGACCAAGAGCCTCGCGCGCGACGAGCGCCAGCGCGCGAGCGCGCGACTGCAGGGGCTCAAGGCGGGAGTGCGCAAAGCGCATGGCGCGGCGCGGGGCGAGGTGGGCCGCGTGCGCCGAGCGTGCCGCGCGGCAAGAGCGGACGCCCGAGCCCGAGCGCGCGGGCTGCGCGAGCAGCTCGCCGGCGAGATGCGCGATCGGGTGGCGGCCGAGCGGGCGAGCGCTCGCACGAGCTGCGATAGCGACCTCGAAGCGGCTCGCGCGCTGCGCAGCGCCGAAGCGCGGGCCCGCGCCGAGCTGCAGGCCGAGCAGGACTACCAGCGCAACATGCGGACGATCGTCGCCGGCCAGCGCGCCAAGGCTCGCACGCGGCCGCGCGGGATCGCCTCCGTGACCGAGAGCGACAACGAGGTCGAGTCCAATCTTCCCGCAGACCTCGTGCCGCTGTGGCGCCGGGTCAAGCGGGGGATCAAGGGCACCGACCGCAAGACGCGCACCGAAGCGTTTTTGGAGTACGCCGAAAGCAACGAGTCCGAGGCGGTCGCCGCCCTGGTCGACGACGCCGACGCGCTCACCGACCGGGCGATCGCAGAGATGGAGAGGCGGCAGGCGATGGGCAATCCGAAGAAGAAGAAGGCGAAGAAGAAGGCCAAGCCCGCGAAGGCCGCACCGAAGAAGAAGCCCGCGGCCGCGACGCGCAAGGCGCCGCGTCGGCCGTGGTGGGACACGACGATCGAGCAGCTCGCCGCGCGTGGCGACGGCTCGACGTCGTCCAAGGCCCGCGCCGTGGTGGGCGCCGAGTGGTGGGCGATGGGCGAGACGCACCGGCGCGCCGTCGTCGCTCGCCTCGCGCGCTCGCGCAAGCCGGCCGACCGGATCGCCGCGTTCGCGCTCGCCAAGCTCGAACGCCGGCGCCACGGCGGCAAGCCTCAGCGCAACCCGCCCAAGGAGGTGGTGTCGATCGTCTACCGCGAGCAGAAGGACGGCGACTCGCGGCCGATGGACTACGAACACGACTTCCGCGGCAAGCGGCCGAAACTGCGCGAGCGGCGCGGCCGGCTGCAGTTTGAAGGCGGCAGCTACCGCATGGAAGACGGCTGGATTCACGGCTGAAAACAGGGCCTAGCCCGGCCGCCATGCGAGTTGTACCCTTGGCGGGGTAGGGCGCTTCCCCGAGGGAGAACCGGATCATGGCGACGAAGAAGAAGCACAAGAAGAAGAAGACGGGCGTCAGCGTCACGATCCGAAACGAGCCCACGCGCAAGAAGCACAAGAAGAAGAAGGGCGCGAAGAAGAACCCGAAGAAGCACGGGCGCCGCCGTCGTCGCAACCCGCCGGACACCCTCATGTCGCGCGTGCTCAAGATCGGCGCGCTCGCCGGCGTCGCGCTGCTGTCGGGCGTCGTCACGGTCTACGGCCAGGCGAAGATCAAGCCGGGCACCGCGCCGAGCCTCTACGGCGTGCCCGCGGCGATGGCCCTGGGGGGCGTGCTGCTGATGCCGCACTCTCCGACCATCGGGACCGGCATGGCGATCGGCGCGCTCGCGGGGCCCTTCACGCTGCCTCTCGCGTCACGCGCGCTCACCCCCTCGACGTCGACCAGCTCGGCCACCACGGCGGCCGCCGCGGCGGTCGCGGGCCTCGACGACGGCTCGATCGCGGCGGTCGAGATGGGCGACGAGTTTTACCACGCGCTGCAGGCCGTCACGATGGGAGGCCAGCACCGCCACATGCAGGCCGTCGAGGTCGGAGCGGTCGACGTCGGCGACTACGAGGACGACGACGACGACGAGGCCGTCGATTACGACGAGGGCGGCGACGAGTACGAGTACGACACCGGGACCTGAGCGACGGGGGCAAGGCGCGGCGCCCCCCCTCGACGGGCCGCGGGTGACACTCAACGACCAACGCACGGAGAGAGACCATGGCTGGACCGACCTTGACGACGACGGATCTGCAGACGATCGCTAGCGACCCCTCGGTCGCGCCCATGCTCAAGGCGATGCCGCCCGCGCACCGCGCCGGCATGCTCAAGAACATCGCGGGCGCGGCCGCGCGCCACGCGAGCCGCAAGAGCGGCGGAAGTCAGATGCAGTCCCGCACCGAGCAGGATCAGCCCGCGACCGTGACCAAGCTCTGGAACACGTACTATTCGATCGTACGCTTCCAGGCGGCCGTCAGCGTCGCGTCTCCGGTGACCACGCTGACCTTCGCGGCCGGCACCGAGCTGCGCGCGTTCTCGTACAAGATCGGCGACGCGCTCACCACGGCCGGCTTCGACGTCTCGGTGGGCAACGCGACCGAGGCCGACACGAACCTCGTCAACGCAGGCGCGACGATCGCCGGCGAGCTGGTGAAGGTCAACGGCTGCTCGCTCATGCCGAGCCAGATCACCGATATCGAGCTATTCAAGTCGCTCGAAGCGAACATGAGCGTGGCGATCAGCATGAACGGCGACGCGCAGCGCTACCGCCTGGGCCGCATGATGATGCTGCCGGGCGCCGGCGGCGTCATGGGCGGCGGCCCCACCACCGCGATCACGCCGAACCTGGGCAACGCGGTGGAGCTGTCGCAGGGCTGGTCTAACGGCTGGCCGGATATCGCCAACTTCTTCCCGTTCCCGATGCCCATGATCTGGAGCCCGAGCGGCGAGACGGACTCCAACTTCAATCTCGTGCTCAAGCTCTGGAGGCAAGTCGTGTGGGTGGAGACCGCTCGCGCGGCCGCCTCGGGCGTCAACGCGTACACCCCGCCCACCGCGGTCGGCCAGTTCGGCACGTTCGTCGACGTCATGGTCCGGCTGCACTCGGAGCAGACCGCGCCGCGCTCGGTCAACCAGTAGCCGCGCCGCGCTCGACGAGACCGCAACCGACGAGGGAGACGAGCCATGGCGCGAGCTGCAGGACGACGGGCACCGAGTGGACAGACGACGGCGCTCGTGCGCCCCCCCCGCTTCGCGATGGGCGGGGGGGCCGCGCTGCCGTTCGGCAGTGGCGCGCCGGGGCTTCCCTCGCCCGGCACCAAGCGCGCGGCGGAACTCGCGCGCCAGTGGCGCGACGACGCGCGCGGCCGCTTCACCGAGCGGCTGTTCGTCTTCCCCGACTCGGGCCTCGTGGCGCCCAACACGCAGACCGAGAACAGCCAGGGCGTGCCCATCGTCAGCAACCGCACGTCGTTTGTGCGCCTGGTGGCGATCAAGGGCTCGATCCTCAGCTCGATCAGCGAGGGAGCCAACGTCTACGAGGCGGGCGTCGACGAGGCCAACATGCGCCTGCGTCTGCAGATCAACGGCGAGGAGGACCTGGTCACGACGGGCCAGGGCTCGGGCTTCGCGCCGTACTCGGACCTATTCCAACCGACCGCGCCGTGGCTCTGGTTTGCGGCGCCGCCGCGGCTGCGCGTCAACGACGTGTTGCTTGCGAATTGGGAGAACACCTACGGCACGGCGGACTCTCCGATCACCAAGAACCTTTGCGCGACGCTGACCGCGCGGATCTGCGATGACCGCTGGTGGCAGGCGCTTTACGGGACTTGATCGCGATGGCCGCTCGTCGCAACCCTCGGCTCGTCCTCGCGCGCGAGCTGCGCTCCGAAAACGTGCGGGAGACCATCCCGGAAGCGGTCACGCTGCAGACCGGCCGCGTACCCTGGTCGGGCGAGCGGCGCGAAGATCAAGAGCGCTACTTCACTCCGAAGGGGCAAATCCTCACAACGACGATCGTGCCGCGCATTCAGCGCGGCATCGTTTGCTTGCGGCGCCCGTGGAGCCTCTACGGCGTGGGGATCGCGTTCGGGCAAGCGCTGCACAACGCGACGCTCGGCGCCGTGCTCATCACCGTCTCGTCCTACCTGCTCGGAACCAAGAGCCGCTATCAGCTCGACTCTACGACCTTCGATCCGGCAACCGAGGCCGTCTCCAACACGCTGGTGTTGGAGGGCAACGCCGGCGGCCGCGTCGAGGTCGACGTCTCGATCGTTCAACAGATCGGCTTCGGCGCGACCGATTACGACGACGTCCTGTGTGCGATCTGGGGCTACAACTCGTTCACGTGAAATAGGGAGAACCATCATCATGGCCGCGCGAAAAGCAACCGGACCCAATCGCACCAGCGTCGTCGCGAAGCCTCGCGCCGCCGTGATCCACCTGCCGCATTCCGCGGGCCCGCTCTGCGGCGGCGACCATGGGCGGCGCGCGTTCGTGACGCCGACCGACGCGCGCGACTACTCCAACGATCCGCGCAAGGTCACCTGCGAGGACTGCCTGGCGCACATGCAGGGCGTCACCGACTACGGCCAGCGCGCCGGCATCGACGAACCGCTGGAGCTGGAGGACGACGACCAGGTCGAGGAGCCCGCGCCGCCGGCGGCGCAGCCCTCGCAGCGCACCCCGCGGGCATAGCGTCGTGACGCCGTTCATCACGAACCTGAGCGCGTTCCAGGCGCGTCTGGCCGCGGGCCTCGCGACGCCCGCGGATCAGACGCTGCTGGGCAACGCGCTTGCGACCGTGCTGACCAGTCTGGCCACACCCGGGCCTGGCGGCCTCACCGAAGATGACACGTCGCAGCCGGCGTGGTTTGCACCGCTCTACGCGATTGGCCAGGGGGCCGGAGGTGGCACTGTGGGACCAGCACCGGGAACGCCCGCGTACAACCCGACGTTTTACGCCTACACGACGATTTATATCGACCCGCAAAACAGCACAGGCAACGCGAGCGACGCCAACCCGGGAAACTCCAACCTCGCGCCGCGCCTCACGTGGGCCAGCGTGATCCAGTCCTTCGGATCAACCTCGCCGCTGTTCAACGCGGGGCAGAGCATGAGCTTCACTTTCATGTCGTCGCAGGCGCCAGGCGTCGATCCGATCTTCTTCTCGCCGCTGCTTACGGGCGGCGGGCAAGCAGTGCTCATCGGCACGCCGGTCGCGCCCGAGCCGGCGTTTCTCGCCGGCGCCGTGACGGCCAAGTCGCGGACGGTCGGAGGCAACGCGCTCGCGGTAAACATCGCGGCTTACCTGGGCACCGCGAAGCAGGGCCTGCTCGTCGTCAACACGACCCGCAGTAGCCAGGCCATGATCGCGTCGCTCGCCGCGCCGGTGGCGACGCTGTCGCAGCCGTTCACGATCGCGAGCCTCGCGACCACGGCCGTTGCGCCCAATCCCGTCGAGGTCGACACGTGGGCAGTTGGCGACTCGCTGACCATCTACTTCCCCTGCGGCCTGAACCTCAAGGAGTGGAACCCGATCGGCGGCGACGAGACGGCCGCGGCCCAACCCACCGCGGGATGGGTCTTCGACGTCGAGGTCTACGATCCATCGGGCCTGGCCCTCTCGCAGTTCGAGGTGGATTGCCGCGCGGCGGTGCTGGCGTTCGTCAACTGCGCTTTCGACGGGCGCACCGGCGTGCGCGCCACTGCGGGCCGCGGGAACAACGCCTATTTTATCGGCACCTACCACACGAACCTCGTGTTCCAGGCGGGCGGAGACGCGTACTTCTCCGGCGCCATCATGGAGGTCGGGTTCACGCAGGTCAGCGGCCAGTCGAGCATCCTCGGCGATTCGATCGTGCATGGCCCCTGGTCCTTGCAAGGCAACGCTGCTGCCGTGGGTCCCGCCTTCGCCGATGGCACGCTGGTGGTTTCGGGGAGCGTGATCCGTCTGTTGGGTCCCTTCTATGGCAGCTATGGCGTGACCGTGCGTGCGCAGGCGGCCGTGGAGATGGACGTAGCGTCGACCTTCGCGGCCACGCTGCTTACCAGTGGGGTCCTTCAGTTCGGCAGCGGCACGACGACCGGATCGGCGTACGTCGCGGCCACGGGTCTGTGGACGGCTCTGATCGCGCTGACTCCCGCGAACATCGACGCCAACACGGGGCTGCAGGATGCAAGCACCGGCGGCCGCTTCTGCTTCCAGCAGGGCCCCTAGTCGTCGTCGTCGACGCTCGCCGGAAGCTGCGCGGGCGGCGGCGGGTCCGGCCGCACGACGATCCGGCCCTGCCATTTTTTCGGCTTCGCGGCGCTGCTCGAGGAGCCCTCGCCCGAAACATTGTATGGGGCCCCACGCGCGGAGCTCGGGGCAGGGGAGCCCATACGTTTCTGCTTTCGCGCGGCCTTTCGAGCGGCCGCCGGCGGCGGCGCCTCGACGGCCAGGCGCAGCTCGCCGGCGACTTGCGCGACGACGTCGGCGATCGCCTGGTCGTCGTGCGCGAACGTTTCCAGGCGCACCACGGCGACGCTGAGCAGCTCGTGCGCGTCGGCCTGCAGCTGCTCGACCAGGCGGCCGCCGGCGAGCCGCAAGGCCCGCTGCAGCTCGCCGATCAGCAGGGCGGTGGGTCGCCTTGGCATGCGGAGCAAGGTAGCATCGGAAGCTCGGAGGTCGCGATCCCCATGGCCCACAAGAAGAAGCACCATCGACGCAAGAACCCCGGCATGACGATCGGCGACTACATGCACGAGCATCCGTGGATGACGTTCTTCATCGTGACCGGCGCGACGCAGGCGGTGGTGACGATGGTGCGGGGCTACCCGATCTTCGGCGTGCCGACTCCGAAGGACACGACCCCGACGATCGTGGTCACGCCGCCGGCCCCGGCGCTGCCGGCACCGACGACGCCGACGACGCCGAGCACGCCGGCGGCGACGGCCGCGCTGCAGGCGCTAGGCATGCTGTGATCGTCCTCACCCCCTTGCAGTTGCGCGCCCTGGTCGACGAGATTGAAAGCGCGGCGGGCATTCGGTACGACGATGCGACGCTGCCGCAGGTCGAGGCGGGATGCAGCACGGTGGTGATGGCTCTGCAGGCCGCGGGCTGGCGCCTGGTGTCGCCGCTCGCCGCCGTCGCGCCCGACTCGGCCGACTCGGCCGAGCCGTCCAACGTCGTCGCGCTCGGCGCGCGGCGGGGCTTCGCGCTGCGCGACCCACCGGCGTTTGTCGAGGCGCCGCTGGCCCCCGAGGTGCCGCTGGTCGCGGGCATGCCCGGCCGGCCGTGGTGGGTGACGTTCACGGCGCGCGAGGCCGAGCGCATGCGGTGGATGCTCCTGCGGGCGAAGCGGCGCGAGCGCTGCCGCTGAACCTTGACGAGTCAACGTCGTCGAGGCTCGCCGGCCGCGACTCCGGGCGAGAAAAGCGACGCCTAGCAATTCCGAGGGTTTGCGCGTCGTAGACTCTGACCCGGAATCACGCAGGCCCGAAAACGTGCGTGGAAAGCACGCGCTTTCCGTCCTACCCTATCGAAGCGGCATCACTGGAGATGCCCCTCGACCCACGAGGTAGGACCCATGACTGACAAGAACGTTGACAAGGTGCCCGTCGCTTGCCCGACCTGCGGCAGCACGACCATGCCCAACGATGACGACAAGAAGCGGTTCGAGGAAGAGCGCCGTCGCCAAGCTGCGAAGATTATGCAGCTTGAGCAGGGGTTCTTGGGAGCGCTGACGGCGTGGCTCACGGAGGAGCACTTCAAGGCCGCGTCGATCGAAGCGCTCACCGGAAAGGAGCGCGAGCGCAGCCTGGTCAACGTCGGGCTGCCGCCGGCGCACCAGGTCCCGCGGGAGCCGGCCGTCACCGGCGATCGCGATGTGAAGGCGATCCTCGACTGGCTCACGGCGCCGCACAACGTCGTGGCCGTTCCCGCGCACGTGCGCGACGCGGCCGATCGCTTGGTGCGCCGGGCGGTGAAGCCGTGAGCGGCATGCGGAAGCTTGGGAAGCCGTTGACGTTGCAGGATCGCGTGCGTGTGGTGGCGGCGATCCTGCCGGGGATGCAATTGGCGATCTACGCCGGGCGCTACTCGGCACCGGGGTCGCCGAACATCACCACGCTTCAACACGTGCTCTTCGATCCATCGGATGAGCTGGACGAGTACCGAGGGGAGATGGAGAAGATCCTCCGGGAGAACCCCGGAGCCGATGCCGAGATCTGCAAGGCGCTGTGGCCGATGCGACTTGAGGCGAAACCGCTGCGCCCGATCCGAAAGGAGACGCCGTGAACGGCGGCGCCGCTGCCGGCGTGCCGACGCTACACGTCACGTGGGAGGAGTTCGCGTTCATCTTGACCGGCGCCGCGGCCGATCCGGTGGTGCGCGCGTGGTCGCTCCCCTACGGCGACGCGCTCGAACGGGCGATCGTGATCTTCGCGCTCGCGCACTTGTCGAACCTGCAGGCGACGACCATCGAGCGCCACGTCGCGCACGTGGGCCTCGTGCCGCTCTGCCCGCACCTGCATCTGCACGGAACCGACCGGGTGACGTTCGACGAGGTCCTCGACGACGAGCCCGCGCGGCCGCTCGTGGCGCGGGCGGTGCTGCCGTGATGCCTGCCACACCGAACCGAAGGGGGACGACGATGCGAGTACGTAAGTACACCGCGGGCGCGCTGGTCGCGCTCTGCAGCTGCGGCGGCGACGCGTTCGACGCGAGCAAGGTCACGCCGGCGGCCGACGCCGGCGGCGACGTCGTCGACCTGGTCGACGGCCGGCAGCTCGACGAGGTCCTCGTCGACGAGGCGGCCGCCGGCGACGTCGCGCAGCTCGACGAGGTCCTCGTCGACGCCGGCGAGCTGCTCGACGCTCGCGACGAGGTCCTCGTCGACTCGGGCCACGAGCACGACGCGGCCCCGCCGGCGCCGCTCTGCTGCATGACCCCGTGCGGAGGCGGCACGCCCGCTCCGATCGTCTGCGGGCAACCGCAGCCCTCGGATTGGACCTGCAGCGGCGGCACCGACTGCCACGCGTGCACGGCGATCGGCGCCGCGTGCGCGTGGATGGGCGCATCCTGCGTGGGGACGGTGCAGCCGTGCCCCTAGCCTACGAGAACAGCCAACCGCACGCGGGCGATCCGATCGTCGGCTGCAAGCACGAGCCCAACCCGTGGGACGGCTCGCAGTCCGTGCACGTGTTCCGGTTCAAGCGCGCCGTGATTTTCGACGGGATCGAAAGCTGGGGCGCGCTCAAGCTCGATCAGCCCGCCCACTGGTTCATCGCGTGCGACGCGTGCGCGAAGATCGTCCACGAGGTGGCCGAGCGCGAGCCCGCCCGCACCATGCAGGCGATCGGCGACCTGGTCGGCGTGGGAGGGATCTGGCCGGCGCGCATGCCGATCCTGCGGCTGCTCGTGAAGGAAACGCCCGAGTGATGCGCCCGCCGTCGCGTGGGCCACAACAGCTGCGGCTCGATTGGGGAGTCTTCACGCCCGAGCCAGCCCGCGCCAAGCCGCTGCGCGTGCGCGAGGCGGGCCCCGTCGTGTGCCCGGGGTGCGGCTGCACTCCCGGCGTGCCGTGCGCGATCGCGCTCGACGGCGGCGGGGCGGCCGCCTGCGTCGCGGCCGGCATGTTTGGGCGCAAGCTCTGCTCGGGGTGCAAGCCGTGACCGAGCGCGTCGAGTGCACGCGGTGCGGCCGAGCGGTCACGCCGCGCGTGTGGCCTGGGCAGGTGCGCGCGCACCGATGCCCGCACGGCCTTTACTGCGTCGCGCCCATCAAGCGGCCCGTGGCCGGCGCCCTACGACGCGCACACTGCGCCGAGTGCTTCCAGGCGCGGCAACTCTCTTTGCCTCTCACCCTCAAAGGAACATCGACCCATGCCTGACAAGAAGATCACCCGAGACGTGGCCGACGCGGCGCGCGAGCGCGCAGCCAAGAGCGGCGAGCCGACCGCGCGCGATCGCCTGCTCGCCGAGCAGTGGTTTCCGCTCATTCGGTCGGGTCAGCTGACGCAGCACGATCTGGCGGCGCTGCTGACCAGCGTGCGCTTCGACGTGGAGCTGGTGCGCCGACTGGAGCTGGACGTGTCCAACGCACTGCACGGCGTGCGGGCGACCTCGCGCCGCGTGACCAGGAATGGGAAGTGAGGCGCCGGGCGTTCGTCGCGCACCCGAGGCACCCGGTCACCGGGCGTCAGTTTCGAGTCAGCGCGACGAGCGCCCGCAAGCTCGCGGCGCTGCTCGACCTGGTCGACCAGTACCGCGAGGAGCTGCGCCTCGGGGCTCGCAGCTCGGCCGACGTCGCGCGCCAGCTGCGGCGCCTCTCGCGGGGCGCCGTGAGCGTGGCGCGCGTGGTCGACCTGTACGCGGCACGCGACGACCTCAGCCCGCACACCCGCCGGCGCGTGCGAGGGTGGCTCGCAGGGCCCGGCCGCGAGCTGCGCGATCGCGAGCTGGACGATCTGGACGGCCCGAGCTGCGCGCGGTGGCTCGCCGGCGTGCGTCGCCAGGCGGCGCCGTCGTCCACGGATCTGGCGTGGCGCACTCTGCGGGCGCTCGTGCGCTTCGCGGCCGAGCGGGGGCTAGTCGATCGCTCGCCCTGGGGGGCGTGGCGGCCGTCGACCCGGGCGGCGAGCCACGCGCCCGTGCGCGAGCTGCGCGAGTGCTGCAGGACCGCCGGCGAGCTGGGGCGCCTGCTCATGTCGGCCGAGCGGATCAGCGACGAACTCGCGACCAAAGTCGCGGTGGCCGCGGGGCTTGGCCTGCGCGACTCGGAGCTTGCGCGGCTGACGTGGAACGACCTTGAGGCCGACGTCGGGATCGTGAGCGTGCGAGGGAGCAAGGGCACGCCGGCGGCGCGCCTGGTCGCCCCGGCCGGCGTCTGGCATCGGCTCGACGCGCATCGCGCCGCGATGCAGCTCGCCGGCCTCTACGCGACCCGTGGGCCCGTCTTTCCGTCGAGGGCGACGTCGACCCCGGGCAAGCCGCGCGCGGCCGCGCGGTGCCTGTCCTCGCGCGAGCTGCGGGCCGCCGTCGACGGCGCCGGCCTGCCGCACCCCGAGCGCTGGTCGCCTCACTCGCTGCGGGACACGTTTGCGACGCTGGAGCACGCGGCGTGCGGCGACCTCGCTGCGCTCATGGCGCGCACCCGCCACGCCTCGATCGGCTCGCTGGTGCGCTACCTGCGGCCTCGCGAGCGCGACCCCCTGCGCCTTCCCGCGTAGGGAACAAAGCGAAAACCACGTCGCCACAGGTGATTTTCCGCCTGTGATTTCTTGACTGTGGGACCGATCACAGGCGATCCATCTAACGGATCTCGTGCCGACCCCTCGACGCAAGCCCGGCGCCCTTTCGACCGAACTGGTTGGGGCGCGTCTCACGCTCGACGAATCGAAGGCACTCAAGGCGTACGTGAAACGACGGCACACAACGGCTTCCGCGCTGGTGCGGAGTCTCGTGCTGGTGGAGCTGGGCCTCGAAGACAACGCGCCCGAATCAGCCACCGTGCCGATCATCGTCGTAGACCCAAGGCGCTCCCAACCCTGAAAAGGCCGAAGGCCCGGCAGTAGCTTGCCGAGCCTTCGGGGGGGGTGTCCTCGACCCACGAGGACCTTAGTGACCATAGCGGCGGACGGCGCAGGGCGCCAGAAACGGAAGCGGATCAAGCTCGGCGTGCGCCAGGTGCGGCGCGACCTGCCGAACTTCCGCGATCACGGCATGACGGTGGATCGTCACCTGCTGCGCCTCATCAAGAGCTTGCAGCGGCAGCACGGCTACGGCTTCGCGAGCGAGGGGGGCTTGCGCGCCATGATCCACGAGGACACCGGGCATCTTCCCGGCGTCGGCACGATCTGTAAGGCGCTCGTGCGCCTGGAGCGGCTCGGCTACGTGGAGACGCGTTGGATTCACCGGCACAGCATCAAGCCGGACGGTGGGCTAGCCGAGGTGGGCATGCGGCGCTTGCGGCTCGCGATCAACCGCGGCGAGCGTCGCGCGATCGCAGCTCGCGCTCGCAAGGTCGATCGCCGCGAAGGCGTCGACGGCCGCTACACGCGCGCGGTGCCCGGCGACTGGAAGGCCGTGCAACGCGAGATCGCTCGGGGCGCCTCGCAGTCCACGGCGCCGCGCGAGCAGCGCGCCGCGGCCGAGGCGCACGAGCAGAAGCGCGAGGCGCTCGCGCTGCGCAACGCCAACCGCACCGCATGGGAAGAGTGGTGCGCCCTCAACGCCGACGATCCGCGCATCAGAGCCGCGCCGGGTTCACCCGGCGAGCCTTCGACCCGCTAGACCCTTCCGCGAAGCACGGCGGCCGCCCCGCGCGCGTCGACGTCGCCGGCGAGCTGGCGCAGCTCGTCGCGTTGCTGCAGCAGCTCGCCCGAGCGCCCGATCGCGCTCGGCCGACCCGCTGCAGCGCCGCGACGACCCGCGCCAGCTCGCCGGCGACGTCGCCCGAGGCCCGGCAGGTGGCCGATCGGCTGGTCCCACCTGTGGGGACAGTTCTGTATCTGTTCGCCATGACGTTTCTCTACCTAGTGATCCCTTACAAACTGCAGCGCGACTGGTTCGCGGCTACGCCGCGGGAGCGCTGCTCGCTGCGCGAGCACACGAGGACACCTGCAGTCACGTGACCTCGGAGCGGCGCGCGAGCGCCCGCGCGAACTTGCGGCTGCAGCGCGCTCCGCGCAACCCGCTGTGCAGGGGATCAGAGCACGACGCGTGCCGCTCGCCGCGGCGTTGCAAGCCTGTTCGCAGGGCTCGCGCGGTGCTTTGCAGGCCTGCAGGCGAGCGGTAGGCTAGTCGCATGTCGAACGCCCACGCCCGGACGCTGTACGCGCACCCCGTCATGCGAGCGCTGGGAGCGCCGCGGCCGCGCCGCCGGCGCATGGGGGACACGACCTACTCGACCGGCGACGACACGCCCGACTCGGCCGCGGGCAACGACTCAACGGTCACGATCACCACGCCCGTCAACTATCCGCCGGCCGCCCCCTCGATCCTCGACTCGATCATCGATGCCTTGACGCCCTCGGACGGCTCGACCTCGACGACCGGGACCACGTCCGACTCGACGAGCAGCTCGACGAGCCAGAGCAACACCGACCCGAGCGTCTCGCCGACGATCGTCGTCAACCCGGTGTATCCGCCCGATCCGGCGTCGCCCGGCCTGCTCAACGTCAAGCCTCCGATCACCCCGGGAGGGATCACGCCGGCGACGCCGACGAGCACGCGAACCATGCTCATCGTCGGGGGCGCCGTCCTCGTGGCTGGCACGCTGATCGTGATCATGGTCAAGCACCGCAAGAAGAAGAACCCGAGGCGACGTCGTCGCGGCAAGGGCAAGAAGCGATGAGCGACGCCGTCCAGATCCCCGCGCAGGCCGTCGCGTTCTTCCTGTGGAAGCTGTCGCCGCGCAAGGTGGAACGCGAGGGACGAAAGCCCGTCGACGGCTGGAGCCAGCGCAAGCTTCTCATGGCGCCCGACGCCAGCGGCCGAGCGGCGCAGGTCTTCCCGCGTGCGGCGTTCAACTTCGAGGCGATCCGTTCGGCCTACGGCGCGGGCCGCTACCGGGCCGAGTGGCTCGGCAGCGACCATCGCAAGCTCGGCGCGGGCATGACGGTCACCTTCGAGCTGCGCGATCCCGAGGCCGCGGCCGCCCCGCCAGCGGGCGCGCACCACGCGCCGCACGCCCCGGCGCCTGCAGGCATGGCGGGCCCGGACGGGCAGCCCATGAGCCCCTGGGCCCTGATGGCCATGATCGACCAGCGCGCCGAGCGCGAGGCCGAGCGCGCGAGGGCCGACGCCGAGCGATCGCAGCAGCGCGACCGCGAATTTTTCGCGCTGCTCATCAAGGGGGCGCCGGCGATCAACGCGAGCAACGGCACCGCCGTCGCCGCGGCGGGCGTCTCGCCGGAGATGGCGCAGCGCGAGGCAGACCTGCTCAAGCGGGAGATGCGCCTGGAGATGCGCGAAGCGGTCGCGAAGATGCGCGCCGAGCTTGAGGCGGAGTACGCCAGCGACGACGACGATGAGGATTTCGTCCCCTCGAAGACGGTGGGCGAGGCCGCCAAGCGCGTGGGGATCAAGCTGATCGGGGAGCTGGAGGAGCAGGCGCCCGATCTGCTCAAGGCGGCGATCCCCGAGATCGTCGACCGGCTCAAGAAAGCGGGCTTCACGCCCTCGAAGGAGCTGGAGAGAGAAATCAAGGGCGGCGCGAGCAAACCCAACGGCGCAGCCAAGCGCGCCCCTGCCGTGACGGAGGCCGACGTCGACGAGGCCGTCCGCCGCGCGACCGAAGGCAACTGAAGTGCGAACCGCGGCCGACTTGCGCCGAGCGGCCGCACGCGCGGGCCTGCAGGTCGTCGGGATCGAGCGCGTGCCCATCGCCGGCGGCGGGCACACGCTGTCGGCTCGGATGCGCTTCACGGACCCGTGGGCCGCGGCGCGTCTGCTGACCAACCTCTCCGACGAGGACGCGGCCGATCCGGTGGTGCGCGCGTGGTCGCTCGGCATCCTCGACGGCGCCGCGCGCGTGAACCTGCCCGCCAACGCCAACGGCATGAGCGGGCCCGTGGTGCTTCCGGCGATGGTGCGCGCGTTCAATCGCTCCGTGCATGGCAGCGTGCAGCAGGCGATCCGGTTCGTGCGCGAGCCGCGAGAGACCTTCCAGGCGGCGCGCGTGACGATGAAGGCGAAGGCCGGCGACTGCGACGACCACGCGCGCCTCGTGCATGCGCTCGCGAAGGCCTCGGGGAGCATGGCGAGGCAGGTTTTTTTTCAGCGCGACGGGCAGCCGGTGCACGTGGTGGAGCAGCTCTATGATCCCGACGACGAAGGCATGGGCGGCCGGTGGCGGTGGGCCGAGACGACGATCCCCGCGGCGTACGGCGAGCATCCCCAAGCGGCTTACTTGCGCTTGAAGCGCGAAGGTCGCATCCCGGCGCGCCGGTGAGCGCGTGAGCCTCGACGCGGGCGCGCCGGCGGCGCTATGGCGCCTGTTCGACGCGACCGGCGTCCGGCCCGAGTTCGTGCTGCCGGTGCTGTGGACGGAGTCAGGTCTCAACCCCGCCACCCCCAACCTCGCGGGCTTTCCCTACTACGGGATCAACCAGATCAGCGGCAGCTACCTCGCGCGGCTCGGCTTCGACCCGAGCGATTACCTCACGTGGCCGGCCTCGCAGCAGCTCGACCAGGTCGTCACGCCCTTTGTGCGTGGCAACGTCGCCGCCTTCGGAGTCCCGCAGAGCGGCACGCGCTTCTATCAGCTCAACTTCCTGCCGGCGACGCTCGCGGGACCGAAGGCCCTATCGCGCGTGCTGGCGTGGAAGGGCTCGGGGACCTACGCCGCAAACGAGGGCCTCGACTGGCTGCACAAGGGGGCGATCAGCGTCTACGACCTCGCGCATGCGGTGGCGCATGCCGCAGCTCAGGCCAGCGTGCAGCGGGGGATCGCGGCGTGTTACGCGCTGCGCCCCGAGGCCGGCGCGCCCCTCGGTTCGACCTACGGCGCGGACTACGCCGATCCGGCCGCGACGACGGCGGCGACTGCGGGTATCCTGTGGCTGCTGGAGCTGGCACTTTCCCGGAGGTGACGCGTGGGACCGAGTAGCGAGAGCATGAGAAACGTAAGAGGCGCTCGACGGTCCTCGATGAGCGGGCCGCAGTTCGTGTTGACGCTGCCGCCGGGCGTCAAGGGCAACGCGCTCGCGACGGCCGCGGCCGCGGTGCCGATGCTGACCACGACCGCCGTGGCGCCGGTGCCTGCCGCGTCGCTCGTGAAGGCCGTGACCGCAACGAGCGCGGCGCCCATGAGCGGGACGGAGAAGCTCGCGATCGGCGCGACCGTGACTGCTGTCCTCGTCGGGGGCGTCTGGTGGTTCTTCCTTCGCAAGAAGAAGCGCTAGGGGCGCGTCCCACCGTGGCGCGTCTGTCCCGGGCAGCGATCGAGCGCTGGCGCGATGGTGGACCGCCGCCGCGTCGTAGCTCGCGGCTGCTCTACACGATCGGGTTTTCGCTCTCGCCCGACCAGTGGGGCAACGACGTGACCCAGGCCGCGCA
>Ga0182030_10011643_pt1 | contig 17718 bp, 18 predicted proteins | sample 812S3MmetaG_FD_121299 | JGI IMG/M metagenome (GOLD analysis project Ga0182030, IMG submission 121299) | Permafrost microbial communities from Stordalen Mire, Sweden - 812S3M metaG (Illumina Assembly) | ecosystem: Environmental > Terrestrial > Soil > Wetlands > Permafrost | place: Sweden...
GGCTTGCTGGCCCAGTGCAGTGGTAAGGGTGAAAAGGTGCGGTAAGAGCGCACCGCTCCGGCGGTAACGCCGGGGGCAAGGTAAACCCCACACGGAGCAAGACCAAATAGGGAGGGAAGCGCCTGGCCGGGAGCAAGGCTGGCGCTGCGCATCGGCCCGATGCGGCAAGCTGCTCCTTGTGTGGCGCGGCGCTTTAAAGGCTGCTCCATGCAATGGCGAAACCTCCGGGTAGGTCGCTGATGAGCGTCCGCGGCAACGCGGCGCCTAGAGGAATGACCGCACACGACAGAATTCGGCTTACAGGTCCTTTTGCCGAAAACTCGAGCGACACCCAAGACAGCCCCGGCCGGGAAATCATCCCTGCCGGGGCTGGCCATTTTCAGCAATTTCCCACCGCGCTTCGCTCGCACCACCCGCATGACCGCCGAACCCCCGTGCCCCGTTCTTGCGCGTTTTTTGCGCAAGGGCGGGAAACCTCATCTCCAAACCGGCTAGCCCCAACCGAGAACCCCTGTGCCCCATCCATGCGCGTCTTGCGCATGGGTGGGCGTCCCACATCCGCCCACACGCCCCACTCACTCCGACCGCAGCGCCTCCATCGGATTCACGCGCGCCGCCCGCCGCGCCGGAACCAGCGATGCGGCCAGCGCCAGCAGAAACAGGCTCACTGCCGCCGCAACCAGCACCGCCGGATCAAGCGGGTCCACCTCAAACAGCATCGACCGCAGCAGCCGCGTTGCAAACAGCGCCGCCACCACGCCGATCCCGCATCCCAGCAGACCCAGTCGCGCGGCCGACGCAAGAATCAGCCGCATCACCGTTGCCCGCTGCGAACCCAGCGCCAGCCGAATCGCCATCTCCTGCGTCCGCAGCGCCACAGAGAACGCAATCACGCTGTAGATGCCCAGCAGCGACAGCAGCAGCGCCGCGCCGGCAAAGCTGGAAATGACGGCGGCATTGAACCGCTGCGGCGCCTGTCCCTCGCCTACCACCTTGTCCATCGCCTCCACATGCGTGAGCGGCAGTTGCGGGTCAATGCCGCGCACCGCCTTGCGCAGTTCCTCAGCCGTCTGGTCCGGCGGCAGCGCAGAACGAATAAGCAGATAGCCGAAGTTGCCCGTCAGCATGTTGGGAGGCGCAAACGATCCGGCGTCGGCCTTGGCCTGCGCGGCGGGAAAATAAAACTGGTTGAGCGCCGGCGAGTCCGCCCCAAACTGCTTCATCTCGCCAATCTCGCCCACCACCGTAAGCCACGGCAGTTTCCCCTCAGCCGGCCCGCGATGCAGGCGCTTCCCGATCGGGTCCTGTCCCGGCCAGTACTTCTCCGCCAAAGTCCGGTTCACGATCGTCACCAGCGGCGCCCCAGCCACATCCGCTGCCGTAAAATCACGCCCGCGCAGCAGCTTAATTCCCGCAGCCGGAAAGAAGCTCCCCATCAGGTTCGGCGCCCACGCAATATTCAGCCCCGCGCCCTTGGCAGGTACATACCCCTCCGGCGTGAACGTCGCCAGCCCGTAGTCGCTCCCAGTAGGCAGCATGGTGGTGATGCCTACAGCCTCGACACCCGGCAACTGCTCCAGCCGCGTCCGCAGCGCCGTGTCGAACGCGTCCACCGCCGCCTGCGAGGAATATTGCTGTCGGGGCAGCCCATAGCTGGCCGTCAGCAGATGGTCCGGCCGGAACCCAAGCGGCACAGCCTGCAGCTTCTGGAAGCTCCGCAGCAACAGCCCGGAGCACGCCAGCAGAACCAGCGCCACCGCCAGTTCAACCACCACCAGCGCCGAGCGCAGGCGTGCATGCCCGCTGCCCCCAGTCCCGCTGCGGCCGCCGTCCTTAAGCGCCTCATTCACGCCAGTCCGCGCCGCGGCAACAGCCGGAATCAGCCCGCACAGCAGCCCAGTCAAAACCGCCAGACCCAGCGCAAACGCCACCACCTTCCAGTCCAGCCCGATGGACCCAACCCGCGGCAGCGTCTCCGGCAGCAGGCTCACGCCCACCCGCAGCCCCACCGCCGCCAGCCCCAGTCCCAGCAGCCCGCCACCCACGCTCAGCAGCAGCGCCTCCACCAGGCACTGGCGCAAGACCGCCGCTCCGCTCGCCCCCAGCGCCAGTCGCACCGCAATCTCCCGCCGCCTCCGAATCACCCGCACCAGCAACAACCCGGCCAGGTTGGCGCACGCAATAAACAACACCACCGCGACTGCCAGAAACAGCAGCCTTACCAGCGGCCGCGCCTGGCCCACGGTGGATTCGTCGAGCGCCACCACGCGGGGATGAATCCTGCGGCTGGCCAGCGCCGGGGGAAAGTTGCGCATGATCTCCTGCGCAGCTCCCACCGCGTCCTCCTGCGCCTGCGCTGCCGTCACGCCCGGCTTCAGCCGCCCCACCATGTTGTAGCCCCAGTTGCCCGCGCCCTGCACCAGTTGCGCCTGCGTCAGGCTCATCGGCACCCACAGTTCGCTGCGATTAAGCTGCCCCGGAACCAGCGGAAACTCGAACTCCCGCGGCATCACCCCAATAATCTCGTAGGGCATCCGATCAAGCAGCAGCTTCTGCCCCAGAATCCCCGCGTCCCCATGGAACCGCGATCGCCACATCTGGTAGCTGATCACCGCCACCTGCGCGCTGCCATCGTCCTCCTGCTGCGTAAAGCCCCGGCCCATAAGCGGCCCAACTCCCAGCGTGGGAAACAGACTCGCAGTGAGCCGCGACCCGTTGATCTGTACCGGCTCACCCAATCCCGAAAGCTCATACGTGGTCTGCAGGTACCCGCCCAGGCTCGAGAATCCGTGCGTGTCGCGCATGTAAGCACGCAGCCCCGGCGCGGTAACGTACGGCATCTCGCCCACGTCGTAGTTCACGCCCTCCAGCCTGTCGCCCAGCACCACCAGCCTGCCCGGCTCCGCAAACGGCAGCGGCCGCAGCAGCACACCTTCGACGATGGAGAAGATGCCGGTCGTTGCGCCAATCCCAAACGCCAGCGTCAGCACCGCCGTCAACGTAAGCGCCGGCGCTTGGCCAAGCCGCCGCAGACCTAGCCGCAGTTCGCGCCAAACCGTGTTCATCGCAACCTCCCCTGGCTCGCCGCGGGCCCTCTGTTGCCTGGTTCCGCCCAGCGTCCCGCGCAGCAGTTATTTCCAGATCATCTCCGATAGACGCGCGTTGCGGCGAATGGAGTGTCATTTTGCCCGGCAATTTTCGCGTCCCGTCAGCCAGCCTGCTAACCGAGCCTGCGCCGGCGCGCCTCGCTTCGCATCGCCTCACCCTTCGTGCCCTACCATAGTCTTCATGCTCCGCGTAAAACTTCTCGATCCCGCCGCCCGCGCTCCCCAGGTCGCCCACCCAGGTGAAGACCTCGGCTACGACCTCTTCGCACTTGAAGCCGCTACGCTCGCGCCCCGCCACACCGCCCGCGTCCGCACCGGCGTCGCCGTCGAGGCGCGCCACCCCGCCACCGGCCAACCCCTCGGCCTGCTGGTCCGCGACCGGTCCTCCATGGCCGCCAAAGGCATTGCCACAACTGCCGGAGTCATTGACGCCGGCTACCGCGGCGAGATCCTGATCCTCATGACCAACCTCGGCGACTTCCCGCTCACCATCAACGCCGGCGACAAGATCGCCCAGATGATCCCCATCCCAGTCCTCACCGGAACCGTGCTCACGGTCGACTCGCTCGAAGATTCCGCGCGCGCTGAAAAAGGTTTCGGCAGCTCCGGAAGCTAGCCCTAACTCTCACAGCTAATTGAAACCAGCAGCGCCGTGTCTCCAGACCGGCTGTCCTGCGGGCCTCCTGACCCTCAGAGACCTCGCCAAACTTTGAACTTCGGGGCAGCAAAACCCAGGCGGCAGCCGGTTGCGATTGGGGGAGTGGCCGTGACTCGGCCGCGGCAGCGCTCATGGCGGCAATCACGCGGAGAAAAACAGCAACCTCGACCGAACGCGTAACCTCAAACCGCGCATCCAAGGCAGTCAGGTACGAAATGGAGGAGTTTCCAATGAAACGTATGTTGACTGCTTTCTGCTGCGTCGCTCTAGCGGCGGTTCCGGCGCTATCCCAGGCCAAAAAAGGCGGCGCCATGACCGACCAGCAATTTGTCGATTTTGCCGCGCAGACAGACATGGTTGAGGCCAATGTGGGCCAGATGGCCGAGGATTCCGGCTCAACGCAGCCGGTAAAGGACATGGGCCAAATGCTGGTCACCGACCACACCAGCGACTACAACCAGATCAGCCAGATAGCCAAGACGGGCAATCTCACCGTGCCCACCGCCATTGACGCCGCGCACAACAAGATGATGATCGAGCCCTTCACCAAGCTCAAGGGCGCCGCGTTCGACCACAAGTTCGCCATGGAGATGGTTGCCGGCCACACCAAAGCGATCGAGGCTTACAAGAAGGAAGCCGCCGACGCTACAAGCCCCGACCTGAAGGCGTACGCGCAGCAGACCCTGCCTACGCTCCAGAAACACCTGGATGCTGCCAAAGCACTGGCCAAGTAACCACCCGCATCATTGCGGCCGGCGCGGGGTGCGCCAGAATGGCCCGGTTCCCCAGGTCCCGCGTTTGGGACCTGGAGATCCCACGCCAACCGATGCTGCCAGCGCCTTTTACCCGGACCGCGTGTTGCACAGGCGGCGGCCCAGCTAGTATTGTCCGCACTATGCAATGGATTACCCCGGAAGAACGCGCACGCCAGGGCCGCGAACGGCGCAGCAAGATCGGTCGCCAGGCCCATGAAGCGCTCAACACCAAGGCGCGCGCCCGCACCCCCCTCCAACTTCTCCAGCGCTCCATGCGCGATCGCATTCCCGCACTGGTCAAGCTCAAATACGAGTTGATGGCCGACTCGCCCTTCGGCTACTTTCGCGGCGCCGTTCCAGTTATGGCAGCCGACCTGGCCGCTCTGCCCGACACCGGCATCGTGAGCCAGCTCTGCGGCGATGCGCACGTGCGCAACGTCGGCGCCTACGCCGCGCCTGACGGCCGCCTCATCTTCGACATCAACGACTTTGACGAGACCATCCGCGGCCCTTTCGAGTGGGACCTCAAGCGCATGGCCGCATCCATCTCGCTGGCCGGCCGCGGGTCCGGCCAGAAGGATGTAGCCGTGCGCCTGGCCGTCGAGCGGTTCATCCTGCGCTACACCGCGCAGATGAAGGCCTTCGCGCACATGCCGCATCTTGAGGTGGGCCACTTCCTGGTGCATCGCTTCAGCAAGGTTGAGCCGGTGCACAGCGCCCTGCTGAAGGCCGAGCGAGCCACGCCGCTGCATACCCTGGAGCAGCTCACCCTGCCCATCCCCCGCGACAGGGAGGGCAAAACACCATCCGGGCAGGAGCCCAAAGCAAAGAAGAAGTCGAAGCCAGACGCGGCAACCGCTCGGCGGTTCAAAGAGATCAAGCCGACGCTGACGCCCGTCTCCAAGGCCCAGGCCGACGCGGTCATCGCCTCGCTCGAGCCCTACCGCGCCATGCTGGAGCCGCAGCGCCAGCATCTGCTCTCCTTTTACCGGCCCATCGACGTCTGCTTCAAGGTGGTGGGAACCGGCTCGGTCGGCCTGCGCGACTACTGCGTCTACTTTGAAGGCAACGGCCCCGACGATCCTCTCTTCCTTCAAATCAAGGAGGAGCCGGCGTCGGGCTATAACGCTTATCTGCCCAACGCCCACCCCGACCCGCACAACGGCAAGCGCGTCGCAGACGGCCAGCGCGCCATGCAGCTCCAGTCGGACCCGTTCCTGGGCTGGACCAACATCGGCAGCCGCCAGTACCTGGTCCGCCAGCTCAATGACCACAAGGGATCCATCGAACTTGAAGACCTTGCCGGCGGCGGCCTGCCTGCCTTTGCCGAGGTGTGCGGCGAACTGCTGGCCCGCGGGCACGCGCGGTCGGGCGATCCCTGCGTGATCGCGGGCTACCTGGGAGGCGGGGATGGTTTTGCGGAAGCGCTTGGCCGCTTCGGCCTGGCCTACGCCGACCAGACAGAAAAGGATTGGGAAGACCTGCGCCGCACCCGCAAGGCTGGAAATCACGCCTGAATCCGACCAATGACGGATGCTTTGCTGCTCGCGAACGCCTACAACAAGGGTTGGGAGACTCTCATGAACCGCCGCACCTTTGGCCAGACCGTCGCGGGAGCTGCTTTGGGAGCGGCCCTGCCGGGGCTCACACTTGAAGCCGCGCCGGCCAATGCCGCGCCCTACGGCATCTCCATCATGCTGTGGACCGTCTACACCGGCCTGCCCTTTGAAGAGCGGCTGGCCAAAGTGGCCCAGGCCGGCTACACCCAGGTGGAGCTGGTGGGCGAGTACGAGCACTGGGCCCCGGCCGACTTCGATCGCGCCAACGCCGCGCGCCGCCGGCTTGGCATCCGCTTTGACGCGACGGCCGGCATGCACAACGGCGTCGCCAACCCGGCAACGCGTGACGCATTTCTGGCCGAGTTACAGCTGGCCCTTACGCCCATGCAGACCCTCGACTGCCCCGCCATGATCGTGCTCTCCGGCAACGTCGTTCAGGGCCTAACGCGCGACGCCCAGCACCAGGCTGCCATCGAAACCCTCAAGCAAGCTGCAAAACTCGTCGAGGGAAAAACCATCGCCGGCCAGCCGGTCCGGCTGCTGCTCGAGTGCATTCACCTCGAAGAAAACCCGAAATACTTCCTCACCTCGGCCAAAGAAGCCATCGAGATCGTGCGCGCCGTCAACCACCCGCAGGTGCAGTTTCTCTACGACATCTACCACGAGCAGATGAGCTTCGGAAACCTCATCGACAAGCTCGACAAGCACATCGACCTGATCGGCCTGGTCCACATCGCCGACGTTCCCGGCCGTCACGAGCCCGGAACCGGCGAGATCCACTATGGCAATATCTATCGCAAGCTCGCCGCGCTCGGCTACAGCCACAACGTAGCCATGGAGTTCTACCCCACCACCGACCCCATCGCCACACTGCGGCTGGCAATGGCAACGGCCCTGAATCCGGGCGCAACGCCGAACGCCGTCACCGGTCCATAGGACCAGCCAGTAGCGCCGGTCTCCAGACCGGCTGTCGTGCGGGCGTCCTCGCCCGCATCCACTCCTCTACCACTTCGTTTCCCCTTGACATCCCCCTCCGCCCTGCCGCAGAGTCATCTGCAACGTTTCCTGGCTGGCCGGCGAACCTTTCTCTCCCGCGAATCCGCGATTCCGGAGGCCAATCCCACATTTCCTTGGAGGTCCTTTAAATGGCTCATCTGCACTTCAATCACTGGGCGATTCTCGTCTCCGCTCTCATGCAGTGGCTGCTTGGCGCGGCCTGGTACTCGCCCGCGCTCTTCGCCAAGCCATGGATGGCCATGGTGTTCGTTCGCCAGGACTCGACCAAGAAAAACAGCATGATCCTGGGCATGATCGCCTCGTTCATCGGCAGCCTGGTCACGTCGCTCATGCTGGCCCATGTGGTGCTTTGGTCGGGAGCCCCAGGCGCTGCCGCCGGCGCTCTCATCGGCTTCATCATGTGGCTGGGCTTCATCGCCGCACCGCTCGCCGCCAGCTACATCTACGAAGGCCGCCCCTTCAAGCTTTTCGCCATCAACACCGGCTACTGGCTGGTCTGCCTGCTCGCCTCCGGCATCCTGCTGGCCGTCTGGCGCTAGCATTCCCGCAGCCTTGCACCCGGCGGCCCATTACAATCGGAAGCATGAGCAAAGTTGTGATTGCCTCCAATCTCGCGCCCGCCGCCATCGGCCCCTATTCGCAGGGCATCCGCGCCGGCAACCTGATCTTTACCGCCGGCCAGATTGCGCTCGACCCGGAGAGCGGCCAGGTCGTCGCGCCCGGCATCGCCGAGCAGACCATGCGGGTGATGGAAAACCTGAAGGCCATTCTCGAAGCCGGCGGGTCAAGTCTTGGAAAGGTGGTCAAAGCCACCGTCTTCCTCAAGGACTTCAACGACTTTGCCGCGATGAATACCGTTTATGGCACCTATCTCGCTTCCAACGGCGTTGTACCACCGGCGCGCTCGACGGTCGAAGTGAGCCGCCTGCCGAAAGATGTCCTGGTCGAGATCGAACTCATTGCGGAGGTTTGATCGGCACCGTGTCCAGGAAACCAGCAGGCTTTGAAAGGGCACGGCCTCACAGTTTGATGAAAAAGCCGCGGCTTTGAAAGGGCATGGCTTCAGCCGTTCCGCAAACGCCGCAACGTCAAACCGGGGCTTTAGCCCCCGAGGGACGTTTTCTCCGGGTTGCCGTGAAGGCCCCAAAGCCTCGCCGAATCGGGGACATAGTTCCTTGGGCCAGCCTGGCGCATCCAACAGGAACGATAGAAAGTTCGAACCGGAGAACCCCATGAGCGAAATAGCCGACAAAGTCCAACGCACAGAAGCCGAGTGGCGCGCCGCGCTGTCGCCCGAGCAGTATCGCGTGCTGCGCGAAAAAGGCACCGAGCGCCCCTACACCGGCGCACTTACTGAGAACCACGAGACCGGCGACTACCAATGCGCCGGCTGCGGAGCCATGCTCTTCAAGAGCGGCGCCAAGTTCGACTCCGGCTGCGGCTGGCCCAGTTTCATGATCCCCGCCGATTCAAAATCCGTCGTTGAGCACGAAGACTCAAGCTTCGGCATGAGGCGCGTTGAGGTCACCTGCGCCCGCTGCGGCGGCCATCTGGGCCACGTCTTCCCCGACGGCCCCCGCCCCACCGGCCTGCGCTACTGCATCAACTCAGCCTCGTTGACCTTTGAGCACGCAGAAAAATAACTACGCGCGCTGCCTGCTTCGCGCAACGCGAAAGTCGGCCGCCACGGAAACAGCGCCTCTGCTCTGAAAATCGTTGCCACTTTCCGCCGCGGTCGTGATAACGTTCCGCCTAAGGGTCCCCTTCGTTTCCCCGCCGCCGCTCGCGGCAATCCGCGGATCCTGCGCCCGCTGTTCCGGAGAAAACTTCATGGCAACTGAGGCAGTTCAGCCCCGTGTGTCTTCCCGTGCCCCCCGCACTGCTCCCGCCCATCGCCCTGTGAATCGCACTGCGGAACGAATCTTCTTCGCAGGCATGGCCATTCTGCTTTGCGCCATTGTCGTGTTCGGTTTTTCGCGCACCTACTTTGCGGCGGGCATGGTCGCGGCTCCGTTGCCGAATGCTCTGGTTCACGTGCACGGCGCGGCCTTTACGCTGTGGATGCTCCTTTTCCTCACGCAGACGGCTCTGATATCGGCGCGCCGCGTGGCCTGGCACCGGGCTCTGGGAACGGTGGCATTCTGCCTGCCGCCTATCATGATCGTTCTCGGGATGGCGGGCGCTCTTGACGCTTTGCGCCGCAATGTCTCCATCCACGGCCTTCCGCTAGGCGCATCTCTCGCCATACCGCTGTTCAACATCTCCACTTTCGCCATCCTCATCCTGGCCGGCTGGCGCACCCGGCGCCGGCCAGACGCGCATAAGCGCTGGGTTCTCTACGCCACCATCGCACTCACAGAGGCCGCCATCGGGCGCTTTCCGGAGTGGACCCATTTCGGCATTCCGGCCGCCATCGGTATGCAGGTCCTGTTGACGGTCGTGCTCCTCTTGCCCATCGTCTACGATCTGGTCGCCCTGCATCGTGTTCACCGCACGTCCCTGTGGGCCGCCGGCCTCACGCTTGTTCTGGCCTTCGCAGCCGTCCCTGTCGGGTTGACGCCGCCCTGGCAGAGCTTCACCGCCTTTCTCGCACACTATGTCGCGCCGTACCTTTAAACTTTTGAGGTCATGGCTATTTCGTTTCCCGGGATCGTCGTCGTCTGCCTGCTCTCAAGTGGGATCCCGCTGCAAGCGCAGCAGCCGATTCCGGGAGAGGACCAGCACCTCGATCTCGAGCTCAAGGCGATCGCCGCCGCGCACCACGGCAAGCTGGCCGTCTACGCGCACAATCTCAAGACCGGCCAGACCGCCTCGCTCTACCCGGATGAGCCGGTGCAGACCGCCTCCACCATCAAGATGGGCATCCTGCTCGACGCAGCGGAGCAGATCCGTGCCGGCCAGGCCTCGCTCCACGAAAGGCTCGTGCTCACAAAGGACAATCAGGTCCCCGGCTCGGGCGTCATCGGCCAGCTCGACACGCCCCTCACAATCACCCTGCGCGATGTGCTTCACCTCATGGTCGTGCTCAGTGACAACACTGCCACCAACATGGCCATTGACCGGCTCGGCCTCGCGCACATCAACGCGACCCTGCGCGCCGCCGGCCTCAAGCAGACCGTGCTTTACAAGAAGGTCTACAAGCCCGCCACTGGTCCCATGCCCGCCGACCAGCCGAAGTTCGGCCTCGGCAAGACGACAGCGCGGGAGTTGGCCTCCATCATGGAGCGCCTGGCCGAGTGCCGGCTCGGTCTCGACGGGACCGGGCCGACGTCGACTGGCCATCTTCCCGGCGATGGCAAGATCTGCGCGGCCCTGCTCGGCTCCCTGCGCCAACAGCAGGACCGCGACGGCTTGCCCCGTTACATCGAAGCCCTCGACACCAGCGAGCACGGCTCCGCCATCGCCAACAAAACCGGCGCCCTTGACCAGGTACGCAACGACGTAGCCCTGATTGCAACAAAGAACGGACCGGTGGTGATCGCCGCCTTTACATGGCAAAATTCGGACCAGCGCTGGACCGGCGACAACGAAGCACAGAAAACACTCGGCAAAGTAGGCCAGGCGGTCGTGCAGCACTGGTCGCCAGCGGGACTGGACGCGGGAGCGTATCCGTGGGATGACCCGCTCGGCGGAACTGCTCCAAATTGACGACGACAGCGGGAATTTGCTGGCTGTAGCAAAAACGCCCCGTGCCCCGTCCTTTCGCGTTCTTTGCGAATGGGCGGGAAACCTCAACCCTCAACCGAACTCGTCCACCACGCCGCAGCGCTCTTCGACACATACACAACAAACCCCATCCTGAAAAGGACGGGGTTTAGGTAAAGCTGAATTGCAGAGGGGCGGCCTTATCCCTTGGCGACCTTGCCGCTCTTGATGCAGCTGGTGCAGACGCGGATGCGCTTGGAAGCGCCGTTAACCAGGGCCTTGACGGCCTGCAGATTGACATTCCAGCGGCGGCGAGAAACGTTGTGCGCGTGAGAGATGTTGTTACCAAACTGCGGGCCTTTGCCGCAAATATCGCATACCTGTGCCATGACTTCGCTCCAAACTTTTTCGATTTCCTGCTGCCGGGTTCTCGCCCTGCGAATGCTCTCAGAGCACTCAAACCGGTCGTCCCCGCCGGAATAGCTCTCGGGTCCAGCTTCCCTCGGGGCGTGAAGACACACGACGCAGGCAGCTTGCCGAATCTTCAGTATAACCGGAACGCCCCTCTGCGCCAAGGGGGGGTGGTTATTCCGGAGCGAACTCAGGTGAAGTTCGTCGAGGTCTCAGTTCGATCCTGGCGCCCGCGGCTAAAGCCGGATATTCCCAAGCCCTTTTTTGGGGTCTCAAGACCCCTGCTCCCTCCGCCACTCGGGGTTTGAAGCTCTTGCTCCCCCGACCAAAAAATGTGCGGCGTTACGCGTCGGGCGGCGTGCCTTTTTCTTCGCGGACAATCTCGCCGTCGCGCATGTAGAGGATGCGGCTGGCGATGGCGGCGGCCTCGGGGTTGTGCGTAATCATGAGCGTGGTCTGGCCCAGGTCGTGGTTGGATTTGCGCAGCATGGCCAGCACGGCGTCGGAGTTCTTGGTGTCGAGGTTGCCGGTGGGCTCGTCGGCCAGCACAATGGCGGGACGGGTGATAAGCGCACGGGCAATGGCCACGCGCTGCTGCTCGCCGCCGGAGAGCTCGGAGGGGCGATGGTCGAGCCGGCCGTTGATGGAAAGCAGCTCGCTGAGGTGGTCGAGATACTTCATGTCGAGTGGTTCCTTGCGGCCGCTGACGGCGTAGGCGATCTCGATGTTGCCCATGGCGGAGAGCGTGGGCAGCAGGTTGAACTTCTGGAAGACGAAGGCGATGCGGTGCTTGCGCAGGCGGGTGCGGGCTGCGTCGTCCAGGGTGGCGAAGTCTACGCCGTCGATGATGACGCGGCCGCTGGTGGCCTGGGTGAGGCCGCCGAGCAGATAAAACAGCGTCGACTTCCCGGAGCCGGAGGGTCCCACGATGGCCACAAACTCGCCGCGCTGGACGGTGAGCGAGACGCCGCGGACGGCGGCCACTTGCAGGCGCCCCTGGGAGTAGACCTTGGTCAGGTTCTCGGCAACGATGATGGGCGAGGCTGGGCTGGACAAAGAGGGGCTCGGCGTAGATGGGTCAGACGGCACGTTTTCCATTGTAAATGCGGCGTCTGGCCTCCTGGTTTTTGCCGGCAGATAAGACGTGCGGGATGGAAAATAGACCCTTCCCGCTCCGCCAGTTTCTTAGTAAATCCGTGGAACGGTCCCTTAGAATGGAGGAGCACAGATACTCGACCGCAGGATGCCTAGCCGAATGACGACCGAACTGAAATCGCCTTTGAAGTCCAACCTTGTCTCCGCTATACAGACAGCCGCCACCCAGGCCGGCCTGACGCTGGTTTCTACCACGGAGGGCACGGACTTCCATGGCCAGCCGACGGCCGAGTTTCTGCTGGGATTGCCCGGCGCCGACGCCAGCCGCACCCTGAAGCTGGAGCTGAGCGCGGGCTTCGAGTTCAGCAAGCCGGAGCTGCTGCCCACCATGACGGCACACCTGGCCGCCGAAGCCAAGCGGCTGCGCAATCCGCGTCCGGACTGCTACGTGACGCTGGGCGGCCTGCCCATCGCGCTGGGCAAGTTCGAGTGGCCGTTCCACCAGTCGACATCGGGCGCGGACACGTACATTGTCCACGGCGAGATGCAGCTGGCCGACGGCGGCACGCACAACCTGCACGCCAAGCTCGCCGGTGCGGTGACGCTGACCTTTGCCGAGATTGTGCCGGCTATGGAGCAGCCCTTTGCCGAGAGCTTTGTCTACAACGCCGTGCGCAAGACGGTGGACTACGGGCAGGTGGAGTTTTTGAAGTCGGGCAACCGCCAGCCGGTGCCGGTGACCACACGCTACTACAGCCGCTGGAAGAAGCGCTTCCTGTTTACCGAGACCACCGATGCCGAGCGGCTGGACTACCTGCTGCGCAAGGTCTACTGGCTTTCCGGCGTGCTGGGCGAGAGCAAGCCGGTATGGATTGCCGACCCGCGCGATGCACAGTACCTGAACACGACCGAAGAAGACCTGTTGCGCATGGCCAAAGACGAGGCCGGCCAGGGGCTGATGGTGCTGGAGGGCGAGTTTGCCGCAGCCACGCCGGCACTGATGGCGCGGGCGGCCGAGTACCAGGCCAAGCTCGAAGAGGCGCTGAACTTTAGCAAGCCGCAGTTCAATGAGTCGATGCGGAGCGGGCACGCGAATATGTAGGCGGGGTTGGGCGACGTATTGAAAAGGGCATAGCTTTGAAGCTTGGCGAAAGAGTCAAGTGTTTGATTCGAAATCTGAAAGACGCCCCTCAGGGGCTGAAGCCCAGGGTTTACTCTGGGGTGCTTGCGGCACGGCTGAAGTCGTGCCCCTTCAAAGCACTGAACCCAATTGGCATGCTCATTCGACAATTCCCTTACAGCGCTCCACCGCAGCCGGCGCAAAACCTTGCTCCCGGCGGGTTGGTCTGCTGGCAGCGGGGGCAGGCTAGCAGCGTGGGCTGGGCGGCTGCCACCGGCGGCGGGACATTGACGGTGACGTTGAAGGGCTGGCCCCAGCCAGGCATGGGGATGCCGAGCGAGGCAGCGATGCCGGCGGCCTGGATGGCGTTGAACTCGCGCACCCGGCCGGGCATGAAGAAGCACTCGATGACGCCCAGGATGGACGTGATCCCCGTCCAGCAAAAGCAGCAGTAGAGGATGCCGAGGCCGGTGCGGCGCAGATAAAAGTGGTGTATGCCGAAGGCTCCCAGGAATAGCGCCAACAGAATGCCCACTACTTCGTCGCGGCGTACGGATTCATATTGCTGATAAAACATGGCTTGCGGATTGGGGTAGGCGGCAGTGCTCATGGGGATTCTCCTCGGGGATCGCGTCTCAACCGGGCTGACTTCGGGCGGTTGCGGCCTTCGATCCTGCCCTTAAGAATACGCAATCAGCCAGGTTAGAGTTCCAGCACCCATCCTTCAGCAATTATTCCCATATTGGTCAGCTATCGCCTACAATCGAAACCACGATGGAGCTGAAGGCCCCAGCCGCCGCTGCCAGCGGCACATTTCTGATCGGCGGCGACCTACCCGTTTTCCGGCTGGGCTATGGAACCATGCGCCTGGTGGGCGATGGAACCTGGGGTGAGCCTCGCGATCCGGCTGAGGCGCGGCGCGTGCTGCAGCGGGCTGTCGAGCTGGGTGTCAACCTGCTCGATACGGCCGACGCGTACGGGCCGGAGATTGCCGAGAGGCTGATCTGCGAGGCGCTTTACCCTTACCCGCCGGGCCTCGTCATCGCCACCAAGGGCGGCATCACGCGCCAGGGTCCGGCCCGGACGGAGTACGTGGGCCGAGCCGGCTACCTGATCCAATGTGTAGAGATGAGCCTGCGGCGGCTGAAGCTGGAGGCATTTGACCTCTACCAGTTGCACCGCATCGACCCGAAGACGCCGCTGGATGAATCGCTGGGGGCGTTGAGGAAGATGCAGGAGCAGGGCAAGATCCGGCACATCGGGCTGAGCGAGGTGACGCCCAGCCAGATTGTGCAGGCGGAGCGGACGGTGGATGTGGTGACTGTCCAGAATCGCTACAGTTTGGCTGACCGCCGGCATGAGGAGACGCTCCGCTACTGCGAGCGCCAGCGCATCGGCTTCCTGCCCTGGTATCCGCTGGCTGCAGGAAAGCTGCTGCAGCCGGACCATCCTTCCGCGCCCTCGATGGCCCAGCTTGCGGCGCGCCATGAAGCTACGGTGGCGCAGCTTTCCATTGCCTGGCTGCTGCAGAAGTCGCCCATGATGATGCCCATTCCCGGGACGTCGACTGTGGCGCATCTTGAAGAAAACATTGCCTCGGCCAGATTGCGGCTTAGCGCGGACGATTGGGCGGAAGTGGAGAAGGCGGCACAGGCAAGTTTGTGACATCATCATGTCATGGCTGTGCGGACCACCGTCGATATCCCCGAGCCGCTGCACCAACGTCTGCGGGAACGCGCCGAGAGTTCAGGCGCATCCATCCGTTCGCTGATCGTGCGCGCCATTGAAGAAACGTACGCTGAACCGAAGAAAGGCGAGCGCGTGACCGGGCCTATGATCCGGACAAAAGGTCGGCTTGGACCACGGTTCCCGGTAGACGAGAATCCGTATGACCTTATTTTTCCTTGACGTCAACGTCTGGATCGCGCTTTCGGTTTCCGGTCATCCTCACCACGGCGAGGCTTCTTACTCGCTACACCGGTTGGAAAACGATTCCACGCTCGTTTTCTCCGGCTTCACACAACTGGGACTGCTTCGCCTGCTGACGAATACAGCAGTGATGAGCGATGAAGCTCTCACGCTTGGCGAGGCTTGGGCGGTTTACGACCGTTGGCTTCAAGACCCGCGGGTCGAGTCCTACCCTGAGCCGCGCAATGCCGGCGCGGAATTTCGATTGGCAACGGAGCCTTTCGCCGCCAAATCTGCAACAAAGTGCCTGGGGGACTGCTTGCTGCTGGCGTTTGCTGAGGCTTCTCGGGCGCGGCTGGTTACGTTTGACAAGGCGCTCCACAACCTTGCGCGCAAACAGGGGAATCGAGCTGTGATTCCTGACTGAGCAGGCGCCCTGCGGTTAGGGCTGGCCGTCAACCACCCTCGCGAACGATACGCGTGAGGTCGTGCCCAAATACAGAGCAAAAGCGCCTTGGCGTCTTATGCACCCTGTTGGAGCTAGATTGATGTTCATCTGCAACAAACTGCTGCGCCAGATCACCGCGCCGGATTACTCCACAGTATTCTGCGCAATCGCCGTCTTGTACCATTCGGCGCTCAGCTTCGGTGTGCGCTTCAGCGTTTGGAAGTCCACGTAGTGGATGCCGAAGCGCTTGGAGTAGCCATCGGCCCACTCGAAGTTGTCCATCAGGCTCCATAGGAAGTAGCCCTTCACCGGGTACTCCTCCGTGACCGCGCGATGCAGTTGCGTGAGGTGGTTGCGGAGATACATCACGCGGTCCACATCGTCTACGCGGCCGTCTGCCGCCATCACGTCGTCGGACGAGGTGCCGTTCTCGGTGATGTAAATCGCCTTGGGCTTCCACACGTCGCACACGTTGCGGACGCCCCAGTAGATGCACTCCGGCCCCAGCTTGAGCCAGGACGAAGCCATGCGGGGGTACGACGCAGGGTCCTTTTCGACGACAAAGCCTTCCGCATTGTCTGCCGCGCGCACATACGTGGGGGTGTAGATGTTCAGGCCCACAAAATCCAACGGACTGCCGATCGCCTTCAGGTCGCCGGCTTGCACCTTCGGCGCGTTTGCGCCCTCGCCCTGCAAATACTCCTCGGGATACTTGCCTTCCATAATCGTCGTCAGGAAGGGCGCGTTGCCCAGCCTTGTGGCCTTGCGCGCCGCCTCGATGTGCTGCTGCGTCTCGATGACCGGCACGAAGACCACCGCGTTTTCCGCCAGGCCCACCTGCGTGCCGGCTGGCGTGTTGGCGCGGATGGCCTGCACCCCAAGCCCGTGCGCCAGAATCGCGTGATGACGAACCTGGTTGCAATCGGCGTCGGGCAGCTTCAATCCCGGCGCGAACCTTCCCTCGCGATAGCCGAGATCGGTAAAGCACGTCAGCTCGTTGGTGGTCATGAAGTTGTGCACGCGGTCGCCCAGGTGCTTGGCAACGTAGCCCGCGTAGTCGGCAAACGCCTTGGTCGTATCGCGGTTCTGCCATCCGCCTTCGAGGCCTGCGGGCGTGTCCCAGTGGAAGAGCGTGATGTACGGCGTGATGCCGTTTTTGAGCAGCTCATCCACCACCCGGTTGTAGTAGTCCATCCCCTTCGGATTCACCTCTCCCGTGCCGGTGGGAAAGACGCGTGACCAGGAGACCGACATCCGGTATGTGTTGACGCCCAGCGCCTTGAGCAGTTGCACATCCTCTTTGTAGAGGTGATAGGAGTCGTCCGCCACATCGCCCGTGTCGCCGTGATAGGTTTTGCCCGGCGTGTGGCTGAACACATCCCACAGCGACGGCCCGCGGCCATCCGCCTGCGCGCCGCCTTCAATCTGATAGGCCGCTGTCGCGCAGCCCCACAAGAAACCCTTGGGATACTTGAGCGGCGCAGGCAGCGGCTGGCCAAACGCGGCCTTCGGCAGCAGCGCGCCGGTATATGCAGCCGCGGCAGTGGCGGCTACAGCTTTGCCAAACTGGCGGCGGGAGAGATTTTTCATGATGGGTTTCCTTTCCAGACAGGAAATGAGACTTGGTCGCAGCAAAAACGTTTTAGCAGAGCGCATGGGGGAGAGGCAAGCGGGCAGCAAAAAGGCCGCAACCATTATGGTTACGGCCTGATTGGTTTCGGCATGACGCCGAGTTTACATCTCTTTGACGCCTTCCACAAACGCCTTCAGCTTGCGGCTGCGGCTGGGGTGGCGCAGCTTGCGCAGGGCCTTGGCTTCGATTTGGCGGATGCGCTCGCGGGTGACCTGGAAGCTCTGGCCGACCTCTTCCAACGTGTGCTCGGAGCCGTCTTCGAGGCCGAAGCGCATCTTGATGACCCGCTCTTCGCGCGGGGTCAGGGTGCGGAGAACCTGCGAGGTGTACTCCTTCAGGTTGACGCTGATCACGGCTTCAGA
>Ga0182030_10011644_pt1 | contig 17716 bp, 16 predicted proteins | sample 812S3MmetaG_FD_121299 | JGI IMG/M metagenome (GOLD analysis project Ga0182030, IMG submission 121299) | Permafrost microbial communities from Stordalen Mire, Sweden - 812S3M metaG (Illumina Assembly) | ecosystem: Environmental > Terrestrial > Soil > Wetlands > Permafrost | place: Sweden...
ACTTCTTTATGGTTTGATTTTGGGGTTTGTTTGAGCGGGGGTATGTTGTTTTTTTTCTTCTCTCCCAATTATACTTACAAAGATTATAAGTGGCGCCCCCCCCCCCCCCCCCCCCCCCCCCAAGAAGAGAGGCGATTGTGATGACAAATGCTGAGGTGAAGGTGGAATAACAGGTGGATCAAGGAAGAAGCATTTTTGTAATACACCACCGGAATTTTGACCCTTGCCAATCCTCAGGATGTGACCAACCCTGCCTTTGCTCAAGCACCACTTAGGCCTGGCTTAGGCCTGCTCGGCTTTGGTTAGGTTTGCTTAGGTCTGCTTACCCTATTTGAGTAACGCGGCGTAGCTAAAGCTAACCTTACCAGAAATCACTATGAGTATGGAGCTGGAAAAACATTGCTGGAGAGGACTGAATCCAGACGAGCAGATAACAGCACCCCTAAGGAAAGGGCTTTTTAAATACAAGTCTAGCATTAATAGCAATCTCGTTAATAAAGGCCTTGGCTAACTTGTTTTGATTTGTGAGGCTGTCAGACTTATTAAGACCCTAATGAATAGATGCATATAATGGTATCATCTCATTACATCATATTTAATTCTTGGTGCCATCCTGTCGGACCGGGGCGTGACATGCAACGTGCATAAGCCATATTTAGCGAACACATACCATGGGCTGATCCAATTCGAGTATCGAGTAAAAATGGAGGCTTTGTCGAGGTGTAGTATTAGAGAAGGCTATTTGCAACTCTTAAAGTCTTCTATCCTCTGCCCAGGCCAGTGTAGTGAGCTACGTTCACCTCGTCAAAGCTTCTCCTGACCATAATTAGATGCTGTTAGTCTGTTGGGAGCATGTGATACGGGACTCCCTGCCTTCCATGTTGACCCGCTAGATTAAGTATACCTTGTTACGTTTTTTATACACCGAGCATAACAAATATTGCCGTCTTTTGGGGCTGGCTCTCGTTCCGCAAAGGCACTAAGACTATCGTTCCCCTGTACAAAAAAAGGCCACATCTTAAGGGAGACCTTTCTGCCCTTATCTCAGCAAATTAACGGACTATATGAAATGTATATCACTTACTTACCGCTTGCTCCCATTAGTAGTTATGAACTTCCCCTAAATAGCTTAAATACCATCCACCCTTTATACAAACTCAAAGATATTGCACGTTCGCTTGGTCCTAATTAGTCGGTATTTAGTGCAGAGACTCTCACAGTGGGTTTACTGCTTCCAGCATTTTGTGAGTTCAAGAGACAACAATCTTTCAATTCGAACTGCCAAGACAGGTTCATTACTCATTCTTTGGTCATAAGTGCTTTTGTTTTCAGTCTTTGTAATAGTTGCAAATCTCTAGTACTATTTTCGAATTTTGTTTATCAATAAAATGACTTACTTAAGTAATGTACTTTTAATTAGGTAGACTATACATAAATACAGAAGAAAGTCAGAATAGAAATCCACTTTGCTATAGTTTGTGTAATAAAAAGGACAATAATTTTCAAAAGCCGGGCGCATATTGTTCTGCAGAACAAAGGTACTCACACCAGCAACCACCCGGCAATAAGTAATGACAAAACACAATTATTTAGAACACAGTATAGTTAAATAATATGTATTTGGGAGTGGTAAGGTTGCTAATGCTTTGTGGATTGTAAGATTTAGGGTGGGCTAATGTCTTTTGCTTGAAACGCGATCACGTGCGTACTTGAAAGCTAATTTCTGTCATCGCGACAAAGAATACTCGCTCTGCTGTGTCATTAACCTCCCTCCTTTCTTTTAGGCTATTATCAAGCCTGCGACCTTACCGTACAGTATAAAACTTATAAACTCATAAAGTCATAACCCTACAATGTCCTCTTCAACCTCTCCTTCAAACCCCACCCTCGTCAACATCGGCACTCACTCCCTCGCCCTCTACACCCACGGCCCGGAACCCAGCAGCTCCAAAGATCCCGTTGTCCTGTTCGTCTCAGGCGTGGCAAGTAGCAGCCGCGTTTGGGCGGCCGTGACACGGCTGCTCCCCCCCTCGCTGCGCAGCTATACTTACGACCGTTCCGGCTATGGCAGCTCCGAGCTCTCACCGCTCGCGCCCACGGCCGAGAACATCGCTCTAGAGCTCTCCTATCTGATCGAAAAAGCTCCCATTTCGAACCCTCTAATCATCGTTGGGCACTCCTGGGCCGGCGTGCTCGTGAACGAGTTTGTCGTCCTTCCGAGAAATGGCCCGCATATCGCTGGCCTGGTGCTCGTCGACGCCAACCACGAGACCGCGCTACAGGTACTTAACCCAAATAATGCAAATCTCGAAGCTATCTCTGTGGGCCTCGAAGCATATTCTGCCTGGGGCGTTAAGGCGGAGCATAAGTTGACGCAGGAAGAGTGGGATGCGTTTGTGAGTGACGAGGCGACGGAGAAGTTCATGCTGCAGGAGGAGAAAGAGGAAAATGAGTACGCACCGAGTTTTGAGACGCTGCGGAAGAAAGAGCTGGAAAAAAGGCAGCCGTTGTTAGGAGACAAACCAGTTTATGTTATTGGGGGCTTCCGGAGTAGGGATTGGAGTAGGCTGTATAAGGCGGGCGTTGAGAAGGGGAATGGAACAGAGGAGCAGAGGAGCCATGCTAGAGAGATGATCAGGATGGCTGATGATAAGCATATGAGTCTCATGAAGGAACATCTGAAACTCTCCACGAAGGCAAAGCTTGTACTTGCACACGAGAGTGGACACTTTGTCCAGTTAACTCAGCCAGATATTGTTGTCGATGGTGTGAAATGGGTTCTCGATGAATTATAAACTTCTTAGGTATTCGTCGTAGCTGGTACAATTCCAATTCCATCGAAGTTTTGAGGATTGGCTCGTAATTAGATCTGCTCGACCTTGAGATCTAACCGAGTAGACCGGATCCTGTTAGTCGCGAAGAATCTAGAAGTAGGTCGAAGTTTATGAACTGTTGTTGCTATAGTGGTGCACCGGGACAAACGCAGTGGAGGATATTGGCCATTGTGGTGGCTACTCTTTCCTCGCCCGTGTGTTTACGATGATTGTGACTGTATTAGGGACAAACGAGAGATTCGATTTTACCTAGGACGTCGCGTTATGAAGTAGAGGCTGAACTGACGCAGAGTAGGAGCTAACATAAGGTGGCGTAATCTAGCGATAGAGAGCGCGCGCGATAGACTATGGATTGACCTCGAGCTTTGTGAGACAATATCAGGCTTGGCTTAGGCCCGGGCTTAGCTTCGGCTTAGGTCTGCTCTCTGTTTACGCGAAGCCTGTAAGCCCTGTAAATACAGGGGAAAAGGTACCTAATATAAGGCTAGATATCCTGAAGCTTCTTGGGCCTAGACAGTAAGGGGTTGGTGTTATATGGATTTATAGCGGTTGGACCCTGTATTAGCCAGGCTTTTGCCGCGCGACAGCAACTATCGTACAATACAAGGGAATGGAAAAGTGTGCTCTGACACATGGCAAGTTTTCACGAGTCAAGAGACGAGTTCAGAGCTCACATGACTATATATATGATGCCACGAATGCAACTGCTCTTTGATAGCCAGCAAACCTCGAGCAATATCTGATTTTCGTACATACGGGTTCAATATACGATCGATTTAAAATTAACAGCCTTCACTAAGATTACTGTACATATCCATTCAGCTGCGACAAAAGTTGCGATTTTGGTGCGGAAAAACGCATTAATCCTGGGCAACATCAAGAAATCATTATTTCTAAATACTCCAAACGACCACGCTATCTATATATCAAGGTCCCACCACTAGAACGATCACCTTCATGATGTACTTTCTAATTTATTGTGTTTATTTCCTAATCTGAAATAAAGGTAACTTGAAGCCAGCTTTTTAATTGGATTGACTAGCGGCCGCTAGGCAAACGTAACTTTCGTCGCAGCTGAACGAATATACTAGTTTATATTTCATTTCTCAGAGCTAACAAAACCAGTCTCATATATTAGACTAGCTGCTCACAAAGTTCTCTAAGTTCGTGAGCCTGGATTGAAATACCGGGACCTGTGTGGCGTCCGCAGTTCGTTGAAAACTGCTGCTCGTGCCGTCTAGAACCTTCCCAGCCCACCCCAAATCTTGATTACAGGCCCTCTGGTCTGTGCTCGACGCCCTCCGCCAGGGTCATTCACCACTCGGAGCAGTCCCTTTCACACGAAAGAGGAGAACCGTGGTTTTGTCCCGGGCGGGGGGTACTGCTACTGTCTTTTATGACCCTGTACGGAGAGATCGTGCCGTCAATGTCTCAGTGAGAAGCACATCTTTTAGTATCATCGCCACATCGTGATTCATTATTTCTATGGTTCTTTATCTTCATCACACCTAAGTCTTCCGGCCAAAAGCAACGCATTCCAACATTCTTATTTTGCTTGAAAATCCGTAACTGCACTCAATCGCTCGATATTTCCGCTGCCTTTAAACCCCGGACAATTAAGGTTGTCCTTAGTTTCCAATGGTCGAATGTCCAATTTGTTCAAAATCTGTCAAGTCGGCAAATATTAATCAGCATATCGATTCAGGATGCCAAGATTTCGTTGAGGGCCTCTCTCCTGAGCCTGGACAAGAGGATGGCGGATTACCAGTGTCATCCTTTTTCCAGAGACCCACAACAAGTCGAGCGGCTTTCAATGTAGCCACAAAAGTAGATGCCGACACGTCGCAATCGCCTACTAGGAAGACAAATAATGAGAATGCAATGCGAAACAAGAGACCTGTGGAATCTGGCACACCATCGCATATTTCAAACGTCAATCCCGTCGATGCTGTTGGAGGGGGTCTTACTCCAAAAAGACAGAAGACTAGCAACCCCTTTCAAAAAGAGCTCCCTCTCGCCGCACGAATGAGGCCACAAACCCTCGACGAAATCTGTGGCCAAGAGCTAGTTGGTTCAAAAGGGGTGCTTCGAGAACTAATCGTGGAAGCTCGCATACCGTCAATGATATTGTGGGGTGGTCCTGGAACTGGCAAAACAACGATTGCAAGAGTGATCGCATCAATGGTCAACAGCCGGTTCATAGAAATCAACAGCACAAATTTTGGAGTTGGAGAGTGCAAAAAGATCTTTTTTGAGGTACGTATCGATTTCGTGACTGTGTTGCAGACTTTTCGTAGAAAAGCACTCACCGTCTCATAGGCTAGGAGTGAGCAGAAGTTGACGGGTCGAAAGACAATCATATTTTGTGACGAAATTCACCGTTTTTCAAAGTCACAACAGGAAATATTCTGTAAGAACTTACTAGCATGTTCTCTTCTGTTTTCCTTACTGGCGGAGCTGACATGCTACTTATGTAGTGGAGCCTGTTGAGTCAGGATTGATAACGTTGATCGGCGCAACGACCGAGTAAGGTTCCTCACTCTCGAAAATGTACTATAACCACCCGTTTACATTTACAGAAACCCGTCTTTCAAGATACAGAGCACATTGCTGTCACGATGCCGTACTTTCACCCTCCAAACTCTGACCGTTGGTGATATCGAGAGCATACTTGAGCGAGCTCTCGAACTCGAATATCCAGATCATTCTCGGCCGCCTATCCTTGACCCTGAAATGATAACCTATCTTTCCACCTTTGCTGCAGGTGACGCACGTACTGCGCTTAATCTTCTTGAGCTCGCCATGAGCCTTTCGACACGTACAGATATCACAAAAGAAATCATCAAGAAGTCGATGACGCAAACGCTTGTTTATGATCGGGTGGGGGGCAGTCGCTTTGACACCATGTCCGCCTTTCACAAGTCTGTCCGGGGCAGCAATCCAGATGCTGCTCTGTACTATCTGGCACGCATGTTTGAGTCTGGCGAAGACCCTCTATGGATAGCCCGTCATATCATCCTAATCGCCTCTGATGATATTGGAATAGCTGATAATAGTTTGCTACCTCTTGCCACTGCTGCTTATTCTGCTGTAGAGAAGATCGGTATGCCAGAATGTCGAATAAGCCTCGCACATGCTACGGTTGCTTTGGCCAGGGCTAAAAAGAGTACGAGCGTGTTTCTTGGCCTGGCCAGCGTTCTAACGGCTCTAAAAGAGCCTGGGGTCTCTGCTCTGTCAGTGCCAATGCATCTCAGGAACGTGCCGGGAGAAATGATAGACATAGAACATAGAGAGGAGTTCAACTCTGGCCGTGAGCAGGAGGTGAGATAGCTTTTATCTTCCCCTATTATCTATTGCATATCCCTGCCACATTTAAACTAAATCTAGTTCGACAGTTTCTACCTGACGGTCTTAAAGGAAGGAAATTTTTTAAAGAATGAAGACAATCTTAACATTGGAATCTATGGCGAATGTGGAACTCATGTTTATATCCCTAGACACGCTTTGCAGTAGCCCTTAATATTATACGGCCTCTTTTGAGTTTAAACTAAATCTAATTTGTAAAGAAAATTAATGTATGAACACGGTGAAGGCAAGTCTGTGAGTGAGGTTAAGGATCTGCAGGCTTAGATACAGTATATGTAGAGTATTTTGGGCAAGACAGATATCAGCAGGACTTCAAGCGACAAGAGGAATTGGGATTACGAAATCAAAATCTTTGGAGAATCCCTTAAAACCTAGCATGAGTGAAAGCATAGGAGAGCGAGAAGACGAGAATACTATCGTAGTGCTAGACCATAACGATGAGAAAATAAGTATTAGCAAGAACTTACAAAGCGGATAGTATTAATACCAAGACATATAGCGTTGTCCTAAAATATCTGAAGCAGTTGAAAGCAATGAACAACAGACATAATCTAAACCACGCTATCAATGTCGCCAGATATACTTTCCCTTTAGCACCCACCCTATTTGCTCTCTTCGCTAGAAGCATTTCTATACAGAGTAGAGCAAACTATTCGCTGCAGCTAAAGAATGCAATCGAGTTGAAAAAGTGGTCAATAGAGCAACAATCGGACTATAGGAAATTACCCCGCATTCGGACCCCGCAACCCCGCTAGCCGAAGCTTGATGAGTATTGACACTACCTCATGCTACGCTACAAACTGCGAGCTATAAGAGCTACCTATATCATTTTTAAAGTCTATAATAGAACGTTTCTTCTGAAGAAATTCGTCGACGCTTAGTAGAGCTGAATAAGTACTAATCTTACTATAAATCGGGGAAATTAAGATATAATACTTTCTTACTTTGCTTTATAAACTTTATCTTACATTATATCTATTTCATTTTTATAAAAAGAGAACATTGCTTCTACTTTTAAGTATATATTAATATAAATTAAGATCTAGGCTGATTGGGAATGTTGAATATTGTAGAGGGAATTCTAGCAGATAATTTGGTGCCATGCACTTCAATTAGAGACACACAGAGCATGATACAGGCTTGTCATTCTGTGGTCTGAGCAAGGTTGCGTACAAAGTGCTTGATTCTACATTGTTCTGGACGATGAAATGGTCAAATGTGCTCCCCGGATTCATATTGGGCATTGACACAAAGTTTTGAAGGATTGCTAGCGCTTGTCGGTACAAACCCATTATCATCAACTTCGACACTTTCATGTTCTTTGCAGTAGATAGAATGCTAAGGGATCCGCTGATCTTACATGAATAGGCAGGCGTTGAAGAAGAAATGAGGAATCTCTAAAGGTGCCAAATGGACGCCAATACTAGGAACGGTAATTTGGGAATCAGATGTGTTCCTCAATCATTTTTCGGTTTGATTTCTTGGATATGAAGTTAGGATAGCTACTTACAATGTTTCTTATATATTTATAAGAATGAATTGCGTTCGAGGACATGCGGTGAATCTGTGCAATTTGAGCACAGCAAGAGCCACACCGGAATGTTTTCATGGCATTTTGTATTTCCGTCTTTGGACCTGAGCTGCTACTGCTTTAGCTTGAGCTATACGTGAGCAAGCTCAAGTCTAGGGTGGAATCTCTCGATCACTGCCTGAGAATGTATTAGAGGACTATTTCAGTGTCTGCAAAAGCTCATTTTGGCTCCCGGTTGCACTTTCCTCGTCGGGTCCAATTTTGGCTCCGACAAGGATTCTCCAAGACCCTTTTTGGATCTACGTTCACTGCTTCCTGACCCTTATTTTCTCTTCTTTATCAGCCAAAAGCATCAGTAGCGCTCTTTCATGGGTTCAGTCTCTTCCCGCAGCTCAGGAGACTAGCTCCTCTTGATTCTTGGCACGGTCGCATTGCCCTCAGGGCTTCCAAAAGCTAAGTTCCTTTCAACTCTTCTACAGGATACTCCGCGACTTCGAATTCTGTCATCAAATCAAGTGCTCCTTTACAGCTAAGAAACATGCTCATCCTCTGGTTTCCGGGGATCCTGGACCCTTCGCCCTTCCGTCATGCCTCCTCCGTTCTGACGCCAGTCTCTATCTAACCAAAATTCCGTCTCTTCTTCTATCTCTCTGAGGTCACCAAGGATTCAAGGGTCTGTTCGAGGTTATTAAAATTCGACCTCGTCTGCTCTTCCTCCTACCTCCTACTCTTCAACCTCGACCTCTCTCTTTGCATAGCCTTCTACCTGCTCTTGCATCTTCACTACTTTCTCTTGAAGGTGTTTGTTCATTTCCTTTGGCGTAAACTCAAATAGTATACTGCAAGATAGGATCAGTCAACTGCATTATCTTGATCGAGGTCTTCGTACTAAGGTATTTTACGACCTCGGATATCATGAACGTTTGATCAAGTACGTGGCAAGTAAGTTCCACAAAAGCTTAGTAGTAAGATATTTAAATCAAGGAGAACCATTCCACATCTATCTCGTCAATCCTTTTACATGACTCACTCTGATTTAAGTCATGAATATAACATTCGCCACAAAGTAAATAATGCCCCTGGAATTGCCGTAACACGAACGCGAGCTCGCCACCCTCAAACAAAGAGACAACATCGCCCGGCTTCATAGACCGTGGCTCAACTGTTAAAAGACCCGTATTTGTAATGCCGAATTGCCTGTACTGGAAATCGCCACCTGGCTCATACATCGCAACCCATCTGTCAATGGTATGACTATTTCCGGGTTCATCTCGGGTAACTTCCTCTAACTCGGGTATGAAATCCTGAAAATACTCAGGTACCGGCTCTCCCGCGGATGATCGACTGATGAGCCAGCTTGCAAAGTCAGAAATTGATGGTCTGGCATCTCGGCCTTGGAAGTCGTGACGTGCTGACAGTGTAACGAAAAACTGTGCCAGAAATTGCTTTAATGACAGCTTTCCCATCTTACTTAGACATCGATGGCCCTGTTCACACCAATCAAGTAGCTTGGGTGTTCTTTTGTTGGAAGATATCTTGAGAATTTTGCCGTATCGTCGTCCAGAGAGTATCAAGACATCGGGGTTCTCCGAAAGCCGCGTTCGGACAGGAAACCGAAGGCAGACATCATGGCCTTTTCTTTGAATTTTAAAAGGCAAACCCTTAAGTATATACTGCTCGCCAAATCTCAGACTAGCTAGCGCATCGGATGGAATGTATGCCCAAGAAGGTCCTCTATTTGGGATAGGTTCGATTTCTTGTTGACTCTCTGGGTTGATCAAAGAGAGGATAAGAAGACTCCTCGATGTCTCGATGACATAACGCGTGAAATCCCGAGCTACTTCCCCCAAAGGCTTCAGGTAGTTCGGCACTAGTGCTTGAGGTCGTCCGACATCATTGTCTTGGAATTCGCCAGCTAGGCTCAGAAGGGCGAAGAACTTGTCTCTTTGGTCAGAGGCTTTATAATTGGCGGTCCGCCATAAGAGACTTACTATGGTCCATTGACTTCTAGCAAGAGCAAGCTGGAGTAAGAGCCTAGCATGTTCCGTTATTCTCGCGCGGTTTGAACCTTGGAACATCTTCCCAAAGATAGCAAGGTTCTGAGATATAAAAGCCCCTGCCCAAAGAATGTGAAGAAAGTTCCGAAGACGACCATTGTGGATAATATATGGGACATCTTGCGAGAAAAAGACCTCTTGTATGACCCATACTCGAGAGAACCAGTGAGCCTGGAAGAAAGAAGCCAAATGTCTCCAGCGTAGATCAGACACTGCAGGCAATCCAAAGATTAGAAGGTCGTCGGGCATTTCGATTCCGCGGCTTCTCGGTAGGTTTCCGCTCCAACCTGTGCTTTCTGGGCGGTCAATAGATTTAAATACTGGTTTATATGACAATTCCGCCTTTTCCTGGCCGAGGAGGAAAACATTTCTGGCAAAAGCGAACAGATTGTCATCTTCATTCTGAGTACTTGGACTTTCCCCGCAATCCCATGACCTCGGTCCAAGCCACACAACGGTACGGATAGCGCGGCTGTATATTTGAGGCATCAGTTGGACTTGGTGGGATCTCTCGCCTACATCATCTTGGTTTATGCAGATCTGATCAATCCAGAACCATGTACGGAGATCGGAAATCGACTCGAGTTCGATAAGACCCAGCTTAAGATGCGGTGTTACTCTCACGACAGACTCGTTGCAGATAATTATCTCCGACCGTTCGGATTCTTCCCAGCAGTAGCTCAAGGCGTGATAGAATGGACATTCCCCGATTTCGAATGTGGACAATTCATACCCTTGAGAAGGTTTGCTGGTTTGTCTCTCTTCGAGGTTAATGAGCCTGATGACACTCTCATGATGGAGATCGTCATATTTGTAGGCTATAGGATTATGGAGGGTCGGTATAGCCATTGAAACAGTATCCTTAAAACCTCAGATTCGTTGACCTAAATACATGTATCAATTCCAGAGTCATGATAGGGTGAAATCACTTACCCCTCAAAACTTCAATTCTATGGTCCAACTTGCCGTGCGTCTTTGGAAGAAGATGGAGACAGTACTTCCAGGTGGACGGCAGGACTATCTCTAGCCTCTCAAATCAAACAATCGCAACTCGATCAACCAAAGCCAATGCAGTGAGCTAGAGCAATATTTGGAAGAGGGTTCGCATGGGTCCTCCGCGACCGCAACGGCGAGGTCGTGACAATGAATCCGTTGGGTAGACGAAGGCGCAAGGTCGTAGCAGGTGCATACTTTAGAATGCATTTTAGTCGCGGTCGTCGTTGGTCGGGATTCTGGGCCGTTCCTTACCCGCGTCACGAGCAAAGGTGGCGCTGCTCACGTGAGACAAGGGGTTGAGAAGAGTAAATATTCCTGTGGAACAGGTTTGACCGCAGGCTTACAAGGTTTGATGAGTCATCCGGCGAGAGTACTAAACTTTGCCCTATAACTTTGATGACTTTTGAATCTCGAGACGAAAATATGGGCTCTCTCAAAATGGCCGAAGAAGAAATCCCAAAACCAATCACCGTTTTAGTGACCGGGTTTGGAGTGAGTGTCTCGCCCAATTCGAACTCTCAGTTCTAGACCTAACTAAAACACAGGCATTCCTAGATATCAAAGTCAATCCCTCGTGGGAAATTGTCTCCCGTCTCCCTTCCAACATCACAACCCCCTCCTCTTCTTCAATCAGTATCATTGCTCATCCAGAACCGCTCAAATGCGCCTATCACGAGCTCTTCAAAGTCGTCCCACCACTCCTGGAACAGTATGATCCAGATCTCGTAATTCATATCGGAAATGCAGTTGATCGCGACTATTTCGCGATTGAAAAAGGCGCTGATAGGGATGGGTATCATCAGTTTCCTGATATGGACCGGAAGGTGTTCACGAAACTCGAGGGCAAAAAAGCATGGGGAAAGAGTCCTGCGCGTTTGGACTCGAATGTTGATCTTGAAAGTGTGCTTGAAAAGTGGAAGGTTGAAGTACTTGGAAAAGAGAAGAATAAGAAGGTAGCAGGGAAAAGTGAGAAAAAAACGAATGAAGCAGTGGTAGATTTGAGAACGAGCGATGATGTGGGGAGCTATGTATGTGGTTTCGTGTATTATACGAGTTTGGAATGGTTTTGGAAAAAGGGAAAGCAGAGGAGCGTTTTATTTTTGCACGTTCCCTCGCTGGACGAAGAGAAGGATATAGCGAAGGGTGTGAAAGTTACAACGGCGCTCATTGAGGCTGTGGTGAATAATTGTGAATTGGGATGAGTGGGATGAGTAGCCGTTCTAAGTACAAGGGCGAAAAATGGACCTTCGTAACTTTTGCTTCTTGGCAGACTTTTTTGTTACCACCTTCAAGCACAAGAAGTTGTCATCTCATAACTTTAATACTAGTAAAGAAAGAATTTGGATTACAACTTTGAATATTGAATGGCATTTCTCCAAACCTAATGCCCTATTCATTTTTCTCGCTCATAGCTATGTGGCCGCTTCCCTCTAAGTTGGGTGGAGCTGCCTCTAATACTTTGAGACCCGTCGAAGTCTTCTATTCTTCCCTCCCTCATCTCCCCCTGCCCCTCCTAGCTTGGCTTCTCCCTAAAGCTCTTACTCTCCCTTTTCCATTCGCTAATTTTGCTGGCCTTTGTTAATCGTCTTCGAGCCTAGTCTGCACATCACCCACCATCCTCAAACTCTGCGGTTTCCCCTTACGCCCTTTCCTCCTAAAGAAACAATAGAATCATGGTCGACAAGAAAATGGCACTTATCAAAATAAAAGTGGTGGAGCTGGAACCCACATCATAAAGGCTCGCAACGCCACTTTTATTGCTGCTGTGATTCGAATTGTTACCCGTACTGCTCGCACTGGCGGTCCAGTCACTCCAAATGCAAGTAGCATTGTCAATAATATCACAAGGACCGTCACCACTCCTGTGCTCGCCTTCGTTATACTCAGCATGATTCTTCAAGGACGAACACGCGAAGGCAAACATCGGATTCGTGGCATTTGTTATGCGGGAAACCTGGGTTAGAAATCCGATGCAATCAAGATTTCCAGTGACGTTTATAGATATGTAGCTCGCATTTTGGATGCTTGGAAGATCCAGACTGAGTGAGCAGAAAGGTTATTTGTCAGCGCCGACATTCTCCAATCGAGGTTGGGGGATTGTTTACATACCCGTCCACATTTCCCCATAATCTTAGACTACCCCACACATTTTCCAATGCGGGGAGAGAGACAGCGACCGGATTGACACCAGTATAATTGAATTCAAAATCGCCACCCAAGTCATATCCCGGCGGCGACGGAGCTCCAATCTCACGAAGTTTTGGCAACGAAAGGTTGGTGAGGAGTGGAATGTTCTGGAAGCTAATGAATGTTGTGTTGATCAAATCTGGCATTGAGAATTCCGTCAGGTTACAAGGATCGTCAAAATCAACTGGGACGTCGATCTCGCGGGCGGTAGTAATCACTGGCAGCGAGAAGACACCTGGGAAGGTTGTCCATACTCCCAGATTACCAGTCCCGTTGAGAACAGTACAGTTGAGCTGGTCCAAGGCTTGGAGTTCGACTTCGTTTGCGATCCAGATGTAATCATCATTGCAGCTGCGAGGCGACCCCTGAGCAAAAGTGCATTTCAGACAGGTAGCGATAAAGAAGACGAAAGCCTGGAACAGAGGTCGCATGGCGCTGGACGGCTGGGTGGGAGACTTAGTAAGATATACACTTGGACGGTGTTGCAGTCACAAGTAGGGGGTTTGTAATGCGAAGGGGAGTATTCGAAAAAACATTAACAACAAAGAACAACCATTTTCCCCAGCCTCCTGCCTAATTTAGTATCCCTGTCTGAACTGAGCCGCAGAGCTGTTGATGTGTCGCCCAGGTGTTCGAGTGTTTTAGGTTTAGTGTATCACGTGCGCTTATAGTAAGACAGCCTCGCTTTGAAAGAAGTCCCGCCTATGTTTCATCTCAGGCGGAGACCTCTTTCAACATTGCCAGCAACAATACCATCAACATTTACCACCCACATAGCTCACATAACTGAGAAGTTACAGCTATTCAGCTTTCAAGATGAGCCGGTGGTCCCCAGAGGATTCGGTATGAGAGCCTCACCGCCTTCGTCCGCCTCCCATCCCAGCTAACCGAAGTAGGACGAGGGCCGCTTGCCAGAAGGCATGCAACGTGTTGGCTATGATGCCGATACCCAAACATACAGCTACCAAGATCGTGACGGTAGCTACTGGGAAGGAGATCCGGGTGTGAGATACGGAGTACTTCACCGAAGTAAGCAGCTCTGACTCGGCAGACGCAATCAAATTTAATAGTATCATCTAGGCGGCAGCGGCTATCAGCCTATGACAATAGCTAGCGTAGGTCCCATTCCATCTTCATGAGATTAACACTAATGATAGCTAAGGAGCAAGCCATACGCAAAGGTAATAATGAAGCCTGGCGGTATATGCTCCCGTTCTTCTTGATAGTTTCGGTGGTTCTGTTCGCTCTATTCCGCTTCCTTGGATATGGGGCCGCGCCCACACCATTCGTCTGTGCAGAAAATTCCGTTCGATACCTGGTAAAGTCTGGAGACTCGTGCTGGTCCATTGTAAATGAGCACAATGGGAAGGTGGCGGATCTGATGGAGCTTAACCAAGGTATGGACTGTAGCTTGCTAAAGGCTGGCAGCGATATTTGTGTACCAGTCAGCCAGTAGCGAATGAGTTCATTTGGTATACATCATGTTGTGATTATAGGGAAGGAAATCTGGGAGAGGAAGGGCAGGCGAAATTTTTTTTTGTGGGATTCTGTGTAATCATCAGCAACGATCACGGGATAATTGCTATGAAGCAGCTGGCTGCGGTGAAGCACGCGTTCAAGGGTGGATTTAGGTTATACCATGGGCTTTTGAACACCAAGTATCGTCAGTGAGTTTGAGCATGTAAGAAGTTTGCATGCAGAGGCGCCCGATGTGTAAAGTGTTATTTTATACTGTGAAAATGAACATTTTGTTCCCATATCTACTCAATATCGGAGTTCGAAATTGTTGCAATGAACCAATGAGCTCACGGCCAACACCTTAATGTGAGGATCAGCACGAGACACAGGGTCTCTTGACTGCCAGATATGAGGACCGCGAGCTTCTTCAAATTGTGGAATTTACGTTTGGTGAACGAAAAAGCACCTTCAAGCTTTCGAAGACAACAAATTCAGGGTCATTACTGAAAATTGGCAGAGGTGAACGGTGCCTTGAAGATGTATTTGATCCGAATCCAACGATTCATCAAATTGCGAAATAGAGTCCCAGCTTCAGTCCTTTCGCATAGAAATGGAAAGGTAACTAGCGCTGCTCATCAAAACCCTGGCCCTTATCTGAACCTCGCAAACTTTCTACATCGGGCAAGTCTAACTTCATGGGGCTGACAACATCACCTGATCATAGATCACATTTCCCCACCAGGAATAGCATCTGACACTCAAGTGAGTGGTCTTAGCTCATTTTGGTGAGATTAGCCCTAGTATTGAAATGTTCTATAGAAACGAGAATGCTTTTGTCACATAGTAGAAGCGATCGTCGCACGTCAGCAATACATGTTCGGTCGCCTCGGCGTAGTAGCTCGCTTCCTACACGCCCTTATACACGAGTTTCTTAAAAGAGGACCCCACCACGTTCATTTCCAAAGAATTCATCCAAACCCCGCTGCCATCTACCAAATGACAACTCCTTACCCAGACACCAAGTACATTATAGCTCGCACTGCAAAGCTGCTTACTGCATACAATTCTAAAAACATGGATGCCGCTTTGATATTGTTCGTCGACGAAGGTTTGGACTATTCCGACTGCGGTACTCTCTTCATCCCGATACCAGTAGCCTCACATCCAAAACTAACAATTAAGCAAGATGTAATGTCTCTCCACATGACCAAACCCCAACTCCATACCTTTTTCCAGTCCACGTTCGCCGAGCTTCTTAATATGAATATAGCCACGATGTCCATTATTGGATATAAGAGCTTCAAGGCCTGGAAATGGGAGTTGACGTTCCAGAAAAAGGAAGGAGCGAGTGGGTTTAAGGATAATGAAGAGGGTGGGAAGTGGAAAGAGTGAGGCCTTGAAGATGTTGGGGACGAGTTTGACTTAGTTGGATGAAGCACGAGCAGTGAACGCGAGAAAGAAATCATCTTGCTGGCAAAAAAAAAAAATTGTTTTAAGAATTTTCTGAGTCGCTGATTTGTAGATGTAGATTCACAGCTGTAGGGTTTATCCCAGAACTAAAAATTATCACGGCGGAAGAGAGAGTCACAGCAATATAAAAAACAATAGTCAAGGTTGAAACATTACTCATATCAAGAAACAATGAGATGATAGAGGGCTGACAATATTTCAAGTTTCAATTCTACAATTTAAGATACTAAACGTTGTGACCTGTAGTCCTCCCGACCAAAAGACAAAGGTTGGATCGAGATTCCCATCATCTTTGCTATTAGGTTTGGAAGTGGTTTGAAGAGTAACACAAGTCCGAAGCTCTTGCTTATATAGAAATGCACCTTGTTATACAGCCAAATATTTTAAGAGTAGTCTCTTATAACTTTCATAGTGAATTAACTTATAGTACGCAATAAGTACTCTGAAATACCCCGAGCTAAGCTCGGAAAGCAGGGACAGTCCGGTGTATTCAGAGACTCTCATTGAATCCTGTCCAACCTTGCCTTATTAATCTTGATACTATCATCGATATCCGAATTCCTCGATTGTGGTGTAATTGAATAGCCACAACTCTCAATTTCATTCGGATCTTTCCCCGTCGCCCTTGCTAATGCCTGCAACCTACCTCCTCTTATCTCTCTATAGACGTCTTCCTCTCTATCTTCATCTGCATCTGGATCTACTTTAAATCGGTACTCAATCCTCGTAGCTGTTGAAGGACTGGAATCGCCCTGCTTGAAGTAGTCTTTCAGCCTCTGCTTGGAAAGTCGCTCCTTTTCTTGATCTACTTCCCCGGGATGTGGGATTGCGTCTAAGGGATAGCTAGAAGCAACCGTAACACCGCCGACTATTTTTTCATCGTGATTTTCCCTCTGGTGTCTCCTCTTATATCCAATCTCATTGCTAGTAGCCTTTGTGAAATCCTGCGCCTTTGATAGCGCCAGCCTCGACTCTATCTCCTGATCATATTCGCCGTCTACAGAGTCAATTTCTTCTGTCTTCTTATTTTCCAATATTTAAAAAGAGCTAGCGCTGGTTTTCTTGTCAAATTCTTTACCAGGTGTCTGTTGAGATAGTTCTCGCGTCTCCCGAACGACCTCTTGACGCGATGGGATCGTATTTACTAGATAATGACTAGTCACTGCCAAGATAATATTCCCTAGTTCTTCCTTCAAATTTGCAACTTTTTGGCCAATCCCCTTTTCTGGCCACTTTCCGCAAACCCTCACACCATAAATAGGCCCCGATTGTGACATCCCAAATCCATTGGAAAAAAGATGACAGCTGAACTAAGTATTATTTTCACTTTCCCTCTTTAAGCGCCACTGCTCTTCTGACTTCTGCTTTTTCTTTTCTTCCTCGGCGCGTAACCCCTCTGGAGTCCTTGTTGCTTTTCGTTCCGCTTCTTCACGTAGCTTGAGCCTCTGGTTTTTCTAGGCTAAAATTGAGAACGGGCGTAAGGGTGCAGACGCGGGTTGAGATGGCAAAGGGGGAGGTTCGAGCTCCCATTTTTGCCGCTGAGGGTGAGATCGGGGACTGTGTGGGTTTGTTCGGTTGTGGAGTATCATGGATCAATTTTCTCTTTCTTGTACATCGCATTTAGTTAGTAAGCTTGCCGCTCTTGCTCAGGTACTAATCACCCTCGGCTTACCCTCGCCTTAGTCCACTTACCTAAGTAATCTGAGCAATCTAAGCAACTCACCCAAGCAATCTAAGTACCCTAAGCAATTTACCTAAGTACTTTAAGTATTAAGCATTTTACCTAAATAAATATAATTATTTTAAATAAGATTTAC